>Ga0335084_10006034_pt1 | contig 12018 bp, 7 predicted proteins | sample Lox_Sample_44_FD_206721 | JGI IMG/M metagenome (GOLD analysis project Ga0335084, IMG submission 206721) | Soil microbial communities from Loxahatchee National Wildlife Refuge, Florida, United States - Lox_Sample_4.4 | ecosystem: Environmental > Terrestrial > Soil > Wetlands | place: USA: Florida...
GAACTCGGCGCGATCGATCTGCTCGCCGACCAGGAAGGTCGTGTCGCCGGGCTCGGTGATCTCGACCTTCTGCAGCATCTGGCGAACGATCACCTCGATGTGCTTGTCGTTGATCTTCACGCCCTGCAACCGATAGACCTCCTGGATCTCCTTGATCAGGTAGTTCGCCAAGGCCTCGACGCCGAGCACGTTCAGGATGTCGTGCGGCACGGGGTTGCCGTCCATCAGCAGGTCGCCGCGCTGCACATAGTCGCCTTCCTGGACGCTGATATGCTTGCCCTTCGGGATCAGATACTCGACGGGCTGGCGATCGCCCTCCTCCGGCACCACCAGGATGCGCCGCTTGGTCTTGTAGTCCTTGCCGAACTCCACGCGGCCGGCGATGTCGCTGATGATCGCGTAGTCCTTCGGCTTGCGGGCCTCGAACAACTCGGCCACGCGCGGCAGACCGCCGGTGATGTCGCGGGTCTTGGAGGATTCACGCGGAATGCGCGCCAGCACGTCGCCCGCCTTCACATGGGCGCCGTTCTCGATCGACAGAATCGCGTCGACCGAGAGGAAGTAGCGCGCCTCGATGCCGTTGGGCAGCGTGATGACCTCGCCGCTCTGGTCGCGCAGCGTGATGCGCGGTTTCAGCTCGTTGCCGCGCGGCTGCTGCTTCCAGTCCACCACGACACGACTCGAGATGCCGGTCGTCTCGTCGAGTACCTCGCGCATCGACACGCCATCGACCAGGTCGACATAGTTGGCGATGCCTTCGCGCTCCGTGATGATCGGCAGCGTGTAGGGATCCCACTCGGCGAGCTTGGTGCCCTTGGCGACCTTGGCGCCGTCATCTACCAGCAGCTTGGCGCCGTAGGGGATGCGGTGGCGCGCCTTCTCGCGGTTAGCCTCGTCGCGCAGGACGATCTCGCAGTTGCGGCCCATCACGATCGGCACGCCCTGGCTGTTCAAGACCACGTTGCGGTTCTTGACCTCGACCTTGGCTTCGAACGCCGCCTCGACGCTCGACTGCTCGGCGCCGCGCTGGACGGCACCGCCGATATGGAAGGTGCGCATCGTGAGCTGGGTACCCGGCTCGCCGATCGACTGCGCGGCGATGACGCCGACGGCCTCGCCGATGTTCACGGTCGTGCCGCGGGCGAGATCGCGCCCATAGCACTTGCCGCAAACGCCGATCTCGGTCTCGCAGGTCAGCACCGAGCGGATCAGGACCGTATCGACGCCGGCGCGGTCGATCAGATCCACCTTGTCCTCGTCGATCAGCTCGCCCGCGGCGACCAGGGTCCGCCCGGAAAGCGGGTCCTTGACGTCCACGGCCGAGGAGCGGCCCAGGATGCGTTCGGCCAAGGGCGCGATCACCTCGCCGCCCTCGACCACTGCCTTCACCGTCAGGCCGCGGGTGGTGCCGCAATCCTCTTGGGTGATGATGCAGTCCTGGGCGACGTCGACCAGGCGACGGGTCAAGTAACCGGAATTCGCGGTCTTGAGCGCGGTGTCGGCCAGACCTTTACGTGCGCCGTGCGTCGAGTTGAAGTACTCGAGCACCGTCAGCCCCTCCTTGAAGTTGGAGATGATCGGCGTCTCGATGATCTCGCCCGAGGGCTTGGCCATCAGGCCGCGCATGCCGGCGAGCTGCTTGATCTGCGCCGCCGAGCCGCGAGCGCCCGAATGGGCCATCATGTATACCGAGTTGATGTCGCGGCCCGTGGACTTCTCCGACATGACCTTCATCATCTCGTCGGCCACGCGCTCGGTGCATTGCGACCAAACGTCGACGACCTTGTTGTACTTCTCGCCCTGGGTGATCAGGCCGTCGAGATACTGCTGCTCGTACTCCTTCACCTTCTTGTGCGCGTCGACGACCAGCTTCTCCTTGGCCTTCGGGATGATCAGGTCGTCCTTGCCGAAGGACATGCCGGCGCGGCAGGCGTGGGAGAAGCCCATGCCCATGAGGCGGTCGGCGAAGATCACCGTCTCCTTCTGGCCGCAATGGCGGTAAACGATGTCGATGACGTTGGTGATCTCCTTCTTGGTCAGAAGGCGATTGACCAGATCGATCGGCACGTTCGGATGGCGCGGCAGGATCTGCGACAGCAGCATGCGGCCAGGCGTGGTGGCGATCACCTTGGTGATCGGCTCGCCGTCGGCCCCGATCCAGCTGCAGCGCGCCTTTATCGGCGTGTGCAGCGTGATGACCTTGTGCGTGATGGCGTGCTCGATCTCGGCGATCGTGCCGAAGGCCATGCCGGCGCCCGGCTCGTCCTTGCCTTCCATCGTCAAATAGTAGAGGCCGAGCACGATGTCCTGCGACGGCACGATGATCGGCTTGCCGTTGGCGGGGCTCAGGATGTTGTTGGTCGACATCATCAGCACGCGCGCCTCGAGCTGGGCCTCCAGCGAGAGCGGCACATGGACCGCCATCTGGTCGCCGTCGAAGTCGGCGTTGAAGGCGGTGCAGACCAGCGGATGGAGCTGGATCGCCTTGCCCTCGATCAGCACCGGCTCGAAGGCCTGGATGCCGAGGCGGTGCAGGGTCGGCGCGCGGTTGAGCAGCACCGGATGTTCGCGGATCACCTCCTCGAGGATGTCCCAGACCTCCGGCCGCTCCTTCTCGACCATGCGCTTGGCGGCCTTGATGGTGGAGGCCATGCCATAGAGCTCGAGCTTGGAGTAGATGAAGGGCTTGAACAGCTCGAGCGCCATCTTCTTGGGCAGCCCGCACTGATGCAGCTTGAGCTCCGGGCCGACGACGATGACCGAGCGGCCCGAATAGTCGACGCGCTTGCCGAGCAGGTTCTGGCGGAACCGGCCCTGCTTGCCCTTGAGCATGTCGGAGAGGGACTTCAGCGGACGCTTGTTGGCGCCGGTGATGACGCGGCCGCGCCGGCCGTTGTCGAACAGCGCGTCCACGGCCTCCTGCAGCATGCGCTTCTCGTTGCGCACGATGATGTCCGGCGCACGCAGCTCGATCAGCCGCTTCAGGCGGTTGTTGCGGTTGATGACTCGCCGATAGAGGTCGTTCAGGTCCGAGGTCGCAAAACGCCCGCCGTCGAGCGGCACCAGGGGCCTGAGCTCGGGCGGGATCACCGGGATGACCTCGAGGATCATCCAGGAGGGATGGCTGCCGGATTCGAGGAAGGCCTCGACCAGCTTCAGCCGCTTCACCAGCTTCTTGCGCTTGGCCTCGGAGGTGGTCTCCTTGAGGTCGGCCATCATGGTGACCCGCTCCTGCTCGAGGTCGATCGCCTCGAGCATGGTGCGGAGCGCCTCGGCGCCGATCGAGGCCTGGAAGGCCTCCTCGCCGAACTCGTCCTGGGCGTTGAGGTACTGCTCTTCCGAGAGCAGCTGGTGGCGCTTGAGCGGGGTCAGGCCCGGCTCGACCACCACGAAGTTCTCGAAATAGAGAATCCGCTCCAGTTCCTTCAACGTCATGTCGAGCAGCAGGCCGATGCGGCTCGGCAGCGACTTCAGAAACCAGATATGGGCGACCGGCGAGGCCAGCTCGATATGGCCCATGCGCTCGCGGCGCACCTTCGAGAGCGTGACTTCGACGCCGCACTTCTCGCAGATGATGCCGCGATACTTCATGCGCTTGTACTTGCCGCACAAGCACTCGTAGTCCTTGATCGGCCCGAAGATGCGGGCGCAGAACAGGCCGTCACGCTCCGGCTTGAAGGTCCGGTAGTTGATGGTCTCCGGCTTCTTGATCTCGCCGTAGGACCAGGAGCGGATGCGCTCCGGGCTCGCGATCGAGATGCGGATCTCGTCGAAGCTCTGCGGGGTGGTGACTTGGGTAACGACGTTGAGCAGCTCGTTCATCGAACGCTCCCTTAATAGCTACGCTGATTGAGCTCGACATTGAGGCCGAGCGAACGGAGTTCCTTGACGAGCACGTTGAAGGATTCCGGGATGCCCGCTTCGAAATTGTCGTCGCCGCGGACGATCGCCTCGTAGACCTTGGCGCGGCCCGAGACGTCGTCTGACTTGACCGTGAGCATCTCCTGCAACGTATAGGCGGCGCCGTAGGCCTCGAGCGCCCACACCTCCATTTCGCCGAAGCGCTGGCCGCCGAACTGGGCCTTGCCGCCCAGCGGCTGCTGGGTGACGAGGCTGTAGGGACCGATCGACCGGGCGTGGATCTTGTCGTCCACCAGGTGATGCAGCTTCAGCATGTAGATGTAGCCGACCGTGACCTTCCGCTCGAAGGGCTCGCCGGTGCGCCCGTCGACCAGGGTGACCTGGCCGGAGGCGTCGAGGCCGGCTTCCTTCAGCATCTTCACGATGTCGTCTTCGCGGGCACCATCGAACACCGGCGATGCGATCGGCACGCCGTCCTTCAGATGGCTGGCGAGCTCGACCACCTGGGCGTCGTCCAGGCTGCCGATCTCCTGCTTGTAGATGCCCTCGCCGTAGATGTCCTTCAGGTCCTTGCGCAGGTCGGCGACCTTGCCGGACTGCACCACGCGGTCGAGCATCTGGCTCACCTGGCGGCCGAGATTGGCGCAGGCCCAGCCCAGATGCGTCTCCAGGATCTGACCGACGTTCATGCGGCTCGGCACGCCCAGCGGGTTCAGCACGATATCGACCTGCGTGCCGTCCTCGAGATAGGGCATGTCCTCGATCGGCACGATCTTGGAGATGACGCCCTTGTTGCCGTGACGGCCGGCCATCTTGTCGCCCGGTTGCAGCTTGCGCTTCACCGCGACGAACACCTTGACCATCTTCATCACGCCGGGCGGCAGCTCGTCGCCGCGCTGCAGCTTCTCGACTTTGTTCTCGAAGCGGGCCGAGAGCGCGTCGATCTGCTCCTGGAACTGCTTCTTGAGGGCCTCGATGTCGGCCATGCGCTTGTCGGCCTTGACCGTGATCTGGCGCCAATTGTGATGCGTCAGCTCGGCCAGGATCTTGTCGGTGAGCTTGGTCTCGGGCTTCAGGTTCTTCGGCCCCGTCACCACGAGCTGGTTCAGCAGCAGCTCGTGCAGGCGGTTATGGAAGCTCCGCTCCAGGATCGCCTTCTCGTCGTCGCGGTCCTTGGCCAGGCGCTCGATCTCGGCGCGCTCGATGGCGAGCGCGCGCTCGTCCTTGTCGACGCCGCGCCGCGAGAAGACGCGAACCTCGACGATGGTGCCCGACACGCCCGGCGGCAGCCGCAGCGAGGTGTCGCGCACGTCCGAGGCCTTCTCGCCGAAGATCGCACGCAGCAGCTTCTCCTCCGGCGTCATCGGCGATTCGCCCTTCGGCGTCACCTTGCCCACCAGAATGTCGCCCGGCTTCACCTCGGCGCCGATATAGACGATGCCCGCCTCGTCGAGGTTCTTGAGCGCTTCCTCGCCGACGTTCGGGATGTCGCGGGTGATTTCCTCCTGGCCCAGCTTGGTATCGCGGGCCATCACCTCGAACTCCTCGATATGGATCGAGGTGAAGACGTCGTCGCTGACGATCCGCTCGGAGATCAGGATCGAGTCCTCGAAGTTGTAGCCCTGCCAGGGCATGAAGGCGCAGAGCACGTTGCGGCCGAGCGCCAGCTCGCCCAGGTCCGTGGAGGGGCCGTCGGCGATGATGTCGCCGGCCTTCACCACGTCGCCTACCTTCACCAGGGGGCGCTGGTTGATGCAGGTGTTCTGGTTCGAGCGCTGGAACTTCAGCAGGTTGTAGATGTCGACGCCCGGCGCCTCCGCGCGCGTCTCCTCGGTCGCCCGGATGACGATGCGGGTGGCGTCGATCTGGTCGACGATGCCCGAGCGCTTGGCGGCGATGGCGACGCCCGAATCGCGGGCCACCGTCTCCTCCATGCCGGTGCCGACCAGCGGCGCCTCGGCGCGCAGGAGCGGAACCGCCTGGCGCTGCATGTTCGAGCCCATCAGCGCGCGGTTGGCGTCGTCGTTCTCGAGGAACGGAATGAGCGCGGCCGCCACCGAGACAAGCTGCTTCGGCGACACGTCCATGTAGTCGATGTCCTCGGGGCGCGCCATGACGAAGTCGCCGCCGCGCCGGCAGGAAATCAGATCCGACGTGAATTTGCCCTTGGCATCGAGCTCGGCGTTGGCCTGGGCGATCGTGTACCTGCCCTCCTCCATCGCCGACAGATAGGCCACGTCCTTCGTCACATGCGCCTTCTCGACCTTGCGATACGGGCTCTCGATGAAGCCGTACTGGTTGATGCGGGCATAGGTGGCGAGGCTGTTGATCAGGCCGATATTCGGACCTTCCGGCGTCTCGATCGGGCAGATGCGGCCGTAATGGGTCGGGTGCACGTCGCGCACCTCGAAGCCGGCGCGCTCGCGGGTCAGGCCGCCCGGCCCCAGCGCCGAGAGACGCCGCTTGTGCGTGATCTCGGAGAGCGGGTTGGTCTGGTCCATGAACTGCGAAAGCTGCGAGGAGCCGAAGAACTCGCGCACGGCGGCCGCCGCCGGCTTGGCGTTGATCAGGTCGTGCGGCATCACCGAATCGATCTCGACCGAGCTCATGCGCTCGCGGATTGCCCGCTCCATCCGCAGAAGGCCGATGCGATACTGATTCTCCAGGAGCTCGCCGACCGACCGGACGCGGCGGTTGCCGAGATGGTCGATATCGTCGATCTCGCCGCGGCCGTCCTTGAGCTCGACCAGCATGCGGACGATCTGCAGGATGTCATCCTTGCGCAACACGCGCACGGTATCCTCGGTGGCGAGGCTCAGGCGCGAATTCATCTTCACGCGGCCCACGGCCGAGAGGTCGTAGCGCTCGGAATCGAAGAACAGGCCCTGGAACAGCACCTCGGCCGTGTCGAGCGTCGGCGGCTCGCCCGGACGCATGACGCGGTAGATGTCGATCAGCGCTTCCTCGCGCGAATTGTTCTTGTCGGCGATCAGCGTGTTGCGGATGTAAGGGCCGACATTGACATGGTCGATCGCCAGCACCGGAATGGCGTTGATCCCCGCCCCTTCCAGCTCGGCCACCAGCTTCTCAGTCAGCTCATGACCCGCCTCGACGAAGATCTCGCCGGTCTTCTCGTTGATCAGGTCGCAGGCGACGTAGCGCCCGACCAGATCCTCCACCGCCACCAATTGCTCCTTGAGGCCCGCCTCCTGGAGCTTCTTGGCGAGACGCGGCGTCATCTTGGTGCCGGCCTCGGCCACTGCCTTGCCGGTCTTGGCGTCGATCAGGTCATGCGCCAGCTTCACGCCCTTCATCCGCTCCGGGTCGAAGACCGTCTGCCAGCCCTTCTTAGTGCGGTTGAAGGTGGTGTGGCCGTAGAAGAAGGCCAGGATCTCCTCCGCCGACATGCCGCCGAAACGGCGATCCTCGTCGGTGATCTCCTCGCCCTTGCGGATCTTCTGCACCACGTTCTGCCCGGCCAGCGCCATGAACAGCGTCGTCACCGGCAGCTTGCGCCGGCGGTCGATGCGCACATAGACGAGGTCCTTGGCGTCGAACTCGAAATCGAGCCAGGAGCCGCGATATGGAATGACGCGGGCGGCGAATAGATACTTGCCGGAGGAATGGGTCTTGCCCTTGTCGTGATCGAAGAAGACGCCGGGCGACCGGTGCATCTGGCTGACGATCACCCGCTCGGTGCCGTTGACGATGAAGGTGCCGTTGGCCGTCATGAGCGGCATGTCGCCCATATAGACGTCCTGCTCCTTGATGTCGCGGATCGAGCGGGCACCGGTCTCCTCGTCCACGTCCCAGACGACCAGGCGCAAGGTCACCTTGAGGGGCGCCGCGAAGGTCATGCCGCGCTGCTGGCATTCCTCGACGTCGTATTTCGGCTCCTCCAGCTCGTAGCGCACGAACTGCAGCTCCGACCGCTCGGAGAAGTCCTTGATCGGGAACACCGACCGGAACACCTCCTGAAGGCCCACGCTCACGCGCTGCTCGGGGGTAACGCCGATCTGCAGGAAATGATCGTAGGAGCTCTTCTGCACCTCGATCAGGTTCGGCATCCGGGTGATCTCCGGAATACGGCCGAACGACTTGCGGATCCGCTTACGTCCCGTGAAGGAATTGGTCATTGCTTGTCCTCGCCTCGCGCGTCACGCCCGATCTCCGGGCCAAGGAGCTCCTCCGGGAGCCCCTATCGGCGGGATTTTGCGAAACCGGCTGGCGCGCCGTTCGCCCGGGCCCCGTCCGTGCCCGTCGCCGCGTTTCGATCTCTCGGGGATGCGGCGATCCCAAATTTCCTGCGGGTTCCTCGCGGGCGACGCGGCCACCGTTTCCGGTCTCACGGAAACGGTGGCCTTGTCGTTCGCTGCCGGGAACCCGGCGTCGCGATCGGTCCGGACTACTTCAACTGGACCTTCGCGCCGGCTTCCTCGAGCTTCTTCTTCATCGCCTCGGCTTCCGCCTTCGGCACGCCGTCCTTCACCGTCTTGGGCGCGCCCTCGACGAGGTCCTTGGCCTCCTTGAGACCGAGGCTGGTGATGGCACGGACTTCCTTGATCACGTTGATCTTCTTGTCGCCACCGTCGACGAGAATGACCGAGAACTCGGTCTGCTCGGCGGCGGGAGCGGCGGCCGCGGCGCCGCCACCGGCAGCAGCCACCGCAACCGGTGCCGCCGCCGAGACGCCCCACGCTTCTTCCAGCTTCTTCGAGAGCTCGGCCGCCTCGAGGACGGTCAGCTTCGACAGTTCGTCGACCAGCTTCTGCAAATCAGCCATTTCAACTTCTCCTAAGGCTTGAACGATTTTCTGGGTTCGGCTCGGAGCCGCGCGTCAAGACGCGCTGCCCTGCTTCGTCGCGTAGGCATTGAAGACACGGGCCAACTGACCGGCAGGGGCCGCGAGGACCGTGGCGACACGCGTCGCCGGGGTCTGCAGCATGCCGAGGATCTTGGCGCGAAGCTCATCGAGGGACGGCAGGCTGGCCAGGGACTTGATCCCATCGGGATCGAGGACCAGGTTGCCCAATACGCCGCCGACGATGGAAAGCTTCTCGTTGTCCTTCGCGTAGGTGATCGCCACCTTCGCTGCCGCCACCGGATCCTTGGAGTAGGCGAGTGCCGTGGGTCCGGTAAGCAGGCCAGACAGGCCCGTGAATTTGGTGCCTTCGAGAGCGCGACGAGCGAGCCGATTCTTGGTCACGCGGTAGCCGGCACCAGCTGCACGCATCTTGCGCCGCAGGTCCGTGACCTCAGCCACGGTCAGGCCGGCCTGGCGTGTCACCACGACCAGTTCGGCCCCCTTCAGCGTATTGTGCAGCGAGGTGATCAGCTCCAGTTTTTCGGATCGGTCCACTGATCGTCTCCGCTTGGGGCGCTTGGGCTCGATCGTTCTCGCGATCGGCCCTCGAGCCCCGGTTGCTCGATGGACCTCCGGTGACTTGGCGTCCCCGGAAGTCCGGTTCGGCCTGTCCCAGAAGCTCAAGCCCAGAGGCGGACGGCAGGAGGCGACCCGACGGGACTGCCCATGCCACCGCTCTGAAACTCGATCTCCCGTCTATGCAGGGCGTGGGAGCCAGTCCCACCGGATTAAGCCCTTCCGCCGCTCCTTGAGAGCCGCTTCGGGGCACCTGCAGTCTCGGACAGGTGCGGCCGGCTCCGATCCCGAAGGATCTCGCCCGGCCTTCCCGGCGCATCGCTTCCCGTGAAGGAACCGATCCACCGGTATTCAGCACCGGACCGCGGGGGCCCGCTCGCGAACGAACGGCCCCGTCGATCCGGGAAAACTCAGCCGACGACCGTCGCCACGTCGAGCTTCACGCCCGGCCCCATGGTCGAGCTGATGCACACCTTCTTGAGGAAGGTGCCCTTGGCGCCGGCCGGCTTGGCGCGGTTGATCGCGCCCACGAATGCCTTCACGTTGTCGGCGATCGCCGCCTCGCTGAAGCTGGCCTTGCCGATGCCGGCATGGATCAGCCCCGACTTCTCGGCGCGGAACTCGACCTGGCCGCCCTTGGTCGCCTTGACCGCCTCGGCCACGTCGTTGGTGACGGTGCCGAGCTTCGGGTTCGGCATCAGGCCGCGCGGGCCCAGCACCTTACCCAGACGTCCTACCAGCGCCATCATGTCCGGCGTGGCGATGACGCGATCGAACTCGATCTGGCCGGCATTGACCTTCTCCGCCAGATCCTCCGCGCCGACGATGTCGGCGCCGGCGTCCTTGGCGATCTTGGCCTTGTCGCCCTTGGCGAACACGGCCACGCGCAGCGACTTGCCGGTGCCGTGCGGCAGCTGCACCACGCCGCGCACGTTCTGGTCGGCGTGACGCGGATCGATGCCGAGGTTGAGCGAGATCTCGATGGTCTCGTCGAACTTCGCCGTCGCGTTTGTCTTGATGATCTTCACGGCGTCGTTGATGCTGTAGAACGCATCGCGGTTGATGCCCTCGTAAGCCTTGCGCAGTCTCTTCCCGGTTGCCATGGCTTACCCCACCACCTCGAGGCCCATCGAACGCGCGGTGCCGCGGATCATCTGTGCGGCCGCGTCGATGTCATGGGCGTTCAGGTCCTTCATCTTCTGCTCGGCGATCTTGCGGACCTGCGCCATCGTCACCTTGCCGACGAAGCCGCGGCCCGTGGTCTGGGCGCCCTTCTCGATGCCGGCCGCCTTGAGCAGGAAGTAGCTCGCAGGCGGGGTCTTGGTGACGAAGGTGAAGGAGCGGTCGGAGAACGCGGTGATGATCACCGGAATCGGCATCCCCGCTTCCATGCCCTGCGTCGCCGCGTTGAACTGCTTGCAGAACTCCATGATGTTCAGGCCGCGCTGGCCCAGCGCCGGGCCCACCGGCGGCGAGGGATTCGCCTTCCCGGCCGGGATCTGCAGCTTGATATAGCCTTCGATCTTCTTTGCCATGTTCCTACCTCAGTTCTCTCCTGCATCCATGCAGGCCCGCCAAAATCACGTCGGCGGGTCCGTCGGACCCCGATCGGGTCCCCAAGGCGCGCGGTTGATCGGCCCTGGCCAGGCCTCCCGCACCAAAGCCGCATCCGGACATCCCTCCGCGACGCGGCGCCATCCTCGCCAAGCCGAACAAGCTCAGAGCTTCTCGACCTGCGAGTATTCGAGCTCGACCGGCGTGGCGCGGCCGAAGATCGACACGGCGACCTTGAGGCGCCCGCGCTCTTCGTCCACTTCCTCGACCAGCCCGTTGAACGAGGTGAAGGGGCCGTCCGCGACGCGAACCTGCTCCCCCACCTCGAACACCACCGAGCGCTTCGGGCGCTCGATTCCTTCTTTCACCTGATTCTGGATCCGCTCCGCCTCCGCATCGGAAATCGGCGACGGACGACCCTTGCCGCCGAGGAAACCGGTCACCTTCGGGGTGTTCTTCACCAGGTGCCAGCTCTCGTCGGTCATATCCATCTTCACCAGCACATAGCCGGGGAAGAACTTGCGCTCGGCATTCACCTTCGAGCCGCGGCGCACCTCGACGACCTCCTCGGTCGGCACCAGCACTTCCGCGATCTCCGTCATGCCCGCCTGCTGCGCCTGCTCGCGGATCGACTGCGCCACCTTGCGCTCGAACCCCGAATAGACATGCACCACGTACCAACGCTGGGCCATCGTCAGCTCCCCAACCCGATCACGTAGCGCATCACCAGCGACAGCACCTGATCCACGAGGAAGAAGAAGATGGCGGCAAGCACCACCATCAAGAATACCATCGCCGTGGTGATGCCGGTTTCCTTGCGCGTCGGCCAGGTGACCTTGCCGACTTCCTGGCGTACCTGCCGGGCAAACTCTAACGGGTTGATCTTCGCCATGCCTTCCATTCGAACCTTGAACCGATCGCGGTGCCCGTCTTACGGGCGGTGGCAGGAGTGGAGGGACTCGAACCCCCAACCCCCGGTTTTGGAGACCGGTGCTCTAGCCAATTGAGCTACACTCCTAAGACCTTCGGCCGGCCCGATCCCGAGGCACCGGCTCACTGGTCGAGGATGCCGTTCCCCGCTTGCGGCTCCAGTCCTGCTCCTTAAGCGGCCTACTCGATGATGGAGGCGACGACGCCGGCGCCCACCGTGCGGCCGCCCTCGCGGATGGCGAAGCGCAGACCCTCGTCCATCGCGATCGGCGCGATCAGATGCACCTCCATCG
>Ga0335084_10006035_pt1 | contig 12018 bp, 8 predicted proteins | sample Lox_Sample_44_FD_206721 | JGI IMG/M metagenome (GOLD analysis project Ga0335084, IMG submission 206721) | Soil microbial communities from Loxahatchee National Wildlife Refuge, Florida, United States - Lox_Sample_4.4 | ecosystem: Environmental > Terrestrial > Soil > Wetlands | place: USA: Florida...
CCCGATCAGCCCGAACACGCAGATCCCGATCGCACCGATCCACGGCCGTCGGATCGAGGCGGCGCCCAGGACGGCGGCGGCGATCGCGAGGATGGTGCCGATGCCGACCAGCAGCGCACGCTTGTCGTTCGCCCCGAACTCGCGGATCGCGAAGTCCTTCAACCAGGGAGGCGTCGCGTCGATCGCCACGCCGCCGACCGCGATCATCGGCGAGGACGCACCCCCGAAGATCCCGGCCGCCAGCTGCGCGACCCCCAGCGCGACCGCGCCCGACAGGAGCCCGACCAGCGCGCCGACCCCCCATCGACGTGGCTCGGTCGAGGGGGCGCTCGTCGGCTCGATGTCTGCCTCGGCTCGTGTCATGCGCTCCCCTGGACGGTACGCGACCGGTGCGGTTCCGTTACACGGAGGCCGCCGCCGTAGACTCCCCGCGATGGCCGAGCGGCACGAGCACCAGCGCGGCGCGGGCGCATCGGCGTCGGACCCGCCCCATCCGGAGCCACTTCCGGACATGGCGTGGATCGACGGCGGCACGTTCCTGATGGGATCGAACGACCACTATCCGGAGGAGGCCCCGGCGCACGAGGTCAAGGTCGACGGCTTCTGGATCGATCGCGTCCAGGTGACGAACGAGCGCTTCCGCGATTTCATCCGGGCGACCGGCCACGTCACCCTGGCCGAGCGGGCCCCCGATCCCGCCGACTATCCCGACGCCGACCCGTCGCTGTTGGTTCCCGGATCGTCCGTGTTCGTCCGGCCGGGCCGGCCTGTGAGCCTGCAGAACCACTACGAGTGGTGGAGCTGGATCCCCGGCGCGGACTGGCGGCATCCGCAGGGACCCGGTAGCACGCTCCGCGGCAAGGCGAAGCATCCGGTCGTGCACGTCGCGTACGAGGACGTCGAGGCGTTCACGGCGTGGGCCGGCGTCGACGTGCCGACCGAGGCCGAGTGGGAGTTCGCCGCGCGCGGCGGTCTCGAGGGCGCGGAGTACACGTGGGGCGACGAACTCAACCCGAACGGCCGGTGGATGGCGAACTCCTGGCAGGGCGAGTTCCCGAACGAGAACCTCGAGCTGGACGGCTTCGACGGCACCGCGCCGGTCGGCTCCTTCCCCGCCAACGGGTACGGCCTGTTCGATATGGCGGGCAACGTCTGGGAATGGACGACGGACTGGTACCGGGAGCACGGCCGGATCGAGGACCCGTGCTGCACCGTCAGCAACCCGCGCGGCGGCGATCGCGAGGCCAGCGTCGACCCGAACGCGCCCGGCCTGCGGATCCCGCGGAGGGTGATGAAGGGCGGCTCCCACCTCTGCGCCCCGAATTACTGCCGGCGCTACCGACCCGCGGCGCGGATGCCGCAGGCGATCGACACGTCGACCTCGCACCTCGGGTTCCGCTGCATCGTCCGGCCGAGCTGAGGCGCTCGCACCCGCGGCCGGCCGCCGGGCCGCTCAGCCGCCGCCGGCGGTGATGATCAGATCGCTCAGCAAGCCGAGCGAGAACCCCACGACGAGCGCCGTCAGGACGAACCTCGACGAGAACCGCCGCTGGGCGGGGCCCCAGATCTGCCCGACCACGTAGAGGATCGCACCGGCGGCCAACGCGTAGAACGCCAGCTCGAGCGGCTCGGATGTCACGCGGTAGCCGACGAGCGTCCCCACGAACGTCGGGCCCCCGCCGACCAGACCCGCGACGAACAGCCACCCCCACGACGGGCGGATCTCGCCGAGCGGACCGACGATGCCGAACCCCTCCGTGGCGTTGTGCAACGCGAACCCGAGGATCAGCGTGCCGGCCAGCGCGATGTCCCCGCTCCTCGCGGATACCCCGATCGCGAGGCCCTCGGAGAAGTTGTGCAGGCCGATCGCGACGGCGATCATCATCCCGAGCGACAGCGCGCGGCGGCGCCGCTCGGACACCTCGACCGCCGATGCCTCCGCCGAGATCACGTCCGCGCTACCGCCGGCGATCGGCGGCGGGCCATGCATGACCTTCGCCTCCAACGATCCGAGCCCGATCGCACCCAGCGCCAACCCGCCGAGACCCATGGCCAACCGAAGCACGAACGGCGCCCACGAACCGTCGGCCTGCGCGGCGTGGAGCGAGGCCTCGATGATGTCGATCGCCGCCGCGAGCACGTCCCAGAAGATGAAGAGCAGGATCCCGGCGGAGGTGACCGACAGGAAGCCCCGGGTGCGCGGCGACAGACCGCGGATCCGGGCGACCGGCAGGCCCAGGAAGATCGTGAACCCGGCGATCGCTCCGAGCAGCGCTACCTCGGTGGAGCTCAACAGACCTCCGTGCGGTCCATTCGACGAACCGAAGCCGCAGTTTAGACGAACCTAAGCGAGGGAAGGCACGGTAGACCGGAGTGGCCATGACCCGGTAGGCCGTCGAGCGCCGATCCCGCGCCCTTCGACTCCTACGGCATCTGCGGTACGTGCCGAGATGGATGGGAAGGAGGTTCGAAGATGGCCCTGTGGACGATGATCCGGTGCGAGCGGTGCGGCTTCTCCGGGTGCGCGGCGCCGATCGGCGATCACTGCCCTCGGTGCAACCACCCCCTCGAAGACCTCACCCCGAAGCGCCCCGAGCCGGCGACCGAGCCGGCAGACGACCCCCAGAGCTGAGCCGCACCCAGAGAGGGAACGCCGAAGCGCTCGCTTTCCTCGCTCGGGTATCGTGCGCGCGTGCGCATCCGCGGCTCATCCCGCCCACCGACGACGACGTGGCGCGTCGCGGTCTCCGCCGTCGTCATCGCGATGGTCGCCGTCGCGTGCACCGGGTCGAGATCCGGCGGCAGCACGTCGCCGTCGGCTTCGCAGGGCTCCGCCGTCTCCGCCGCGCCGGTCCGCTTCAAGCTGATGGAGTTCAACATCGAATACGGCGGCACGCAGGTGGACTTCGACAGCGTGCCGAAGGCGATCAAGGCCTCGGGCGCCGACGTGGTCGGGATCGAGGAGGGCTACGCGACGATGCCGAAGATCGCGAAGGCCTTGGGCTGGAACTACTACGACGAGCGGACGCAGATCGTGTCGCGGTTCCCGCTGCTGCGCCCCGCGGACGGCAGCCAGTACACGTACGTCGAGGTCGCGCCCGGGCGGGTCGTGGCGATCGCGAACGAGCACCTGCCGTCGTGGAGCTACGGACCCGATCACGTGCGCAACGGCATGCCGCTGGACAAGATCCTGCACGTCGAGGAAACGCTCCGCGTCCCGGCGGTGAAGCCGGCGATCGAGGATCTGGCGCCGCTGGCCGCCGCGGGCGTGCCGTCGTTCATCATGGGCGACTTCAACACGCCGTCGCATCTCGACTGGACCGCCGCGGCGCTCCGTGACCAACCGGACCGCTTCCCCGTGGACTGGCCGGTGGGTGAGGCGGTCGAGGCCGCGGGCTTCCGCGACTCGTACCGCCAGCTCTTCCCCGATCCGGTGAAGGATCCCGGACTGACCTGGCCGGCGAACCGGCCGTTCGTCGCCGGCTACAACCCGTACCGGCACGGCGACCCGCGCGACCGGATCGACTTCATCTACGACGGGGGACCCGCCACCCCGGTCGAGAGCAAGATCGTCGGCGAAGGCGGCGTGCCGGGCGTGGACATCGTCGTGTCGCCATGGCCGACCGATCACCGGGGCGAGGTCACGACGTTCGAGGTGACCCCGGCCGTGCCGCCGGTGCTGCTCTCCGCCGACCGGCGGCTGATCACGACGGGGGACGCGGCGCTCGTGCGCTACCACGCGCCCGGCGCCGACGGCGAGCACATCGTGGTCGTGCCGGCCGGCGGCGATCCCACGACGGCGTCGGTCGCCGACGCCCCGACCACCGGAACGGACGGCGCCGTCGAAGTGCGGCCCGCGAGCGGATGGACCGCCGGGGCGTACGACGCGGTGTTGCTCGACGCGAACGGGCAACGGCTCGCCATCACGCAGCTGTGGGTCGAGTCACCCGGGCAGGAGCCGGTGATCGCCACCGGGAAGGCCACCTATGGCACGGGCGAGCCGATCGACGTCACGTGGAACTGGGCACCAGGGAACCGGTGGGACTGGCTCGGGATCTACCGTCGCCACGCCGGCGTCTCGTCGTACCTCGACTACATCTACACGGGAGCGACGGTCCAGGGCACCGGCACCGTGGCCGCGGCGGCCGAGGGTGCGTGGCCGCTGAAGCCCGGGAAGTACAGCGTGTACCTGCTGCGGGACGACGACTACGTCAAGCTCGCGAGCGCCGACTTCACGATCACGCCGTAGCTCACCGACCGGCGACGCGACCTCGCCGCGCGACGGCATCGATCGTGACGGCCGCCAGTAGAACGATCGCCGTCACCATGTACTTCGTCGACGCGTCGAATCCGAGCAACCCCATCCCGTTGTCGATCGCTGCGATCACGATGCCGCCGAGCACCCCGTGCACGGCCTTGCCGCGGCCACCGAACAGGCTCGTGCCGCCGATCACGGCTGCCGCGACGGCGTAGAGCACGAGGGTGCCGCCGTCGACCGACGTCGAGATCGAACGCAGTCTCGATACGTAGATCACGCCGGCGATCCCGGCCGTGAGCGAGCAGAGCATGAACGCGAGCGTCCGGATCCGCGCAAGGTTGACGCCGGCGCGGCGCGCGGCCTCGGCGTTGCCGCCGATCGCGTAGATGTACCGTCCGAACCGCGTGCGGCCCAACACGAACGTCCACAACGCAAGGACGCCGAAGACGACCAGCACGACCCACGGCACGCCGCGGATCGGGACGAGCCGTCCGCGGTCGGCGTTGCATAACAAGACGAGGGCCACCCCGCCGATCAGGACGCCGACGATCTTCGCCGCCGTGAGTCCAGGCGGCGGCGCCACCAGACCGGCTGCACGGCGGCGCGCGTCGCGTCGCCACGTCATCACCCCGAACAGCCCGACGATGACGAGCACCACGATCCAGCTGGCGAGCGGCGTGAGGTTCCCGCTGGCGATGTCGATCACGATCGGGTCGCTGATCAGGATCGACCCGCCGTTGCCGAGGATCTTCAGCATCACGCCCTGCCAGAACAACAGGCCCGCGAGCGTCACGACGAACGACGGGAGACCGATCCTCGTGATGATCGAGCCCTGCAGCAAGCCGATCAGGGCACACGCCAGGAGTGCCACGGCGATCGCCGCCCACCAAGGCCAGTCGGCCCCCGAGGGCTTCAGGAGCTCGACCAGCACCGTGCCGCCGATGCCGATGCCGACGAACCCGATCGACAGGTCGATCTCCCCGAGCAGTAGCGCGTACACCTCGCCCATCGCCAGGACGCTGAAGACCGCGGCCTGCAGGAGCAGGTTCACGAGGTTCGCCGCCGTCAGGAAGTGCGAGTTGAGCGACTGGAAGATGATCGAAACGAGCAGCAGCCCTCCCACCACCGGGAGGATGCCCGTGTCGCCCGCACGGATCCTGGCGAACGACGCCCGGAGATATTCCGAAACGGAGCCGGCGACCAGTTCCGGCGAGACCGCGAGCTCGGCCGAAGCCTCGGCCGCTTCCTCGGACCGCTCTTCCTCCTTCGAGACGCCCGGAGCCGGCTCGTCGACCTTCGCCATCAGCTCGCCCCGCCCGAGGGCGGCGCCGACCGTGTCGACGAGCCGCTGGTCATCAGATCCACGACGATCTGGCGATCCATTTCGGCGGCCGGCCGCACCGCGACCATGCGGCCGAGGTACAGCACCGCGATCCGATCAGCGACCTGGAAGACGTCGTTGAGGTTGTGGGAGACGAGCAGCACCGCGTGGCCTCGGTCGGCGAGCCGGCGCACCAGCTCGAGCACCATCGCGGTCTGGGTGACGCCCAAGGCCGCCGTCGGCTCGTCCATGATCACGAGCTTCGCGTCCCACAGGACGGCCTTCGCGATCGCGACGGACTGCCGCTGGCCGCCCGAGAGCGAGGCGACCGGCTGGCGGATCGAGCGAACGGTCGTGACCCGGAGGCTGGAGAGCGTCTCGCGCGCGGCGGTCTCCATGTCCTCCTCGTCGAGCACGCGCCGGCGCACGCGCTCACGTCCGAGGAACATGTTCTGGACGATGTCGAGGTTGTCGCAAAGCGCGAGGTCCTGATAGACGGTCTCGATCCCGAGCTCGGCGGCATCACGCGGCGTCCGGAAGTGCACGGGCCGGCCTTCCCACGAGATCTGGCCCTCCTCGGGTGCATGGATCCCGGCGATGCATTTGATGAGGACCGACTTGCCGGCACCATTGTCCCCCGCGAGCGCCGTGACCTGCCCGGCGGGGATCTCGAGGTCGACCCCGACCACGGCCTGGACCGGGCCGAACCGCTTCGTGACGCCGCGGAGCCGCAGGAGCGGTTCTGCGGCGCCGACCGGGGGACCCGGAGCCGGCCCTGCTCCGACGTCGGAGATAACGGTTCCCGTGACGGACCCCCTCAGTACGACGGTGATCGGGCCGCACCCGCGATCCACGGGTGCGGCCCGACCGCGTGCTCCTGGGCCTAGCTTATGCCTGCCTTTGTGCAGGCACTCTGCAGGCCCGCAACACAGATGTCCTTCGCCGTCGGACCGATGCCGGTGGTGGTCGAGTCCGCCACGACGGTGTCAGCCATGTTCGCTGAAGTCACCCAGACCGGCTTCGTGTAGACGGACGCGATCTCTTTGTTGAGGGTGGTGTCCAGCGTCTTGTCGTTGACCAGCGACGCCGGAGGCGTCTGGCCGGCCCGCAGGTACAGGGCGAGCGCCGCGGCGGCCTGCGCCTCGGCGTAGACCGGCTTGTAAACCGTCCCGCACTGGTACCCCTTCAGGATGTTCTGCAGGCCCGGCGTCGAGGCGTCCTGACCGGTGGTCGGGAACGTGTTCGCCGGGATCTTCAGGCTCTGCAGCACGCCTATCACGGCGTTCGCATTGTCGTCGTTCGGCGTCACCACCGCGTTGATGTTCGGGTGCGCCGTGTATTGCTGCTGGAAGGTCGTCGCGGATGTCGGAGCGTCCCACGTGCCGGCGGGCTCGCCCACCTTCACGTACGAGCCATCGTCGAAGTGCGGCTTCAACACGCCGTTATAGCCCTGCGCGAACAGCTTCGCGTTGTTGTCCGTAGCCGCCCCATCCATGATCAGGAGGTTCGGGCTCTTCACGTTCCAGGCGGAGATGCAGCTGACCTCTCCCTGACCGATCAGCTGGCCGACCTGGACGTTGTTGAAGCTGACGTAGTACCGGTCGGCGGGACCTCCGAGCGTCAGGCGGTCATAGTCGATCACCTTGACGCCCTTCGCCGCGGCGTTCTGTTCGATCGCCGCGCCGCTCGCCGAGTCGAGGGCGTCTATCAACAGCACGGACGCTCCGGCATTGATGTCGGCCTCGGCCTGGGTCTGCATCGTCGTGGGGCTGCCGTGCGCGTTGTCGACCTTGAACTGGTCCGCGGACAGGCCCGCAGACTCGAACGCCTTCGTCAGGAACGGCGCGTCGTACTCCACGTAGCGCTGCGACGTGGTCGTGTCGGGCAACAGGACGCCGACCAGGCCGGTGCCCGAAGACGCCAGCGATGTGAGGCTCTTCATGACCGAGAAGTCGGCCGGTAGGGCATCCGCAGCGACCGCCGGTACCGACGCGGACGCCGGCGGCGCCGACGAACTCGAACTCGACGAGTTGCTGCTACAGGCCCCGAGCCCCGCCCCGAGCATCAGGACGGCGGCCGCGGCCGCGACCGTCTTGAACGATCTGTTCATGGATGGTCCTCCTTTTCCCTTTTCCCTTTTCCCCAGCCCCTTCGGGGGCCTCCGCCATCGATCGGCCGTTTCCCCTCGCCATCTCCCCTGAGACCGGACCGGTCTCATCCTCGACCGTCGATCGGCCGCACCCATTCATACGGTTCTCACCATCCCTCGCGCTTCCCCGAGAGCGAAGGTACTGCCCTGGAACCGGTCCGAGCCTCTCCGAACAGCCCTCGACCCGAAGCCTGAGCCACTACAACGTATCCGTTGCGCCGGGGCAAGATAGGGTCCTTCGGCCCCGGGGAACGGGTCCTTCGCCGGAACGATCCCGGAACGGCGACGGCGGTACCATCGCCCGCATGACTGGGTCCGCCCGAGCGTCCAGATCCAGCCGATCGATCGCGCTCGTCCTCTCGCTCGCGGCGGCGTTCCTCGGCATCACGGTCGCGGCGGCGCCGGCGGCCCCCACGCTGCCGGCCGAGCACCCGTGCGTCGGGGGAACCGCGCGCTGCGGATCGGTCGCCGTGCCACTGGACCGCGCCGATCCGGCGCTCGGAACGCTGCACATCGCGTATGAGCGCTACCCGCACCGGAACACGGCTCTGTCTCCCCTGGAGCCGATCGTCGCCATCGAAGGCGGCCCCGGCTACCCCACCACGCTCAGCCGCGACTACTACCTCCCGCTGTTCCGGCCGCTCATGGACCGGCACGACCTCCTGCTCGTGGATCTGCGCGGCACCGGTACCTCGGGCGTGATCAACTGCAGGTTCCTCCAGGGCCTGCGGGTCGCGCAGTACGCGACGGAGTGGGTCAAGGGGGTCCGGCGATGCGGGCGTCAGCTCGGGCGGGCGTCCGACCTGTACGGAACCGCCGACGCCGCCGACGATCTCGCGGACGTGCTCGATGCGCTCGGTGTCTCGCGGGTCGACCTCTACGGCGATTCGTACGGGACGTTCTTCTCCCAGGTGTTCGCGATCCGCCATCCTGCCCGGCTGCGCGCGCTGGTGCTGGACGCGACCTACCCGGTAGAGAACTGGGACCCATGGTGGCGCGACCTCGCGCGGGCCGCCCGCACGGGCTACCGCCTGGCGTGCGATCGCGACCCCGGGTGCGTCGCCGTCGGCGGCGACCCGGTCCGACGGCTGGCGAGGCTAGACCGCCTCGTCGCCCGGCACCCCATCACGGGCGTCGCGCCGAACGCCGACGGTGTCATGGCGAAGGTCACGATCGATCCGAGCGCCCTGATCAGCATCTTCGGCTCGGGCGGCTACCTGTTCGGCCCGTATCGCGAGTTGGACGCGGCCGTCCGCGCCGCCCTCCGGCCGCATCCCGATGACCTCCCGCTCCTGCGGATCGCCCGCGAGCAGCTGGAGCCCGGGAACTTCGGACCGGTGAAGGAGTACTCGATCGGCCTGGCCGTCGCCGTCGAATGTACCGACTACCCCCAGCTCTACGACATGGCGGCGCCGCCGGCCGTTCGCCTCACGCAGTATCACCGGGCGGTGGCGCGCTTGCGACGCACGGACCCCAGCGCGTTCGCGCCCTTCACGATCGACCAGTTCGTCCACTCGGCGGACGAGGACCTCGATACCTGCATCGGCTGGCCCGTCCCGCGTGAGCCGAAGCCGCTGCTGCCGCCCGGTCACGTCTATCCGAACGTGCCGACGCTGGTCCTGGTCGGCGACCTCGACTCCGTCACGTCGGCCCAAGGCGCCCGCCGTGTGGCGAACAGCTTCCCCGACGCCACGTTCGTCGAGGTGTCGAACATGATCCACGTGAGCGCGCTCGAGGACACGAACGGCTGCGCGGCGGGCATCGTGCAGCGGTTCGTGCGGACGCTGTCCGCCGGCAACACGTCCTGCGCGCAGTGGTACCCGGAGATCCACGTCGTCGACTCGTTCCCCCTGCACGCCGCGCAGCTCCCGGGTCCGGTCGGCAGGCGCGCCGCGCTCGTGGCCGTCGACACGATCGGCGACGTCCTGGCTCGCTGGGAGACGATGAGCGGCTCCTCGGGCGTCGGGCTCCGGGGCGGGACGTTCACCACCTCCGGATACGCGGTCCGCCACTGGACGCTCCGCGGCGTCCGATGGGTGCCGGACGTCGCGGTGAGCGGCACGATCACCCTCCATGCCCACGCGGGAGCGCTGCGCGCCACCGTCACGCTCACCGGAACTGGCGTGCCGAACGCTCGGCTGCACCTGCGATGGAACACGTGGGCGTCGCTGGCCCGGGCGACGGTGACGGGAACGGTCGGCGGTCGCGCCGTGAAGGTGGTCGTGCCGGCAGGCTGAGCGTCAGTCCGCCGGCTCGGCGAGCGCGGCGGCCTCGGCGGCCATCTCCAAGCGGTCCGCCAGCATCGGCTCCAGCTCGATCTCGGGGAGCGGCTTTGCGAACAGGAAGCCCTGGCCAAGATCGCACTGGAGCTCCAACAGCCGCTGCAGCTGGTCGGGGCGCTCGATCCCCTCGGCCACCGGCTTCAGGTTCAGGATCGAAGCCAGCTCGATCACGGCCGCCGTGAGGGCCGAGGACTCGCCCCCCTCGGTGACCCCGTCGATGAACGACTTGTCCACCTTCAGGATGTCCACCGGGAACCGGCGGACGTAGTTGAGGGACGAGTAGCCGGTGCCGAAGTCGTCGATCGCCAGCTGGACGCCGAGCGCCTTGAGCTCGGTCAGCCGCGAGATCGCGAGGTCCATGTCCTGGATCATCACGGACTCGGTGATCTCGAGGATCAACGTCGACGGATCGAGCCCGGTGTCCTCGAGGATCTGCCGCACCTCGTCGACCAGCTCGGTCCGCGCCACCTGCCGGGCCGACAGGTTCACGGCCATGTGCAGCGGCTCGGCTAAGTGGTAACGCCCCTGGAGCTCGGCCGCGTACCGGCAGGCCTCCTGCAGGACCCAATGGCCGATCGGAACGATGAGTCCGGTCTCCTCCGCGAGCGGGATGAAGTCCAACGGCGGCACCATCCCGCGCTCCGGGTGGAACCAACGGATCAACGCCTCGACGCCCGAGACCTTCCCGCTCTCGAGCTCGATCACGGGCTGGTAGAAGAGCCGGAACTCGTTGTGCTCCAGCGCCCGCTGCAGCGCGGCCTTCAGCTCCAGGCGCTTCAACGCGGTGTCGTGCATCGCCGGCTCGAACAGCTGGTACCGGTTCTTGCCCTTCTCCTTCGCGAGGTACATCGCGACGTCAGCGTTCCGCAAGAGCTCCTCGGCACTCTCCGGCGCGGCGTCGGACTCGGCGACCGAGATCCCGATGCTCGCGCGCACGAAGACCTCGGTCTCGTCCAGGAGGAACGGCTCGTCGAGCATCGACAGGATCCGCTCGGCGACGTCGGCGGCGGTCATGCCTTCCTCGCCGCCGTCCTCCAGCAGGACCGCGAATTCGTCGCCGCCCAGCCGCGCCGCGGTGTCGGCCGTGCGCAGGTTGCCGAGGAGGCGTTCGCCGATATCGCGCAGGACCTGGTCGCCCGCGGCGTGGCCGAGCGAGTCGTTGATGGTCTTGAAGTCATCGAGGTCCATGAAGAGCACCGAGACCGGTCGTCCGTCGCGCAGCTGGCGGTCGAGCGCGTGCTGGACACGGTCGGGGAACAGGGCGCGGTTCGCCAGGCCGGTCAACGCGTCGTGCAGCGCCTGGTGCTCGAGCTGTTCCTCGAACTGCTTACGCTCCGTGATGTCTCGCGTGTTCAGGACGATCCCTCGCACGTTGGGGTCGTGCATCAGGTTCGTGCGGAGCGTCTCGACGTACCGCACCGATCCGTCACGGTGCACCACGCGGAACTTCTCGAGCCCGGTGAGTCCTTGGTCCTCGCTCATCGCGGTCAGGAACGACATCGCGGTCGCGCGATCCTCTTGCGCGATGAGGTCGGAGAATCTCGACCCTTCGAGCTGTTCGGCATCACGTCCGAGCACCCGGCTGGCCGAGGGACTCGCATACTTGATCTCGGTGTCCGCCTCGATGACCATCACGAGGTCCGAGGAGTTCTTCACCAGCGAGGCGAAGCGCGCCTGGCTCTGTTGGATCAAGAGGTCCTCCGTCAGCGCCGCGCTCTCCAGCGCCAGGGCGACCTGTGAGGTCAGCGATTCCAGGGATTCGCCCACCTGTCGCGACAGTTCCCCGCGGACGGTGACGATCAGGATCCCGCTCAGCTCATCCAACGTGAACAGCGGGGCAACGAACGCCGTGGTGTGCTCCTCGGGCAGACCGAGTCGTTCGCGACCCAGGATGCTCTCGTCGAGCGGCACCTGATAGCCATGCCCCTCGATCAGCCGGTCACGACGCCAATCCTGGAACGCGTCCAGCGTGAGCGGGATGCGCCCGGTCTGCGCGCGTCCACCGAGC
>Ga0335084_10006036_pt1 | contig 12016 bp, 13 predicted proteins | sample Lox_Sample_44_FD_206721 | JGI IMG/M metagenome (GOLD analysis project Ga0335084, IMG submission 206721) | Soil microbial communities from Loxahatchee National Wildlife Refuge, Florida, United States - Lox_Sample_4.4 | ecosystem: Environmental > Terrestrial > Soil > Wetlands | place: USA...
CGCGTGGGGAAGGCAGACGCTACGGTGAGGGACCAGACATTACTTTCGGGCTTCAATAATCCTCTTCGTTCCTGGATGTCCGGTCGGCCGGGTCCCCTACGGGTTCCCGGCCGATCGTGTTTCAGGGGGGGGCGGGGGGGCTCGCGCGGGGTTTCAGCGAACCCGGTTGCCCAGCTGTCTTGCGAGCAGCACCAGGTACACCTGGTCCCGGAAGTGCTTCGGCGCGAGCAGCGCGCGCCCGCGTACCACGAACCCCACGATCAGGATGGCCATCCACAGCCCGTAGGCGACGGCCACTTCCTCGCGCAGGTTCGGCCGCAGGAACTGGGCGAGCCACAGCACGAAGATGATGGTCGCGTCGAGCCAGTCGAACTCCATGTTCGCGAGCAGCATCACGCCCACCGCCGTCTGCAGCAGCGTCAGCAGGATCTCGAGCCGCTGCGCGTCGTCGAAGTGGAAGTCCATCCACACGCCGTGGTGGTGCAGGCCCGAGTAGCCGTAGACGAGCGGAATCATCGCCGCGAGCACGGTCCACTGGTTGATGTTGCTCGACACCATGTTCATCAGGGCGACCGGGGCGCGGCCCGCCCGGCGCGCCCAGTAGAATGCCGACACTTTTTCGGGGAACTCGGACAGGAACGGCGCCACCCATTGCACGAGCACGAATTGGCTCACGCCGAAGGTGGCCGCGAGGGCGAGCATGGACTGGAGGAACGGCTGCGCGGTCACGGCCAGGAGCAGGCCGCCGACCAGGAACATCCCCCAGATCGCCGCCGGGCGGCGCCAGCCGGGCTGGCGGTAGGCCCAGCGGGCGGCGGGCGGCGCGTCCTGCAGCTGCTCCGGGGCATGCGCGGGGCTGTGCAACAGCACCCACAGGTACGCGACATACAGCACGAGCAGCACCACCGCGTCGATCCACGTGAAGCTGTTCTTGAGGAGCACCACCCCGAAGTAGACGAGCGGCGGCACGAGCCCCACGATCTCGACCGAGTGCTCGGGCTCGAGATGAATCGCGGGCAGGTGGCCCGCCCGGGTCCGCTTCCCGCTGAACGCGAACACGAAATAGATCATCGGCCAGCCGAGGCCGAGCAGCAGCCGGATCGCGCCGGTGAGGTTCGCGATCGCGAGGTGCGCAAACTCCGGCTCGCGTCCGGCGTCCCAGGCGATCACCGCTTCGACCGCGAACTCGGGAAGGGTCTGGAGCCACGCCAGCACGGCGAGGGCCAGGCCCTGGGAAATGAGGAACTGCGCCGCTTCCGCGCCCCACGTCACGAGGAAGGCAGACGCGAGGAGGCTCGGGAAGGTCCAGAAGGCGGAGAGCGTGGAGCCTCCCGCCGCCCACAGGGAAGCGAGTACCTTTAGGCGCACGTGCGGCCAAGATAGTTCTGCCTCGGAGGCCCAACAAGTTATGCCTCGTTGCGTCGTGACGCGCTGCGTCCATTTCAACGCCGCCCATCGGCTCGCGAATCCCCGCCTGTCGGATGCGGAGAACACGGCGCTGTTCGGCGTGTGCGCGAACCCCAACTATCACGGCCACAACTACGACGTCGAGATCTCGGTCGAAGGCGAAATCGATCCGGCCACGGGTTACGTGATGGACGTTCAGCGCATCAAGGAGATCGCCAACGAGTGCCTGCTGCGGCACCTCGATCACAAGAATCTGAACCTCGACGTTCCCTGGTTTCGCGACCTGAACCCGACGGCCGAGAACATCGCGGTGGTCTGCTGGCGGGTGCTCGCGCCCGCCGTCAAACCCGCGACCCTGAAGCGCATTCGGCTGTGGGAGACCGACCGAAACTACGTGGAGTACGATGGAACCTAAGCGCGCGCTCCGAGCGGAACCCGCCGACCAGCCGACACCGCCCTTGGAAGAACTTGTACGCGGGCTCCTCGAGCAGCTGGGCGAGGACGTGACGCGCGAGGGCCTGGTGCAAACGCCCGCGCGGGTCGCGGCGTCGCTCAAGTGGCTGACGCGCGGCTATGGCATGTCGGTCGAGGACGTGATCGGCGACGCCCTCTATCACGAGAAGCACGACAATCTCGTCTGCGTGCGGGACATCGAGATCTATTCCCTGTGCGAGCACCACATGCTGCCGTTCTTCGGTCGCGCTCACGTGGCGTATCTGCCCAATGGCCGTCTCGTCGGGCTCTCCAAGATTCCCCGCGTGATCGAGGTGTTCGCGCGCCGGCTCCAGGTCCAGGAGCGGCTCACCGATCAGGTGGCGGACGCCCTGATGCGCGTGCTCGACCCGCGCGGCGTGGGCGTGGTGATCGAGGCGTATCACCTCTGCATGATGATGCGCGGGGTCGAGAAACAGAACTCGAAGACGGTGACGAGCGCGCTGCGCGGGGCGCTGCTCGAGGATGGCAAGACCCGCGACGAATTCCTGCGGCTGGTGCACGGCGGCCGCTCGGGCGCGGAGTGAGCGCGGGGCAGCAGCCCGCCGCCGCCTCCGCTTCTCCCCTCACCGGCCAGGTCGCGCTCGTCACGGGCGCGTCGCGCGGCATCGGACTCGCCGTGGCGGACGCGCTGTACGGCGCCGGCGCTCACGTGGTGCGCCTCGCCCGCAGTCTGACCGACCGCGAGCTCGACCGGCGCATGGACGTGCGCTGCGACTTGACGGACCCGAAGGCGGTCGAAGCCGTCGTCAGCCGCCTGCAGGGCTCGGATTTTCTCCCCGACATTCTCGTGAACAGCGCGGGCATTTTCTTCGTCAAGCCCATCGATGCAACGAGCCCCGCCGACTTCGCCCAGACCATCGCGACGAACCTCACGGGGCCATTCCTGCTCGCGCGTCTGCTCGTGCCGGCGTTCAAACGGCGGGGCAGCGGCCACGTGGTGACGATCGGGAGCATCGCGGACCACGCGGCGTTCCCCGGCAACGCGGCGTATGGCGCGAGCAAGTTTGGGCTCCGCGGGTTGCACGAGGTGTTGACGGCCGAAGTCGCTGGCAGTGGCGTGCGCACGACGCTGATCTCGCCCGGCCCCGTGGACACCCGCATGTGGGACTCCGTGAACCCCGATGCCCAGCCCGGGTTCACCAAGCGCAAGGACATGCTGCGCACGACCGACGTCGCCGCCGCGGTGTTGTTCGCGGTAACGCAGCGAGGGGTGACGGAGATACGACTGATGCCGGCAACATGAACGCGTTCCGCGCTCCGCGTTCCGCCTCACTCGCGCTCCTGACGCTGGTCAACGCACCGCACCTCGCCAGCACGCAACAGCTCCCCCCGCTCCCCGAGCCAGTCCCTGTCCTTGCCCTCGCGCAAGCGCCCGATCGGAGCGTGTGGGCCGGCACCTATGGCGCCGGGATCTATGTGCTCCGCGCGGGAGCCACGACTTGGGAGCACATCGCGCACTCGACCGACACCGCCGCGCATTCCATTTCCTGGGACTTCGTCCACGCCTTCGGGTTCGCCCCGCAGGGTGAGGTGTGGTACGGCACCGTCGGTAACGGCTGGGGCGTCTCGCTCGACGGCGGGAAGACGTGGACCAACTGGGAATTGAAGCAGTTGGGTCCAGAGTGGCAGTACGTCGCCCCCAACGGCATCGTCACACGGGGCGACACGGTCTATGTCGCGACCGCGGACGGGATCAAGCTGTCGTTCGACCGCGGCGCCACGTGGGCCGAGATCACCGACTCCGCGGGCGCGACGACGGCGCAGCACGTGTGGGGACGGATCGCAAATCAATACGTACTCGCGATCGCCGCGGGCGGGGATGGCAGTCTCTGGATCGCGCATCTGCGCGGCCTGGCGCGCTCCAGGGACGGCGGACGGACGTGGACGGAATACCCGACCTCCGATCGCGGGCGCGCGCTCATGGTTCAGAAGGACGGCTCCGTCTGGGTCGGGACGGAGGCCGGTCTGTATCGCTTCGACCCGGTGCGCCGCGCGCGACTCGCTCGCGTGAGTCTCCCTGCGGTGCAATCGCTCGCCGCCGCGCCGTCTGGCGACGTACACGCGCTCACGCTGGACGGTGTCTACGCGGCGACCGGCAAGCGACTCGGCTGCGACGCCGCGCCGCTCGTCACCTGCCGTCCTGATCACGGGGCGCTGCCGGACACCGCGGTGCTCGCGCTGCGGCACACCTGGTTCGCGAGACCGATCGCCCTGACCGACCAGCCGTACATCGATCAGACCTACCGCTTCGGCTCGACCATGGGCGGCAATTTCCAGCAGCACCAGGGCGTCGAGTTCAACAATCCCGACGGGACGCCCGTGCACGCTATCGGCGCCGGGGTCGTCGTGTTCGCCGGTCCGGCGGAGCAGGGGTCGAACACGGTGGCGATCCGGCACGACCGCACACTCAAGGCCTCCGACGGTGCGCGGTTTCTGTTTTCGGTCTACTATCACAACAGCGCGTTGCTCGTCACGGTGGGGCAGCGCGTGAACGAAGGGGACGTCATCGCGCGGGTGGGCAACACCGGCCGCGCCACGAACGATCACCTCCACCTCGAGGTCCACGCGTCGCCGTACGATTCGGTGTCATTGATTGTCGATCCGAACGAGCGTTATCCGCGCTACACGACGAACCCGGAGCTGTGGATCGCGCCGCTCGCGGGGACGGGCGTCGTCGCGGGGCAGGTGTGGGACGCCGATGGCCGACCCGTGCAACAGGCACGCGTGTACGGGTTGGGGAAGGCCGAGCCGCAGGAGACGCCGTATGCGTATGCCGAGACCTATGGGGAGCACAATCATTCCGACCCTGCCTACCAGGAGCATTTCGCAGTGAGCGACGTGCCGCCGGGGGATTACACGCTGACTGTCACGGTGAACGACCGCCAGCTCACGCGCCGCGTGCGAGTGAAGGCGGGCGCGGTCACCTGGGTGGAGTTCCGGCCCGATGCACATTGAGCTGACCGAGATGCTCGCGTGCCCGGAGCCGCACGCGCCGGACGTGCTGGTGCTCTCGACCGCCCAGATGAAGGGCCGGGTGGTGCAATTCGGGCTCGTGGGATGTCCGGTCTGCCGGAAGGAGTATCTGATCGCGAATGGAGTCGTCGATTTCAGGGGACGGGGGACGGGGGATGTGGGACGGGGCCCCGCATCCACTCCTCCCCCGTCCCCCGTCCCCCGTCCCTCTGACGTTCCGACCCTCCAGGCCCTCCTCGATCTCTCCGGTCCCGGTGGCTTCGTCGTGCTGCTCGGCGACGCGACGCGGCATGCGGCGGGGCTCGCGAAGCTGATGGGCGGGATTCATTTCATCGGCGTGAATGCGCCGGCGGGAGTTCAGTCGTCACCGGACCTGAGCCTGCTCGTGGCGCCGCGCGGCATTCCGCTGCGTGCGTCGGTGGCTCGGGGCGTCGTGGTAGGGGCGAGCATGGCGCGGGCGCCGTGGCTCGAGGAGGCTGTGCGGGTGTTGTTGCCGGGACGGCGGCTCGTGATCGAAGGAGAGTCGGCGGGGCGGCCGGCGGGGGTGAAGCAGTTGGCTGAGGGGGAAGGGGTGTGGGTGGGGGAGAAAGGGTAGTACTCGTCTATGGCGCGAATCGCATTCGCTCGCCGTCTCGCCCCTGCGGTGTCCATTGCAGTCATGCTGCTCGCGTGCTCGGATCCGCAGTCTGACGACTTTGTCTGGGCCAATGGTGCCGGTTGTCAGGCCGGCAGCCCCGCGCTAAGCCTCTCGGCAGCCCGGCACGATTCGCTGCCCGCCTACCCTGACAGCCTCCCTCTCTCCCTCGATGAAGTATTCTACCGCGCCGCGCTGCACACGCCTGGTGGGTTTGCAGGCGCCTATCTCGAGCCCGTGAATGGGCGAAACACCACCGTCCTCATGTTCGTCAACCTTACCAATGCCAGGGCCGCGCTCGACTCGCTGACGCCCTACTATCCATGGTCACACGCCTCTCTTGCCCCCGATTCGGTTCGATTCCGCAAAGTCCGCTGGGACTGGGTCCAGCTGTACGACTGGTACCGCTATCTGCTCATTGTTGCGGGGGTAGACGGATTGTCTGTCACTGACATCCAGGAGGTCAACAACCGCTTGGAGTTCGGGGCCGCGACCGCCGAGGATCGCGGCCGGGTGCTGCGGCGGCTCTCCGAGCTCGGCGTACCGTGCTGGCTGGCGGCAGTGAGTGTACAGGGATACGCCGTACTCAAGGACGGGCACCGACCGCCCACCTCGGGCATCGTCGGGCCGTGAGCGCACAAGTTCTCAGAGCCTAAAGCACAGCGCCGAGCGAGCAGGAAAATCCGGTGACGACATCCTCGCCGTCGAGCGTTTCGTCCGCCCTCACGAAGGTATCGGTCCCGTCCTGCCGGTACACCCGCGCGAGGCGGCGTTGGGGATCCACAACCCACACGAGCCTCGTCCCGGCGGAGAGCCAGTCGCCGGCCTTCGCCAAGACCTCACCGGGGCGGTCTCCCGGGGAGAGTACCTCGACGGCCAGGTCGGGCGCGAGTTCGGGGAACCCGATGGGCTCGGGCTCGATGAGGCGGTCGCTGCGAATGAAGGCGACGTCGGGTGCGCGGACGGTGTCGGGGTCGCGGAACAACGTGAAGCCGGTTTCCGCCGCGTACACCTGACCGAGGCGGTGCGCTGCCACGTGGTTGGCGAGGAGGCGAGAGATCTGCATGGCCACCCGCCCGTGTCGCCCTCCGGCCGGCTCCCGCACCACGAGCACGCCCTTCACAAGCTCTGTCCGCTTGTTGGGGATGTTGAGGTGGAGCAGCTGGTCCGCGGTCAACAGGGTTGGGCTTGGCATGTCGGGAACGTAGGTCGGCTCGGCAGGCATCGCAAACTCAAATCTTGTTCAACAGCTCAACGCAGAGTCAACACGCGCCCTGAGAGGGCGCGCTCGGCGCAGTGTGCGCCCTTACAGGGCGCATCCAATGCCGAGCCCGGCTTTAGCCCGGGTGATCCACGACGCTTCTATCCTTCGATGCAGGGGTGCGATTCGCCCGCTAACGCATGAAACCATGCAGACCACCAGTGCACATGGCGTGAGCGTGACTGGCCCGCGCCAGTGACGCCGCTCACGCCGAGTCTCGACCTCGAGTACGCCGGCGCACGGCCCGAACCTTGCCAGTTTCGGGGTAGCATGGTGTGACGCGGCCTCGTCTCCACACACGCGAGAGGTGGCTCGTGCGCACGGACGCGTGGGGGGACTACTTGAGACTGCTCGTGCTTGTCGGGCTGTTGAGCGCGACCCTCATCCAGCGCAGTTCGGCGCAGCGCTGGGAGCCCGAGCATTGGGTCCTCGCCGCCACGAGCACGACCTTCATTCTCCTCGATTGGTCCACGAGCGCGGATGCGATTCGCCGGTGCGCCGAACCTGGCGTGATGTGCAGACCTTCGGTCGAGCAAAATCCGTTGATTGGACCGTCGCCCAGCCTCATGACCCTTCGTGCGTGGTGTCTCTTGGCGATCGGCGGAAACCTGGCCGTCGCGGCGCTGATACGAGATCGGTGGGCGCGAACGGCGTGGTTTGTCGGCGTGACCGCGATCGAGTACGCGACGGTGTACCACAACGTCGGGGCGGGCTTCAGGGTCTCGTTGCGTCTCTAACACACGACGCGCTCCTACCCCTCCAGCGCCGCCGTCATCGCATCCCCCTCGGCGTACGTCCGGTCCACCAGCTCCTTGTACTTCTTCTCGACCACACGCCGCTTCACCTTGAGCGTCGGGGTCAGGTCGCCGGCCTCGATCGTGAAGTCGTTCTCGAGCAGCACCACGCGCTTCGGCATCTCGAACTTCGCGAGATCGCGCAGCTCGCCCATCACTTCACGCTCGATTTTTGCCCGCACGTCCGACAGCTCGATCAACGCGCGCCGGGACCCGAACTCGAGCCGCCGCTCGCGCGCCCACCCCTCGAGGCTCTCGAAGTTCGGCACGACGAGCATGATGGGGAACTTGCGCCTGTCGCCCAGCATCACGGCGTTCGTCACGAACTTGTTGGTCTTCACGAGATTCTCGATTGGCTGCGGCGCGACCTTCTTGCCGCCCGCGGTGACGATCAGATCCTTCTTACGGTCTGTGATCGTGAGGTAGCCGTCGGCGTCAAGTTCGCCGATGTCGCCGGTGTGGAACCACCCCTCGCTGTCGATCGCTTCGCGCGTCGCCTCGGGCTTGTTGAAGTAGCCCTGCATGATCCCCGGTCCCTTGGCGAGAATCTCTCCGTCCCCGGCGATCTTCAACGTCACCTCGGGAATCGCGGGCCCCACGGTGCCGACCTTGATGCGCTCGATCGGGTTGACGGTCAGCACGGGCGATGTCTCGGTGAGCCCGTACCCCTCGATCACGGGGAGGCCGGCCGAGAACAGGAACTTCGCGATCTCGGCCGCGAGCGGGGCGCCGCCCGACACGAACATCTTGACCCTGCCGCCGGTGCGCGCGCGGAGCTTCGAGAACACGAGCCGGTCGGCAATCGCATGCTGCAGCGCCACCCCCGCGGGGACCGCGAGGCCCGCGAGGCGATACGTCGCCCACGCGTCGCCCACCTTCTTCCCCCAGAAGAAAATCCGCCGCTTGAGACCGCCGCCCGCGAGCGCGTTCTCGAGCACGCGCGCGTACACCTTCTCGTAGAACCGCGGGACCGACAGCACGATGTTGGGATGCACCTCCCGCATGTTGTCCGCGACCTTGTCGAACGATTCGGCATAGGCGATGGTCACGCCGGTGTGCAGCAGGACATAGTCGACCATCCGCTCGAACACGTGGGAGAGCGGCAGCATCGACAAGCAGGTATCTCCCGCCACGATGGGGATGACCTGGAGGGCGCATTGCACGTTGGACCAGAGGTTGTCGTGCGACAGCATGACGCCTTTCGGGTCACCGGTCGTGCCCGATGTGTAAATGATCGTGGCGAGCTGGCGCGGCTCGACGGCGAGCGCCTCGGCGCGGAACTGCGGGTACTTGGCGCTGGCGCCGCGGCCGCGCGCTTCGAGGTCGGCAAAGCTCACCGCGCCGCTCTGCGCCGCCCCACCATCGAACACGACGACGTGACGCAGGGCGGGGAGGGCCGACCGCACCTCCTGGACCTTGGCGAGCTGTGTCGCGGTCGAGCAGAACACCGCCACCGCGCCAGCGTCTCGCAGGATGTACTCCACCTGTTTCGCCGTTAGCGTTGGGTAGATCGGGACGTCGGCGGCCCGGGCGCACAGGCACCCGTAGTCCGCGATCGCCCACTCGGGACGGTTCTCCGAAAGGATCGCTACGCGGTCCCCCGCAGCCACACCCAGCTCGCGGAGCCCGAGCGACACGGCACGCACGCGGCCTTCGACTTCCGCGTGCGTGAGCCCGACCCACTGATCCCCCGCCTTGTACCGGTACGCGGCCGGCAGGCGACCATGCTTTTCGACCGCGTCGAAGAAGAGACGGGTGAGAGTGCCTCCGGCGCTCACGGTTGGATCCGCACGACGAACGTGATGGGCGAGCCCGCCACCGTGGTCCCAACGGCGCGGCGCGCCGTCGCCGTCACGCGTACCGAGTCGGGGAGCGTGCCGCCGCCCAGGTAGCGGACCCGCATCGCCGCGGTGCCGGCCGCGTCAGTCAAGAGCGTGTCGACCGCGACCACAGCATGCGAGACGATGTCCGGCACGATGGTGACAGTGGCTCCCACGGGCGCCGCGGTGATGGTGAAGACCACCGGGCGGTTGACCAGCGGTACGGTGGGAGGCGTCGCGCCGGTGACCGTGTCTGCCAGAATCACCTGGAGCGGCGCGGAGACGGAGTCGTTGGTGGACACCGTGATGGTGTCGCGGAGCGCGCCCGCGGCGTACAGCGTGTCCGCCGCGCGGTTGATGGTGATCGTGAGGCTCCCGCTCCGCAACGTCCCCGTGCGAGCGAGGATCTGGGTCGACCCGGGTCGCCTGCCGAGGAACTTGCCCGTCATGCTGTCCAGCACGGCGAGCAGGGTGGTATCGAGGCTCGACCAGATGACGGGTTCCACCACGGTGTCACCGGCCGCGGTCAACGTCGTGGCGCGCGCGCGCAGCGTGTCCTGCTGCTCGACCGTGTTGGGGACGGTGACGACGATCGCGATGGGTTGATTCAAATCGATATCGAGTGTCCCGCACGCTGCCTCCACGCCCGCCGCGACGATCAGGAGACCCGCGCTCGCCCGGAGCCAACGGGTCAGGGCCCCTCCGCCGACAGGGCTTGCGGGGGGGGCGTGGCCCCCAGATCGCGCAGCGCCTGCGTGGCATGCTCGATCCAGCGTTGGGCGTCGGGCCCCTTGGGGGGGTGGGCGAGAAAGGCCTTGAGGTGTTGCTCGGAGCCGTCCGGGTCGCCGCGCTTGAGCAGCAGGAACGCGAGCCCGTAGTGGGCGCCGGCCAGGGTCTGGTCCAGCTCGAGCGCCCGGCGATAGTGCCGGATCGCCTCGTCGATGCGCCGCGTCTTGGTGAACGCGATCGCCATGTTCTGGAGAATGCGGGCGTCGGCGGGGTGGTCGCGCAGCGCCAAGCGGTACGAAGTCAGGGCCGCTTCGTAGTCACCCTGACGTTCGAGCGCGAGCGCCTCGTTGAGATAATCGAGGCGCTGGGGTTTCACCTCGTCGCCCGTGGAACGACCGAGCAGTCGGCGCCAAAAACCCATGTGCCGGAAAATAGCTTGCGGCCGCGTCGTTTTGCAATGTAGCTTCCGCCGTCATGCCCTCCTTCCCCGTGCCGCCCGTTCCGCCCGCGCGCCGTCCCGGCCGCATCGGCCCCCAGGCGCCGCACGGCGTCCTGCAAGTGGATTGGACGCTGTTCGGCGAGCTGTGCCGGGTCCTCGCACTCCGGATCTTCCGCGACTACGACCCCGAGCTCGTGATCGGGATCGCGAAGGCGGGCGTGATTCCCGGCGCGGTGGTCGCGAGCATCCTGCAGCGCGACTTCGCGTCGATCGCGATCACGCGCACGGCCAGCGGCGCGAGCCCCACCGTGATCGCGGGCCCCCCGCGCATGGTGACCGGCAAGCGCGTGCTGATCGTGGACGAGACCTGCGAGTCGGGCGACACCATGAAGCTCGCGCTCGCGGCCGTCCGCGAGCTGCAGCCCGCCGCGGTGAAGACCGCGGTGTCGTTCCGGACGGGCAGCTACAAGCCCGACTTCTTCGCGCTCGAAACGAGCAACTTCATCATCCTGCCGTGGGACCGCGAGATCATCGTCGGCGGCGAAATCGTGATGCGCCCCGACTACGCGGAGAAGCTGAAAGAATTCGGGGAGTGAAGGACCGCCTCGCCGACGCGCTTCGCGCGTCGCGCGCCGACTATACCGAAATCCGCCTCGAACGCTCCTGGACCTCGACTGTCGCCTTCCGCGGGCGCCGGCTCGAGACCGCGGTGGCGAGCGAGGACCAGGGCGGCTGCGTGCGGGCCCTGCACCATGGGTGCGGCTGGGGCGTGGCGGCGTTCACGTCGCTCGACCAGCTCCCCGCCATGGTGGCCCGCGCCGGCGAGCTGTCCCGCGCCGTGCGGCTCGACCAACCCATCCGCCTCGCCGAGGTCGCCCCCCGGCAGGCGGACGCCGCGCTCGACCTCGATGGGGACGTGCGCGGCGTGCCGCTCTCGGAAAAGAAGCGGCTGATCGAGGCGTACAACGGCGCGATGCTCGCCGTGGACGGGCGCGTCGTGGACACGGTTGCGAGCTACCACGACGACGTGACGGAATACTGGTACGTCAACTCCGACGGCACGGCCCTCTACGAGCTCCGGCCCGAAGTCACCTTGTCCGGCACCGCCATCGCGCGGCGCGACGGCGTGATCGAAAAGGGGCTCGAGTCCATCGGGCTGCGCCGCGGGTGGAAGAGCGTGCAGCAGGCGGGCGACGGCTTCCGCACGGCGGCCGAGCGCGCGGCGGCGCTGCTCGACGCGCCGGGCGTGGCGGGCGGCACCTATCCCGTGATCCTCGATCCCGAGCTCGCGGGCGTGTTCATCCACGAGGCGTTCGGTCACCTGTCGGAAGCGGACTTCGTCTACGAGAATCCCCAGGCGCGCGAGATGATGACGCTCGGCCGCCGCTTCGGAAAGCCGGTTCTGAACGTGGGCGACAACGGCGCCGCCCCCGGGTTGCGCGGGACGCTGCCCTTCGACGACGA
>Ga0335084_10006041_pt1 | contig 12011 bp, 11 predicted proteins | sample Lox_Sample_44_FD_206721 | JGI IMG/M metagenome (GOLD analysis project Ga0335084, IMG submission 206721) | Soil microbial communities from Loxahatchee National Wildlife Refuge, Florida, United States - Lox_Sample_4.4 | ecosystem: Environmental > Terrestrial > Soil > Wetlands | place: USA...
AGGGGTCATGGTTTTGGCAGGATGCGAAGGCGGTCCGCCCAAGGTGAGCATCGAAGGCGCACGGGCAGAATTGTCGTCGGTCATGCGCGATGAAGGGATGGTGTACCTGAAGATCATGAACACAGGTGGCAGCGACACACTCATCGGCGTAAAGCCCGGCATCGCCGGCGCCAGCGCGGATCTCCACGAGATGAAAGGCACTATCATGGTCATGACGAAGGCTATGCGCATCCCGGAAAAGAGCACGGTGGAGCTTAAGCCGATGGGGTCGCATATCATGATCATGAATATGCCCAAAGAGGTTAAGGAAGGGTACCGGTTCACCCTCACGCTCCTGTTCAAACGATCAGGTGAGATGCAGGTGCCGCTCGAGTTCATGAAGGCTCAGGAGCAGCCCATGACACACGAGCACCACATGTAGGCCCTCTAGTGAGAGACCTGTCGGAGATTGCTCGCTCAGTATTGCGGGCAGGAAATGCAGTTTGCGAATAATGGTATGCCCCGATCGAATAGGTTGGGAAAGCGCATATCTCTGCCACATCTCCATGAGGTGGATCCGAAGTCTGTTATTCATGTTGCGGGAGCCAACCGGTCCCAAGACTTCTCTGGAATGAGTACCAGAGGGGAGAAACCATGTACGACACATCGTCGGACGCAAAGCACCGAAGGAACCGTTACATCCTGATCGTGGACAGCAAAACCCAGGAGTCGTTCTCTACCTCCCTGCTTCTTCAGCGGTTCGAGTACCAGGTCTGGTCCGCGAACACCGCAGGCCAAGCCCTTGAGATGGTCTCCGTTGCAATCCCGGCCCTCGTCATTTCCGACCTGGTCCTCCCGGGCATGAGTGGCATGGACCTCTTCCATCTGCTGAGACAGGATCCGCGCACCGCCTCCCTTCCCGTCGTTTTCCTGATCACCGCCGGTGATCACATTGCAGAGACACGGTGCCGCGAAGCGGGAGCCGCCGGCTGGATCTCGAGGCCTATCCAGACCGAGGACCTCTACCGGGCTGTCCAGAGGGCCATCGAGCCCAATCCGCGCAAGCATATCCGTATCCAGACACGGATGGCAGTGTCGGTGAACAACGAACCGCTCAAGTGCATCGAGGGCCAGTGCGCTTCGATTCTGTCCGAGCATGGTATGTACGTGCAGATTCCCCGGCCGTATCCGAGGAACGAACATCTGTCCGTGCAGATCGAGATTAATAACCGGACTGTCTCTGCCGAAGCCACGGTTCTTTACCGACACGCCTACGGTGAGGGCCCGTTCAAAGAGCCCGGTATGGGGCTCAAATTCATCAACATCGCGCCCAAAGACCAGGATTTTATACGACAGTTCATCAGAGAAGAGGTCACGAGAGGCGTTAAACAAGAGTGAGCGCCACCAAGGGGAACTGTGCGTGAAGACCATCATTCCCGGATGGCGTCTCAACTAACAACCATATGGATCCGACTAAGGGTGGTGGACCTGATTCCACAAGGTCCCTGTTTTGGGGGGAAGGACAATGGCTGAAATAACAAACGACAAAAAGGAGATCATGAACCGATTCATCATGGTTGCGGACGGAGACACCAATGACCTGGTCTACACTTCCATCCTGCTCCAGCGCTTCGAGTACCACGTATGCACCGCGAAGACTGCTGCCGAGGCCCTGGCCATGACAGCCATTGCCCCGCCGGTCCTCGTGGTAACAGCGCAGTTTCTTCCCGATATGAGCGGCTACGATCTTTTCCTGAGGCTTAAGCTCGACCCTCGGACCTCCGAGGTACCAGTCATTGCCATAACCCATGCGGGGGACCTCCTTACGGCGCAGCGGTTCCGGGAGGCAGGTGTAGCTTCCTGTCTCGACAAGCCTGTGCAGGTGGAGGCACTGTACACGGCGGTCCAGGCCGCAATCGAGTCGAAGCCCCGCAAAAACCTGCGGATTACCACCGTACTTCCGGTGACCGTGAACGGCGTGCTCCTGAGCAGAGACGCGGGCGAGTGTGCAACGGTCCTCTCGGAACACGGCATATACATCCGAACCCTCAAGCCCGCTCTGGTGAACACACGGCTCCAGCTAACGATCCTCGTCAAGAACAAGCTCGTTTCCGTAGAAGCCGTGGTCCTTAACACCTACGGCCAAGGCCAGGGATTGTTCAAGGAGCCGGGCATGGGCCTCAAGTTCGTCCACATCGATCCCGAGGATCGGGAGTTCATTCGACAGTACATCCGCGAGGAGATCACGAGGGGCGTTGCACCGAGCGCTTCGGATCGTCAAGTGCTTCCGGACAGCAAGTAGCAGGCGCATGTATCATGTATAGGGGAGGCGTTTTTTTTCCATGCCGGACCCGCTGAGAGACACAAGGTGGAGGAAGGTTTATGGATGAGACCACACGCAGCACGGCATCAGTCGGCTATGACCGAAACAGCCGTTTTATGCTGGTCGTGGAAAGCGACGCCAACAACCTGTTCTACACATCCATGCTCCTTCAGCGTTTCGATTTTCGTATCTGCATGGCCGCGACTGCCGAGGAGGCCCTCGCCATGGTGCCAGTCGCCGTGCCGTCCCTCGTCATCACCGCGCTGGATCTCAAAGGCATGAACGGTCTTGAGCTTATGCAAAAGCTCGCTGGGAATCCCGCTACCGCCTCCGTTCCCGTTATCATCCTGATCAAGCAGGGCGATCTGGTCGGCGACAAGCGCTGCCGTGACGCCGGTGCAGCCGAATGCCTGGACAAGCCGGTCCAGGCCGAGCAGATATTTAGGGCCGTCGAGGCGGCCGTAGAGACAACTCCGCGGTCCAGCATTCGCATCCGGACACGGCTGCCCGTGACCGTAACCAACATGCCGTTCATTGATGCGGAGGGCGCGAGCGTTTCGGTGCTGTCGGAACACGGAATGTTCCTGAGGACCCAGAGGCCTGCTCCCCCGGACACACGACTCTCCCTCCAGATCGGCCTCAACGACCGGATCATATCCATCGAAGCCGTGGTCCGGTCCAGTTACCGGATTGGTGAAGGGCCATACAGTGAGCCAGGCATGGGGCTCCAGTTCGTGCGGACGTCGCCGCAGGACCAGGAACTTATCAGGCAGTTCATACGGAACGAAGTCACGCGGGGCATCACACCGATGTGAGGCCTTGGGGGAGATGATCCGGTCTGACTTATTATCAATTTGCGCTGTAAAACCCCGTCACTTCGGAGCGGGGATATAAGGCGCTGGTTCTGAAGCAGCCAGAGTCGTGCTGACCTCAATAAGTAGTGGACAAACGTTCACTTCATTGATATAAGTTAATTAGTGAAAGGATTTACTGAAGAGACCGATCTGCAAACAATGACTGCTGTCGTGATGCAGATCGGCGGACATTCACGGCGAACAAGATTGTTTTATCCGTGGAAATCCGTAGTTCAATCTGCTATAGCGCGCCAAACGATCTTATCATTGATCGTTAAATATTAAATATCTGGTGGATTCTATGTGTGACTTCTGCACAAAACACGGGGAAGGAAAGATCTGGTATAAGAACGCGAGAAATTATGCCGATGATCTTCTGTCCGATCTGCAGCGCAGACGCTATATCGAGAACTTCCTAACCTCTGCGTTCAAAGAAGGATTTGAGACACTCGGAAGGCTCGAAACCATCTACAGGAAGAAGGGCAGGCTGCCGGAAACCGTAAAGGCCGCCCTAGTCTCCAAGGCAAAAGCGGAACATTTCGGCCAGGTACTGCCGATCGAGGAGATCAGCGAGGTCGTCAGGCAGGCTAGGACCGTGGTGCGCATGCCTTGTGCCTGCCGTTGGAATATCGAAAAGAAAGAAGAACGCTGCTGCTACGCGGTGAGTTACGGTCCTGAGGCTTGGTACAAAGACATTGATATGGGTTACTTCGGTAAAGCATCCGATGAAGGCTTGGAATCGCTCACGCCGGGCTCCGCAATAACTCAGATGAAAGAAATGGAAGAGCAGGGCGCAGTCCATACCATCTGGACAATGATGACCCCGTTCATCGGTGCGATCTGCAACTGTTCTCCGGGGGAATGTCTTGCCATGCGGACCCTGTCCCGGACCAGGGTTGAGACCATGGAACGGGCCGAATATGTGGCCAGAGTAGATGAAGCGCTCTGCACTGGGTGCGGGCTGTGCGATACGCGATGTCATTTTCAAGCGATTGGCAGCCGCATCGGGACCGGCGGATCCCTTGCGCGGATTGATCCGCAGAAGTGTTTTGGTTGCGGATTATGTCGAAGGGTTTGTAGTACAGGGGCGATCTCGCTGGTGTTGCGATGAGGAAATGCACAAAAACCTATTGTTCAGGAAGTCTGTCTGACCAACAACGACGTAAACCCGATCTTTAAGACGGTCGAGAAGAAAACTGCCCCGGCCTTGGCGGCCTTGTAAACAAGAAGGGCAGGAACCTACGATGGTCCCCGCCCGGATGTGTGTTCATTCCGACTTTCCGTCAGAAACAGGGCGGAATGGAAACGGGATTTATGACAGACCACAGGTCCTTCATGCCCTGGCCATTGGTGTCGCCCGGGACCTTGTCGTTCGCGAAATAGTATAGCGGCCAGTTTTTGAAGGTAGTCTGTTTCTTGCCGTCAGGTCTTGTGAATTCCCCGAAATCCTTGGCATCGGACCCCTCAGGGGCCTTGATCTGCTCAGCATGGTAGATAGGCCATATTTCCAGACACGGTCCGGCACAGGCGTTCCGCTTCGGCTGGTCTTTCTTGAAATAGTACAGGGTCATGCCCTTTCCATCCGTGAGGTAATTTCCGATCCCCTCCTTGTACTTGATCTGCGGAGTGTCGCTAACAGCGACGGCCAGACCTGAAAGGACGAGTAAGAGAAAAGCTGCTATAGCCATCATACTTATTGCGTATCTTCTCTTCATGTATATCTCCTTTCTTCTCATACCAAGAGGCTGAAACCCAAACAACTCTTCATATCGTCAGATTCCGGCATAACAAAGAAGCCATATATTCAGGATAACAAAGGTCCTGTATTTTGTCAAGGCATGGCGTCGAACGCTTTCACTGCACACAGCGCTGCCCGAAAAAAGCACCGGCCTAACCTTGATTTTTTCACCTATCTGTATTATTCTCAAATTAGTCATCGAGGATCCCGCGCCCGCATTGTTGCATTATTCCTTATATTCTGCGGCAGATATGGTTTACCTTTTCATTCGCAATAGTATGTTATGTGAACCATAGAATCTGATCGAGAAACTGACTGAAACCCTCCAGCAAGAGAGGATCGAGTTCCGCAGCGCTCGCGACCGGAAAGAAGGAGGTCTCTCATGCTCGCTCTGATTAACAAGAGGAGAAGTACAAGAAAGTTCAAGGCCGACCCCGTTGCTGACAAGGATTTACAGGACATCCTTGAGGCGGCAATGAATGCACCTTCGGCAGTGAATGAACAGGCCTGGCAGTTCATCATCCTCTCGGGGTCAATGCTCGATGAATTCCTGGCGATCAATACGAACACGCCCGAAGGCGCGCCTGTGGGCATACTGGTGTGTCAGGACTTGAGGGCAGAGAAGGCAAAGGGCTACGCAGTGCAGGACTGTTCCGCTGCGACGCAGAACATCCTTCTGGCGATCCATGCAAAGGGACTGGGCGGCGTGTGGACAACGGTATTCCCGCAGAATTCGGACAAGATCAAGGCGCTGCTGAAGATACCGGAGATGGTAGAGCCGTTCTCATTCGTTCCCCTCGGCTATCCGGTTGAGAAGCCGGCAAAGGTGAAAAGCAGGTATGATGCAAAGAAGGTCCGCAGGAATACATGGTAGCGGGCGCGTTAGGGACTCTTTCCAACGGATTCCCGTGACAGTCTCGGTACAGAGAAAGAAATTCAGCGAGGGAGCAATATCATTTCAACAGGAGGAGACCGTATGGACTATCTGGAAAATATTGACTGGAAGGAAATCAAGAAAGACCTTCAGAAAGGGCTGGAAAAAGGCATGGCTGCGATGAAGAAGGGCGCTATCGTAGCGCAGAAGAAAGCAGGGGAGCTTACTGAAGAAGGAAAGCGGCAGTTCAAGATATTGACGTTGAAGACCAAGGTCCACGAGGCGATCTCAGACCTGGGTGCACGGGTCTATTCACTCATGAACGGCGCGAAGGTGAAGAACCCGGCACTGGATGCCGGAGTGAAAGATCTTATAACCAGGATCAAGGACCTTGAAGCGCAGATCGCAATAGTCGAAGAGAAGGGTAAGGCGGCGAAGTCCAAGGCGGGTAAAAAGAAGTGATCTAAGGGCCATGCTGTTCTTTTCATAAGCGGGGATATGGATAATAAGAATCGGTGAGGGGATTATTCAGGCTGGGCTCACCCAAGGCTCAAAGTCTGAAAATGAGCTGGAGGCATGAAAAGACTTCATTCATGTCTAAGGAAAGTGATTTAAATTTTAAGGTCAGACCCCAGCCGGTCTTGATCTACACAGCTAGGAGGGCAGCGATGACCAAACGCGTATGTCCGACACCGGGATTTGAAAAATTGTTGGTGGCAACAGACGGGTCCAATTTCAGCAAGGCCGCGGTACAGGAGGCGATCGATATTGCCGGCGCCTGTACAAGCACCTTGTATGTTCTGCACGTGATCGAGGCGAGCGCCGAGATCGAGTTATGGGATGCGCGGTCCGCGGAAAAGCTCGAGCGGGACATGAGGAGATATCTCAACGGCATAAAAGCTAAGGCTGCACTGCGCGGCGTCAAGTGCGAGGTTATCATGCACATGGGCGATGAACCGTACAGATACATTGTATCCGAGGCGATAAAAAGGAAGATAAGCACGATCATCATGGGCAGCCACGGCCGCACAGGCCTCCGACGGCTTATGATGGGCAGCGTGGTATCGAGGGTCATCGGTCACGCACCCTGTAAGGTTCTCGTGGTGCCTATAAAAGCAAAAAGATAAGCACCTTGACCCGAAAATTTCTGGGCTATCCCACCAAATGAAGTAGCAGGGTGCTCCGTCAGGCGTGAGATAGCCTCATCTGATAGCGAACAGGAAGTGTCCCATCTCGACTTGGTCACAAAAAAGGGCGCCGCAAATAATGCTAGCACCCTTTTCCTATCGGCCGCGCGAACGCGGCTTTTTTCCCGGATCGACACTAGGCGCAACCGACCCAAGCGTTCTCGCCGAAGCGAATGCAGTTTACGCGACTGCCTGCCGTAACTTCTCTACACCTTCGATATACACCTTCTTGCCCCCTTCCATTGCATTGGTCACGGCAGTTCTTCCTTCTCCGTAGAGAACTTTGCCTTTTTCAACAGCTGAAGAAACCCGGTCTTTCGTGCTCGCGGCAAGTCGCTTCAGGTCTTCCCTGACTTCCGTCCCAGATTTTGGGGCCAGCAGGAGCGCTATTCCCGCACCGATGACACCACCCGCCAGTATCGGCAGCCACACAGAAGGTTTATCTTTTTTCGTAAGCTTTTCAAACTTCTCTATCCCTTCGACGTAAGTCTTCTTGCCAGCTTCCACCGCGTTGGCTACAGCTGTTCTGCTTTCCTCGTAGATTTCCCTGCCCTTATCTACGGCTTCTGAGACCTGATCCCTCGTGATATTGGCGATCCGCTTCAGGTCTTTCCTGACCCTTATTCCCGGTTTCGGCGCCAGCAGGAGCGCCGTGCCCGCCCCGACGAAACCGCCCGCCAGGATCGGCACCACCATCGAACCTGCTTTATTCAAGAATCTCTCCTTCATAATCATCACTCCTTTCTTTTGCTGCATTCCCTCGGGGGGTTGCGACCCCTTTGTTACTATCTACTTTCATACACCCCCTCCTTAAATACGCTGCGCTACTGGCAGGTCATTCATGAAGGGAAAAGAGAGCGCCAGAAGCCGCAACAAATCATGCATCGCGAAAACATTTTGAAAGGCGTTCTTAGTTACATTATAGCACCGTATCGGAATCCGGACAGCTCATGACAGATAAGATCACGGAGAAGCAAGAAAAATCAATGGAGAAAAGAGGAAGGATGGCGGTCAAATCTGGGTCTATGGCTCTAGTACTGTGCACGAACGGAACTTCATTCTGTACTATGAATTTTGTGAGGGTCGATGACCTGATCTATGCCTTTGTTGGACATATCGACCATAGTCAATGAATTGACAGAGTATTCTCGACAGACTACAGGGATGTGAGCAGATATCAAACGATGAGGACCTTCCTTGTTCCGGGAACAACCTTGGTCATTGAAGCATATTTGTCTGAAGTATTGATATTTAAAGACTTTCTTTAAGGCATCTAATGCTTAATTTTCATACTATTAAATCATTTTTAATAAAGTTTATCTTAACGATTGATTTCAGGGCCCAGAAGCATAGTGTCTCCTGCATCCTCAGCCATCCTGCTCACGCTTCCTCCGAAATGGGATCAGCCCGTATACCAGGCCCATGGTCGGCATGCTCGTGACAACCTTCAGGAAGAGTCGGGAATAGCCAATCGTCTCAACGGTCCGCACCTCCCGCAGCCGCGGAAGGAAGAAGAGAGAGGCCACGACCCGCAAAAGGCCGCTCACGAGAAAAACGAGCAGGTATTTGGACCAAAACATCTCATTCATACGGACGATGACACTGCCAAGCAAGGCCCCGCTGATCAGGGACAGGCCATTGATCATGTTGTAGTAGGCCACGCAGGTGGCGCGCTTCTGAGGCGTGGTTGTGTCGAAGATGAAACTGAAGGACGCTATCTCGAAGCCGCCCCAGACGAAGCCCGAGTAGGCCTGGATCGTAATGAGCCAGGCGACCTTCCCGGACAGGAGCCAAAGGACTGGCACCACGGGCATCAGATAACCTGTGAGGCTCAGGACGCGCCGCGCGCCGAAGCGGTCCGCTGCATGGCCCCAGACCGGCATGGACAGCATCTTCACGATGATTGCCGCCGCATTGACCGTAGTAAAGGTCAGATAGCTCAGGTGCAGGTCCTGGAGCATGTAGGGTGTGAAGAAAGGCGCCGACATGAACACTGCAAAGTTCATCAGCCCCAGATACAGCACGAAGAGACCGTAGTTCCGGAACCGCGCCTGCTGCAGGAATTCCAGGAACCCGAACTCAGCTTCGCGCGGGACTTCATAAAGGGGCTCGTACTTCTTCGACAGGAACAGGACTGATATCATGCGGCTCGCAAGTGCCAGCAGGAAGATTAGCATGAACCCCGTGTACTGTCTTTCAATACTGCCGCTGTACTGCTGCAGAATGTAGCCGGCAGCGAGAGTGGAGGCGAAGGTGGCCGTGCCCGTGATATTGCTCCGCCGGCCGAAGTAGGCGCCCCGCCGGTCCTCGCTCACAAGGTCTCCCATCCAGCTGTTCCAGGCAGGTCCCAGGATCATGCCGAATGCCCAGTAGAGGCAGGCAAAGAGGATGAGATACCCGACCCGAAATTCCTCGAAGAAAAAAACCAACGCCACTGGCACATACATCAGCCCCTGGAGCAGAGCGGCTATAACCACGAGCCGCTTGCGCGACCCGAATGCGCGGATCAGACCGTTCGAGAAGAACTGGAGTATCGACCCCAAGGCCTGAGGCAGGGAACTCAGGAGGCCCACCTGGAGCGTTGTGGCATTGAGGAACAGGCCAAAGGCCACGAAGAACGACTCCCCGAAACCGATCATAGAGGCCGAAAAGGCGCCATCGTAGATCGAATACCTGAGGCTCTTCCGGACACGGTAATCCTTCCGCCGGTCATTCATAGCACTGCCTGTCTGGTCGCTGCCCATCCCTCGCCGTTCTTCCTTTCTTCCTCCATGATACCAGAAAATGACGTTCCCGCACACGGGGAGTCTGTGAACGATAACATCATGAATCCGAAACGATCTGCCAACTTACTCTGAAGATTTCCGTCCTGCACAAGAAATTTGTCGCAGCGCATCAGCAGAGGATATGGAATTTCGCAGCGCCCGCGACCGACTGCCGTCTCCCAAGTATCGTAATGGAAGGGAATCATTATTGACCTGACCTTCAGTGGTCCGGAATATTCCGAACCGTGATAAAATGTAAGACATGAAGATCAGGGAGATAAAGGCGAAAAGCATCCTGTCACGGTCCCAGGTCTATGATTATGCATTAAACCCTTATGTCGGCTGCCAGCACAGCTGCGTCTACTGTTATGCCAAATTTATGAAGAGGTTTACCGATCACCAGGAGAGATGGGGAGATTTCGTCGATGTAAAAATAAATGCACCCGAACTTTTGGCGCATGAAGTGAAGAAAAAAAAGATCGGGAGGGTATGGATAAGCGGCGTGTGCGATCCATATCAACCTCTAGAAAAAAAGTACCTGATCACGAAGAGATGCCTTGACATTCTCGTGGAAAACGGCTGGCCGTTCACCGTGCAGACAAAATCCCCTCTTGTTCTGAGGGATATCGAGACTCTGAAGAGAGCGGATGCTCTCGAGGTGGGATTCACCATAACCACGGCGGATGAGAGGATGCGGAGGATCTTCGAACCAGGGGCGCCACCATCAAGCAAGAGGATCGAGGCGTTGGCGGTTCTTCACTCAGAAGGAATCGAGACCTTTGCCATGGTAGCGCCGATCCTGCCGGGCGCCGAGGGGTTGGTTGGCGCGCTGAAGGGCAAGGTGGATCATGTGCTCCTTGACAGGCTGAACTATCATTACGCGGACTGGGCATACAAGCGATACGGGCTCATGTGGGCGAGGGAAGACAGCTTCTTCTCGCAAAAGGGCGAAGAGTTGAGGGCGGCATTTGAAAGGGAGGGCATCCCATGCCAGGTGCTCTTTTAGCATGTCTGCTCTCCGTTCCTGGTTCTATCTTGTGATGGAGACTCCGGGACTGCGGGAAAGACCGATGAAAAGATCGAGTCCGCCTACCTGCCTTTCAAGCGAAGCACCGGTCCCAAAAATCGGAAACTTCCTTTAAGATACTCGCGGAAACGAGTTCAGAAACTGACGACTCGAACCAGTCCATTGGCATTGAACGGGAATATTCGGGTTGCACAAAACGGTTGTCCATAAGGACAATGAGGCCCCGGTCGGTCTCGGAGCGGATCACTCTCCCGGCGGCCTGGATCGCCTTGGCCATCGCAGGGATCGCATAAGCGTAGTCGAATCCCGCGCCATAACGCTCCTGGTAATACGCCCTCATCTGCTCGCGTTCGAGATCGAAGGTCGGCAGCGGAGGTCCAATCACGAACGCACCGATCGCCATATTCCCCGGGTAGTCCACTCCCTCTGAGAACGTGCCTCCCTGAACTGCAAATACGATCGTCGGTACGACCCCTAAGCGAAGATGTTCCAGAACCCTCTCGACGTGGTGAGCCTTCATATCCCGCTCCTGTCTCAGGACAACAAACCCTTCCGGAGGCTGGAACGGACCGAGTACCTTTTCCAGGAACTCGAAGCTCGGGAAAAAGGCGAAATAATTTCCCGGACGCAATGCCGCGATTCTTTGGATGGCATCGGCGATACGAGGATAGTTGCGCTCGCGGTCCGAATACCTGGTCGAGATCTGGGGAATGATCAGGAGTTTGCGAAGTTCCTTTAAGAAAGGGCTTTGAAATTCCGCTTTCCTCACCGACCCGGGATCCAGCCCGGAAAGCTTCGCGTAATAATCAAAGGGCTTCAAGGTCGCCGAGAACCCGACAACGTGCTGGTACTCGTCATAGCAGTCCTCCAGCATCGCAGAGGCGTCGCAGCACGTAATCTTCACGATGCCGCCGGTTGCATGCGGATGATAGGTCGTGAAGAGCTCCGGTTTGTCAGGATCGCCGACGTACTCAAGGACCTCCGTGAATTCCGACCAGTAAAAGCACAATCTCAGGATGACGTCTCGAGGCTGGATTTCCTCGTTGGAATCGAGGTACCGGGAGAGGAGGGCGCGGAGCTTCGAATCCTGCTCGAGAAACGGGTCCCGCGGCGGATCGATCTCCGCCGGTTGCGAACCTTTTTCAGGCCGGCAGGACACGATCACCTGAATACATCCATCGAGAAGTTCCTCGGCCTCGTGCCGGAAGCGGGAGGGCATGCCGCGGATCTCGTCGCGCATCTTCTCGAGCGTGATGCTAGAGAG
>Ga0335084_10006043_pt1 | contig 12010 bp, 9 predicted proteins | sample Lox_Sample_44_FD_206721 | JGI IMG/M metagenome (GOLD analysis project Ga0335084, IMG submission 206721) | Soil microbial communities from Loxahatchee National Wildlife Refuge, Florida, United States - Lox_Sample_4.4 | ecosystem: Environmental > Terrestrial > Soil > Wetlands | place: USA: Florida...
GGAGCTCGGCGGCCAGCTCGTGGACGACCAGTCCTACAAGGACACCGACTCCGACTTCCGCGCCCAGCTCACCGCGATCAAGGCGAAGAACCCCGACGGCATCTACGTGCCCGGCTATTACACGCACGTCGGCCTCATCGCCCGCCAGGCGCGCGAGCTCGGCATCAAGGTCCCGCTCATGGGCGGCGACGGCTGGGATTCGCCCAAGCTGTTCGAGATCGGCGGCAAGGCGCTCGAGGGCTCGTACTTCTCGAACCACTACTCGCCCGAGGATCCGTCGCCGCGCATCCAGGACTTCGTGCGCACGTACAAGGAGCGCTACAAGGCCGTCCCCGACGGCCTCGCCGCCACGGGCTACGACGCGGCCCGCATCGCCATCGAGGCCATGAAGTCGGCGCCCGACCTCTCCGGCGAGGCCGTCCGCGACGTCATCGCCGCCACGAAGGACTATCCCGGCGTCACCGGGATCATCAGCATCGACGCCGACCACAACGCCGTGAAGCCCGCCGTGGTCCTCCAGATCAAGGACGGTGAGGGCAAGTACGTTGCGACGGTGCAGCCCGACGCTTCGGCGCCGGCGGCGAAGTGAGCGCGTTCCTTCAGCACCTCGTCAACGGGCTGTCGCTCGGGACCATCTACGCCCTCATCGCGCTGGGCTACACGATGGTCTACGGCGTCCTGAAGCTCATCAACTTCGCGCACGGCGACGTCTACATGGTCGGCGCATTCGCCGGCTACTACTTCGCCACCTCGCTGGGCGTGTCCGAGCAGCCGACCGTCGGGAAGGCGGTGGCGGTCACGCTGGGGTCGATGATCGTATGCGGGTTCACCGGCTACCTCATCGAGCGGCTGGCCTACCGCCCGCTCCGCGGCCGGCCCCGCCTCACCGCCCTCATCACCGCCATCGGCGTCTCGTTCCTGCTCGAGTACGGCTTCCAGCTCCAGCCCTGGTTCTCGTCGCCGATCGAGTTTCCGCCCGGCCCCAGCCCGCGGTTCTTCCCCAGCCTCATCGAGTACCAGGCCTGGACGTTCCTCGACGGCGTGACGGTGTCGAACTTCGACCTGCTCGGCTTCGGCACCGCCGTGGGGCTCATGTTCTGCCTGCAGTGGATCGTCTACCGGACACGCTTCGGGACGGCGATGCGGGCGGCCTCGTTCGACCCGCAGGTTGCCGGGCTCATGGGCATCCCCGTGGACCGGATCATCTCCGGCACGTTCGTGCTCGGCTCGATGCTCGCGGCGGCGGCCGGCGTGATCAACGGCGTGTCGAGGTACAAGATCGACCCGCTGTTCGGCCTCATGCCGGGCCTCAAGGCCTTCGTCGCTGCGGTGCTGGGGGGCATCGGCAGCGTGCCCGGGGCGATGGTGGGCGGCCTCGTCATCGGGCTCGCCGAGGAGTACGTGGCGGGCTACACCGTCTCCTCGTACCGCGACGCCATCGCCTTCACCATCCTCATCCTGGTCCTGCTGTTCCGGCCCGCGGGGCTCTTCGGCAGCTTCCGGCCGGAGAAGGTCTGACGTGCGCGGCGTCGTCCGCTCGCTCGCGCCCTTCCTGGTGGGCCTGCCGATCCTGGTCGTCCTCCAGGTCGTCCTCGACTCGCTCAGGCTCGGTGACTGGACCTTCGAGCTGCTCAACATCGGCATCGCGATCATCCTGGCCGTCTCGCTCAACGTCGTGAACGGATTCACCGGCCAGTTCTCCCTGGGCCACGCCGGCTTCATGGCCGTGGGAGGCTACACGGCGGCCAAGATCACCCTCGCCTTCACCGGCGTTCAGCTGGTGTTCCTGCCCGAGGCCGCGAGCGACCACCTGGTGTTCGCGCTGGCGCTCGGGGCGGGCATGGTCACGGCGGCGGTGGCCGGGCTCGTCGTGGGCCTGCCCTCCCTCCGGCTCCGTGGCGACTACCTCGCCATCGTCACCCTCGGCTTCGGCGAGATCATCCGGTCGATCATCGAGAACGTGAAGTTCCTCGGCCAGGCGACCGGCCTTTCCGGCCTGCCCGCGCGCACCAACATCACCTGGGTGGGCGCCGGGGCGATCGCCACCATCGTGATGGCCCGACGGCTCTCCGTCTCCACCGAGGGGCGCGCGCTCTTCGCCATCCGCGAGGACGAGGTGGCCGCCGAGGCCATGGGCGTGGACACCACCGGCTACAAGGTCCGCGCCTTCGTCATCTCCGCCGCGTACGCCGGGCTGGCGGGCGGCCTGCTCGTGCACCAGATCCAGCTCGCCACGCCTCGGAGCTTCACCTTCATCCGCTCCATCGAGGTGGTGGTGTTCGTCGTCCTCGGCGGCCTCGGCTCCATCACCGGCTCGGTGATCTCCGCCACCGTGCTCACCTGGCTGCTCGAGCGGCTGCGCGAGGTGCAGCAGTACCGCATGGTCGGGTACGCCCTCCTCCTCGTCATCCTCATGCTGGCCCGGCCCCAGGGCCTGTTCGGCACCCGCGAGCTCTGGGATCTGCCCTTCTTCAGGAACCCGCCCTGGAAGCGGCGCACGGCGGCCGGTGCCGGCGGAGGCGCGGCGTGAGCGCTCCCGCCCCGGCGGGCGCCCCGCCGCTCGAGATCCGCGGCGTGACCATGCGCTTCGGGGGCCTGAAGGCGCTCGCCGAGTTCGACCTCGTCATGCAACCGGGCGAGCTCGTCGGGCTCATCGGCCCCAACGGCGCGGGCAAGACCACCGCCTTCAACGCCGTCACCGGAGTCTACACGCCGACCTCCGGCGAGGTGCGCGTGGCGGGCGAGCTCGTGAACGGTCTGCGTCCCCACCAGATCTGCGCCCGCGGCGTCGCACGCACGTTCCAGAACATCCGCCTCTTCCGGGAGCTCAGCGCGCTCGACAACGTGCGCATCGCCTGCCACGCCCGGTCGCACACCGGCTTCTTCCACGCCCTGTTCCTCACCGGCCTCCACGGCCGGGAGGAGGCGCGCATCCTGGCCCGCGCCGAGGAGTACCTGGGGGTGATGGGCCTCTCCCACCGCCGCGACGAGATCGCGCGGAACCTGCCGTACGGCGAGCAGCGACGCCTGGAGATCGCCCGCGCGCTCGCCACCGGCCCGCGCGTGCTCTGCCTGGACGAGCCCGCCGCCGGGATGAACGCGGCCGAGAAGAGCGACCTCATGCAGCTCATCCGCTCCATCCGCGACCGCTTCGGGCTCGCCGTCCTCGTCATCGAGCACGACATGCGGGTCGCCATGGGCGTCTCCGAGCGCATGCTCGTGCTCGACCACGGCGTCACCATCGCGCTCGGGCGGCCGGAGGAGATCCGGCGCGACCCCAAGGTGATCGAGGCCTACCTGGGCGACGCCTACCTCGAGGAGAAGAAGATCGCGTCGCAGCCGTCCCCTCCCGCCGGGGAGGGCCGGTGAGCGCCTCCGTGCTCGAGGTGCGGGACCTGCGCGTCCACTACGGGGCCATCGAGGCCCTGCGGGGCATCAGCCTCGAGGTGGGCGCCGGCCAGGTGGTGGCCCTCATCGGCGCCAACGGCGCAGGCAAGACCACCACGCTCCGCGCAGTCTCGAAGATGATCCGGCCGAGCGGCGGGCGGGTGACGTTCCAGGGCGAGGACGTGACCGGCCTGCCGTCGCACCGCCTCGTGGCGCTCGGCATGGCCCACGCTCCCGAGGGGCGCGGCATATTCCTCAACCTCACCGTGCGCGAGAACCTGGAGCTCGGGGCCTACCTGCGCGACGACCGCGCCGGCATCGAGGCCGACGCCCAGCGGGCGTACGGGCTCTTTCCCATCCTCGCCGAGCGCGGCGCCCAGGTCGCCGGCACGCTCTCGGGCGGCGAGCAGCAGATGCTGGCCGTGGCCCGGGCCCTCATGAGCCGGCCGAAGCTCCTCCTGCTCGACGAGCCCTCCCTGGGCCTCGCCCCGCAGGTCGTGGAGCGCATCTTCGGCGTGCTCCGCGAGGTCAACGAGAGCGGCGTGGCGCTCCTCCTCGTCGAGCAGAACGCGCACAAGGCGCTGCAGCTCGCCCACCGGGCCTACGTGCTCGAGACCGGCGACATCGTGATGACCGGCACCGGCCGGGAGCTCCTGGCGAGCCCCGAGGTCCGGCGCGCGTACCTCGGAGAGTAGCTCCGGCGCGGTGATGGACTCCCGCCCGGGCCCGTCGTGAAATGTCGGCCGTGCGCTCCGCCCTGGGACGGGTGATCCTCCTCGCGCTGCCGGTGGTCCTGCTCGCCGCGGCGGTCTTCACCATCCACCGGGAGCTGGCGGGCTTCTCCATCGCCGACCTCGGCGCGGCGGTGCGGGAGCTGCCCGCCGCCGCCCTCGCCCTCTCGGTCGTCGTCTCGGCGGCCGACTACCTCCTCCTCGGCGGATACGACCTCCTGGCGCTCCGATACGCCGGGCGCTCCCTCCCGCTGCCGAGGGTGCTCTTCACGTCGTTCGTCTCGTACGCCTTCGGGAACAACGTCGGCTTCGCGCTGCTCTCGTCCTCGTCGGTGCGCTTCCGGCTCTACTCGCAGTGGGGCCTCTCGGCGGTGGACATCACCCGCATCGTGGGCTTCACGGCGGCCCAGCTGTGGGCGGGCCTCCTGCCCATCGCCGGCGTGGCGCTGCTCGCGGGCGTGCCGCTGCCGATCCACCCGGTCGTCGCCCGTGGCCTGGGCGTGCTCGCCCTCGTCGGCACGGCGGGGTACATCGCGGCCGCGGCCCGGATCCGGCGCGAGATCCAGCTCCTCGGCTACGCGTTCCAGCTCCCGACCGTGGGGCTCGCGGCGGGGCAGGTGCTGGTCTCGGCCGCCGACTGGGCCGTCGCCGCCGGGGCGCTCTGGGTGCTCCTCCCCGAGGGCGCGATCTCGTATCCCGGCCTCCTCGGGCTCTTCGTGGCCGCGCAGGTGGCGGGGCTCGCCTCCCAGGTGCCGGGCGGCGTCGGCGTCTTCGACTCGGTCGTGCTGGCCGCGCTCTCCGGGACGGCGCCCGCGCCGACGCTGGTCGGGGCGCTCCTCGCGTTCCGCGTGATCTACTACATCGGGCCGTTCCTCACGGCGTTCGCGCTCCTCGTGGCGAACGAGCTCATCGTCCGCCGCGCGCTGGTGAAGAAGATCCTGGCGACCGGCCGGGCTTCCTTCGCGCCGGTCGTGCCGTGGCTCGCGGCCTCGGGCGCGCTCGTGGCCGGGACCGTGCTCCTCGTCTCGGGCGCGACGCCCGCGGTGGCTGACCGCCTCCACCTGCTCCGCCGGGCGGTCCCGCTGCCCGTGCTCGAGGCCTCCCACGTCCTCGGGAGCCTCGTGGGCACGGCGCTCCTCCTCCTCGCGCGCAGCCTGGCGCGACGGCTCGACGGCGCCTGGCTGACGGCCGTGGTCCTCCTCGGCGCCGGCGCGGTGCTCTCGATCTCGAAGGGGCTCGACTGGGAGGAGGCGACCCTGCTCGTCGTGCTCCTCCTCGTGCTGCTGCCCTTCCGGCGCGAGTTCTACCGGCGGAGCTCGCTGCTCCGCCAGCCCTGGACCGCACCGTGGGTGATCACCGTCGCGGCCCTGGTGGCGCTCTCGAGCTGGATCGGGTTCTTCAGCTACCGGCACGTGGAGTACTCGTCCGACCTCTGGTTCAGCTTCGCGTTCCACGCCGACGCGCCCCGGTTCCTGCGCGCCGCGGTCGCCGGCGGGTCCCTGCTCGTCCTGGCGGGGGTGGCGACGCTGCTCCGGCCGGTCCCGCCCGACCCCGAGCCTCCCGACGACGGGGAACTGGCCCGCGCGCGCCCGGTGGTGGACCGCTCCGGCGACTCCGCGGCGCACCTCGCGCTCGTCGGGGACAAGCCGCTCCTCTTCTCGCCCTCCGGCGAGGCGCTCCTCATGTACGCGGTCCAGGGCCGGAGCTGGGTGGCCATGGGCGATCCGGTGGGGCCCGATCCGGAGGCGACCGAGCTGTGCTGGCGCTTCCGCGAGCTGGCGGACCTTCACCACGGGTGGACGTGCTTCTACCAGGTGGGGCCCGACACCCTGCCCCGCTACCTCGACCTCGGCCTCTCGCTGCTCAAGCTGGGCGAGGAGGCCGTGGTCCCGCTCCCGGACTTCGACCTCGCCGGGAGCGGCCGGCGCGCCCTCCGGCAGGCGCACCGGCGCGGCGAGCGCGACGGGCTCGTCTTCGAGGTGGTGCCCGCCGAGCGCGTGCCGGCCGCGCTTCCCGCGCTGCGCGGCGTCTCCGACGCCTGGCTCGCCCTGAAGAAGGTGCGGGAGAAGGGCTTCTCGCTGGGATGGTTCGAGCCGAGCTACCTCGCCGAGGGGCCGGTGGCGGTGGTGCACCGGGGTGGCGAGATCGTGGCGTTCGCGAACATGTGGACGTCGTCGGCCCGGGTGGAGCTCTCGGTGGACCTCATGCGCTTCGCGCCGGGGGCCCCGGGCGCCACCATGGACTTCCTCTTCGTCTCGCTCTTCCTGTGGGGAAGGGAGCAGGGCTACCAGCGGTTCAACCTGGGCATGGCGCCCTTCTCCGGCTTCGAGCAGCGCGCCCTGGCGCCGGTGTGGACGAGGTTCGGGGCCCTGCTCTACCGCTTCGGCGAGGACTTCTACAACTTCCAGGGGCTGCGCCAGTACAAGGAGAAGTTCTCGCCCGAGTGGCGCCCCCGCTACCTCGCCGCGCCCGGCGGGCTCCGCCTGCCCCTCGTGCTCGGGAACATCGCCGCGCTCGTCTCGCGGGGTCTGGGCGGCGTGGTGACCCGGTGATCGCACCGCTGCTCGCGGCCCTGGCCGTGGCCGGCGCTCCCGGGCCCGCCACCGCCGGCGCGGCCACACGGACCGTGGACGTGCCCGGATCGGGCCCGCTCCCGGTCTGGGCGCCGGCCGGAGCGCCGACCTCGGCCGTGCTCCTCCTCGAGGACGGGCCGGACGCGGACGGGGCCGGCATCGCCCGCGAGCTCTCGGCCCGCGGCGCGCTCGTCGTCGAGATCGACGCCGCCCGCCACCTCCGCTCGGGCCGCGGCAGGCGGTGCGTGTACCTGGCCGGCGACCTGGAGTCGATCGCCCAGCACGTCGAGAAGACCCTCGGCTTCCCCGAGTACCTGCGGCCGGTGCTCGTGGGCCACGGCCTCGGGGCCTCGGCCGCATGGGCCGCCGCGGCCGCCGCGCCGTCGGGCACCTTCCGGGCGGCGGTGCTCGCCGGCCTGTGCCCGGATAGGCCGATCCCGGCGACGCTCTGCAAGGGCGGAGGCGGGGCTCCCCGGCCCGTCGCCGGAGGCGAGGCAGGCCGGCCGGGGCCGGCCTCTGGAGACATCGTCCCGCCGGGCCGCGCCAGCGCGCCGGTCCAGGTGCTCGCCGGCACCTCGGACGAACGCTGCCCGCCCGCGGCCGCGCGCGCCTTCGCGGAGGCCGTGCCGGGCGCGACCTTCGCGGAGGTGCCCGGAGCCGGATGGCGGCTGGACCCGGCGACGTGGTCGGATCACCTCGCCGAGGCGGTGTCGCGGACGGAGCCATCGCGGCCGGCGGGCGGCCGGGCGAGCGCACAGCGAGAGGGCGGGACCGAGGCCGGGGCGGGCGAGGCGGGGTCCTACGTCGGCGACCTCCCCGTCGTCGAGGTCCCGGCGAGCGGTCCGGGCCGCCGGATGGCTGTCCTCCTCACCGGCGACGGCGGCTGGGTCGGGCTCGACAAGGGGCTCTCGGCGGCGCTCGCCGCGGACGGCGTGCCGGTGGCCGGGCTCGACTCGCTGAAGTTCTTCTGGAAGCAGCGCACGCCCGAGGAGACCGCCGAGGCGGTGGCGCGCATCGTCCGACACTACCGGGCGGCCTGGGGCAAGGACGAGGTGCTGCTCGTCGGCTACTCGCGCGGCGCCGACGTCGTCTCCTTCCTGCCGCCGCGCCTGCCCGCCGACGTCCGACCCGCCGTGAAGCTCGTCGCCATGCTCGGGCCGGGCACCTACGCGGAGTTCGAGGTCCACGTGGTGGACATCTTCGCCTCGCTGAAGCGCAAGGCCTCCACCTCCACCGAGCGGGCCGTCCTGGCCCTCGGCGGCCTCCCCGCGCTCTGCGTCCAGGGCGCCGACGAGGAGGACACGCTCTGCCCGGCCATCGAGAACGTGCCGGGCGTGAAGCGGGTGGTCCTCCCCGGAGGCCACCACTTCGACCGCGACTACCCGAAGCTGGCGCGGCTCGTGCTCGAGGCCGCGCCGCCGTGACCCACGGCCCGGCCGCGGAGCGCGAGCTCGGAGAGCACGCCGGGCGGCCGGACGAGCAGGATCGCCAGCGACACGAGCGCCGCGGCCCCGACCACCGACCCCATCGCGAGCGGCCACGCGACGTCATGCCGGTCGTGTAGCCAGGCCACGAGCGTCGGCGCGGGGGCCGCGATGAGGGCCGCCATCTGGTAGACGGCGCCGACGGAGACGGCGCGCACCCTCGCGGGGAAGAGCGAGGTGAGCACGAGCGGCGTCACCCCGCACGTGCCGGCGCCGAACGCCCCGGCGAGGAACGCGCCCGGCCAGAGCCCGTTCGGGATCGCGCCGACGAGCGCGCCTCCCGTCGACCAGTAGCCCACGTGGAGCGGCAGCACGGGCAGGAGCATCGCGAGCGGAAGCCCGAGGGCCCAAACCGCGCCGCGATGCGAGGCCGTCCGGCCCCAGACGATCGCGCCGGCCAGCATGCCGAGGTTGAAGGCGATGGCGAGCCAGGCCACCTCGCGCCCGCCGAGCGCGAGGTCGTGGCGGAGCAGCGTCGACCACATGCCGGTGAGGCCGTAGTAGACGGCGAACGTCGCGCCCCAGAGCACGCTCGCCCAGGCGACGCGGAGGATCACCTTCTCCGCGCGCAGGTCAGCGAGGGTCACGCGGGCGCGCCGCCCGGCCGCCGCGCTCCACTCACCGCTCTCGGGCACCCACAGCCGGATCGGCAGGGCGAGGAGCGCCGGAAGCGCCGCCGCGAGGAAGAGCGCCTGCCAGCCGAAGCGAGGGACGATGAAGGCGTACCCCAGGGCGGCGAGGATGTAGCCCACCGCCCAGCTCCCCTGCAGGATGCCCGAGGCGATGCCCCGGCTTCGCTCGGGCCAGCTCTCCATGGCGAGGGTGGCGCCGGCGGTCCACTCGGCGCCCATCCCGAAGCCGAAGAGCGTGCGGAAGACGAGCACCCACCCGAACGTCGGCGCGAACGCGACCGCGCCGTCGCACGCGGCGAACCACACGATCGAGACGACGAGCGGCAGCTTCCGGCCGAAGCGGTCGGCGGCCCAGCCCGCGCACACGCCTCCCGCGAGCCGCACCACGAGCGTCAGGGAGATCGAGCTCGCCGTGGCCACCGAGGTCACGCCGAACGTCCTCGCGATGTCCGGCATCGCGAGGAGGAAGATGGTGAAATCGAACGCGTCGAGGACCCAGCCGGCCCAGGCCGCGAGGAACGTGATCCACTGGGGCCGGGTGGGCTCCCTCCACCACGCAGCCGTCTCGGCTCGATCCACCACCTGGCTCCTCCTCGAGCTGCGCCCGGAGCGCAGGAGTTAGCCGACCGCGTGGCGTCGGAGGAACGACCCCGATGGGAGTACGCCGGCGACGCCGGGCGGGAGGACAAGGATCCCGGCTCGGCCCGATCCATCCGCTCGCCCTGACCCCTCGGCAGCCTCGGGGGAAGGGCGACGGACGAGCCACGCAGAGGAGGAACACCGATGGAGCTCCGGGACCTCAGGATCGTGGTGACGGGCGGCGCGCAGGGGATGGGGGCGCACTTCGCGTTGCGCCTCGCCGAGGCCGGGGCGCGGGTGGCGGTCGGCGACGTGAACGAGGCCGGGCTCGCCGCGCTCCCCGGAGGGATCGCCCGCCGCCGGCTCGACGTCTCGAGCGAGGAGGACGCGACCGCGTTCGTGGCCTGGGCCGCGGGCGAGCTCGGTGGCCTGAACGCGCTCGTCAACAACGCGGGCATCCTGCGCGACGGCCTGCTCGTGAGGAAGGACCGTGAGACCGGCGAGGTGACGACGCTCCGCAGGGCCGACTGGGACGCGGTCATCGGCGTGAACCTCACCGGCGCCACGCTGATGGTGCGCGAGGTGGTGGCCGAGATGGTACGGCGGGGCACGCGCCCGGGCGTCGTCGTGAACATCTCGTCGATCGCGCGCCACGGGAACCGCGGCCAGTCGAACTACGTGGCGGCGAAGGCGGCGCTCGCGGCGAACACCGTGACCTGGGCGCGCGAGTTCGCGCCGTTCGGGATCCGGGTCGGGGCGGTCGCGCCCGGCATGATCGAGACGCCGATGACCCGGGGCATGAACCAGAAGGCGCGCGACGCGCTCGTGGTCTCGGTCCCGGTGGGCCGCATCGGCCTGCCCGAGGACGTCTGGCGGGCGGTCCGGTTCGTTCTCGAGTGCGACTACTTCGACGGGCGCTGCGTGGACGTGGACGGCGGCCTCTCTATGTGAGGCGCGTCCTTATGCCGAGGGCGGCGAGCCGGCGGCTGCGGGCCGGGCCGGCGAGGAGCTGCAGGACGGCGACCGCCACGCCGACGGCGAGGCAGCCCAGCCAGAGGGTGCGCATGCCCCATCGCGTGATGACCTCGCCGGCGAGGAGCGGCGCGAGGGTGAAGGCCACGCCGAAGCTCATCGAGAAGGCGCCCTGGTAGCGTCCGCGCAGGGCCACCGGGGCGAGGTCGGCCACCAGCGTCGCGCCGGCCGGGAAGGCGATGACCTCGCCCACCGTCCAGAGCGCCACGCCGAGGAGGTAGATCGGCACGCTCCCGCCCACCGCGTTGAGGCCGAAGCCGATGCCGAAGAGCAAGGCCGAGACGGAGAGCAGCGGCGCCGTGTCGCGGCCGCGCAGCCATGGTCCGATGACGGGCTGGAGCACCACCACGCCGAGGCCGTTCAGGCCCAGGAGGATGGAGAACACCGCCGGCCCCACCCCGTGCGCGCTCATGTCGATGGGCGCCGCGAGCTGGAACTGGACGAAGACCATCAGCGCGACGAGGTAGAGGACGACGAACGTCATGAAGACGCGGTCGCGGAACACGAGGGCGAGCCCCTCGAGTGGCGGGTGCGCCTGGGTGCCAGGCGGCCGGGTCTCCGGCACGAGCCGCCAGATGATCAGCGCAAACGCGAGGCAGGTCGTGGCGTCGGCGAGGAAGAGTGCGACGAAGCTCCACTCGGCGACGAAGCCGGCCACCGACAGGCTGAACGTCCAGCCCAGGTTGACCGTCCAGTAGACGAGGCCGAACGCGCGGGCGCGCTCCTCCACCGGGACGAGGTCGGCCACGGCCGCGCTGAGGGCGGGCCGGTACATCTCGGAGGTGAGCGCGGCGAGGAACGCGGCGGCGGCGAGAGGCGCCGGCTCGCGGAGGAACCCGATCGAGCCGACGGCGAGCGCCCCGGAGACGAGCGAGAGGAGCATGGTCGCCCGCCGCCCGACGGCGTCCGCGAGGGTGCCGCCGAGCGGCCCGGCCACGAGGATGCCCACGCCGAACAGCGCGACCACGCGGCCGGCCTGGTCGGCGCCGAAGCCGCGCTCACGGACGAGGTAGAGCCCGAGGAACGTCGCGACGAACGTCGCCAGCCGGTTCACGAACATGCCGGCAAGCAGCACGTAGAACGTGCCCGGCAGCCCGCCCATCGACGAGCGGATCCTGTCGCGTGGCGATCGCAAGGCGCCGACGGTGTATCCGTCCCGGCGCGCGGCGTCCACCCCCGCCCCGCGACTTCGCCGCCGCTTCGCGGCGGCTACGCTCGGGGCGAACGGTTGTGATGGGTCGGGTTCCTCGACGGCCTGCCGGGTTCCGGAGACGACGACGGCCGCCCTCCCGGGCGGCCGCCGTGACATCGGAACGTTCCGGTCTTCTCAGATGTCGAAGTACAGCGCGAACTCCATCGGGCTCGGACGCATCCGAACGGGGTTCACTTCCTTGTCGTACTTGTACTGGATCCAGGTCTCGATGACGTCCTCGGTGAAGACGTCGCCCTTGAGCAGGAACTTGTGGTCCCGCCGCAGGTTCTCGAGCGCCTCGTCGAGCGAGCCCGGCATCTTCGGGATGTCCTTCAATTCCTCGGGCGACATGCCGTAGATGTCCTTGTCGAGCGGCTGGCCAGGGTTGATCTTGTTCTCA
>Ga0335084_10006045_pt1 | contig 12010 bp, 9 predicted proteins | sample Lox_Sample_44_FD_206721 | JGI IMG/M metagenome (GOLD analysis project Ga0335084, IMG submission 206721) | Soil microbial communities from Loxahatchee National Wildlife Refuge, Florida, United States - Lox_Sample_4.4 | ecosystem: Environmental > Terrestrial > Soil > Wetlands | place: USA: Florida...
TGACCCTCATCCCCCTCTCCACCATCCTGTCGGCAGCCCCACCCACCTATCAACAATTCCTCAACCCCGCGTCCCCTCAGGAAGTCGTCGTCGCGCGCAAGCTCGACCGTCTCGCCTGGGTTGACTTCGCCGAAGGCAAACGCAACGCCTACACCGCCGTCGCACCTCTCTTCACGCCCGTGCGCCTCACCAACTTCCAAAAAGACGACGGCATCATGCTCTCCGGCGTCCGCATCTCCGACGATGGCAGCACCGTGATCTTCATCCGCGGCGGAGCCGCTAACCGCGAAGGCTGGTTCGCCAACCCCACCGCCAATCCGGACGGCCCCGAACACGCCGTCTGGGCCGCGCGAACCACCGGCGGCGCCCCCGCTTTCCGCGTCGCCGAAGCTACCAACCCCGAGCTTGCTCCCGACGGGAGCGCCATCCTGTTCGTCAAAAGCGGACAAATCTACCGCGCCAAAATCACGTCCGTGAAGCCCGCCTCCGAAATCGATCGCGGTGAAAAGCCATTCATCACCGAATGGGGCGTGCAGAGCGACCCTAAGTGGTCCCCCGACGGCCGCAAAATCGCCTTCGTCAGCACACGCACCGATCACAGCTTCATCGTGGTTTACGACGTCGCCACGAAATCCGTGAAGTACATGACCCCCAGCGTCGACTTTGACACCGCTCCGCTCTGGACCGCCGACAGCAAGCACGTCGTGTTCATCCGCCGCCCCGGCCTGCCCTTTGGCCAACAAGCCCAGCAGGGCGCCGGCGGAATCGGATTACCGAACGGCCCCGCGTTCCAGCCCGGCGCTACAGCCACTCCCGGGGGCCGCGGTGGTCGGGGCGCTCAAACCGCGGCCAATCAAGCTCCGGCCGCCGCGGCGCCCGTCACTAATAACTCACCCGGCCTGATGCGCGCCACGTTCAAAGGCGGATACACGCTCGCCATCTACAAGGCCGACGCCAGCACCGGCGAAGGCAAAGAGGTCTGGCACAACCAGCCCAACGACACCATCGCCCCCAACATCGCGAACCCGCTGCTCGCTGGCGATTTCGTCATATTCCCCTTCGGCGTCTTCGGCCCCGGCGGCCGTGGCGGCAGAGGCGGACGCGGCGGTCGCGCCGGACAGCCCGACGATGCGCCTGCTCCTACCCCGTCCCAGCCGCAAGACGAATGGGACCGTTACTATTCCATCAACATCACCGACCCATCTTCGCGCCCCATCCTGCTCACCACCACTGACGGCCTCATCGAGGGCCAAACCTCCGTCGCACTCTCGCCCGACGCCAAAACCTTGTACTACTGCACCAACGCCAAAGACATCGAACTTCGCCACATCTGGTCCGTTCCCGTCGCGGGCGGGACGCCCGTGCAGGTCACTACCGGCGAAGGCGTCGAGACATCCCCTGCTCCGCTCGCATCCGGCAAACTCCTCGCCACGCTCAGCGCCACATGGAAGATGCCCCAATCATTGGGCGTTTGGAAACTCTCCGGCGGGGACCAGCGCATCGTCTTCCCCACATCGCGCCCGAACTTTCCCATCGAAGCGCACGTGAAGCCCGAGATCGTCATCACCAAAGCCCCCGATGGCCTCGAGATCCACAACCAGCTCTTCCTGCCGAAGGACCTCAAGCCCGGCGAGCGCCGCCCCGCCATCGTCTTCGTTCACGGCGGCCCCATCCGTCAGATGCTGCCCGCCTATCACTACATGCAGTTCTATCACTGGGCCTACGGCATCAATCAGTGGCTTGCCAGCCAAGGCTACGTCGTGATGTCCATCAACTACCGCAGCGGAATCGGCTACGGCCGCTCGTTCCGCAACGCCCCCAACGTCGGCGGCGCCGGAAACGCCGAGTATCAGGACGTCCTGGCCGGCGGCAAATACCTGCAGACCCGCCCCGATGTCAACCCCAACCGCATCGGTATCTGGGGCCTCTCCTACGGCGGCGTGCTCACGTCGCAAGCCCTCGCCCGCAACTCCGACATCTTCAAGGCCGGCGTCGATCTCGCAGGCGTCCACCTGTGGGGCAGTTCGCTGGACCCCGCGTCCGTCTCCTATAAGGCCTCCACGATCGGAGCCATCGACGGCTGGAAATCCCCCGTCCTGCTTGTCCACGGTGACGACGACCGCAACGTCGCATTCCAGCAAACCACCGGCCTCGTCCAGTTGCTGCGCCAGCGTGACGTCTACTTCGAGCTAATCGTCTTCCCCGACGACACGCATGAATCGCTCCTGCACAGCCGCTGGATGTACACCCTCGGCCGCATGGAAACCTTCCTGCGCAAATTCCTCTGGGAGACTCCCGCAGCCGCAACCGCCCTCCAGTAAGGCGCCTTGTGGGGCAGGCCCCCCCGGCCTGCGCGGGACCCCCAGGTCCCGCAAGTTTTTAGACGCCGGAACTTTCTCCGCCCCCACTCCGTATCCACCCACCAAGGAACCTATGCGAACTCTAATCGTCTGCATCCTCGCCACCGCCGGCCTCGCCGCCGCGCAAGACAATCCTCTCACCGCCTTCAACAAACGCTCCTACGGCCAACTCAAGACCTGGCTCCTCGGCTCCGCCGAAAAAATGCCCGCGGAGAACTACGCCTGGCAACCGACCGACTCCATCCGCAAATTCGGCCAACTCGTCGGCCACGTCGCCGACGCCCAGTATTTCTTCTGTTCCGCCGTCCTCGGTGAAAAGAACCCTGCCCCTGGCATCGAACAGAGCAAGACCTCGAAGGCCGATCTGATCGCGTCCCTGAAAAGCTCCTTCGCCTATTGCGACAAGGCCTACGACGGCATGACCGATGCCACCGCCACGCAAACCAGAAAGTTCTTCGGCAACGACATGACTAAATTCGCCGTCCTCGAAACCAACCTCGCCCACTGCTCGGAACACTACGGCAACATGGTCACCTACCTGCGCCTGAAGAACATCGTTCCGCCCTCGAGCGAGCAGGCTCCGCCGCCACCGCCCAAGAAATAGCGCTGACGCTGCCCGATCACGAACGCCGCCATTTCCGCCGAGATCTCCGCGGCAAACCATCCCAACTTCTGCGCCGTCGCCTCATCAACTGTGCGGGTCGCACTCCGGTAACCTGCACGGCGACCAACCCGCATCGCCGGCGCGCACATCACTCCGTTGTTGCCAACCGCCTGCATGAAGAGCGACGCCTCCAGCGCGGTCGTGATCATGTGGATCTCACCAAAATCGACAGCGCTGCGCCCCGATCCGCAGCGGGTAAATACTTGCCGGGAAAATTGTCAGTAAAAAGAACGCCAGCGCGATCCAATACAGGATCGCCGAAAGAATGCCGTCATAAAGGAGTGCTTCGTATATTCACAGCCGTGGCGCAGAGGGCCATGGCCGCACGCGCGTCGCAAAAGCCAGGTCCCCGCGCGCCGGCTGTTGTTGATGAGGGCCGACTGAACAAACGGCCCGGAGGAGGTGGAGTATGCGATCCACCCCTTACTTAGATTCTAAGTCGGCAGCCGGCATTGACAAGAGGCGATCGTACCGGGTGATAGACATACTTAGTGCACTTTACTTAAATTAGTTATGAGAAGTTATTCACGCGCCGCGGTAAGTGATGCATACTCAAACATCCCGTGACACGCAGCTCGGCCGAAATCCGTCGTAGATTGGAGCATCCGAGGAGTTCCCGGAGACCAGTCACGAGCTTACCGACATAATTGTCCCAATCTCTTCAATCATTTACGGACACCAGAGCCCGAAACGCTAAACTCGCCTGCTATCCTGTAGCCGGCACAGGCCTCCAAGCCTGCGCCTTTTTCATTTATGGCCAGCATTGCGCAGATTGAAGCGAATCGCCGTAATTCGCAGAAGAGCACCGGCCCCCGCACGACCGCGGGCAAGGCCGTCTCCTCTATGAACGCCCTCAAATCCGGAATCGACGCTAAGTCGCAGGTTATCCGCGGCGAGGACCCCAAGGATCTCGAAGCCCTCAAAACCAGTTACTACGAAAGCCTCAAACCCACGCGCCCCGAAGAGGCCCTCCTGGTCGACGCCATCATCGCGTCCGACTGGCTCCTCCGCCGCTTCCGGAAAGTCGAGGCCGAAACCTGGGAGAAAGCCTTCGAAGAGCAGGACGATTGGTCGGAACGCTACGAGGAAGACGTCACCCAGCCCATGGCTCGGGCCTTCGAGTCCAAGCAATGGTCCCTAGCCCGCCTCCAGCGCCGCCTCGATGCAGCCGAGCGCACCATTCATCGCTCATTGGCCGAGCTCCGCCGCATCCGCACGCCCCAGCCCGATCCCGATCCGCCACCCGTAAACCCTTTACCCGACGAAGTTAAACCAAAAATTGGCTTCGTTCCTCAACACACTACTGACCCCGTCCCCGTTCACCTCTCCAAGACCGCTTTCTCCGCGCCGTTCTCCACCGCTCCGCGTCTCCACCTCGAAAAAGACCCCCCAAATTCCCTCAAACCGCTCCCCATCCTCTAAAGAATCTTCCCGATTCAGCCGAATCCTTTTCACGGAGCCGCAAATGCGAATGGACGCGCTGGCTTGGATCACGATCGCTCTGGGCGCTCTGGCTGTCTTCGATGACCTGCGAAGGAGAGCTATCTCCAACTGGATAAGTGGCGGGGCGCTCATAGCCGGGTTGATTCTCAATTTTCTGGCCCGGGGACCCTACGGCGCCGCCATGGCTGCGGCAGGCGCGGCGATCGGATTCGCTCTCCTGGTTGCTTTCTATCTCCTGGGCGGATTGGGCGGAGGCGACCTCAAGCTGATGGCCGGTCTCGGCGCCCTGCTGGGTCCTTCTGCAGTTCTTACGGCAGCCGTGCTGGGAGCCATTGTCGGCGCCTTCATGGCGGTCTTCAGCATTGTTTTCCGGCGCTCCCAACGCGCCATTCCCTACGCCCCGGCCCTCGTCCTGGGGGCCTGGATGGCTTTGGTCTTGAGGAACTGATTTATGCACCTGGATAAGAGGTTCGCACTCGTCATGGCGGGCAGTCTGTTGTGGGCCTTCCTGGTAGCCGCCATCTTTCACCGCGTTACCGCTCAGGCCGGCCGTTCCGGCGCTCCGAAATCGAAGCCCCTGGTCGTCGCCGCTCTAGCCTTGCCCCTCGGCGCCGTGATCAGCCCGGAATCCGTCAAAACGGTACAAGTTCCCGAAGACCTCTTTCCCAAGGGTGGATTCTCAAAAAAGGAAGACGTCCTCGAACGTCCTGTGGTCAGCCCCATCCAGCAGGATGAGCCCGTCGTCGAAGCGCGGATCGCCGCGCGCGGCAGCGGTATGGGTCTCGGCCCTATGATCCCCCCCGGAATGCGCGCCGTCTCCGTGCGCGTGAATGACGTCGTCGGCGTGGCCGGTTACGTTCTCCCTGGGATGCGCGTAGATGTTCTGGTTACCGGACACCCGCCCGGCCGCGATGACACGGTCACCACCACCGTCCTCCAGAACATCCCGGTCCTCTCCGCCGGAACCAGTCTCCAGCCCGACATCAAGGGCCAGCCCATCAGCGCAACCGTTGTCACTCTGCTGGTCACACCCGTGCAAGCCGAAGCTCTTACACTAGCCTCTAGCGAAGGACACCTGCAACTCGTCCTGCGAAACACCACCGATCAACAGCTGGCCCAAACTTCCGGCCGCCGCCTGCACGATCTCTACAACGTCGCCGCACCAGCCGAGCCGCGTCCCGCTCCGCAGCCCGACACTCCTCGCCCGGCCAGGCCTGCGGCTCCGAAACCCGCCGCACCCCAACCCATCCCGGCCGCCGCGCCGCCAGCCCGTGTGGCTGAGGAAGTAGTCCTCATCCGCGGCGCTCAAAAGACGGTCGAAGCCGTCCCAAGGATGAATTACTAAAATGTCTTCTCCGCGCTTATCGGTGGCACAGAAAGTGGCACAGAGAGTGGCACAGACCATCGCTTTTCGTGGTCTGTGGCTCTTCTTTCTTGTATTGCCCCTCTCTTCCACCTCCGCTTCCCAATCTCCCGAACTCCTCCTCCAGGTCGGTCGGGGAGTCGCCATCGATTGTCCGCAGGGCATCGCACGCGTTGCCACCAGCAGTCCCGAAGTAGTCGACGCTGTGGTGGCCGGTAACCACGAGGTCCTCTTTCAAGCCAAAGCCCTCGGTCAGGCGACTCTGTTCATCTGGTCCAAGTCCGGAGACCGTACTGCATACAACGTAACCGTCGAGCCCAATCTCGACCCGATGCGCCGCCTGCTGCACGAAACTTTTCCTGGCGAGGAAATCGACCTCCGCGCCTCTCGCGACTCATTGTCGCTGGTCGGCAAGGCCAGCAGTCAGTCTGTCGCGGACCGCGCTCTCGCCCTGATTGCCGCCTCGGTCAAGGGAGCCGTCAGCAACATTTTGGTGGCTCCGGCGCCTACGGAGAAGCAGGTTATCCTGCACGTTCGCTTCGCCGAGTTGAACCGCAGCGCCCTTACCGAATTCGGCGTCAACCTTCTCTCCACCGGCGTCGCCAATACCATCGGGCGCATCACCACTGGACAGTTTCAATCCGGCATTCCTTCCACGCTCACCGGCCGCATACCCGGCAGCGCTGCTGGCACTACCAGCACTTTCGCGCTCTCCGATGTCCTGAACGTCTTCGCGTTCCGCCCGGACCTTAATCTTGCGGCTCTCGTTCGCGACCTCGAACACCGCGGCCTGTTGCAGATACTCGCCGAGCCCAACCTGGTAGCCACCAATGGCAAGGAAGCCAGTTTTCTCGCGGGCGGTGAGTTCCCCGTTCCCATCGCTCAGGCCGGCAGCAACGCCGGAGCCATTTCCGTCCAGTATCGCGAGTACGGCATCAAGCTGGCCTTCCTCCCGGTGGTCACTGCGCACGAGACCATCCGCCTTCACGTAAGACCCGAAGTTTCCAGCATCGACGCCGCCAATGGCGTCATTCTGTCCGGCTTCAACATCCCCGCACTTTCCACACGCCGGATGGAGACAGACATCGAGTTAGGGCTCGGTCAGAGCTTCGTGATTGGCGGCCTCATCGATGATCGCGTCATCCAGAACCTCTCGTCTGTTCCTGGCCTCGCGCACATCCCGATTCTGGGCGCGCTCTTCAAGAGCCGGTCGGTCAGCAAATCCAAAACGGAGCTGATTGTGGTGGTAACCCCCGAAATGGCCGGCTCCGGCGCTGCCTCCTGGGAGCTTCCGATGCCCATTCCATTTCTTCCGCCCGTCATTAAGGAGCCTCACCGTTCATGATTGCCGAAGCCGCCAAACCGGACCGTCCCCGCGAGAGCTGGGAACGCCGCCTCCTGAACAATTCCGGCCGCAAAACCATGCTGAAGCCGGAATACCAGGAGCTGAAATTCACGCTCCACCGCAAGCTTCTTGACCGCATCAATCTCGAAGCCCTGGCCAGCATTGACGATGGCCAGATTCGCAGCGAAGTACGACAGGCCGTCCTCACCATCATCGATGGCGAACCTACACTGCTCACTGCCGCGGAAAAACAGCAGATCAGCGAAGAAGTGCTGCATGAGGTCTTCGGCCTGGGCCCGCTCGAGCCGCTTCTCGAAGACAATGCGATCTCCGACATCCTCGTCAACGGCCACCGCCAGGTCTACGTCGAGCGCAAGGGCGTACTCGAGCTCACCACGGTCCGCTTCCATGACGACGCGCATCTGTTGCGGATCATCGACAAGATCGTCTCTCAGGTCGGCCGCCGCGTAGACGAATCCACTCCCATGGTTGACGCTCGACTGCCCGACGGCTCCCGCGTCAACGCCATCATCCCTCCCCTGGCCGTGGATGGCCCTCTGCTTTCCATCCGCCGGTTCGGAACCGACAAGCTGATGCCCGCCGATCTCGTCGAGAAGAACGCGCTCACGGAAGGAATGATGCAGTTGCTCGAAGCCGCTGTGAAAACCCGCCTGAACGTGATCGTCTCCGGCGGAACCGGCGCCGGTAAGACCACCCTGTTGAACGCGCTCTCCGCCTTCATCTCCCCCAAGGAGCGCATCGTTACCATCGAAGACGCCGCCGAACTACAGCTCAAACAGCCGCACCTTGCCCGGCTCGAAACCCGTCCGCCCAACGTCGAAGGACACGGCGCCGTACGTCAGCGCCAGTTGCTCATCAACAGCCTCCGCATGCGGCCAGATCGCATCATCGTCGGTGAGGTCCGCGGCGAGGAGGCTCTCGATATGCTCCAGGCCATGAACACCGGCCACGATGGCTCGCTCACCACCGTCCACGCCAACAGCCCACGCGACGCGATCTCGCGCATGGAAGTCATGGTCACGCTGGCCAACGCCAACATGCACCTCGCCGCCATCCGGCAACAGGTCGCCTCGGCGGTCCACATCATCGTCCAGGCGGCTCGTCTGAGCGATGGGACGCGGCGAGTCGTCAACATCACCGAAGTCACCGGCATCGAAACCGACATCGTTACCCTCCAGGACATTTTTGTTTTCGAGAAACGCGGCCTCACGCCCGAAGGCAAAGTCCTCGGCCGCTTCGCCGCTACGGGCATCCTGCCCAAGTTCAACGAGAAGCTGGTCGCCGCCGGAATCCGGCTGCCCTCCGGCATCTTCGACGAAGTTCTGGAAGTCGGCGCCTCATGAACTTCCCGGTCTTCTTCATTGCATTTCTTTCGGCCCTCAGCTGCTACGGCTTTGCCACGCGCGTGGTTGACCGGCGTCTGCGAACCGAGACGCTGCGCCGCCTGACCGGCGTCAAGAACAAAATTGCCGGCGGACCCGCCCGCGCCACAGGCCCAGCTTTGATGCAAATGGTCGACGAAGTCCGCGGCAAGCTGGCCCTCAGCCTCCTGGAACGCCTGCGGCTGAAGAAGCAGGTCGAGCAGGTGCTCGAGACCGCCTGCCTCAAGTGGGGAGCCGCGGGCCTGGCGCATCGCGCCGGCGGCATTTTCATCGGCGTCTTCGTAATCGCGACGATCGCCTCCGCCAATTCCATGCCCCTGGCGGCTCTGGGCGCCGCGGCCGTCGCAGGGATGACGCCTTGGGTTTATGCCAAAAGAAAAGCCCGCCAGCGGGTACACCGGTTCGAGGAGCAGTTTCCCGATTGCCTCGAATTCATCTCCCGCTCCATGCGCGCGGGCCACGCCTTCTCAGTCTCGCTCGAAATGGTCCACAAGGAGTTCAGCGACCCTCTTGCCAGCGAGTTCCGCCGCGTCTTCGAAGAGCAGAACCTCGGCCAGCCTCTCGAAATCGTGCTGAAGAAACTGTCCAGCCGCATACCCTCCATGGACGTGCAGTTTTACGTCTCCGCGGTACTGCTTCAAAAACGGACCGGCGGCAACCTCGCCGAGCTTCTCGATAAACTGGCCCAGATCATTCGGGAGCGGTTCAAGCTCCGCGCGCGCGTCCGCGCTGTCAGCGCGCAGGGATTGATGTCCGGACGCATTCTCGCCGCTATCCCCCTCGCTGTCGCTGCGCTGATGTTCGTGGTCAACCCCCAGTACGCCCGCTTCTTCATCGACGATCCCGCCGGACACGAGATGGTCGCGGGCGCCCTCGGCCTGGAGTTGGTCGGCTATCTCATCATCCGCAAGATCGTGGTGATCGAAATCTAGGTGCGCCTATGTGGACCGTGCTCGTCTTCGTAACCGTCGCCCTGTTCACCTCATTTGCCGCGCTGCGCTGGTCCGACTGGCGACGGCGCGCCGCCGAGCGGCTGGCTCAACAGCAGAAGGCCAGGGAGCAGCGGCCCGTTTCCGGATTCCTTCCTTCGCCCAGTCTCATCTGGCACGAGCTCGTAAACCGCGTCGGTAATCTCGTTCCGGCGTCACCCAAGGATCTTCCACGCCTCAAGCGAAGGCTCCTGCGCGCCGGCTATCGCGACCCCGGCGTCGAGCGCATTTTCAACGGCCTCCGCGTCCTTTCCACGGTGGTCTGCACTGCCGTCGCGCTGCTCTATGGTCTCCACGGGCATTTCGAAACCACCAACCTGGTCCTGTTCACCGCCTTCGGAGCTGTCCTCGGTTACAACCTCCCGATGCAGATCCTGATGCTCCGCATCCGCCGGCGCCAGAAGGCCCTGGAGAAAGCTCTCCCCAACGCGCTCGATCTCATGGTCGTCTGCGTCGAATCCGGCCTCGGCCTCGACCAGACCACAGTCCAGGTCGCCAAGGAACTTCAGTTTGCATACCCCGAAATCTGCGAAGAATTCACGGTCATGAATTTGGAAATGCGCGCCGGCAAGCGCCGCGTCGAAGCCCTCCGCAATCTCGCCGAACGCACCGGTGTCGAGGAACTCAAGAAGCTGGTCGCCGTCCTGATTCAAACCGACCGCTTCGGCACCAGTATCGCCCAAAGCCTCCGCGGCCATTCCGACTACATGCGCATCATGGCCCGTCAGAAAGCCGAAGAACGAGCCGCCAAACTAGCCATCAAACTCGTCTTCCCAATTTTCTTCTGCGTGCTCCCATCCCTATTCGTAGTTACCGTAGGCCCCGTGCTAACCCGCCTCATCCGCGACCTGCTGCCCGCCATCCAGAATATGTAGCCGCCTATCTCACCACAATATCTACCTGATCGTGAAACGCATTCGGGGTCTCAATCGCCAGCGGCAACACGCCCGACCCCGGCAAAACGGAGGGCAGCGTCACATTCATCTGGTACAGCCCCGGATATACCGTATGCAAAATGCTGGACTGCACCTTCGCCGTCGCGCCGCCCACCAGCACCGATATCGGCGAGGCAATGGTTGAACTGAGAGGGTTCACGCCGCCCGGCATTCCGTCCTGGGGCGTATGGTCAACCGCCCCCATGCCCGTAAGGAACAGCAACACTGTCTCCCCCGCGACCGCCGGCTTCGCCGCATTCACCAGCGAGAAGTCGGCGTGCAACACCGCCCCCGTACCGCTGCCCGACTGATCCAGCGCAAACATCGCCGGAGCAGTAGGCGCAACCGGCACGGTCACTGAATTGGAATTCACGCCGTTGTTCTGCACTACAATCGTCGCCGTCGACCCCTGCGACCCCTGCAACGAGTACGGCACTACGCAGTTGATCTGCGCCGCACTCACGAATTCCATCCCGCACGGCTTGTTATTGATCATCACGCTCACCCCATTGAGAGAGTTCGGATACGGCGGCGACGCCTGCAGGTTACTGCGCGCGAGGCCTGTTCCTTGCAGCGCCAGAAACTCCCCCGGCGCGATGGGATTCCCCGCTGGACCGAATCCCGCGGCATTCAAAATCTTCTGCGGATTCAGAAACACCCCCGTGCCGCTTAGCGGTGTCATCTGCACCCCGAAGTAAATTTCGTACGCGCCCGGTTCCCGCGAGCTGATTTCCGAGCCCACGAATGCCTGTCCGCCAGCCCCCACCGCCACGTTCGCCAACTCAGCCGTCCCCGATCCGTCCGCGGTCAGCGAGTAGGCGTTGATCCCCGTGAAGTCGTAACTCCCGAACCCCAGCGCCTTGATCCGCCGCATCCAGTAGGCCTTCCCACCCCCACGCACTGCCAGCGATCCCGAATATCCTTCCACATCCGGCGGATTCGCATCCGTGCTGACCCGGATTCCCGCCCCCCAGAAGTCGCCGTTCCACGATGCGGAAGACGCTCCCGAAATGGCTTTTACGCCGATTAGGAGGTCGTGCGACCCCGCCGCCGTCGAGCCGCCAAGAATCACGTTCCCCGTCGCCGAGACGTACAGGGTTTTGTCGCCGCTCAACAGCACAGCCGAATTCGCCGCGCCGAACGAAACCGTCCCCAGGCCGTCCGCTCCCAGCGTGTAACTGGCCCCGGTCACCTGCTGCGTCGTTGGGGCGCCACCCGACACATTCGCCGCATGACCCGACACCACAAAATCCGCCAGCCGGTTCGCTCCTGAGCCGTTATTCAGGTTGAACATCGAGTTCCGCATCGCTGCCGAACTCGCAGCGGGAAACTCCAGTTCCGCTGTCCAATACGGTCCGCTGAACGCCGCTCCCGACGCTGGAGCCCGCACCGCGACAAACAGGTCGTAGTTCCCATCCGTCGATTCCGTACCCGATCCCAACAACGCCTCGGTCCCCAGCCGCCCGTTAATCTGCGCCCCACTCCTCAGCGGATTATCCACGATAGTA
>Ga0335084_10006046_pt1 | contig 12009 bp, 9 predicted proteins | sample Lox_Sample_44_FD_206721 | JGI IMG/M metagenome (GOLD analysis project Ga0335084, IMG submission 206721) | Soil microbial communities from Loxahatchee National Wildlife Refuge, Florida, United States - Lox_Sample_4.4 | ecosystem: Environmental > Terrestrial > Soil > Wetlands | place: USA: Florida...
TGACGGCGATCGGGTTTCTTTCCTGGGTAGGGATTGCCTATTCACTGAAGTTTCTGTGGGCGCCGTTAATGGATCGCGTCGACTTGCCGTTGTTTAAGCGGCTTGGACATCGGCGCGGATGGATGATGTTCTCGCAAATTCTGGTCGGGCTGGCGCTCGGCGCGATGGGCGGAACTGGCACGAAAGCCGGGCTCGGCCGGCTCGGCGCTCTTGCGCTCGTCGTTGCGTTTGCCTCATCGACACAGGACATTGTGGTCGACGCTTGGCGAATTGAATCGGCAGACGACGGAGAAGAACAAGGGCTCCTCGCGTCCGCCTACCAGTTCAGCTACCGGCTTGCGCTCCTGGCGACGGATTCCCTCATCCTTATCGTGGCAACGACCGTAGGCTGGCGCATTTCCTACGGTATTTATGGCGCATGCATGGCGGTTGGAATGATCGCGACCTGGTTTGCCAAGGAACCGGAGCGTGCGGATGCGGTGATGGATGAGAAGAAGCGCGAAGCGCCGCTTTGGACGTGGCGCGGTTTCTTTGACGCTGTGGTGGGACCCTTCATCGCTTTTTTCCGCGCACATGGCTGGCTCGCGCTGGTGATGTTGGCGGCAATCAGCCTGTATCGGTTGCCGGACTTCATCATGGGTCCGATGGCAAATCCCTACTACCACGACCTTGGCCTTTCGAAGCAAACAGTCGGAGCGGTGCGCGGCTCAATCGGACTCATCGCTACGTTTGCCGGCATTGCAGCGGGCGGATTCTGCTCGCTGAAACTTGGCTACATGCGCGCGCTCATCATCGGGGGCATTCTGCAGGCAGCTGCGATTGCCACGTATGCCAGCCTCGCGTTCGCGGGCACGACCATTCGTCTGTTCGCCCTGGTCATGGCAGGCGACAACTTCGGCCTCGGCTTTGCAGGCGTTGCGCTTGTAGCCTACATGTCAAGTCTCACCAACATTGGATACACCGCCACGCAGTATGCGCTCTTGAGTTCAACCTATGCCTGGCTGGGAAAGATCTTGAAGGGGTTTTCGGGCGCGGAGGTCGAAAGTCTGAGCACCACGCACGGCCTCATTCACGCCTACGGCATTTTCTTTATTGCTTGCGGACTGACCGGCGTGCCTGCCGTCCTTCTTTTTGCGGCATTGGGTTACTGGCACAGGCGGAAGCAACGATAGAAATTCCTTTCGACATGGTAATCCTCCTTGAGGATTGGTTTGGCGAATTCATTGGAGCCATGGGAATTGGTCCCTGCGTTCACCGCGCGGGCTTGAGCTAGGGTCCTGGCGAAGCTTCGGCTAGAACGGCTGATACAGTGTAGTAAACGTTTTCGACCCGTTCTTGGGCACGACCCTCTATTCCAGAGCGTAGATCGTCAGCCCACTGAGGAGCTTGGGGAAGAAGTCCGTGGATTTCTGCGGCATGACTTCTCCGGCCAGCGCGATGTCGCGCATCTGCTCGATGCGGACAGGGTTCATCAGAAACGCAGCTTGCGCTTTGCCCGCCCGGACCTGGGCGAGGGCTTCGTCGGGTTCGCGATAATAGGAGACATTCTGCAGGTTGCGAACCGATTCTTCGGAAATCTTCAAGACGCCCTCGATCACGCACTTGTGCAACTGCACGACGTCGAGCGATTGCTGGCGGGCGGAGAGGCCTGAGAACAGGGCTGTTCCCAGGGCCTTCGGCGTGTGCAAAAGAAAGGTACGCTGGGCGGTAACGGCGAGCAGGGCCGTTCCATTGCTGCCGGCTCGCTTAAGGGTTGCGGCGGCGGATGCGGCGTCCATCGTGCCGTTGAGCTCGTCCACGGCAAAGTACTGCTGCGCGCCCGACTTCAGTTGGTCGGGAGAAAAGTCCGGCAGGCCAAAGACCACGCGATGTGTGGGCAGAATCGTGAGGCCGGGACTGTTCATGTCGACGAAGGTCATCATCACCCAGTCGTACGGAGCAGGAGCGCTTGTATTTCCGGCCGCGGCCCGGCGTTCATTGCGATAGTTCAGAGCGGTTTCGTAGCGATGATGGCCGTCGGCGATAACCAGTTTCTGATCCCGCATCTGATCCTGGACTTTTGTGATTACTGAGGGATCAGAAATCCTCCAGACGCGATGCACGACTCCATATTCGTCGGTGACCTCGATCTCGGGCGCGGCGGATGAGCGGAGCAAGGCATCGGTCGCGCTAGTCCCGTTATAGAGCATGAAGATCTGCCCGAAGTGAGCGCGAGTGGCACGCAGAAGGTTCAGGCGGTCGGCCTTGGGCTTGGAGTGGGTGAGTTCATGGCGGAAGACGACTCCGGCAGAATAGTCCTCGATGCGGCCCAAGCCGATAAACCCCCGCCGTTCGGCCTGCCCCGCGCCGCCGGGGACTGTGAATGTCTGAGAGTAACTGTACAGGGACGGTTCTGGGTCAGCGCGCAGAACGCCTTGCTGGCGCCATTCCCGGAAATCGGCGGCCGACCGGGTGTAGACGTTGCGGTTTTCATCGTCGCCGGGAAGGTGCCTTCCCAAAATGATCCTGACCAGGTTGTAAGGACTGGCAGAGTAATAGGCCTCCTGCATGGTCGGCGTGATTTTGTCGTAGGGCTGGGTCACAACCCGGCTAAGTGGAACATGATCAGGCGCATAGCGCCACGCTTGCAACGGTGAGATGTGGGCCATAATCAGAACGAAAATTGTAACAGGCGCAACCCGACCCGGGCTGTGGAAAGCCTCGCGGAGCGCGGAAACCCTTAGGCGAACCTCCACGAAGGGGCCACGCCGAATACAAAAAAAGCCGGATTCACCTCGGTGTAACCTGTGCTACTATGCGCTTGTTCAGGGTTTTTGTGTTACGGCCCGCCGGTGTGGGCTCGGGCCCCCAGGCGTAACGTCCGTCTTCATTAAGCTGTTGCTGCGGGGCTTATTTTGAGCAGGAGCGTATTCCCGACTCGGGCTGGGTTAACGGTGGTTTTCCTCCTATCCCTGTCTTGCGCTGTCCTGAGTTTCGGACAGAATTCCACCGAAGATGTCCATGTGCAGCCCCGGCTCCACCCTTCGGCCCCGAAGGACGCGGACATTGACCCGGCTCTGAAGACACACACCAAGCCTTTCAAAGTCGACGTCGACATGGTGCTGGTTCCGGTGACGATCACCGACCCGATGAACCGGCTGGTGACCGGCCTGGACAAGGAGAACTTCAATCTCTTCGAAGGCAAGGATCAGCAGGATATCCGGACGTTTTCGAGCGAAGATGCACCGGTTTCCCTTGGTGTGGTGTTCGATATGAGCGGGAGCATGAGCAGCAAGATCGAGCGGGCTCGCGAAGCGGTGATCGAGTTCTTCAAAACTGCGAATCCGCAAGATGAATTCTTCATGGTCACCTTCGCCGACAAGCCGGAAGAGATCGAGGACTTCACGAATTCCATCGAGGACATTCAGGGCAAGCTGATTTACACGATTCCGAAGGGCCGCACCGCGTTGCTTGATGCCATTTACCTCGGTGTGAGCAAGATGCGGCAGGCAAAGTATCCGAAGCGGGCAATGCTGGTCATCTCCGACGGCGGAGACAACCATAGCCGCTATACCGAGGGGGAGATCAAATCGGTGGTGAAAGAAGCGGATGTGCTCATCTACGCCATCGGCATCTATGATCACTACTTCCCAACGGAAGAAGAACGCCTGGGCCCGAGTTTGTTGAGCGAAGTCACGGAACTTACGGGCGGGCGGGCATTTACCATCGACAACCCCAACGACCTGGCCGACGTCTCCACAAAAATCGGCATCGAGTTGCGCAACCAATACGTGCTTGGCTACCGTCCAAAGAATCCAGCGCGGGATGGCAAATGGCGTAAGATCAAAGTGAAGCTGAATCCGCCCAAGGGACTGCCTCCGCTCCGGGTTTATGCCAAGACGGGTTACTATGCGCCGACGGAATAGCAACACTCCGGTTCTCCTTCTTCTTCTCCTGATTCTGCTTGTAGCAGCGAGTGCGCAAACGACGGGGAATCCGCTGCCAGGGCAATCTTCAGGCTCAAGCACTGCTGTGGCGCCATCTCCACCGCAGAATCAGGTCCAGGGCCCGGGTCAGCAAAATGGCAAGAACCAGCAAACATCGCCCGAAACTGGCTCTCGTGATTCGGCGCAAGCCCCTGAACCGGCTCCAACTTCGTCTCCTGCCGGGAAGGCGGAATCAGATGCGGGACAGTCTGCCGACAACGATGCCGGCGTGTTTGTATTCCGCAAGAAGGTCGAAGAGGTTGTGCTGCATGCGACCGTCATCGACGACAAGCAACGCATTGTGACAGATCTCGACAAGGCAGCATTCACGGTCTATGAAGATGGCCGTCCGCAGCCGATCACTTCGTTCCGGCATGAGGATATTCCGGTCGCGATGGGCATCGTGGTCGACAACTCGGGCTCGATGCGCGAGAAGCGCCAGAAGGTAAACGCCGCCGCGCTCAACCTGGTGCGTTCCAGCAATCCAGGCGACGAGGTTTTTATTGTCAACTTCAATGACGAGTACTACCTGGATCAGGACTTCACGTCGAACATCAACAAGCTGAAAGAAGGCCTGGAGAAGATTGAAGCCCGCGGCGGCACGGCGCTCTTCGACGCGGTGGTGGCCTCGGCCGACCACCTTCGCCAAAACGCAAGGCTGGAAAAGAAAGTGCTCTTTGTGGTTACGGATGGCGACGACAACGCCAGCGCAGAGAGTCTGGAGCAAGCGGTGCGTCACTTGCAGGTGGATAATGGTCCGACCATTTACTCGATTGGCATCTTTCAAGACGAAGAGCATCCTCGGCGTGCCCGACGCGCTTTGGACACGATCTCGGAGAGGACGGGCGGGATTGCTTTTTTCCCAAAGACTCTCGATGAAGTCGATGCCATCAGCCGCAGCGTGGCGCACGATATTCGCAATCAGTACACCATCGGGTACAAGCCCAGCAATCCCAAGAGCACCGGCGGGTATCGCAGCGTGAAAGTGGATGCGCGCTCGCACGGCTACGGTAAACTCACGGTGCGGACCAAGAGCGGTTACTACGCCGGGGAAGAACGGGCGGCGGGAGCGCCGTAGGATTTTGCAATTTGGTAATTGGGTAATTTTGTAATGCAATTTGGGATTTTTTTGCGTTGTGACCGCTCTATGAGTCCCCCCGCAGGTCTCAGAGTCAGTGCATTTCCGAATACAGGATTTACGGATGTTCTGAGGTCCACAAATTACCAAATCACGAAATTTCCTGAATTGACGCTTTCCGCCCCCCGCCCATACCCTGTAGGGTGCTCTCAACGAATCCCACATCGCGTTTGCGCGTCGCCGACGACATTACCAAACTCGTAGGCCAGACGCCGATGCTTCAGCTGAAGCGCCTGCTGCCGGCAGGGTCGGCGGACGTCTTCGTCAAGCTCGAATATCTCAACCCAGGCGGCAGCGTCAAAGACCGTGCCGCCATTGGACTGATTGCCCGCGCCGAACAGGAGGGCAAGCTCAAGCCTGGCGGTACGATCATCGAGGCGACCGCCGGCAACACGGGGATCGGGTTGGCCTTGATCGGAGTGAATCGGGGATACAAGGTGAAATTGTTTGTTCCGGAGAAGTTCTCGGAAGAGAAGGTCATCATCATGCGCGCGCTTGGCGCCGAGGTAACGCGAACGCCGGAAGCCGAGGGCATGCAGGGATCGATTCGACGCGCGAAAGAACTGGCAGCAAACGATCCGTCCGCTTTCATGGCCGCGCAGTTCGATAATCCAGCCAATCCCGACTTTCACTATGAAACTACGGCGCGAGAGATCTTCGAGCAGATGGAAGGGCGAGTGGATGCGATTGCGATCGGCTCGGGCACAGCCGGAACGTTTACGGGAGTCGCGCGCTTTCTGAAGGAGCGCCTTCCACATGTGTACGCGGTCGCGGTTGAGACCGAGGGCTCGGTACTGGGCGGAGGGCAGGCAGGTCCGCACAAGGTGGAGGGGATCGGAAACAGCTTCATTCCAGGAAATTTCGATCCTTCGGTATGCGATGAAGTGATGATGGTCACCGACGCCGAAGCCTTCAATACGGTCAAGGAGCTCGCCGCCCGCGAAGGCGTCCTGGGAGGATCAAGCGCGGGCTGCAACGTGTATGCTGCGCTGCAACTGGCCACACGCCTGGGGGCAGGGAAGCGGGTTGTCACGCTCATTCCCGACTCCGCCGAACGGTATTTGTCGAAGAAGATCTTTGAAGGCGGGATTTGAAGATAGCGGTCAGCACTCTGCACTTAGCAGTCAGGGAATAAGGCCCGGCTGCCTGCTGTCAGCCGTTAGCTGTCATGTCTTTTGGGGGAACACTTGAACGACTACCTGCTATCTGTATTGCTCGGCATCATTGAGGGTCTAACGGAATTCCTGCCGGTCAGTTCCACGGCGCACCTGCGTCTGGCCGAGGAGTGGCTGCAGCAGGGCATTCTCACTGATCCGTATTGGAAGATGTATTCGATCGTGATCCAACTGGGCGCGATCTTAGTGTTGCCGATCTATTTTCGCAAGCACATAGCGAAGCTTTTTTCGACCTTCCCCGAAGGCGAGCAAAGGGATTGTACGGTGCTTACGCATCCATTGAGCCTGGTGATGATGGCATTCGTGGTCACGGCCGTGCCGTCGTTTTTACTGACAAAGGTCATCGGAAAGAATCTTGAAAGCCTATACGTGATGGGCGGATCCTTGCTCATCGGCGGGATTGTGATGTGGGTGATCGACGCGATGAGAGCGCCCTGGGAGAAGGCCGGACCGGGCGCCAGCGGTTCTCCCCTGCATACGTGGAAGATGGACGACATTCACGGCGGGCAGGCGCTCTGGATCGGCGCGTGCCAGATCCTGTCGGCGGTGTTTCCGGGGACGTCGCGATCCATGTCGACGATTGCGGCGGGCCAGCTAGCAGGGATGTCCAGGGCCGCTGCGCTGGAGTTTTCCTTCTTTCTGTCGATACCCACCATGGCGATGGCCACGCTTTACACACTCTACAAGTCACTATCGGGCAAGGCTGAAAATCCCATTGGCGTCGCCGACATCACGCCGCATCAGTGGGTGATTCTAGGGATCGGCTTCGTAATTTCGTTCGTCGTCGCTTATGCGGCGGTGGCCTGGTTCATGAACTGGGTGCGCAAGCGCGGGTTCGTTCCGTTCGCGATTTATCGCATTGCGATTGGAGTTGCCGTCTTAGTGTGGGCGGCAGGGTTGGTGAGCCGCTAGGCGGCTGCTGAAATAGTCTTCAGCGCGACAAGAACGAACCACAGGCGCTAAAGCGCCGACCTATTTTCAACGGCTTAGCGGCACGAGCAAACTCGTGCCCTTCCCGATTTTACTGAGTTGGTTCTTTTTTCAGCAGCCTGCCAGGCAGCACGTTCGCGTATGCATTACTTCTTCAGATTGCCGGCATCGGCCGCGGCGAGCCTGGATATGGCAGACCAATCCAGCGACTCCCCGCCCTGTGCCAGTAATGCGAGAAAACGGTTGTAAATCAGGGTAGCCAAAGGCATGGGTACCCGCATCGTCTCCGCGGCAGCTAGCACGAGGCGGTTGTCTTTCAAACCGAGGGGAGCGGCGAATCCCGCAGGCTCGAACTTCTGGTCGGCAATGATGGCTCCATAGGTCTTGTACACGGGAGCTGCGAACAGGGTCGAAGTGAGAAAGTCGAGATACTGATGTTGATCCAGTCCGGCCTTACCGACCAAGGCCAGGGCTTCGGCGAGCGCCTCGATCACGGATGAAATCAGAAAATTTCCGCTCAGCTTGACCAGGGTCGCATCGGGTGGATTGGTTCCAAAGCGAAACGTCTTCTGTCCAATCGTTTCGAACAGCGGGACGCAAGCAGCGATGGCGTCGTCTGCTCCGGCAGCCGCGATGAATAACCTCGCGGCCGCGGCGGCCTCGGGGCGGCCAAAGACGGGAGCAGCGACGAAATGCTGCTTTTGTTCCGCGTGAGAGGCGGTCAACTTCTGCGATAGCGACACACTGATGGTACTGAGGGAAACATGGACGGCACCCTTCGCCAGACTGCTCAGAATGCCCGCTTCGCCGAAGGCGACACTTTCCAGCGCATGGTCGTCCGATAGCATGGTGAGTACCGCTTCGCCACGGCAGGCGTCGGCGATTCTCCCGGCGCGGATCGCACCTTGCGATAGCAATGGCTCTACTTTGCTGGAGGTTCGGTTGTAGACGGTAACCTCGTGTCCGGCTTTCTGGAGGTTGGCCGCGATGGGAAAGCCCATGTTTCCCAGACCGATGAACCCAACTTTCATGATGAGTGTCCTTGTCGGTTTGATTGCCGAAGCAATTTTTCGATGCACTAAGGTGGAGTCGCAGGAATCGCGAAACGATGTGCCCCTTGAGAAAGGTTGAGTCTATCGAGCGCGGTGGTTATCGCTGTGGGATCGTGTACAGCTTGACGCGCAGGAGTTTGAACTCATGCGCGGGCAAGGAGACATTTCGCCCCTGATTGCTTTGATCCCCGTTGAGGCGGCGCTCGGTTTTCCACTGTCCGCCATTACGGGAACCTTCCTCTACGCTTTCAATCCCCGCGATCCCGTCGCCTAAGTCGACGTCTTTCGTCACAGTAACCGTGAGAGCAGAGCCCCCGATCAGAAATTCGTCGCTACCCGTCTGCACGACGATCATGGCGCCGTCGTCTTGAAGAATCTTCCTTTCGGGCCATGACCGCGCCAGGGTCGCGGTGAACAGGTAGCCTGCGAGAGAGACCGTCTGCGTTGGGCGCGGGCTGGTGACGTGAAGCACGAGGCCACGAGTTCTTCCGTCACGTTGAGCTTGCGGAAGGATGTCGGCCAGTTGCTCGAAGATTGAGAAGCTTTCGGCCAGTGGGCTCTTCTCTGCAGCCAGAGTTGCGGGGACATCGGGGATGCTGTCGACGGCAAAAGGTGAGAATCCGAAAGCCCGCGCTTCGCCATAGGCGTAGAACGCATTCATCGGCCCTGAGTCGAGCCGCGCTTCCGGGACAAACACAGGATTCCCTTGTTCGTTGTAGCGCTCGATCCAGTATTCGAAGTTGGGCCAGTAGATGTCGGGCGAGAAGAAATCGAGAGTGGGCGCGGCCGCCCGGTAGACCTCGAGGAAATAGGGATGAGGGCCGCCGCTGGGATATTCTCCGGCACGCTCGAACGGCGCGGGCAGCTGAGCATTCAAAAACAAGGGCAGTGAGTATTCCTTCTTGCCCGCGGCGGCGACCTCTCCGATATAGCGTGCGTAATTCCAGGCCATGAACACTTCCGAAGCGCGTTCGCCAAATGCTTCCTGCCAATTGCGTCCCTTTTCATTCCACGAGCGGCTTAATTCGGGAGACAACCGGTCTCGATGCGCGCGCAGAGGCTGCATGAGGGCATCCGGAACCGGCGTGCTGAAAAGGCGATCGGCTTCGGCGGAATGGTCTCTTCCACTGCCCAGAATACCGACCTCGTTCTCGACCTGGACCATGAGAACAGTCTGGCGCTCCGAATCAAATTCCTTTACATGCCTCATCAGTGCCTGAAAGGCGCGAGTGTCCGCGTTGAGGTTCCCTTTTGAGAATGTTGAAAGAATGTCCAGGGGATGGCCATCGGAGGAGACTGCCCGGGCAAAACGCTTCGGGTCTTTCTTGACCCACTCCGGCGTATAGCTAGAGACCGCATTTTTCCAACTGCCAAACCACAGCAGAACCAGGTGGAGGTTCTGCGCGCGGGCCTGTTCTATCCAATGATCGAGAATCGTAAAATCGACCTTGCCCTCGATGGGCTCAACCTGCTCCCACGCTACAGGCATCAGGACGGTATTGATGTGAAGTCTGGCGAGGCGCGGCAAGATTTCGTCAGCTTGCGCCGCCGTCCCTGCTGAAGAGTTGCCCAACTCGCCGCCCAGGATTAGGAAGGGCTTTCCGCCGACGATCAATTGGGTTGAGCCGGTAGCACGATCGAGATGCGGGATCTCCTGGGCGGAAAGTCGGGCAACGTCATTCAGAATCCCCAGCAATAAAAGAAAAATCAACCGAGTTGCTCGGCGCAACATGTTGAGGTCTCCGGAGCATCGTGAGTACGGCAATCTACTGAACCATAATAGGGCAGTCGCCCGCTTGCGAAGCACTTACTGGCCCAGGATGACAAGGGCAGTCCTATAGGGGTGTGTGGAAATCTGTGAGGTCGAGAGGGATCTGCCACCTCACAGAGTGCGTTGCGCGACGCAGACGCGCGGAGGCAGCTAGACCGCCCGTTTCGTGATGGGTCCCACGGTTTCGACGACGATGGGCACGCCATCAATCTCTTCAGGCAATTCTGCCCCCGGTTCCAGTTTGTCCGCCAGGTTGACCTTGACGCCAAAGCCGGCTCCGACACGAGTCAAGCCGACGCCATTGACCTGGGCCACACCGGCAAAACGGGAAAGGAACGTGGCCTTTGCTGCCCGCGCCTTTTCGATGTCTGTGCCTTCCTGCATCCTGATGTCAGGATAGCAAGTCGACACCAAGCTGATCAAATACCTTCGCGATCGGATTCGCGAAGGTCAGCCCCTGGCCATTCGATCCGCCCTGGTCGCCGCCGGCAAACAGGAGCGCCACGGCCAGCAAATCATCGTTCACGATCAGCGATCCGCTGTCGCCGCCCTGGCTGAATGGCCCGGCATCGGCTCCCTCAATTTCAATCTGGTTATCGAAGCGCAAGTTGCCGATGTCGTACCCCACGACGACGTTGTCCAACTCGAAGGCGGTGACACGACCGTTGGTGACATCGGTTGTGCGGCCCACCTTGTGAACGATGGTTCCGACGTCCACAACAGAAGCGGACACACCCTTGAGGGTGCCAATGCCCGTGAGTTTTGTGGAGTCGAACTTGATTCCGGCCTTGATTGTGGCGATCGCACAATCGACAAAATTTGTTCCGCTGGCACTAAGCCGCACGAACTTGTCGAGGCTTCCGACCGTGTCCTTTCCCTTCTTGCCTTTGTCGAATTGGCCGGGTTGGATGATCGCATCACCCTTTTTGCCCTTGTTCTCATCGGCAAGCACGTGATTGTTGGAGAGAATGCGAGGCGTGCCATTGCTGCGCATCTTCACGAAGCAACCGAGCGTGCCGGCGGTGATGCGGAAGTGGCCAATGGAAGTGCCGATCAGCAGCGGCCGTTGCCGCGACTGGTTCCAGGGCGCGCGTTTGACAACGCGGCCGATGTAGCGGATGTCCACCTCGCCCTTGGCCTGCTTGCGGATGGCCTCGACTTGCGCACTGTTTTCGAGGGCGCGCGTCTGAATGCGGATTGCGAGATGATAGTCTTCCTTGCCCTTCGGCATGATGCCCAAGGCCAGAGTGCGCTGCGTGCCGTCGACTTCAGTGACGGGCTTTGCCGCCAGAGCCAGGGCAGAGAGTTTGCGCTCGCCGACTGCCAGTGGCGCCACATGCTGTTTCAGAACAAGCGCCTTAAGTTCGCGCACCGAATCGATGTGCATACAAAACTCCTTCTCGTTTGGGAGACTGCGCACCCAAGCGAATGGTCAAAAGATTCAACGCCAAAAAACTGACTGGAGCTTCTCAACCGGGGAAGAACCAGGGAAGTAACAGTTTCAGGGATACGCGATCGCGGGTTATTTTGCCTTGCATGCCTTGCAGTGTCAACTAAGATCGTTCATACGCGAAGGATTGCAGCGCGAAAAGCCGCCCAGACATCGGGCGGCGGCTGCCATTCTGATGGTTCCATCATCTCATCGCAGAGATCCGATGATCTTGCGATAGTCAGCCTCGGAAAACGCCTTCAGGGTTTCCGTGGAGATATTTCCGAGTGAAGCGGCGGACAGGGCAAACTTCGCACAAGCTTCGTCATTGGGAAACTCGGAGATCAGAACGGCATCGTACTGGCCCATGGTCAGATACCACGTGTGGATTCTTCCTCCTTCCGCCTCAGCTGCTTTTTTGGCGGCATCCAGGCGGGACGGACTGTCTTTGATTTTTGAAATTCCCTGGTGAGTGTAGCGGACGAGCGTCACATAGTGTGGCATTGCGGGTTCCTCCATCGTCAGGCCGAACACAGTACGCGGACCGGG
>Ga0335084_10006048_pt1 | contig 12008 bp, 7 predicted proteins | sample Lox_Sample_44_FD_206721 | JGI IMG/M metagenome (GOLD analysis project Ga0335084, IMG submission 206721) | Soil microbial communities from Loxahatchee National Wildlife Refuge, Florida, United States - Lox_Sample_4.4 | ecosystem: Environmental > Terrestrial > Soil > Wetlands | place: USA: Florida...
GACACTTCCCCCAAATTGATTTCGTTTAAAGCTCGCGAGGGGAAGCGCGGCGCGGTTTGCAAAGAGATTATTCGCGTCGAGGATGCTGTTGCGCAGAAACTCGAATGTGCTCCCGTGTACGACATTCGTTCCCGACTTCGTAACCATGACCACTACACCGCCCCCGCTGCGTCCATATTCCGCCGGGTACGAATTGGTGAGGATACGGAACTCCTCGATGCCCTCGACAGAGGGGATCGCGCTGATGGCAGGGATTGTGGGAACGTTGTGATTCACTTCGGCGCTGACGCCGTCCAATATGATGTCGCTGGTCGATTCCTGGCTTCCATTAATCATGAAGTGGTTGCCATAGAACGTGTCATCGACGCCGCTCGTGGTTTTGCTTTGAAAGACGCCGGGAATAAGCGAAGTAATTGAATAGATGTTCCGGTCGTTCAGCGGAAGATTTACAATCTGGTGATTGGTTACGTTTCCACTCAACGCTGCAGTGAGAGGATCCAGCATCTGGACGCCGGCCAATACGGTAATCTCGCTGGTGGTAGCGGCCACCTCCAGGACGATGCTCAGAGCGCCTTTCTGTTCAGCGCCTAATGGGAACGCTTCCGTCACGTGGGTGCGAAAGCCAGGCCTCGAAACGGAAATACGGTACTTGCCGATAGGCAACTGCGATACTGCGTAGAACCCCGATTCATTGGAAATCGCGCTAAATCTGGTATTCCGTTCCTGGTCGGCGACCGTGATGGAAGCGCCCGCAATCATAGCGCCTCTTGCGTCGGTGACCAGGCCCGAAATGGATCCATTTACTGCCTGGCCGTAGGCAACGGCGGCCATTGTCATGAGGGCGGCGGAAAGCGGCAGAGCGTTCATCGGCTATATCCTCCACGTTAAAGGACCTTGTCCGCTCACGCTGCATGGCTGCGAGAAACCGGATCAAGGATCAATTCCTCGAAACCGAGACCCTGGTCAAAGGCACAGATTCGCTTCGCTTGATTTCACAAGTGTCATTCTTCATCCGGGATGGCAGCGGTGGGAAATGCAACACGTTGCCCTTCGTGAGGATCGCTGCGCGTTCGATGAAGGTTCGCAACTCTCGAAACTTTCCTTGCCACCAATGGCGCATCAGAGTGTCCATAGCGCTGTGCGAAATGTTCGAGGGACCGCGGCTCCGTCTCACTGCCTGATTCTGCGCTGGGTTCCGAGGGAGAACAACACCCTATCGTGTAGTTCACATTGGCTGGATCGTGAAAGCCGTATCTCCCACTTTCGTGGGCTTCAACTCGCCCATTTAGAGGCCCGCATCGATTTGCTTTCTGCCGAAAAGCCGCGCATCTACGGACCACGCCCCGGGGCCGATCATCGCCAAACTGGCCCCAAGTACCACCAAAACAATGGATGTCCACATGTCCTTGGGCTGAGACAATGCGATCCAAACCTCGACTGCGGCAGCGACCGTGCCCGCCAGTGGCGTCCACAGCCCGGCAACAATCAGGATTCCGCACGCCGCTCCTACTATTTGCGGCACGGCAAGTTCGAAATGAGGCGTGCCAGCCAGTGCCATCGCGCCGTAATAGAGTAAGGCCCCTCCGGCGAGGAGCCGCTGCAATAGGAGGCCGGCTCCGGGCCAGCCGTCAGCGAATGTCGAAAATAGGCGTTGCAGATGGGTACCCAACGTAGCTTAAGGGATCTGCAACAAAAGTAAAACCCTCGAATCTGGCATCGCGCGCTCCCACTTTAGTGGAATCTACAGCTCGATAATTCCCCGCTTGAGTGCGATGGTGACCGCGTGCGTTCGGTCGTTTGCTTCCAGTTTGGCGAGGATGTTCGTGACATGCCGTTTGACCGTATCCTCACCGATCGAGAGCCTTGCAGCGATCTCTTTATTTGCATTGCCGGTCGCGACCAGCCGAAGCACCGCAACTTCGCGGTCACTCAGAGATTCCTTTGCGGTGTATTCTGCCACCTCGGCTGCCACCTCAGGAGGAATTCGCCTTTGCCCGGCATGGACACAACGAATGGTATCCAGCAGTTCTTCGTTTACCTTCGCTTTTAAAAGGTAGCCGCGCGCGCCGGCTTTCAGTGCCCGCACCACCTGGATATCGCCCTCATACGTCGTGAGGACGATAATTCGCGCATCCGGAAATTCCTGGCGAATCGCAATCGTCGCGTCGATTCCGTTCATCTCAGGCATTTTCAAGTCCATCAAGGTGATGTCCGGCCGACACCGCTTGAATTGTTTGATCGCCTCTAATCCCGTGGACGCTTCCGCCACGAGCTTCATATCGGTCTCGGCGTTCACCAGGGCTGCGATGCCCTTCAGCAGCAGAGGATGGTCATCGACGGCCAAAATGTGAATCGGCTCAAGATTGGAACTCACGACGCCTCACCATTCGTCCGGAATAGCCCAAATCGACGCCGGACGCTAGAATTTGCATACGCGATTCGCGAAGGGATCTCCAGTTCCACTTCCGTGCCCGCTCCGGCTTCGCTCCAGAATACCAACCGCGCGCCGATCCGTTTGGCTCGCTCTCGGATCCCCGGCAATCCCCAATGGTCTGGACGAGTGCCGTCCTCCAATACCTTGCCATCGATACCTTCCCCGTCATCCCGAATCCGCAGACGAAACAAACGGTCGTCGTATCGGATTTCAGTCTCGATCCGGCTTGCGTTCGCATGCCGGAAAGCATTCCGCAGGACTTCACGGGCGATCTGGTAGATCTCGTCCTGGAGCACCGGAGTCAAAGCCTGCGCCTGCCCCTCCACGGTCACTTGGAATGTGGGGCGGTTACCATTCGAAACCTCAGAACTCGCGAGTTCCTGTCCCGTGGTCTTGAGCAGATCTTCCAAATGAGCTTGCGGACCCGCTGTGTGGCGCAAATCATGGATCGCATCCCGGCCCTCGACGATCGCCCCTTGGGCCGTGCCGATGGCGCTGTCCAAGGTCTTTATCGCATCTTGGCGGCCTTTGGCAAACAGGTTGCGTGCCGCCTGAAATTCGAACAGCGCGGCTTGGAAACTCTGCAGCAGGGTATCGTGCAATTCGCGCGCGATGCGCGTCCGTTCCTCTATCCGCACCTCTAGCTGCGAGTTGAATTCCCACGCGATCTGATAAACCCGGTAACGATACAGGCCCCAGAAAACCAGGGTGAGGCCGGCCACGCAAACGGCGCGGAACAGGTTCGTCTGATAATATGCGGGGGCTATGGAAAACTCTAAGGTGTCCCCGGCTTCGTTCCAGACCCCGCTGTTGTTGCTGGCCTTGATGCGAAAGTGATAGTTGCCTGGACTTAGATTGGAATACTCAACGCGACGGACGTTCACCACTTCGCGCCAGTCCTGATCCTGTGGTTCGAGCTTGAGGAGAAAGCGGACCTTCTCTGGCGCCACAAAACTCAGTGCCGTGTACTCAATCGAAAGATCGTGGACTCGCGGCGGCAGTCGCAATCCGCTACCGGGAGCATACTTCTTATCGTCCGCAGTAATCTGCTCGATATGGACTGGTGGAGGAACGTTGTTCGTGCGAAGATCGGCCGGATCGATTGCGCTGACGCCATCCAGGTGCGCGAACCAAATTTGTCCATCCGGCGACTTGGTCACAATTGGAGTGTAAGGGTTGAGCAGCTCATGCACTTTCACGCCATCGGCGCCATCGAGCACCGTCGCGTGAATTTTACGATTCTGGTCCGATGCCCACGCTTCCAACTCGGGCCGGGTAATGCGCAGAAGCCCACAGGCGGTGTACAACCACAACGAAAAAGCGTCATCCTCGATCACCCAGTGAACCGCATCGCAGGGTAGTCCATTCTTGGCTGTAATCGTCGCCACGCGTCCGTCTTTTATACGGCGGAGACCCCCTTCTGTGGCAGCCCAAAGTGTACCTTCGTGATCCCGGTGAAGATTCCAGACCCGTTCCGCACCTACCCCTTCGATTGGCGAGAATGTGCCGGCGTGATGGACGGTTAAATATGTGAGCCCGTCCCGTTTGAACCCAACCCATAGGCCCCCCCTCAACGGATCGGACAGGACGGTCGAAACACGTGCGTCCTCCGCGTCGGACCATGGCCAATTCGCCGATTCGATGACCTTCCCATCCACCACATGAAACTGACCATAAGCGGCATAGCTGATCCAGACACCCCCGTGCTGATCGGCCGCAATCGCGTTCGCCGCTCCGACCGGCAGACTACCGCTTACGCGAGCAAACCTGCCATTCTCAAACCAGGCAGCTCCCTTACGGCTCGTCACCCAAATGCGGCCCCGCTGATCTTCGTAGAGCGAGCCCGTGGAGTTGTCCGCTAATGCAGCATCGGTGATTTCGCGCGGCGCACCGTTCCATTCGCCGAGGGAGCGCGTCCCCGGCTCGGTGCGGAACCGGTAGACTGTCATCTGACCGTGCTGCCATCTGTTCAGGCCATCCTGTGTACCGATCCACACGCTGCCGTCGCGGGCCGCGAGGACCGACCAAGCTCGTCGGGACAATCCCTGCTTCGCAGAGATCGTGGACACGGCGGGTTCTCGAAAGCGGTCGATACCGTCGGTCGTGCCCACCCAGATGCTCCCTTCGCGATCCTCAAACAAAGCCGTCACGGCATCGCTCGAAAGCCCGTCGCCGTGTGTAAACCGGCTTGTCTTTCCGTCATGAACACGCAAGAGCCCGTGTTGCCAGGTGCCGATCCACAAAGCCCCATTGCGATCCCGCAACAGATGGCGGGCGGAGGGCTGGCGCATGCCCCGAATTGCGTACTCCTGCGTGTCATTACCGCGGATCTGCCGCAGAATGCCGCCGATTGCCGCAATCAAGCCTGTTCCGTGATCCCCTGGAGCGAGAGCCTGGGGCGAGTTGATTGGCCCCGGCATGACCCGTTTTGGAGGCCCGGGTCTCCACTGCCACAGGCCGGACTCGGCTTCTCCGGCCCACAGACCACCCTCTCTATCCTCAAAAAGGGAAAACACCCCCACGCGGCCCAAGTGGTCGGGCGAGTGACGCGCACTTCTCTCGGGATCAGAGCACCCGGTATTCCCACCCCGAATCGCGCAGAGCCTGCCATGGAGTCCAACCCACACCGTTCCCTCACGGTCCTCCAGAAGAGCAAAGACAGGCCCTCCGGCAAATTTGGGGTAGTGAATCAGCCTGCCGTTATTGAAACTCGCTAGTCCGCCAATAGTACCGACCCATAAAGTGCCATCGCGCGCGGCTAAGAGCGTCATTATATTGCTGCTCGGAAGGCGCTCGCCGGCGGGCGAAGTCCAAGGAGAAAACCGCGTGCCATCAAAGCGAACAAGCCCGAATTCCGTACCGAGCCAGAGGTACCCATCTGCCGTCTGGACAATCGACTGCGTGGTGCCCATAAACCGTTCGCGAGCCGGCCAAGCCGTGTGCGCGTATTGACTGAGTTCGAGCCCGGGATTCAACGCGGAAGCGCGAGGACACAACAGCAGCATGCTCGCAGCGCCGAGCGCAATTCGCGTGACCGCGCCTCCTGCCCGGGTCGGTGCGATCGCTCTCACCTTGGAACCTCGCTGTACCAGCATACTCCCTTGTTCAACGGCTCGGTCGCCGCGGTCGCATATGATCTAACGCATATAATCTAAAAGGACAAACGATCGAGAGGGATCCGGAGCCGTCGTGATACTCTAATCGTGATTTTACAGCGCGGCGACGGGTGATCACCGCGAAAACGATGCAGGAATGGGAGACAGGACGCGACAGATGTGCTCGGGCTGCGGCACTGGTCTGGACAACCGCGATTATGCTGCCTGCGGTGATGCTGGGCCAGACGTTTCTGGGGTCGATCGTAGGGACGATTACCGACACAACTGGGGCCTCGGTGCCGGCCGCAAAGGTCACGTTAACCAACACCGGAACCGACGATGAACGCACCGCCTCAACCTCGAACTCAGGCGATTTTCAGTTTCTGAATCTCGTCCCGGGCATCTATCGGATCAGCGTGGAAAAAGAGAGCTTTTCGCGATTGGTTCGGCAGAACGTAGAGGTGTCGGTGCAGGCCGAGGTTCGCGTCGACGGCACGCTCGCCGTTGGTGTGAGGAACCAGACAATCGAGATCACGAGCCTGACACCTCCGCTCGACACCGAAAGCGGAGCGGTCAGCACCGTAGTGAATTCGAAAACGATTGAGGGCCTGCCGCTGAATGGGCGGAACGTGCTGAACTTGATCGCGCTGACGAACGGTGTGGTTCCCCAAGCCGCCGCCATGGGTTCGCCCAGCGGCAATTCGAATGGCGGCAGCTCTACCATCTTCGGGAACATCATGAACTACCAGATTGGAGGGGGCCAGAACAATCAGAGCGCCGTCTTCCTCGATGGAGCCCCGCTGAATATCAGCCAAAGCAATTCGACCGCATTGGTGCCGACCCAGGACGCCGTGCACCAGTTTCGCGTCGTCAGCAACGGCGCCAGTGCGGAATTCGGCAAGTTCGGCGGCGGTGTGGTCAATCTGACGACCAAATCGGGATCCAACGCGTTCCACGGGGGGATCTACGAATTCTTCCGCAACAGGGTCCTGAACGCCAACGCGTTCTTCAATAACCTCTCCGGACTCGGGCGTCCCAAGTGGAACCAGAACCAGTATGGAGCGAACTTGGGCGGACCGATTCGCAAAGACAGGCTGTTCTTCTTCTTCGCCTGGGAGAACTTCGACTACAACATCGAGGTGCCGTCGTCGAGCTTGGTTCCTACGCAACGGATGAGGGCCGGGGACTTCACGGAAGCCGGCGTCCCTGCGATCTATGATCCTCTAACGGTTTGCGGCTTCTACGGCAACGCCGGCTGCGCAGTGGTGAACGGTAGCCCGGTATACACGCGGCAGCCGTTTCCCGAGAATACGATTCCGCGTACTCGAATCAGCCCCTCCGCTCTCTTCATCGAGGACGGGTTCTCTCTGCCGAACCGGCCGGGGCTGGCGAATAACTACTTCAGGAACCAGCCGGCCGGGGGGCCGGAGCATCAATACAATGCCCGTACCGACTGGAATCTGAGCGACAAGCACCGGTTATACGCCCGCTACACATATTGGAATGTGTACCAGCGGCCTTCAGCGCCTTTTTCCCCGCCCGCGCGGCAGGGCGACATAGGATCGCGCTTCGAGTGGCAAACCCATCAGGCCGCGATCGGCGACACCTACGTGCTCTCGCCGGCTATGATCATCAGCCTTCGCGCGTCTTTCCTCAGAAACACTAATTCCAGCATCCCCGGCGATTTTCCGGTTGACCTGTCCAAATGGGGAAATGGTTACATCCCGCTCCTGAGCCAACTGGACGGGCCGGTGGAGCCGCAAACGAATATCCAGGGTTTCATTCCCCTCGGCGGTTTCGGCCCGCAGACGGGAAGGAATAACGTTTACGCCGTATCCGGCGACTTAAATCGAACGTTGGGTCGGCACACCATCAAGTTCGGCGGCGAAACGCGCGACGCCCAGGTGAACCGCTTCCAACTGAACCCCGCCGGCGCCTTCGTTTACAACAATGGTTTCACCTCCCAGAATCCGCTCGCAACTGGAAACACCGGCTACGGCATGGCCAGTTTTCTGTTGGGATTGGCCGCGAGTGGGAGCACCAAAGTCTCCCTTCAGACCGCAAATAACTCGCATTATTCGGGCCTTTACGTCACCGATACCTTTCACGCCAGCCGAAAGCTGACGCTGACGGCCGGCTTGCGGTGGGATCTGCCATTTGCCTACACCGAGCGGTATGATCGCATCGCGGTCTTTGACCCCGGAGCAACCAATCCGCTGGCGCAGGCGACAGGCCTACCGCTAAAGGGCTCCGTCGTTTACGTCAACTCTTCGGCCGACCCGTATCGCAGTGTGTACAGACCGCACTACCAATTGTTCGGACCCAGGCTCGGACTGGCTTACCGATTCATCCCTTCCACGGTCGTGCGCCTGGGATACGCCGTCGCTTACGCACCGAACGACACCAATCAGCCCGATACGAACAACGTGAATAGTGCCACCACGACATTCGTAGGGAGTCTGAACGGCGGCATTACACCGTACAACACTCCGGCAGACCCGTATCCGACGGGTCTGATCCCGGCCGCCGGGCGCGATGCTGCGAAACTCCTGGTGACCACCCAGGGGCAGACCCTGAGTGTTCCCTTGTCCAAAATAAGCTATCCCTATGTGCAGCAATGGAACGTCACGATCGGGAGAGATCTCGGGCATGGCGTGGTGGCGGAAGCCGGCTATGCCGGACTGAAGGGAACGCATCTGGCCATCGCCGGCAACGCCAATCTGAATCAATTGCCCGATCAATACGACTCGATGGGGCAGGCTCTCCTGACCCAGGTGACCAATCCGTTCATCGGCAAGATTGCCATCGGCCCGCTGGCGAACGCTACCGTAAATGCCGGTCAGTTACTTCGTCCTTATCCGCAGTATCAGACCGTACTGATCCCGTTTTGGAATGTCGGCAACTCGACCTATCACTCGCTCCAAACCCGCTTCGAGCAGCGTTTCGTTGACTCCGGAGACACACTGATGGTCAACTACACCTGGTCGAAGCTGCTGGCGAATGTCGGCGCGGCTCCGGTTATCGGCACTTTTGTCATTCCCGCCGGCACCAATGGCATCCAGGATTGGAACAATATCGGTTCGGCTAAGGCGCTGGATCCGACTAGCGTGGCGCACCGTTTGGTCGTCAGCTACGTCTACGATCTCCCGATCGGAAAGGGAAGAGCGTTATTGGACAGCGTCCGCGGTGTGGTGAACGGTCTCGTCTCCGGGTGGGGCGTGAACGGCGTGACGACGATCCAGAGCGGATTCCCGCTCTCAATCTCCTATGGAGGTAACAACATCCTCAACTCGACGTTTGGTGCGGGTACCATCCGCCCGAACGTGATCGCAGGTTGTCAGAAGAGCCTGCCCGGCTCGGCCGTCGACCGGTTCAACAGCGGCAAGTGGTTCAATACAGCCTGTTTCACTGCGCCCTTCGCGTTCGGCTTTGGCGACGAGCCTGCTTACGATCCCGAGCTTCGCGGGCAGGGCATCGTTAACTTCGATCTTGCGGTGGTCCGCAACTTCGTTGTTCGTGAGCGTTACGCGATTCAGTTCCGTGCGGAAGCCTTCAACCTCGCAAACTATACGAGGTTTGCTAATCCGGGTACGGTCATGGGAACCCCCACGTTTGGGGCAATCACGGCTGGCGGTTCCAGCCAGCAAAATCAGCCTCGTCTGATCCAGTTGGCCGTGCGTATCAAATTCTGATTGCATCGGTCTTGACCGCTGTCCGGTGCTCTGTCGAGGGGTTGGACGATCTCGATGCTTCTTCTGTTTCCGTCGTTTTGCTGGATGAGCGATCAGCTCGGATCAGCGGTTTCATTTCGACGCCCGCCGGACAGTGTCAGCTTGCGCCACGTGCTCCAGTTGGCCGATTCGTTCCCGCATCAGGCGCGCATATTCACGCGCTACCGGCTCGGACGCCCCGCTGGCGGTTAAGCCGGTAACCAGATCTTCGTCACTGATTCTGGACAAATAGCGAAGTAGCCAACGCACGTCCGCCAAGTCAATCGCCTCCGTGATGTCGCGCGCGTGCTTGCCTTTGAACCGCCAGTGGAGCCTGCCGTCGGAACTCACGCTGACGAAATGGGGAGTTTCCAGGCGGTACCCCTCCCAGTCCCAGCGATCGAGCTTCAAAAGAGAATCCGCGCGGCCTAGCGTTGCGCCCCAATCCGTTACTGCGTACCAGGCAGGAGAATTCCCATCCGCGACGGGACGAATCATGCCGGTGTTAGTTCCATCTCCATCGCGTGCGTCCTTAGTGTCCCAGTTGGAAGTGAGCATGACGAGAACCTTGAGCCCGCCCAGTTCACGCGTGCCCATAAAGGGATTGTCCGCCCATGACCAAGCCCTGCTTGCCTTATCGTCACCGGACCGCGAGGCATCCACTCTGAACCGTGCATCGCGAAACGAACCGTCCTTCGCAAGGAAGTACTTTGCGCGCTTCACGCCGTGGACATCCTGGATCGTTCCAGCCGCTACGAAATAGGTCGGCTCTGCAGCGTAGCCGAGGGCGCTTACCAATCTCGCGAGGAACGTATCCGGGCGCGCCTCCGAGCCGAATTTCACGACCCATCGCCGGCCGGCGCTATCCCGAACCTCGACCTTTGGATTCGTGCCTCCGAATTTTTCCCTCACGAAACGGAACGGCGGGCTCGGCGCCATCTTCTGCCCGCCTGGCCCCCACGTCCAGTCTGCCGTCGTGAATTTCGGCGGCTCCTTCCAAAGCACCTGCGCGGCCGCGCAGCCGGCAATCAGAAAGTACAATGTGAGTGTGCGCATAGCGTCGACTAATCCTTATGGAGGTGCCGCTTCAGGTCCGGCCAGAACTCGCGAAACACGTTAAACCCCATCGTGGCGCCCATCGAGATGCCAAACGACACGGCCCCATCGCCGGCGCTGTTCGTGCTCCGCGGTTGCCACTCGCGAGATATGAACGCAGCCCCAGCGGCGCCACCGATGCGCGAAAAGGAGAACGACCGGCTGCCGTTATCGTGCCGTGCCAGAAGAGTGCTCATCACGGCGTACTTGGTACGAGAAATGAATCCGCTACGCCCGGAGGCGAAGTAGCGGTTGTCTTCGTGCAGCGTCGCCGATAAGCCGTACTGTAAGGATTCACGGATCACGTGCTGCGCGAAGCTATTGCCCACGCGCCAGCCGTAAGCTTCGGCGCCGCCGCGCCATTCCTTTGGAGTATCTTCGGCTTGACTAATTCCAGCGGCCGCCGCCGACCTCAGGATGTTTTCGAGGCTGACGAGTCTGGACGCGTAGTTTTCTAACCTTTCGTAACGCGTCATTGGTGAGAATTCCAGTGGCGGTGGGTTGGAAATTGGGACGTTTCGGGCGTCAGGCGCCCCGTCGCCCGCGAAGACAATCGACGCCGACATAGCCATGCCAATTACTATGGCGGTAACTCGCTTCTTATTCATTTGCTATCTCCTGGTGCCCGCGAGGCGGACCACGCTGGAGATAGCGCACGAGAGACACCAATCCACGGAATCTCTAAACTGTTGCACCGGCTGTGCACTGACGAGTGAACTTGCGAAAGAGTTGTCGGACTTGCGACACTCCGCCGAAGAGATCGACACTTGCGGCTTGCCGGCGCCCCGCACATTGGCCGCGAGATCGCTCGTGATGACCTCTCGCGCCGCCACGCGATCCTCAGACGTCTCAGTTCGGGCCCGCCGGCGGCTGCCGCCGTGGAGACTGTTAGCAGGGTGAACCCCAGCACCAAGCTGAGGCATGCGGATGGATTTCGCTTAACGGACGACACCATGATTTCTGTCGGTCTTCTGACCTTCAAAGGCGTGGGAACTCATGCGGGAGGCAGCATGAGCTATCTCGAAGGTTTGGCTATGAAGCTCTGCGCCATCCGCCCTTCTGGTTTGCACCGGCGCGGCTCGCCTGAGCCAGCGCTGGAAACGGAATGACGTCGTCGGCAAGTTCAGCCATTGCGGAGGGCGGGATGTCCTCGCCGTCCTTCACGAAAGCCATGAAGCCGGCCTGGTTGTCGTAATCCACCCGGATCGAATCCCCCGCGCAGATTTGATCGGTCGCGATCAGGTTGGACAACGGCTGCACCAGATGACGTTCAATGGCGCGCTTCAAGTGCCGGGCGCCATACCTCATATCCGTCCCTTCTGAGAGCAGGAAATCCTTGGCGTCGGAACTGCACGTAAGCATGAACGGGCTCCGGCCGGCAGCCAGGATGCGCTGTTGAACGATCCTCAGTTCGATATCCAGTATCTTGCGAAGTTCCATATCGCCGAGGGGTTTGAAGACTACAATCTTGTCCAACCGGTTTATGAACTCCGGAGTGAACCTTTTCCTCGCCGCCTCAAGACCTGCGTTGGCGATCTTCGTTCTTATTCGGCCGTCCGAGGAGAGACTTTGCGAGGGGCCCTCCGCCCTAAACCCTAGCTTCGGAGCCGTGACGTCGCTCATCTCCCTCGCGCCAAGGTTGCTGGTCATAAGTATGAGAGTGCGAGAGAAGTC
>Ga0335084_10006049_pt1 | contig 12004 bp, 6 predicted proteins | sample Lox_Sample_44_FD_206721 | JGI IMG/M metagenome (GOLD analysis project Ga0335084, IMG submission 206721) | Soil microbial communities from Loxahatchee National Wildlife Refuge, Florida, United States - Lox_Sample_4.4 | ecosystem: Environmental > Terrestrial > Soil > Wetlands | place: USA: Florida...
GCGAGCAACAGGACGCTGCCGGCATCGATCAAGCGCTTGCGGTCGAACAGCACCGTGTCGTGCGACGAGAGGTAAGACAGCACGTTGTAGTTGGCGGGCCGCGCCAGCACCTTGGCGTAATCGGAATAAAGCCTGTCGAGTCGATCCGTCTTGAAGCCGCGATCCCCCGCCAGAGCGTTCTCGGCCTCGTCCTGGAATTTGAAGTTGATCAGGTTGTCGAAGCCGGCGTCGTACAGCCCCGTGCGCTCGATGCCCTGCCCCCAGTACTCGCCTGTCATCCAGAACGGCGCGTCATCGATCCTCAGCTGCGGGTTCCTCGCCTTCCAATCGGCCAGGGCCGCTGTCGCCGCGTGCTTGAGCGCAATCCAGGAGGCCGGTTCGACGTGCTTCACGGTATCCGCGCGGAAACCGTCGATGCCGAAGTCGCGCACCCATTGGGTGAGCCAGGTGACGAGGTATTCGCGCACCGTCGCGTTCGGAAGCTCCTTCACGCGCGTGTCGGGCTTGTTCTTGAAGAAAGGCGGAGTGCCGACAGCTTTCGTCTGCTCGGTCTTGAAATCCGGCAGGTACGCGAGCTGCTTCGTGTAATCGTCGCTGCCTCCTTCCGTGTAGCCACGCAGGCCCGAGCGAATCCAGTCGGCACCCCACCATCCGAGCCAGGCGGGGTCGTTGTAGTCGATGTAGCTGTGGTAGTCGCGCAGCGTGGCCGCCTCAAAGCCCTTCCACAGCACGCCGACTTTCTTCTCGGTCGTCGGTCCGACGTACTCCGACAGCGTCCGTATGTCGCCGTAGCCGGGATGATTCATGACGACGTCGAAGATCACGCGAATGCCTTGCGCGTGGGCCGCCTTTACGAGAGCGCGCAGGTCGTCCTCGGTGCCCATGTTCTTGTCGAGCAGCGTGTAGTCGAGCGCGTAGTAGCCGTGATAGGCGTAATGCTTGAATTCCTTGTTGCCGCCGACGACCCAGCCGTGGATCTGCTCGTAGGGCGCGGTGATCCAGATTCCGTTGACGCCCAGTTCGCGGAACCACCCTTCGTTGATCTTCGCCGTCAGGCCGGCGAAGTCGCCGCCATGGAACGTGCCGATGTCGTCCTGCGGCTTGGCCTCGCGCATCCGGCCATACGAGCCGTTGTTCGTCGGATCGCCGTCGAAGAAGCGATCGGTCATGACGAAGTAGACGATTGGATTGTCGGCGAACGAACCGCCGAGGCCGTGCGCCGACTGCGCGGTTGCGCCCGGCGCGGCGGCTGCCAGATAAAGCGAAGCAACCGCGACGCCGAGCGCGCGTGCCAGCTGCCGAACGATTCGCATCGTCAACCCTTGACCCCGCCCGCCGTCAGCCCCGAGACGATCCAGCGCTGCGCCATCAGGAATACGACGGTGATCGGCAGTCCCGACAGCACCGCAGCGGCGGCGAAATCGCCCCACAGGTATTTCTGCTCGTACAGGTAGAACTTGGAGCCGACCGCGAGCGTGAGATTTGGCTCCTGGCGCAGCAGGATCGAGGCAACCGGGTATTCGATGATGCCGCCGATGAATGCGAGCACGAACACCACCATCAGGATCGGAACCGCCATCGGCAGCAGCACGAACTTGAACGCCTGCCAATGCGTCGCGCCGTCGACCTTCGCGCACTCCTCGATCTCGACCGGAATCGTTTCGAAATAGCCGCGGATGGTCCAGATGTGCATCGCGACGCCGCCGAGGTAGGCGAGGATGACGCCGGCGTGCGTCTCCACGCCCAGCCACGGCACGAAGGTGCCGATGGTTTCGAAGATCGAAAAGATCGCCACCAGGGCAAGCACTGCGGGAAACATCTGCAGCAAAAGCATCGACGTGAGAATCTGCCCCTTGAAGCGGAACTTCAGGCGCGCGAACGCATAGGCCGCAGTGGTGGAGATCGCAACGATCAGGATCGCCGAAGCTGCGGCGATCTTGATCGAGTTCCACAGCCAGCGCAGCACCGGAAACGGCGGCTCCACGAGCGTGCCATCGGGCGTCTGGTAGGAAAAGCCGAGCGCGAGCTTCCAGTGTTCGAGGCTGATGTGCGAAGGAATCAGGCTGCCGGTGGCGAAGTTGCCCGGCCGCAGCGATATCGAGACGATCGCGAGCAACGGAAAGATGATGAGCAGGATGAACGCGATCAGGCCGATATGCGCGGCCAGCACGCGCCAGCGCTGCTTCTTGCCGACAACGACGGGCATCGCTATCTCCCTTCCTGCTGATTGACCCGCAGCATCTTCAGGTTTGCCATCGACAGCAGGGCAACGAGAACGAAGATCACGGTCGAGATCGCGGCCGCGAGCCCGAAGTTCTGCCCGGAATCCTGGAACGAAATGCGATAGGTATAGGAGACCAGGATGTCCGTCGTGCCGGCGGGCACGCGTGTGTTGAGGAAGTCGGGCCGGCCTCCGGTCAGGAGCGAGATCAGCACGAAGTTGTTGAAGTTGAATGCGAACGATGCGATGAGCAGCGGCAGCAACGGCTTGACGATCAGCGGCGCGGTGATCTTGAAGAAGTTGACCAGCGGTTTCGCACCGGCGATCGCCGAGGCTTCATACAGGTCGCTCGGGATCGCCTTGATCAGGCCGGTGCACAACACCATGATGTACGGATAGCCCAGCCAGGTGTTGACGATCAGGATCATCACCTTGGCGAGGAAAGGATCGGCGAACCACGCGGGCTTGATGCCGAACAGCGCATGCAGCGCGATGTTGATCTCGCCGAGGTTCTGGTTGAAAAGGCCCCTGAAGACCAGGATCGAGATGAAACCGGGCACCGCATAGGGCAGGAACAGCAACGTGCGATACGCGGTGCGAAAGCGCAGCGCTTCCCAGTTCAGGAGCACGGCGAGGGTGCAGCCCACGGCGAGCGTGAACAGCACTGTGAGCCCGGCGAACGCTACCGTCCACAGGAAGATGCTTATGAACGGCCCGCGAAACTCCGGGTCGTTCAGCATGCGAAGGTAGTTGCCAAGCCCGATGTCGACCTTGAATCCCGGCTGCAGGCGCTCACCCGCGGCGTCTTCGTAGAACCCGGTTTTCGAGTTGGCGTGGTAGACGGTGCCGGTCTTGACCTGCGTCAGTTCGTCCTTGCCGGACTGCCGATAGACGGGCTCCTGCGCCGCGAATTCGCGCACGCCCGCGTAGGTCGCGAGCGTTCCGTCGGGAAAGCGGATATGCAGTTTGCTCAGCGCGGCGCGTCGCTTGATGACGTCGCCCAGCGGCAATGGGTCGTCAAGCACGACGCCCGAATTCTTCAGGCTCTCGGCCTTGATTTCCTCCGCCGGCGGCGCAAGCAGCGCGAGCGGCGGCGTGACATAGGTATGAGCTTCGAGCGCTGCCTTCTTCGCGGGGTCGCCGTCTTCCTGCGCTTCCTCCTCCTCTGCCTTGGGCTGCAGGCGCAGGCGAAACTCGCTCCCCGCTGGATGCACGCTGAACGTGTACGCGGCGCCGCCCTCCCCCGGCTGCGTCTGCTCGAGCAGGTACCCGGTGGCACGATCGAACGTCAGCAGGTTGGTGGAGGAGTAGTTGGTGAAGCCGATCTGGATCGTGTACAGGATCGGGAACACGACGAATATCGCCATCCCGGCCAGGCCCGGGAACAGGTAGCGGTACGCGAATGCGATGTGGCTGAAGTAGACGAAGAACGCGAGCGCGATCAGCGCCAGCAAGAGAAAGGCCCACACGACCTGCCCGGACAGGTACATGAGCCAGACGACGTACAGGCTTCCGAGCGCGATCGCGCCGACCGCGACCCACTTGAGCGCGCTGCTTATTTCGAGTCGTTCCATGTCATCGGTTCCCGCGTACCTGGATGACGGACGATTTGGTGGCCGTCGTCGTTCGCGAACCTGCGCCGGAAAGTCGCGCGCGTGCGCCAGCGCGTTTGCACGGCGACGGTGGCCACGCATTTTGCGGTGGCCACCGTACGCGGACTTGCGCCTACTTGCCGGTCATGCGCGCCGCGGCGGCGTCGAGCGCTTCTTTCGGCGACTGCCGTCCGTTGGTGATGTTCTCCAGCGCGGAAGCCATCGAGGACCAGAACTTGCCCATCTCGGGGATATTGGGCATCGGTTCGCCACGGCGCGCGTTTTCCATCGTCGCCTTGATGTTGGCGTTTTCGGACAGCTCCTTGAAGAACGCCTTGTTCGCAGGCGTGCCGAGCGGAACGTCTGCGTTGATGGTCTTCAGTCCATCGACCTTCAGCACATAGTTCTCGAGGAACTCCTTCGCTACGTCTTTCTGCTTGCTCGGGCCGGAGATCATGCATCCGAGCACGCCGACGAAGGGCTTGGCCGGCTTGCCGGCAACGTCGGGAATCGGCGCCACGCCAAAGTCGATGTTGCTCTTCTTGATGTTGTCCCAGGCCCAGGGCCCGGTGATCATCATCGCGACATTCCCCTGGTTGAACGCGCTTTCCATTTCGGCATAGCCGGAGCCCTTCGGCATCTGCCCGTTCTTGATCAGGCTGGCGAGCAGCTCGGCACCCTTGATCGCGCCCGGCGAGTTCACGCCGACCTTGGCAGGCTCGAGATTGCCTTGCGCGTCCTTGGCGAACACATAACCGCCATTCGCGGCGAGGATGGGCCAGGTGAAGTAGGTGTTGTTGTAGTCCCAGAGGATCGCGTGCTTGCCCTTGGCCGACAGTTCCTTGTCGAGCTTGATCACGTCGTCGAAGCTCTTCGGCGGCGTCTTGACGAGCGCCTTGTTGTAGACCAGGCCGATTGCCTCGACGGACAACGGATATCCCCACAGCTTGCCCTGATAGGTGAATGCGTTCAGCGCCGTGGGTTCGATCTCATCGCGGATCTTCTTCGACGGATTGATCGGCACCACGAGGCCCGACTGCGCCCACTCGCCGAGGCGGTCATGCGGCCAGCACCACACGTCGGGACCCTTGCCCGCCGCTGCGGCCTGCTGGAACTTGCCCGGCGCGTCTTCCGGATGCTCGACGGTGACTTTCACGCCGGATTTCTTGCTGAACTCGTCACCCACCTTCTGCAGACCGTTGTAGCCCTTGTCGCCGTTGATCCAGACGAGCAGGCCGCTCGATTGCGCGTGCGCCGCGCATGCGAATGACACGGCAGCCGCAATGGCGGAGGCCTTGAAGAGCCGGCGGAACATGGAACGTTTCATGATGTCTCCTCGTGAGATCGAATTGGAGTTGGACGAACAAGACGAGGCGATGCCTCGACGACAGCTACCGGACGCTCATGCTGCGCGCCGCGCAGGAAACTTGAAATGCCGCTTGAAGGCTTTGCCCGTGGCATCGAACAGGTGGCACGACGACGCCGGCAAGCCGACCTCGAGCGTGTCACCGGCTGCGACGATCGCTTCTCCGCCGAGATCGCAGTTGAGCGCTTCCTCGACGCCGGGGTAGGCGAGATAAGCGTGGGTGACGCTGCCGAGCGACTCGACGAACGAGACGGTTGCCTGGATCGTATTCGCCTTGGCACTGGCGTCGAGATGCTCCGGGCGGATGCCGAGCGTCACCTGGTCGCCCACCCTGGCCGCGCTCGCATCGACGTCGGCGCGGATCACGGCGCCCGACTTGAGCCGCACCTCGGCTCCGGCGGCGCCGGCTGAGACGACCTCTGCGCTGAGGAAGTTCATCTTCGGCGATCCGATGAATCCGGCCACGAACAGGTTGACGGGAAATTCGTAGAGCTCGAGCGGCGCGCCCACCTGCTCGACCCGGCCCGCGGACAGCACGACGATGCGATTGGCAAGCGTCATCGCCTCGACCTGATCGTGCGTGACGTAGACCATCGTGGTCTTCAGTTCCTCGTGCAGCTTGGCGAACTCGTAGCGCATGCGCACGCGCAAGCCCGCGTCGAGATTCGAAAGCGGTTCATCGAAGAGGAACACGCTCGGCTTGCGCACGATCGCGCGACCGATGGCAACGCGCTGGCGCTGGCCGCCCGACAGCGCCTTGGGCTTGCGATCGAGCAGATGCTCGATGTGCAGGATCTTTGCCGCATTCTTCACCGCGACGTCGATATCGGGCTTCGGCATGTGCGCGAGCTTCAATCCGAACGCCATGTTGTCGTACAGCGTCATGTGGGGATACAACGCGTAGGACTGGAACACCATGGCGATGCCGCGTTCCGCCGGCGGAATATCGTTCATCCGTTCGCCGTCGATCAGCAACTCGCCCGAAGTGATGTCCTCGAGCCCTGCGATCATGCGCAGCAGAGTGGACTTGCCGCAGCCTGAGGGCCCGACGAAGACGACGAACTCGCCGTCGGCGATGTGCAGATTGACGTCACGCAGGACGGCGACGTCGCCGTAGGATTTCGCGACATCGCGCAACTGAACGTCGGCCACGGTGATCTCCTCCCGTCACTCCCTTGTGCATGATCGGCTGCACTTGGGAGCATTGTTGCGCGAGTTGGTGCTCAGCTTGATTTTGTAAAAAATATACAGAAGAATGCCGGCGCCTACAAGGCTATCGATCGCTCCGGACCCGCGGGAATGCTTTCAAAAACAATAATTTGTGCATACACAGTTGGAACGACCTTGTAGGAATACTACGCGCGCACTCGGCGCCCCCTCACTCGATGGAATCAACGTCATCCGCTGCTGCGGCCCGGTCCATTCCTACCGCCGACGCCGATACCTTGCTACGCGGTGTCGAACATGAAAGCGGTGTCGATGCGCACACCGCGGCGCTGGATGCATGGATGCGCGCGACCGCGCGCGCGAATCGCGCCGAGCTGCTCCGCCGCATGAACCGCACGATGCGCGAAGACGTCGCCTCAGGCGCCAAGCGCGTGCACTACCTTTCCATCGAGTTCCTCATGGGACGCGCGTTGCGCAACGCGCTCGACGCGCTTGGGTTGCGACGCGCATTCGACGCCGCAGCGGCGCGAGTCGGCAGGAACGGCGACGACATGCTCGAGCACGAGCCCGAGGCCGCCCTCGGCAACGGCGGCCTTGGCCGCCTCGCGGCATGCCTTCTCGATTCGCTTGCCACGCTGGGCGTGCCGAGCTTCGGCTACGGCCTGCACTATCACTTCGGCATCTTTGCCCAGCGCATTCACGATGGCCAGCAGGTCGAGGAACCGGACGACTGGTTGCGCCACGGCAACCCGTGGGAACTGGCGCGGCCCGAGATTCGCTATCAGGTCGGCTTCGGCGGCCGCGTCGAGCCGGAAGGCATGGGTCGGCGCTGGCTGCCGGCCTTGCAACTCTGGGCGGACGCACACGACTTCATCGTTCCAGGTCACGGCACCGATCGGGTCGCGCCGCTTCGACTGTGGCAGGCGCGCCCTGCGCGGCCGATCGACTTCGCCGCCTTCTCGCGCGGTGAATACGCCGCTGCGGGCGCCGCCACGCAGGCCGCCGAGGTGCTCAACTGGGCGTTGTATCCCGACGACTCGACGGAGGCCGGTCGCGAACTGCGCCTGAAGCAGGAATACCTGCTCGTCAGCGCCTCGCTGCAGGACATCCTCGCGCGCCATCTCGCAACATACGGTCGCATCGACGGGCTGGCCGACAAGGTGGCGATCCATCTGAACGACACGCATCCGGCGCTCGCGGTTCCCGAACTGCTTCGCCTGTTGCTCGACCAGCACGGCTTGTCGTGGGCCGCTGCGATGGCTCAGTGCGAACGCATCATCAGCTACACCAATCACACGCTGATGCCCGAAGCGCTCGAAACGTGGCCGGTGCGCATGTTCGAGAGGTGGCTGCCGCGCCATCTCGAGATCATCTACGCGATCAATGCGCGCTTCCTCGCCGACGTTCGCAAGAAATTCCCCGATGAAAGCGAACTGGTCCAGCGCGTATCGCTGATCGAAGAAGGGGGCGAGCGCCGCATCAAGATGGCAGCGCTCTCCATCGTGGCCTCACATCGGGTCAACGGAGTGTCGAAGCTGCATTCCGACCTGATGGTGCGGACGATCTTCGCCGACTACGCACGGGTCTTCCCGGAGCGCTTCTGCAACGTGACCAACGGCGTCACGCCGCGTCGCTGGGTCGCGCAGGCGAACGCGCCACTGGCAACGGTGCTCGACAAGCGGCTGGGTGCGGCCTGGCGCCTGCATCTCGACCGGCTTGCCGAACTGAGGCCGCTCGCGCTCGATCCGGCGCTGCGCAGCGAGGTGCTCGCCGCCAAGCGGTCGAACAAGCTGAGGCTGGCGGAGCGCATCCGGCGCGATCTCGGCATCGCCGTCAACCCGGCGAGCCTGTTCGATGTCCAGGTCAAGCGTATTCACGAGTACAAGCGCCAGCTGCTGAACGCGTTGCACGTCATCGCGCGCTATCAGGCGCTGCTGGCAGATCCCGGATCGGACGCGCCACCGCGCACCGTGATCTTCGCCGGCAAGGCGGCATCGGCCTATGTCATGGCCAAGACGATCATCCGCCTGATTCATGACGTTGCCCGCACCGTGAACAGCGATGCTCGCGTGCGGGATCGGCTAAAGGTCGTTTTTGTGCCCAACTACGGCGTGTCGGTGGCCGAGATCATCATTCCGGCCGCCGACCTGTCGGAGCAGATCTCCACGGCCGGCACCGAAGCGTCGGGTACCGGCAACATGAAATTCGCGCTCAACGGCGCACTGACGATCGGCACCTGGGACGGAGCCACGATCGAAATGGCGGAAGCAGTCGGCCGCGAGCACTTCTTCATCTTCGGCCTCACGGCCGAGCAGGTCGCGCAGGTGCGCGCGGACGGCTACGAGCCGCGCCTGCATTACGAGGAGAACAGCCGTCTGAAAGACGCGCTGGATGCAATCGCACGCGGGGATTTCTCGCCTGGCGAACCCGAGCGCTACCGCCCGCTGGTCGATTCGCTGCTCTATCGCGATCCGTATCTGCTGCTTGCGGACTTCGCCGCGTACGTCGCCGAGCAGGAGCGGGTCGACGATCTTTATCGCACGCGCGACGCGTGGGCCGAGACGGCAATTCGCAACATCGCGGGGATGGGCGCCTTTTCGTCCGATCGCACGATCCGCGACTATGCGCGCATGATCTGGAACGTACCTGCCTGACGCAATCGCGCCCAAAGTGCTTCCCCAATCCGACGTCGACTCCCTGCTCGCCGCGTCCCACGGCGATCCGTTCTCCGTGCTCGGGCCGCACGAGGAAAGCGACGGTCAGGTGTGGGTGCGCGTGCTGCTGCCGAGCGCGCAATCCGTTGCCGCGATCGATCCCGACGGCAAACCGATCGTGACGCTGGAGCGGCGCGATGCGGGCGGCTTCTTCGAAGGGCCGCTCGGGCGCATGCGCCGCCCCTATCGATTGCGCGTGCAATGGGCCGACGGCAATCGCGGCGACTACGCCGATTCCTATGCATTCGGCTCGCAGATCGGTGAGCTCGACCTGCATCTGCTCGGCGAGGGAACGCACATGCGTCCTTATCGGGTTCTCGGGGCGCATCCGCTGCAGGTCGACGGCGTGCGCGGCACGCGGTTCGCGGTCTGGGCGCCGAACGCAAGCCGCGTAAGCACGGTGGGCGACTTCAATTCATGGGACGGGCGCCGCCATGCGATGCGCGTGCACTACGGGATCGGCGTGTGGGAGATCTTCATCCCGCACGTGGGACCGGGCGCACCCTACAAGTACGAGATCCGCACGCGCGATGGCACGCTGCTCCCGCTGAAGGCCGATCCTTACGCATTCGCGGCGGAGCTGCGCCCGGCGACGGCAAGCGTGGTCGCCGAGCCGCCGCACCGCCAGCTGCCCGAGCATCGGACGCAAGCCAACACGCGCAGCGTGCCCGTGTCGATCTACGAGGTTCACCTGGGATCGTGGAAGCGCGGGTCCGATGGCGCGTTTCTCGACTGGGATCGCCTCGCTGCCGAATTGCCCGCTTATGCGGCCGACCTCGGCTTCACGCACATCGAGTTGCTGCCGATCGCCGAGCATCCGTTCGACGGGTCGTGGGGCTACCAGGTGCTTGGCCTGTTCGCGCCGACGGCGCGCTTCGGCGATCCCGCGGGCTGCGCGCGCTTCATCGACGCGTGTCACGCGCACGGCCTCGGCGTATTGCTGGATTGGGTGCCGGCGCATTTCCCGTCCGATGCGCACGGTCTCGCGCGTTTCGACGGCACGGCGCTGTACGAATACGCGGATCCGCGCGAAGGCTTCCACAAGGACTGGAACACGCTCATCTTCAACTTCGGCCGCAACGAGGTGCGCAACCTGCTCATCGGCAACGCGCTCTATTGGCTGGAGGAGTTCGGCGTCGACGGCCTGCGCGTCGATGCCGTCGCGTCGATGCTCTATCGCGACTACAGCCGCTCCGCGGGCGAGTGGATTCCGAACCGCTACGGCGGCCGCGAGAATCTCGAAGCGATCGATTTCATGCAGCGCATGAACGAAATCGTCGGCCGCGAAGTTCCGAGCTCGATCACCGTTGCGGAGGAATCGACCGCGTGGCCGGGGGTATCGCGGCCGACGAGCAGCGGCGGCCTGGGATTCCACTACAAGTGGAACATGGGCTGGATGCACGACACGCTCGCCTATTTCGCCAAGGAACCGGTGCATCGCCGCTGGCATCACAACACGCTGACCTTCAGCCTGATCTACGCGTTCACCGAGAACTTCGTGCTGCCGCTGTCGCACGACGAGGTCGTGCACGGCAAGGGCTCGCTGCTCGGCAAGATGCCGGGCGATCGCTGGCAGCAGTTCGCCAACCTGCGGCTGCTCCTCGCATACATGTGGCTGCACCCGGGCAAGAAGCTGCTGTTCATGGGCGGCGAGTTCGCGCAGGCGCGCGAGTGGAACCACGAGGCTTCTCTCGACTGGCACCTGCTCGACGATCCCGCGCATCGCGGCGTGCAGGCGCTGGTGCGCGAGCTGAACCGCCTCTACCGGTCGCATTCCGCCCTGCATGCGCTCGATTGCGAGGCAGGCGGCTTCGAGTGGATCGAGGCAAACGACGCCGATAACTCGGTGCTCGCATTCATGCGCCACGATTCACGCGGCGGCAGGCTGCTCGTCGTGTGCAACTTCACGCCGGTGCCGCGCGAGGGTTATCGCATCGGCCTCGCCGCTGCCGGCTCGTGGCGCGAGGTGTTCAACAGCGATTCGCGCTTCTACGGCGGCAGCGATGTCGGCAACAGTGCCGTCCCGATCTCCGCGCAGCCGATTGGCGCTCATGGCCGCAGCCACTCGCTTTCGCTGCGGCTGCCTCCGCTCGGCGCACTGGTGCTTGAGCCGGTCTGATCTGCGATGACCGCTGCGCCGTTGGCCGCAGGCCGGCCGTATCCGCTTGGATCGAGCGTGCGCGACGGCGGCATCAATTTCGCCGTGTTCTCCACCCATGCCGAGCGCGTCGAGTTGTGTGTCTTCGGTCCGGACGGCGTGCATGAACAAGCGCGTTACGCGCTCACCGGACATCGCGACGGCATCTGGTACGGATTCCTGCCGACCGCCGGCGCCGGGCTCGTCTACGGATTGCGCGCGTACGGTCCCTATGCACCGGAACGCGGCCACCGATTCAATCCGCACAAGCTGCTGCTCGACCCCTACGCGCGCGAGATCGTCGGCCGCTTCGACTGGCGCGACGAGCACTACGGCTATCCGCGCGGTCATCCGGACGAGGATCGCGCACTCGATACGCGCGACAACGCAGCGTGGGCGCTGAAAGCGCGCGTCGCCGAGCCTTTGCCACCGCGCGAGCTCCGCGCGCCGCACACGCCGCTGTGCGACAGCGTCATCTACGAGCTGCACGTGAAGGGGTTCACGCGGCTGAACGAGCAGGTTCCGCCACTGCTGCGCGGCACGTACGCGGGACTGGCGCATCCGGCCGCGGTGGGCTACCTGCAACGACTCGGCATCACCGCGCTGTCGCTGTTGCCGGTGCACTACGCGATCGCCGAGGGGCATCTCGTCGAGCGCAGGCTCACCAACTACTGGGGCTACAACACGCTCGGCTTTTTCGTGCCCGATCCACGGCTGTCGAGCACGCCGCTCGACCCGATGGCGACGCGCGCCGAGTTTCGCGCGCTGGTCGATGCGATGCATCGTGCAGGCATCGAAGTCCTGCTC
>Ga0335084_10006050_pt1 | contig 12003 bp, 9 predicted proteins | sample Lox_Sample_44_FD_206721 | JGI IMG/M metagenome (GOLD analysis project Ga0335084, IMG submission 206721) | Soil microbial communities from Loxahatchee National Wildlife Refuge, Florida, United States - Lox_Sample_4.4 | ecosystem: Environmental > Terrestrial > Soil > Wetlands | place: USA: Florida...
GCGCGACACCGTGGTGTCGGCAAGCCCGTCCTCGTGAATCGACGCGATGGTTGCTTCGATCAGCTGACGGCGGCGGATTGGCTCCAGTCCAAGCTTCGGCATTCCAGCAAGTCTCCCCAACTCTGACGATGCTATCAGTTTCCCTGGACTGGACAATCAACCAACAAAACCCGGCCCTGGCGGCGCTTAAGCGGACTGGCAGGACCGGCCGGCAACCCCGTCCGGGGGCGAGCTTTTCTCGACTCGGGGCTCGGTACCCCCAAATGACCCATGGCAACGGCCATTACCTTCCCTGCCTTACGATTCTTACAGGAACGGGAGGCCGGTGACGGTGGCGCGCGGGCTGCCTAGCGGGTGATGCAGCCGAACCGTCTCGCCGATGGCGACGGCGGCGTCGACGAGAGCGATGCCGATGCTGCGGTCGAGGCCCCAGGAATGCACCGCCCAGCGCACCTCGCCGGCGCGCCCGCGCGCGTCCTCGAGGGGCCAGTACCATTCCAGCCGCGGCAGCTCGCCCTCGATGAAGAGCCCGACAGTCTTGCGGCGAGGGCCCTCGGCGGCGATCCGCGCCAGGGCCTCGCGGCCGATGAAATCGCCCTTGTCGAGATCGACCAGCCGGCCATGACCGGCCTCGTAGGGGTTCATGCCCGAATTGCTGTGATAGGCGGTGTCGGTCACGCCCTTCTCGACGGCGCGGTCGACGATCGGCCCCACCACCATCATCTCGAAGGGTCGCCCGGCCTCGCGCAGGGCCTCCCAGAGATCCATGGCGCCCTGGCTCGATAGCGGAAACACCTCATAGCCCGGCCCGCCGCTCCAACCGGTGCGCGAGACGACGGCCTCGATTCCGGCGACGCGCGTCGTCACGCATTTATAGAAGCCGATCTCACCGATCGCCGCCTCGGTCAATGGCCGCAGCACCTCGGCCGCCAACGGCCCCTGGATCTGGAGCGGCGCCACATCCGGCTCGCGCACCTCGACCTTGAAGCGCCCGCCGAGCGCGATGCCGCGCGCCCAGAGCGTGAGATCGGCATCGCCATGCGAGAGCCAGATCAGCTCCTTCCTCGGATGCAGCAGGACGGGATCGCAGATGATCTGCCCGTCGGGATCGCAAGCGACCGTGTAGCGGCAATCGCCGGGCTTGAGCCTGGAAAGACTGCGCGTGGTCAGATGGTCGGCGAAGGCGACCGCATCGGGTCCGGCGATCTCCGTCTGGCGTTCGCAACCGACATCCCACAGCGTGACGCGCTCGGTCAGCGCCGCGTACTCCTCGGCCGGCGCGTGGTGATAGACCAGCGGGAAATAGACATGGTTATAGATCATGAACTCGGAGACGCCGGCGGCCTCGGTCCCCTGCCAATAGGGCGAGCGGCGCGTGATCGGGTAGATCCGGGTGCGCTCGCGCGGCTTCAGCGGCTTGGTGTCGAAATATTCCGTCCAGCGCGTGACCTTGCCATGTTCGACCACGGCCACGGCGACGAACTTGAAATCGAGCCGGGCGGGCCTGCCATCCACATGCGGCGGAATGCCGATCGGCTCGCCGTAGAAATAGCCCTCGGCGAAGGCGGTCGAGCCCTGCTCGGTAACGTGGTCGAGCACCACCTCGATGTTCCTGAGACCGCGGAGCGCGGTGCGGGTCTCGCGCATGATCTGCTGGCGGCCATGGAGCCGGCCGTCTTGCAGCGGCAGATCGAAGACGGCGTTCTCGCCGAACAGAGCTTCGATCTCGTCGGCCGCGCGGCGCGCGAAGGCGCTGCAATAGGTTTCGATGGCCTGGCGGGGCGTGAGGGCGCGCGGCATGGGTCGATCCTGTCGAATGGCGGGAAGGTCAGCGGGTGGCGGCGAAGATCGGCCCGTCGCTCCAGAGCCGATAGGGCCGCGCGTCGAGATAGGTGGAGAGCCGGGCGATGGCGCCGCCCTGCGTCTGCAGCACGATGGCGGTTGGAATCTCCACCGGGTCGCGGTCGCGATGGAGCTTGGCCTTGAGGCGGCCCTCGGCGATGGTGGCGGTGCCCGAGGACTGCACGGCGTCGATCTCCAAGGCGCAATGCTCGGCAAGTGCGAAGGCGCGGGCGAGGCCCGCTTCGATCTCGCGCCGGCCGACCAGCCTTTGGCCGAGCAAGGGCCACTCGTAGAGCGCGTGCTCGGCAAAGAGTGCGGCCACCGACTTGGCATTCATGGCGGCGAAGGCGTCGAGATAGGCCTGGAGCTCGGGCGTGGCGGTCATGGGCTCGTGACTCCTCCTTGAACACCGGTGAAGCTTGCCGATCGCCCGCATCCGCGCCAAGAGACCCGAACGGGCCAAGCGCGGCCCACGGGCGCCGGGATCTTGCAGGCCTCAGCCTTGGCCGAAGAGATGGGAAACGAAATTCAGGAACAGCTCGCGCTCGGTGGTGATGTCGAGCTTGCGATAGAGCCGTTTCTTGTGATTCTTGACCGTGTTGACGCTGAGCCCCAGGCGCGCCGCCACCTTCATCGTCGGATATCCCAGCAGCATCAGCCCGACGATGTCGCGCTCGCGCGGCGTCAGGCGATCCTCGAGGAAGCGCGCGGTCGCCTGGCCATAATCGAGCGGCGGCAGTCCGTCTTCGGCGGTTTCGAGCAGAAGCAGCCGGCCGTTGGGCGCCAGCGCAAATCCGGCATCGAGCGGTTCCACATGGAGGACCAACCCGGGCGCCAGCTCGAGGCTGGCCGCGGCATCGCCGTCGAGGGCGGAGAGCTTCGAGGCGGCGCCCGGATGGTCGATCAAGGCGCGCTGCCAGCCCTTGCTCTCGAAGATGCCTTGGCCGCGGCGATCGACAATGCGGATCGGCCGCTCGGGCGAGCGCTCCAGGCTCGCGAACTGCGCCAGCATCACGCGCTCATGCGCCGCCTGGAGTCCTTCAAGCAGCGGGAAGATCCGCTGCAGGCGCCTCACCTCCGGGCGCCGAAAGGCCGTCTTGCGCTCATAAGCCAGGCCGATGCTGGTGCCGGCGGGGCCCGGAAACAGCACCACCAGATCGTCGGCCATGCCGGTCAAGGAGAGGAAGAGATTGAAGTAATCGCCGGCGCGCTCGGCGGGCGTGGCGACATCGGCAAGCGTAAAGACGCCACGGGGCCTGCCGCTGCGGCACAGCCGATAGACCGGGTCGACGCGATAGAGGCCGGCACGGTAGAGCTGGATATGCTCGGGCACCAGATCCTCATGCACCACATAGTCGGGCGCGCTGTGCCGCGAGTAGCGCATGACCATGGCGAGATCGGCGTCCAGCATGCCGGCAACCGTTCGCATGAGGCTCGGATAGAAATCCGGTGTGGCGATGGCGGCTGCCACGCTGCCCAGACCTTCGAGATCCGGTCCGGTCGAGGGCGAGGCGGACCTCGCGGGTGCGACCCTCGCTTGGTGACGAGGCTTCGGTTTGGCGATCTTGGGTCGTCTCTTGGCGCTGGCTTTGGCCATCGAGGGCGTGGGTCGCGGGACGGCGCCCGATTGGGGATAAGGTCTCAAGCCGCGATTGTCGATCATCGGCGCGAGACGGTCCATAGAGAGCGCCCCGCCTTCACGGGAAAGGCTGGTGGCAAAGAAGAAGCAGGGCCGGGAACGTCGGATGCCTCGGCCGTCGCTGTCGCGCTGCCGCGCCAACCGGCAGGTGCATTCGAGACGATGAAATCGGGGCTCTGAAGACGCCCGCGATTCAGGGGTGTCTTCAGGCACCGGGCCGCCAATTGGACAAGGGCGCCGAAAATCGGTTCACTGGCGCCCATGCGGGGGCAGGGCCATCGGATTCTCAAATCGATAGACGGCGCCGGGATAGGGCGGCACCCAGGAATCGCTGGCGGCAGTCACGAACAGGCTCCGTTCGTCGGGCCCGAAGGCGATGTTGGTGACGTCGCGATCCGGAACCGTGATCGCAGTGAGGAATTTCCCGTCCGCGCCGCAGATCAGAACGCGGCCGGCGCCGAACTGGCAGATATAGAGCCGCCCTGCGCGGTCGATCTTGAGCCCGTCGCCGCCGGTGTAGCCGTCGGCGAAGGGCGGTTCCGGCAACAGATCGGGCAGGAAAAGGAATCGGCGCGCCGGACCCAGGCCGTTGTCAGGGTGGCGGTCGAAGACCAGCACTTCCTTCGCGAGATGGGCATTGACGAAGAGCCGCCGGCGATCGGGCGAGAGCGCGATGCCGTTCGAAAAATGGATGTCCCGCGCGACACAGCGCAGGCGGCCGTCGCGCCCGCGATGGAAGATTCGGCCGGTCTTCGGCGCATCCACATCGAAGCGGCCGGAACCGGTAAAGTAGAAGCCGCCCTCGCCATCGCTCGCGAAGTCGTTCGGGCCGCCGAAGCCCTGATCCTCAGGTTCTGGCTCGACGCGCTCGAGGCTGCGCCCGTCGAGGCTGATCCGCTCCAACCGGTCGCCCTGGAAACAGGCGACCCAGAGGCTGCCGTCTTCGGCCGGCAGGAGTGCGCAAGGTCCGCTGCCGGGGCCAACCCAGATCGGCCGGTTCCGCGTTCCGTCCCAGCACATGACCCGATGCTCCGAATATTCGACATAGTAGAGCCGGCCCTGATGCCAGAGCGGCCCCTCCGGATAGAACGAATGAGCATTGATCGTCTGCATTTGGACAGTGTAACCGGCCGAGGCTTGTTTCCATCAAGAATGAAAGCGGCGGGGTGTGGAACATGATGCCGTCGCGAGAAACGGTCTTGGCGGCCCTGGCTGTGACGCTCGCCGGATGCGCGTGGGGCGCGTTCTGGATCCCCTTGCGCCATCTGGAAAGCACCGGCCTGGTCGGCCCTTGGGCCAACATCGGCGGCGGGGTCGCGGCGACGCTCGTCATGCTTCCGCTGGCGCTGTGGCGGATTCCACGGACGAAGGCGCCCTGGTCGTTGCTGGCGCTGGGGTTCTTCGGCGGCATGTCGTTCAATCTGTACAACAACGGCGTCATGATCTCCGACGTGGTCCATGTGATGCTCGTGTTCTACCTGACGCCGATCTGGAGCACGCTGCTGGCGCGCCTCTTCCTCGGCCAGCCGATCACGGCTACGCGTATCCTGACGATCATCCTGGGCTTCGCCGGTTTGGCGATCGTGCTGGGCGCCGAGGGCTGGCTGCCGATCCCCCATCGGCTAGGCGACTGGCTGGCTCTCTGCTCGGGCGTTTCCTGGGCGCTGGCGGCGGTTCTCTTGCGCAAGCGCGACGAGATCCCGCCCTATGATTCCGCCTTCTCCTTCTTTGCGGTCGGTCTGGTGACCTCGGTCCTGATGCCGCTGCTGGTCATGCCGACCATGCTCCTCGAGCACGTGCCGACCTATGCGGACGTTCTGCGCTCGCTTCCCTGGCTGATCCTGCTGGGCCCGCTGCTCTGGGTGCCGGCACAGCTGCTGCTGATGTGGGGCACCAAGCGGCTCGATCCCGGCCGTGTCGGTATCCTGTTGATGGGCGAGGCGCTGGTTGGGGCCGCGACCGCGGCCATCCTTACCGACGAGCCTTTCGGCTGGCGCGAAATCGTCGGCGGCCTTTTGATCCTGGGTGCCGGCCTGATCGACACCTTGATGGCCAGCGACCAAGCCAAACTGCCTGAGCCCGCCTCGGCCTGAACCGGGGGTCTGCGCACCGGCGGCAATGTTGCCCGGTAGGTCAGGATTGACGGCAGAGCGATCGACCGGTGCAGATCGAGAGAACTTTCTGATTTGCCATGGGCTTGCTTGCGGCGATTTGGGCTCCCTGTGTAGAGTCGGGGTGCCGGTTCCGCCGAGCCCCGGCACGCGAGCATCACCCTCGACGGTGAAACGCGAAACAAGCGAGAAGCCCAACTCAATCACGGCAAGGCGCTGGGAGGCATACCGAGATGGATTTCAGGTTTACGACCCGGATTCTGGGCGCGGCTGCGCTCATGGCCGGCCTGATGGCAGGCACGTCGACGCAGGCCGCGGTGCCCGAGAGCACGGACACCATCAAGCTCGCCATCAATGAGTGGACCGGGCAGCACATCACCACCTATGTGGCGGGCGAGGTGCTGAAGCGCATGGGCTACAACGTCGAATATACGGTTGCGGGCTATCTGCCGCAGTTCGAGGCGATCCAGGACGGCACTGTCACGGCCAGCCTCGAGATCTGGTCGAACAATGTCGGCGATGCCTACAAGGCGGCGAGCGCGACCGGCAAGGTCGAGGATCTGGGCAAGCTCGGGGTGATCGCGGGCGAAGGCTGGTACTACCCGGCCTATGTCGAAGAGAAGTGCCCGGGCCTTCCCGACTGGCAAGCCTTCGCGAAATGCGCCGAGCTGTTCTCGACGCCGGAGACCTTCCCGCAGGGCCGGCTGCTCGACTATCCACTCGATTGGGGTGCGCGCAATGTCGAGATCATCAAGGCGCTGAAGCTGCCCTTCCAGTCGGTACCGGGCGGCAGCGAAGGCGCGCTCGTGGCCGAAATGAAGGCGGCTTATGCGAAGAAAGAGCCGCTGGTGATGATGTTCTGGACGCCGCATTGGATCTTCGCCGAGATGGACCTGCACAAGGTCAATCTGCCGCCCTATAGCGAAGCCTGCATGAACGACCCGAAGGCGGGCCCCAATCCGGACGTCACCGGCGACTGCTTTGTCGATACGCCGATTACCTTCAAGGTGGCCTGGTCCGGCATGAAGGACAAATGGCCGGCGGCTTACCGCTTCCTCAAGGCCTTCACCTTCTCGGCCGACGATCAGATCCCGCTGATCCACAAGATCGACGCCGAGGGCAAGGATCTCGAGGCGGTCGTGAAGGAATGGGTCGATCAGAACGAGGCCAAGTGGAAGCCGCAGATGGACGCGGCCCTGGCCGGCAGCTGAGTCCTAGACGAGCAGGGGGCCGGACCCGGCAGGGTCCGGCCCCCTGGATATTTCCAGCAGGCGGAAGCCGACAAGCATGGCTCGCGAGGTGAAGCTTTCCTGCCGTAACCTGTGGAAGGTTTACGGCGCGAATGCCGACAGCTTTTTTCAGAACCGCGACGGCAAGGTCGCAGACCCGGCCGAGCATGCGCGCCGGATCCGCGACGGTGCCCATGTCGTCGCCGTGGGCGATGCCTCGTTCGACGTTCATCAGGGCGAGATCTTCATCATCATGGGGCTTTCGGGCTCCGGCAAATCCACCATCGTGCGGTGCCTTTCGCGCCTGGTGGAGCCGACCGCGGGCCAGGTGTTCTTCAACGGCGAGGATCTGCTCAAGGCCTCGCGCGAGGAGCTGACCGACATCCGCCGTCACAAGATGGGCATGGTGTTCCAGAATTTCGGGCTCATGCCGCATCTGAGCGTGATCGACAATGTCGCTTTCCCGCTGAAGGTTCAGGGCTTGGCGCCGCAGGCGCGGCTTCAGCGCGCGGCCGAGATGTTGGAGCTTGTGGGCCTCAAGGGCCGCGAGCGCAGCTATCCGAGCCAGCTTTCGGGCGGTCAGCAGCAGCGCGTCGGCATCGCCCGCAGCCTCGCGGTCGAGCCCGAGCTCTGGTTCCTCGACGAACCCTTCTCGGCCCTCGATCCCTTGATCCGCCGGCAGATGCAGGACGAGTTCCTGCGGCTGCAGAAGCTCCTGCACAAGACCATCGTCTTCATCACCCACGACTTCCTCGAGGCGCTGCGGCTGGGCGATCGCATCGCCATCATGAAGGACGGCGCCGTGGTCCAGATCGGCACGCCCTCCGAGGTGGTGACCCATCCGGCCGACGCCTATGTCGCCGAGTTCACCCGCGACGTGCCGCGCGTAAAGGTCATCACGGCGCGCGACGTGATGAGGCCGGTGGCGTCGGAGGTTTCGGTCGGAGGCACGGTGCCGATGCATCTCTCGCTCGAGATGGTGATCCCCCGCTTCGAGGGCACGGTCGAGGCTCTGGCCTGCACCGACGAGAGCGGCGAGGTTCGTGGCCATATCACGGCCCAGGGCGTGCTCGCGGCGCTGGCGGCGGAAGAGGCCGCGGCACGATGACGGCGGTGGCGGGCACGGGCGGCCTGCCAGCCGCCGCGGCGAAGCGGATCGACGGCTGGGCGCTGGCCTGGGCCGGGATCTTCGCCTTCTGCCTGATCTGTTTCTTGCTGCGCGGGCCGTGGCCCTGGCTGCTGCAATACCCCGCGGCATGGGTCGCGCCGATCGACGTCTGGATGAACGATTCGATGCGCGAGGTGGTCGGCTGGTTCAAGTTCCTGTTCCGCGCGCTCTCCTGGCTGCTGGAATTTCCGATGCTGTGGCTGCGAGGGCTGCTGCACTGGCTGCCCTGGCCGGCGGTGGTGCTGGCGGCGGCAGCGATGGCCCATGCCGCGGGTGGCGGGCGGCTGGCCTGGTTCACCGCGCTCTCGCTCCTCTACATGGTTGTCACCGGCTATTGGGACGAGAGCATGGTGACGCTGGCGCTCGTCGGCATCGCCGTGCCGCTCTCGGCCAGCATCGGGCTGTTCCTGGGACTCTGGGGCGCCCACTCCCTGCGCGTGCGCCGGGTGCTGGAGCCGATCCTCGACGTGATGCAGACGGTGCCGACCTTCTCCTATCTGACGCCGCTCATCCTGTTCCTTGGCTACGGCCCGGTGGTGGGGCTGGTGGCGAGCGCGATCTTTGCCATCCCGCCGATGGTGCGAAACGTGATGATCAGCGTCGCCACTGTCGCGCCCAACATCACCGAGGCGGGCCAGATGGCCGGTTGCAGCGGCCGCCAACTGACCTGGTGGGTGCAGGTGCCGGCAGCCATGCCCGGCATCATGCTGGGCTTGAACCAATGCATCATGGCGGCCCTCAGTATGGTGATCATCGCCGCTACCATCGGCGGCTTCGCCGATATCGGCTGGGAGGTGATCTCGACGCTGCGCAAGGCGGAATTCGGCCAGAGCCTGCTCGCCGGCATCGTGATCGCGCTGCTGGCGATGATGCTCGACCGTGTCGGCCATGGCTTCAGCCGGCGCGCCGGCGAGACGCGGTTGCCGGTCGAAGGGCCGATCTGGCGCCGGCACCCCTACATCGCCTTCGCGCTGGCGGCCCTGGTTGCGAGCCTGTTGCTGCAGCTCGTCATTCCCGCCTTCAAGGACTGGCCCGAAGGCTGGGTCATTCGGCCGGCCAAGCCGCTCAACGACATGGTCGATTGGATCGTCGTCAATCTCGGTGGCGCGCTCGACGCGGTGAAGAATGCCGCGCTGTTCTTCTACATGCTGCCCTTGCGCATCGGTCTGGTGAACTCGGTGCGCGCCAACTACTGGGGCTTCGACATGTCACCCACCGTCGCCGCCGTCTATGTCGCGATCCTGCTGGCGATCGCGGCTCTCGCCTGGCGGCAGTGGGGATGGCGCGGGCTGGTTCCGGTCGCGATTCTGGGCGGGCTCTATTATTTCGGCACCACCGGAACGCCTTGGCCGGCCTTCATGGCGGTCGTGATCGCGCTCGCGACCGGCGCCGGGGGCTGGCGGCTCGGTCTCTTCGCGTTCCTCTCGATGGGATTCATGCTGATCGGCGGCGCCTGGCTGCCGGCCATGTGGAGCATCTACCTGATGATCGGCAGCGTCGTGCTCTCCTTCATCATGGGCGTGGTCCTCGGTATCTGGGCGGCCTCGAACAACCGCGTCTCGACCATCCTGCGGCCGATCAACGACACGCTGCAGACGATGCCGCAATTCGTCTATCTCATCCCGATCATCATGCTGTTCAAGATCGGCGACTTCTCGGCGCTGCTCGCGATCATGTCCTACGCGATCGTGCCGGCGATCCGCTATACGGAGCACGGCCTGCGCAGCGTGCCGAGCCACGTGGTCGAGGCTGCGCACATGATCGGCTGCACCGAGCGGCAGATCCTCTGGCAGGTGCGCCTGCCCATCGCCCTGCCGCAGATCATGCTGGGCCTGAACCAGACCATCATGCTGGGCATCACGATGCTGGTGATCGCCGCACTGGTCGGCACGCGCGATCTGGGCCAGATGGTGTTCGGCTCCATGACCATGGCCAATTTCGGCATGGGCGTGATCGCCGGCGGTTCGATCGCCCTCATGGCGATGCTCTCGGACCGCGTCTTCCAGGCGTTGAGCGCCAAGCAGGCGCGCCGCCTGGGCCTCACCATCTGATCCCTCCCCGGCGCCGTCGCCTTGCCGGTTCCTGCCCTCGCGCCGGATTGTCCTGCGACAGGTCTCTCAAGCTTGATCGCGGTCTGCCGCTCAGACACAAATCCATGACGCGGATAGGGAATTTTGCTGGCCGCAAGGCTTGCTAGCCTCCTCTAATGGACCGGTCGGTCAACCCGAAAGGCGCCAACCTTTCGCGCTGCCGCCGACCGGCTATGTCCATCCTTCGGGTTTCAAGGCGGACCCGAGGGCAACAGCGCTGGGCCGTCCGGTCGCGATCCAACAGCGTCGGCGATCCCAGGCAACAGGAGGCTGACTTCCATGGCGATGCGTAAATTTCTGGCGCTGGGCGCGGTTGCGCTCGGGCTGACCCTGGCCGGGCAGGTCCAGGCGGACGAAGCTGCGGCATGCAAGACGGTGCGGCTGGCCAATGTCGGCTGGACCGACAATTTCGCCCAGAACGGTCTGTTCCGGATCGTGCTCAAGGGCCTCGGCTACAAGTATGACGACAAGGAAGGGCTGGCGCTGCCTGTCATCCTCGAGAGCCTGAAGAACAAGGACCTCGACCTCTTCCTCGACAACTGGATGCCGTCGAACGCGCCCAACGTGAAGCCCTATCTCGATGCCAAGACCATCGACCTGGTGCGCACGAACCTGGCGGGCGCCGGCTATGGCCCGGTCGTGCCGGATTACGTCTATGACGCCGGCGTCAAGGATCTGAAGGATCTGAGCAGCCACGGCGACAAGTTCGATCACAAGTTCTACGGGATCGAGCCGGGCAACGACGGCAACAAGATCGTGCAAACCGAAATCGACAAGCCCGAGAACAACCTGAAGGGTTGGAAGCTGGTCGAATCCTCCGAGCAGGGCATGCTGGTCCAGGCCGAGAAGGCGATGAAGAACAAGGATTGGATCGTGTTCCTGGGCTGGGCCCCGCACCCGATCATGGGCAAGATGTCGATCAAGTATCTGAGCGGCTTTGAGGCCGATGGCTTCGGCGACGCCCAGGTTCAGACCCTGACGCGCTCGGGCTATGTGGCCGATTGCCCGAATGTCGGCAAGCTGGTCTCGAACCTCGAATTCACCCTGCCGATGGAATCCTCGATCATGGAGGACATCGGCAACGGCAAGGATGGCGAGACAGCGGCAACGGCCTGGATCAAGGCCAATCCGGGCGTGCTCGACAAGTGGCTCGCCGGCGTGACCACGGCCGACGGCAAGGACGGGCTGGCGGCGGTGAAGAAGAGCCTCGGGCTCTAAGCGCACCCGGCGTCCTCGTGGACGAAGCGGCGGCCTTCGGCCTTCATAGGGTCGGACGCCGCCGCTTTTTTATGGCGGTGCGTCAGGCAATCGTGAAGATGATATAAATCGAGGAAACCGCCAAATTCGGCCATCGCCCGCGCATCCGTGGCGAGCCAAGGTCGGGCGTTCTCCGGGGGACGGGCTCATGGATCAGTTCTGGCAATGGATCGCCGGTATCGACGACTGGATCGGCAGCGCGCCGGTCCCGATCGGCCTCTGGGCCAAGGCGGCGGTCGATTGGCTCACCGGCAATTTCGAGTGGCTGTTCGACGGCATCACCAACGGCCTCAAATATCCGATCGAAGGCACGGCCGACCTGCTGAAGGACGTGCCGGCGGTGATCCTGATCGCGGTCATCGCCGCGATCGCCCACTGGCTGCAGCGCAGCTGGGCCATCACCGCCTTCGTGGTGCTGGGGCTCCTCTTCATCCTCAACCAGCAGCTCTGGCCCGACACGGTCGAAACCCTGGTGCTAGTGCTCTATTCGAGCTTCGTCTCGCTCGCGATCGGCATTCCGATCGGCATCTTCTGCGCGCGCCGACCGCTGTTCTATCAGTTCCTGTCGCCGATCCTCGACATGATGCAGACCATCCCCACCTTCGTCTATCTGGTGCCAACCCTGGTCTTCTTCGGACTCGGCATGGTGCCGGGCCTGATCGCCACC
>Ga0335084_10006051_pt1 | contig 12003 bp, 9 predicted proteins | sample Lox_Sample_44_FD_206721 | JGI IMG/M metagenome (GOLD analysis project Ga0335084, IMG submission 206721) | Soil microbial communities from Loxahatchee National Wildlife Refuge, Florida, United States - Lox_Sample_4.4 | ecosystem: Environmental > Terrestrial > Soil > Wetlands | place: USA: Florida...
ACTATCAGCCTGACCAGTACAATAATCCATCCAATCCGAAGGCTCATGAGCTCACCACCGGCCCGGAGATCATCAGCTGGACAGGAGGAAACGTCACCCATTTCATAGCCTGTGTCGGCACCGGCGGCACTATCATGGGCGTTGGACGGGCGCTGAAAAAGTTTAATCCAGCTATCGGCATTCTGTCCGTCCATCCCGACGATGCCATGCATGGAATCGAAGGCACGAAATACCTTGAAGATGGTGCCATCATTCCTGGCATTTTTGACAAGAACTTCCCGGATGAACGTCTTATAATGAATACCGAGGCTGCTTTAGGCATGACAACTCAACTGGCGCGCGAGGAAGGGTTATTCGTGGGAACGTCGTCGGGTGCTGCACTGGCAGCGGCGGTGAAGGTCGCCGAAACGCTGGAGAGGGGAACCATCGTGGTCATTTTTCCTGACGGCGGTGATAGATATCTGAGCAGGTCAATCTGAACAGTATGTGCCTTACACGGGAAACCATCATCGCGATTTCAAAACAGGCCGTAGCCGAATATCCCGCTGAGTGCTGCGGTATTGTCACCGCATCGACAACGTCCCAGCGATTCCACTCCCGCAGAACCCGTCAGGACGATTTGCACGCCTTATACGTCGATTCCACAAGGATGGCAGCCATATGGTCTTCGTACGTCGTCTGTGTGCTAAGTATGACCTCACGATCGTTCGGCAATTTCTTCTTGAATACTTGTTTGCCATCTTCGTCGATAATACCAAGATACGTATTGCCCTTGAATGTAGATCAAAGCCAGCATATAATATGATATGGTATCTTCAGGGTTAAGATTGGACTCTCTTCCTATGATCATAAGAGAATCATGGTTTCTGTAAGCTTAGAGGTGCCCTGCATAAATAAAGTAACTTGAATTACAGAATCCCTCATACGCCTAATGTAAGATTAATATGAAATTAGGAATTTCAATGTTCAAGCTAGAGGGAACAACAGGTTTAATGAAATATTCGTAATTGTTATTTTTTCCATACTCAGAGCAGAGAACTGGGTATCCTGCGACGCAGAGCTATGTGACTAATGAATTTTTGGATGCAATGTTCGCCGAGCGGATAGAGAGTTTCACTCTGGCGTTTTTTGTTAAGAAGTAAGGAGGATCACCACATGATACGTAAAAATATATTTTCGTTTCTTTTAATAGGCCTGATTGTTATTATCTTGGCTGGGTGCGCAGGAGGTGGTGGGAGCGGGAGTGGGAGTGGTACGGGAGTAGCAACGTTGTCATGGAGTGCCCCGATCACAAATACCGATGGAACACAGTTGACCGACTTGGCGGGTTATATAATATACTATGGACCATCTTCAGGTCATTATACTAATAGTATTGATGTCGGTAATAGTACGAGTTACATTCTAAATAACTTAACTACCGGTACCTATTATTTCGCTGTTACCGCTTATAATATGGCTGGCTATGAAAGCACATTTTCCAATGAAGCCAGCAAAACAATCTGACATTTCATCGCATTATACAAGTGTCCATCATAAGACAAACTGTAATAGCTGCAGACTTTTACAATGGAGAGATCCTATGATACTAAAAAAAAAAGAGCTATCGATACTATTCTTGCTCCTTCTATTGCCATCTGTTAGTTTTGCTGCTATCCTCTTTGAAGAGCATTTCGAAGATGCTAATTTTTCATCGAGAGGCTGGTATGATGGAACTGGTGGAGCAATAACCACTTTACAATACAAAACAGGTACACATGCTTATGAATGCCACTTTCTTTCCGGCGGTACTAATTGTGCTGGCGGCGATCTGAAGAGAATGAAATTCACGGGAACAGATAGTATCTACATAAGTTATTGGCTTAAACTTTCTTCTAATTGGGTCGGCTCAAATTTGCCTTATCATCCACATATGATATTTTTAATGACCAATTTAAATGGAGACTATGACGGGTTCTATGGTACCTATACCACAGCTTATAACGAGCTGAGTGGAGCACATCCGAGAATGGGGCTTCAGGATGCATCCAATATAGATAACACTAAAATAGGTGTGAATCTGTGTAATACGACGGAAACTAGGGCCGTTAATGGATGTAACGGGATATGCGATGATCCTGCCCGTTGGGATCTTCAAGACTGCTATGATGGTGGAGGTGGAGTTTATTTAAACGGCAGAATGACCACCCCGGCCCTATCTCTTACTACCAACGCTTGGCATTTTATAGAAGTTTATTACAAGATGAACAGCATATCCGGCGGCAAAGGACAGAATGACGGAATTATGCAGATGTGGGTTGATGGTACAAAATTAGTGGATTTCAATAATATTATATACCGTACAAACCAGCATTCGACGATGCAGTTCAACCAATTTGCGCTTTCTCCATATATTGGTGACGGTTCTCCAGTGGATCAATATCTTTGGATTGATGATTTAGTGGTCGCAACTTCTAGGTCAATACAGGGTATCATCGCTCCTTCATCCCCATCAAATCTCAGAGCAAAGTAGATGCGATGATATACTAAAATGCGTCCTGTCAAAAAGTTTAATAAGGTAACATTGAGTCGTGGTATTAAGGAGGTTTTTATGAAAAAGTTGCTTTACGGGTCAGGCGTTCTACTACTGTTTTATATAGCCCAATTTTTTTACTTACCTAGTATTGCATCTGCCACCACGCCAATCATTTCCAATGTATCCGGTGCCATACAGACAGGCCAGACACTCACTATCACTGGGACAACAATGATGGATGAGGACAAGACGAATTGGGATACTACTGTCGTCAATCTTCAATCCGGGACAGCGTATGGCTTTGAGGGTTCCGGCTTTGTGTCAGATGGATATGAATTTACCTCAGATGGTGATGGCGTTTACGTCGAATACAGCTCATCAGTAAAATTATCAGGGAACCAATCTGCGCACTTTCATATAGAAGGCCAGCATACTGACACCATAAGCCATAATCCTCACGCGAGCGCAGATATTTTTTACGGTATTAAGCAAAATCTCACGACAGTTTACGTGCGGGGGTACACCCGTTATGATGGGACGGGATGGCCAGATGGATGGTTCAAACATTGGTGGACTCTAGCAACTGATGGAAGTTATCTGGTTATGCAGCCAGATGCGAGCGGTCCGTCACTCCCTGGTGTATTTGATTATGGAGACTCTAATGGGGGAAATGTTATTAGCATTCCTAGTGGAACACTTGAGCGTGGCAGATGGTACTGCCTGGAACTGAAAATGCAAGTTAATAATGGACTAGTTGAACTGACCCCTTGGATAGACGGAGTGCAGGGAACAACCTACCGCACTCAAAATTCACCTGCAATTGAAATGGATTGGTATGAATTTGGAATTATCAATCTCAACGGGACTGACTCCAATTTTGTTGTTGACAACTATGTGGATAATTTTGCTCTCTCGAAATCATCAAGAATTTATTGCTCATCCATCATTGAAATTGGGAATAACGCTAACTACTCGACAGCAAAGAAAGTTTATCAGCAGCCTCTTAATCTCAGCGATGGCAGCATACAAATTAAAGCTAATCTGAAGTCACTGGGTGCTGGGCCATATTACCTGTGGGTAACTAACAATAAACAAGAAAGAAGCGCTGCCTATCTGCTAACTCCAGGTAAAATACCGATGTCACCATCGACTTTAAAAGTTCATTGATCTGCAGTTCCCAAACAAAACGGGGAGCACACCTCAGCGTTTCGTAATTGATGATTTTTTCAGTTGTTTTATCGATGAATTGAACCCATCTATTTAAAGAACTTCGGATAGAATTTCGGACGGGATCCTCGGTCCGGGGGCAGAAAGGATCTGATCATGAGCAAAAAGAGGAAGTTTAGGCTAAAATGACCTTTGACCGCTAATATGCGCTCCGATGATCACCAAGTGCGCCCGCTTGTCCTTTTCCAATCCTGCTTGCACGTACACTCCTCGGCCCATTGGGAAACAGCCTGCAAGGACGAGAGGTGCTGCTTCTTCCACTCCTCATATTCAGCCTGCCATTTGGCCTTCGGCCGGGCAATCGAGGCCGCCTACATAGGAGCGCCGCAGCCCAGTATCCGCCGAAGGGCGATGTCTAGGTCAACTTTGGCAAGATGACTCCAGAAGAAGGTTGCCCAATCTTTTGCCAGTCGCTTGAACTCATGCCCGCGCATTCCTCCGGCTAGGCGCGAATCGTCAGGAGGGGGTTAAGCGGGCAACGTTGTGTTAATGCTTGCTAAACATCAATGTTTGCGATATATGAATAAAAATGATCGCGGCATAAGCCTGTCGGTATTGCCGAGCTGGAATCGTGATCTCGCCGCACGGCACGCTGCAGGAGTGCTCGAAGTGTTCGCGCACTCAACCGGATACGCTAAGCGATATCCGAAAACAGAATACTGCATAAATTTTCGTGCCATCCGGTTACAGAATGATCTGTAACTAGGCCGAGAACCGGCCGCAGTAACGCACGCGGAGATGGAAATAAGACGCGCCAAAGGAAATACCTTTGTCGCGCATCTGTCGTTGAACCGTAAAACCCCCACTATAATTGTCCCTATGATTTAATGGTGGGTAGTTCATAAATGGAAACACTGCACTGATAAACCTCTCTTCAATACCCTGCACCCGCGGCCGACGGACTGTGATGGTACCGCTCATAAGAGTGAGTTTCCGTGAACCATTAAACCCATCAGATGCTTGGTTGCATTATGATTTCCGGCGGTTTAATAAATCGACACCTTCCACCTCCAGAATGTATTGAATGATCTACGGGACCATAGTTCTTACGGTTTCCTCCACGACCAGCAGGCTCAGGCGATTATCATTATTAACGATTATATATCCGCAAAACTGCTCATGTAGGCCCGCTGGATAAACTGCTACTTTTAATTCCGGCAATGGTTTCAATGCAATTAGGTTTATTCTGCCTGTTCTCGTATGAGATGGCCAAAAGGAGAATACACCCTGTTTACCGCTATAGAGAATTTACATAGAATAATATATATTAGCTTACATATGTATAGTTTGGAATTGCAAGCAGTTCTGTGATAATATGGAGAATCATCGGATTATCCCTTCCGATATATAAAATTTGATCGGCAAACCTTACTTTATCAGAAACGGTTAATCTGCTATCTTTTTTTAAGATAGTATCTGATTTTCGACTTTTTATATAAAAGAATCAACAAAGACAACGCTCTATATGAATAATATTAAAGTATTTAAATAAATTTAATATCTTTATAGGAAGGAAATCACGGTATAATTTAAAGAAATACGGCATCACGGCTATTGGTTGGGATTAGACGAGCTTTAACTGAAATCAACCAAAAATGGAAAGTAAGGTGCGGAGTGAAAGACGACATCACAATAGAATCTTTAAAAGAAATCGCGCTTTTTTCTTCTCTAACATCTGACGAGTTGCATCAGGTACGCGAGAAGATAGTCTTTAAGCGCTTCAAAAAAAATGAAATAATACTCCATGAAGAGAATACCAATGAATACATGTACATGATCCTTAAGGGAGAGGCAAAGGTGGTCAACACGACCGACAAGGGGAAAGAAATACTTATTACTATGCATCAATCGGGAGACTTCTTCGGTGAGCTCTCGCTGATCGATGGCAAAACTGCTCCCGCCACCGTAATAGCTACGAAGGATTCTGTTACCACCATTATATCAAAAAAAGATTTCTACTCACTCTTGTTCAGCCAAAGTCAAGTTCTTGAAAACCTGCTCCAGCTCTTATGTTCCCGGATTCGTGAATCCCTGAAAAAGATACAGATATTAAATTTTAATAACGCAGCTCAGCGAATAAAGATGCTGTTCCTCATGCTCTCGGAAACCTATGGAGAAAAAACAGAAAAAGGAACAATCCTGAAGATCAGGCTTATCCATCAGGATATTGCTGATATGATCGGCCTGACCCGTGAAACGGTAACGCGAATTCTTGACAAATGGCAGCGGGGTGGTGAAATAGAAATACTTCAAAACAGGTTCATTCTTCTCCGGCCTGAGTTTGAAACGATCACATTCTAACAATCTGTTCATGCTTTCTAAAAAGCCATAAACTATTTTATGCAAATTGCGTAGAGTAATGAATCAGATTGCATATTGCCCGCGCGATTTGTTCTCAAGTTCAACTCTCTCTTCAGCGGCATGAATGCAAATAGTCTTTACTATACTAGCTTTCCAGCCACAATTCCCATCCTTTTTGTCCTTCGCTTAAACTCCTTGTCCAGCCTCTCGATAATGTTCGTCGTCCGTAGGAGTATTTATTCCCTCCACGGAGAACTTAGAAGAAGGTTGGTCATCGTTCAATCCATTGGCTGAGTGAGAGCGTGGCCGAAGGAATACCCATTTTCACTTCTCTGAAACTCTTCGTAAATCTCCATTGCCTTCTCTCTGGAGGAAGTAAATGGACCGAAGATCGCCAGCAACCTGCTGCTTTATCTTCTGGGATGTCTTGGTCAGGACGTATCGAGCCAAAAGCGCCTGGCAGCGCCTTACTGAGGATTGCAGAAATTTTCCCGGAAGACCTTCTCCACGCCAGTGAAACTGTCTGTGATGCCCAACCGTAACTCTCCTTTCATATCCCGCTTTTTTAAGTACCCTGAATAACTGCGCCAGCCTTCCTCTGACTCGTTATCACAGCTCTGAATATACAGAACGAGTTTCGGCCAATCCTCCATTACGCCGATAGCCACGAGAAAGGAGCCCTTCTTAATTCTCTTGGCATCGCGCTTACGTCAAATAATTTTATTGCTTCGATGGATAAATTCCGGCTCCACTATTGCTCAATAGCTTTATGTTAGCTTTTAAATGATCTTGCTTATTTTCTGGTGAGATTTGTACCTGCCGATGGGTCGTCTACTGATGAGGGATGGGCTTGATTCCCGTGCCGTATAAGGGCGAAACATCCATGGCGATAGCATCCTGATGCTGGATGATCCAATATAAAACCGCTATCTTGAACTCTCCGGTCTTGAATCTCGGTATCCGGACATTCCTGATCATCTAAATTCAAAACATCCTGGAATAGGTGCCATTGCTGTGGCTTGCTTCACCTTCGACCCGTGCGTCTTTCCCCCGGCCTAAAGAAGGGTGAGCACTGAGACGGTTTCAATTCAATGGGAAAGAATGCATCGGGGAATAAATCTTTACTCCCAGGGCCGACTTCACCGCCGGTCACACTGAGCAGATTATAATCCAACTCGTAAGACGTGTCGTTCCGCACCAACGAAACGTAGCTCATGATGCCTGCAGCGACATCAACATTGCTATGATGATGCGGTATTACGGCCCACTTGTTTTTCCTGATACGCTGTGGCAATTTGCTCAACCAGTTGCCTCAGCTTGTTCTCTTCATCGCGCGTGAATTGATCAGCCTTGGAATGGTGCTCGAAGTACTCGCAGAGACTAATCAGACGACGTCCGGATGGTTTTTATGGTCTTTAGCGGCCGAGCGTTCCTAAGGATCTTGTCAATTAAATCCGGCAAAAGGTCTTTTTTTGACCGGTCGGCGTTCTCTGCCGTGAAGAGAGTGTCCAACGACGCGATGAATTTTTTCAGATCATCTTCCCGGTAATTGTCTGAAGACAGAAGCTCTATGAACTGCGCTATTTTTTCGCTCAGAATGGATGCCAAGGAGTAGTCCCGCTTGGTAAATGGTTGAGAGGTCTTTTTGTTGTTCAGGTTAAGGACCCCGATTACTCGATCTCCTATCTTCAAGGGGAGCGACATCAGCGATTTCGTGGTATACTGCGATATGCTTTTCTTTGCGAAACGCGGATCGTTCTCGATATCTTCTATGAATAGAGGTTTCCCTTCGAGTGCGACCCAGCCTGCTATCTTATCGCCGAATTTTATCCTTGTCCTTTTGACGATGTCGTCATCCAGGCCTATTGCACTCTTCACCGTCAATTCGCTCGTGAGTTCATCGCCGAGCATGATTGAACAAATGTCCAGGTCCAGCAACTCTGAAATAAACTCTACGAAAGAATCCATGCTTCGGTCCACATAGGTATCGATCGTTTCCTTGGCCCTCTTTGGGATCCTCAGGGTTATGCGACAGCTGTTTGCGGCGTTCTGTGCCAAGAGATTCCACCGATGTGTCTCTGCAATATTTTTGGCAAGGTACAGCTTCAACCGGTCCTCCGGATGCTCTACTTGGAAAATGTACCGTCTGTCATGAAGAACAGGAACCACATTTTCCGGTAGCGCACGCGGTAATAATATGTTGACATTCACGCAACCGGTCTCGGTCGCAACAACCTGTATGGAATCACCTCGCTCGAGATGATAGCTGAGACCGTCAAATAAACTGGTAAAGAGCTGAATGACTTTGATCTTGTCTCCGATGATATCCAGGACGTTGTCTTGTGTATCGAGGGTAAGATTAATTCCCCGTCGTGACAGTATCGTCTTCAGAGACTTGGCATCCAGGAGTTCCTTGAATATATCCCTTAAATTGAGCGCGGTTTTTTTGATTATTCTCGCCTCGTCCTCAAGTCTCAGAAAGTTTAGAAGGTTCTCCACAAGCGAGATGAGCTTGTCGGTCTCCGTTGAGATGATTCCCTGAAATTCTTGGTTATCTTCTTTAGATATATTTTCGGTCTGTTGCAAAAAATATATCGCGCCTTTCACTGAATTCAGGGGAGTGCGAAGCTCATGTGAAATGCGGGTAAGAAATTCGGTTTTTAAAATATCCGTTTCGACAAGCTTTTTATTGATATCCTCGAGTTCCTCCGCCTTCGACTTCAACTGAGCCAAAAGGAAGGCGTTTTCAAGAGCGATAGCTGCATTATTTGCAAGGACCTTGAGCAGCTCAAATTCATCAACACTGAATGGCGTGCCGTCCCGTTTGTCGTTGATGTTGATAATGCCGAGTAATTTATTTTTACTGATAATGGGACAAGAAATAAAAGATTTTGTTTTGTAGTGGTCACGCCGGAAACTCTTAAAGTTGTCGTCTTTTTCAATATCCTCCACCAGGACGGGAGTAGGGTTCTTGGCCACCATGCCCGCAATCCCCTCGCCGATTTTTACCCTGTAGCTCCTGATCAACTGAGGATCAAGTCCCCTTGCAGCTAGGATACGGAGCTCATCCCGCTCTGTTAACAGCATGAGGGACCCTTTTTCGGCATAGGCGTAATTTAAGGCGAGGTCTAGCAGCAGAGATGCAATTGCAGTGAAATCATCGGTAATGACGATTGCATCAGAGAGTTCTTGAAGGATATCAAATTTTGCTTTAAAAATATCAGCTTTTTTCATGAGCCGCAGCTCCAGCACAGTGCAAGCGCATCACATTTTAGCTCGTCGTCGCCGACATCATAAAATTTTATTGCGGCGGCAGAAATGCTAAGGCTCCTTAAGTCTTTTATAGAACGTTTTTCTCGATATTCCGAGCTTCTTTGCCGCTTTTGACTTGTTCCCGTTGCACACGAGAAGCGCATCACTGATAGCCTGGCGTTCAAGTACTTTGAGCGGCTTCACGGAGCCCACGGATTTTATTTTCTGATGATGGGACAGGATTTCCTCGGGAAGCTCCTGTATGGTGACCCGCTCGGCTCGTGCAAGAACGACAGCCCGCTCAATGACGTTTTTGAGCTGTCTTACGTTTCCTGGCCAATCATATTGCATGAAAATATCCATAACCTCGTCGGAAAGGGAGAACAGCTTGTTCTCGCGCAAAGAGAAATTGTTGATAAATTCCGATACCAGCAGCGGAATGTCATGTCTTCGTTCGCGAAGGGGAGGAACATCTATCCGCACGACGTTTATTCGATAAAAAAGATCTTCTCTGAACCTGCCTTCTTCTACTTCCTTCCTGAGATCCCGGTTTGTTGATGAGATAAGCCGGAAATTAACCTTGAATTTTTTGTTCGTTCCAAGCCTTTCAATCTCTCGTTCCTGCAATACTCGTAACAGTTTCGACTGAACTGAGAGCTCGACTTCACCGATTTCATCGAGAAAGATGGTGCCTTCTGCTGCCTCCTCAAATTTCCCCGCCCTATTTGCTGCGGCGCCCGTAAAAGCCCCTTTTTCATGTCCGAAGAGTTCTGATTCGATGAGTTCCCGCGGTATGGCGGCGCAGTTGACGGCGACAAACGGTTTATTATATCGCTTCCCGGTGTAATGGATATTACGCGCGATTACTTCTTTGCCCGTACCTGTTTCTCCCTGGATCAGGATACTGCTTTCCGAGTCCTTGACCGTTTCAATGGTTTGAACAATCTCGGTCATTGATGGAGCTTTCCCTATTAGAGGGTGCAGGTTTTTTTCCTGGAATACGCTTTTTTTCAGGGACGCGAACTGTTTTTTCGCTGAATGCTTTTCTATGGCTTGTGCAAGAACATTCTTCAGCCTTGGGTAGTCAGGCGGCTTGATAAAATAATAGAATGCGCCACTGGTCATGGCACTTACTGCGGATTCAACTGTACCATATGCGGTAAGAAACATGACCGGCATGTCGGGATGGTGTTCGGAGACGTATTTAAAAAGCTCAAAGCCGTCCTTATCGGGCATTTTCAGATCCGTGATGATGGCATCCACATCCTCATTGTGGATGATGCCCACAGCGCTGTCGACATTCATTGATTCGAGAACATGATAACCCTCTTCCTTCAGAATCACCGAGAGCACTCTGATGGCATTGGGTTCATCGTCAACAATCAGTACTTTTTTGCTGTCCATCATAATAATTCCCTCATGCGGTATGCTGCGATGGAATAAATAACTTTATGGTTGTTCCTATATTCTTCTTGCTGTCAATCTCCAGGTGACCGCCATAGTGTTTGAGAATCTCATAAGTAATAAAGAGACCAAAGCCTCTCCCGTTTTCTCTGTCCTCAGAAGAGAGATCATCAATTTTTCTATCGCTCATTCCGGGACCGGTATCGGAAATGGCAATCACGACAAAAATCCTGCCCGACCGTTCCTCGGTGAACGTTCTGATTGTTAGCTGTCCACCGTCAGTCATGGCATCTATCGCGTTGTTGATCACGTTAAGAATGGCCTGTTCCAGATGAAATGAATTGATCATTATTGGAGGAATGCTCCCTAAGTCGTAGTGAGACTTAACATTCCGCGTGTATATCTGCAGAGAAGTAAAAATCTCGATCTTTTTGAGTAATGAATTGATGTCCGTTACTCTTACTTCCGTCTCCGACACGGACGAACTAAGAAATCTTGATATGAAAGTCTCAAGGCGTGAAATTTCTTCTTCCATTATCTTCGTGAATTCAATAAGCGGTTCTTCGTAGTCATACTTCTCTCTGAGATAAACAACGGCTCCTTTTATGGCATTTAAAGGATTTCGCACCCCATGGGCGAGCGTGGATGCTATTTTGCCGATGTCGATAAGTCTCTGCGATTGATTCAGTCTCTTTGCTACTGCGCACGTCGAATGGGGAGATATAATAACTTTGACCGAGTCAACTTTGTGATTACTGGACTTAATTGGCTTGATTCTTATGTCTGCTTTAATGCGGCCATAGAGGCAATTAAAAGAATATCCTTTCAGCGACAGGGTCTTGTCATTCTTGATGGCTTCCGAAAGAGCATCCTTATTCTCAGTAAATATTCTGGGAAATATTTCGTAATATTTCTTTCCGATAATATCGGTTGAGGATTGCCCGGTAAACTCTGCAACCTCTTTTTCCCAGGAAGATATGCATAACTTCTTATCGGCAGAAAAAGATATTTCTTTCATTGGAAAATATCCTGTCAAATATGCTTGCCCTCAGACTATCACCGGGGGCTGTATAGTTTCAAGATGACTTCGAAATCCTGGTGGTTCCTAGATATCCTCAAGCTACTACGAAAAGGCTCTGGTAAGAGATGCGAACTCCGTGTCATTCACCTTTACTCAACAAATAAGAATTATAGTACCGATGCGATGCACCAGTAGTCTCATTCCAGTCGGTAGTTGTGCTGTGTGGAGTAAGCAGTAATTTCCGGGGAAATGACTTTAGAATAAGGCAAAAAAAGTCATTAAT
>Ga0335084_10006052_pt1 | contig 12002 bp, 7 predicted proteins | sample Lox_Sample_44_FD_206721 | JGI IMG/M metagenome (GOLD analysis project Ga0335084, IMG submission 206721) | Soil microbial communities from Loxahatchee National Wildlife Refuge, Florida, United States - Lox_Sample_4.4 | ecosystem: Environmental > Terrestrial > Soil > Wetlands | place: USA: Florida...
GGTCGCTGATCTGTACCCGGCGCAGCATCTGCCGCACGATCACTTCGATGTGCTTGTCGTTGATCTTCACGCCCTGCAGCCGGTAAACGTCCTGCACCTCGTCAACGATGTAGCGCGCAAGCGCCTCGACCCCGAGCAGCCGCAGGATGTCGTGCGGGTCAGCCGGACCGTCGACGATCGATTCGCCGCGGTTAACGACTTGGCCGTCGTGCACCAGCAGATGCTTGTCCTTGGTGATCAGGAACTCGTGCTCCTTGCCTTCCATGTCGGTGATGATCAGGCGCTGCTTGCCCTTGGTCTCCTTGCCGAACGTGACCGTGCCGGTGACTTCGGCCAGCATGCCGGCGTCCTTCGGCGAGCGCGCCTCGAAGAGTTCTGCCACGCGCGGCAGACCACCCGTGATGTCGCGGGTCTTCTGCGACTCTGTCGGAATCCGCGCCAGGACTTCGCCGACGCCGACCTGCTGCGCATCGCGCACGACAATCAGCGCGCCGATCGGGAAGCTGATCGTCACGGCGTGTTCGGTGCCCGGAATCTTCACTTCCTCGCCGGCGTCGTTCAGCAGCTTGACCTGCGGCCGCACGCCCTTGCTCGATGCGGTGCGGCGCTTGGCGTCGATGACGACCAGCGTCGACAGGCCGGTGACTTCGTCGATCTGCCTCGCGACCGTCACGCCCTCTTCGACGTGCTCGAACTTCACCGTGCCGGCGTATTCGGTGATGATCGGGCGGGTCAGTGGCTCCCAGCTCGCCAGCTGCGTGCCGGCCTTGACCTGCCGACCGTCGGCCGCCAGCAGCGTCGCCCCGTACGGCACCTTGTGACGCTCACGCTCGCGACCGTTGTCGTCGACGATCGTGACTTCGCCGGAGCGCGAGATCGCGACCTGTTCACCCTTGGCGTTGGTGACGTAGCGCATCGTCGCGGTGAAGCGCACCGTGCCGTTGCTCTTGGCCTCGACACCGGATGCAACTGCAGCACGCGATGCCGCACCGCCGATGTGGAAAGTCCGCATCGTCAACTGGGTGCCCGGCTCGCCGATCGACTGCGCCGCGATCACGCCGACCGCCTCGCCGGCGTTGACCAGCACGCCGCGGCCGAGGTCGCGCCCGTAGCACTTGGCGCACAGCCCGTAGCGCGTCTCGCAGGTAAGAGGCGTGCGCACGCGCACCTCGTCGATGCCGAGCGACTCGATCTTCTCGACAGCTTCCTCATCGAGCAGCGACGCCTGCGCATACAGCACATCCTGCGTGTCCGGATTCATCACGTCGACCGCGGCAACGCGGCCGAGGATCCGGTCGCGCAGCGGCTCGATGACCTCGCCGCCCTCGACCAGCGCGCGCATCGCGACGCCGTTGGTCGTGCCGCAATCGTCTTCGGTTACGACCAGGTCCTGCGTGACGTCGACCAGACGGCGCGTCAGGTACCCCGAGTTCGCCGTCTTCAACGCCGTGTCCGCCAGACCCTTGCGCGCGCCGTGCGTCGAGATGAAGTACTGTAGGACGTTAAGCCCCTCGCGGAAATTCGCGGTGATGGGTGTCTCGATGATCGAGCCGTCCGGCTTTGCCATCAGGCCGCGCATGCCCGCGAGCTGGCGGATCTGCGCCACCGAACCGCGAGCGCCCGAGTCGGCCATCATCCAGATCGAGTTGAACGACTCCTGCTTGCTCTCCTTGCCGTGGCGGTCGGTCGTCTGCTCGGTCGCGAGATGTTCCATCATGACCTTGCCGACCTGGTCGCCGGCGCGGCCCCAGATGTCGACCACCTTGTTGTAGCGCTCACCCTGCGTGACGAGACCTGAGGTGTACTGCGCCTCGATCTCCTTCACTTCCTTCTCGGCGCTGCGGATGATTTCGCCCTTCTGCGCCGGCACGACCATGTCGTCGATGGCGATCGACAGCCCCGCGCGGGTCGCGAGTGCAAAGCCGGACTGCATCAGCTTGTCGGCGAAGATCACCGTCTCGCGCAGCCCGCATTTGCGGAAGGCGGTGTTGATGAGCTTGCTGATTTCCTTCTTCTTCAGTGGCTTGTTCAGCACCGAGAACGGCAGCCCGGCCGGCAGGATTTCCGACATGAACGCGCGCCCGACCGTGGTCTCGTAGCGCGTGATCTTCGGCGTCTTCTCACCCGTCTCGGGGTTGACGTCAACCTCGCGGATGCGGACGGTGATGCGCGTCTGCAGCTCAACCTGGCGGTTCTCGTAGGCGCGATGCACCTCGGCCAGGTCCATGTAGAACGAACCCTCGCCCTTGCCGTTGATCTTCTCCCGCGTCGCGAAGTACAGGCCGAGCACGATGTCCTGGCTCGGAACGATCGACGGGTCGCCGTTGCTCGGGAACAGCACGTTGTTCGACGCCAGCATCAGCGAGCGTGCCTCGAGCTGCGCCTCGAGCGACAGCGGCACGTGCACGGCCATCTGGTCGCCGTCGAAGTCGGCGTTGAACGCCGCACAGACCAGCGGATGCAGCTGGATCGCCTTGCCTTCGATCAGCACGGGCTCGAAGGCCTGGATGCCGAGGCGGTGCAGCGTCGGGGCGCGGTTGAGCATCACCGGATGCTGGCGGATCACCTCTTCGAGGATGTCCCAAACCACCGGTTCCTGCGATTCGACCATCTTCTTGGCGGCCTTGATGGTCGTGGCCAGGCCCATCAGTTCGAGCTTGTTGAAGATGAACGGCTTGAAGAGCTCGAGCGCCATCAGCTTCGGCAGGCCGCACTGGTGCAGCTTCAGCTGTGGGCCGACGACGATGACCGAACGGCCCGAATAGTCGACGCGTTTGCCGAGCAGGTTCTGGCGGAAGCGGCCGCCCTTGCCCTTGATCATGTCGGCGAGCGATTTCAGCGGCCGCTTGTTGGCACCCGTCATAGCCTTGCCGCGACGGCCGTTGTCGAGCAGCGAATCAACCGCCTCCTGCAGCATGCGCTTCTCGTTGCGCACGATGATTTCGGGCGCCTTGAGTTCGAGCAGCCGCTTCAGCCGGTTGTTGCGGTTGATCACGCGGCGATACAGGTCGTTCAGGTCCGAGGTCGCAAAGCGGCCGCCGTCGAGCGGCACCAGCGGGCGCAGCTCGGGCGGCAGCACCGGAAGCACCTCGAGGATCATCCACTCGGGCTTGATACCCGAGCGCTGGAAGCCCTCGAGGACCTTCAGGCGCTTGGCGAACTTCTTGATCTTCGCCTCGGATCCGGTCTCGGCCAGGTCCTTGCGGAGCGTCTCGATTTCCTTGTTGACGTCGATGCCACGCAGCAGCTCGCGGATCGCCTCGGCGCCCATCAGCGCGCGGAAGTCGTCGCCGTACTCCTCGGTCTTGGCGATGAAGTCGTCCTCGGTCATCAGCTGACCCTTCTTCAGCGGCGTGAAGCCGGGGTCGACGACGCAGTAGGCCTCGAAGTACAGCACGCGCTCGATGTCGCGCAGCGTCATGTCGAGCACCATGCCCATGCGGGACGGCAGGCTCTTCAGGAACCAGATGTGCGCGGTCGGGCTGGCGAGCTCGATGTGGCCCATGCGCTCGCGCCGCACCTTGGCGAGCGTCACCTCGACACCGCACTTCTCGCAGATGACGCCACGGTGCTTCAGGCGCTTGTACTTGCCACACAGGCACTCGTAGTCCTTGATCGGCCCGAAGATCTTGGCGCAGAACAGCCCGTCCCGCTCAGGCTTGAAGGTACGGTAGTTGATCGTCTCCGGCTTCTTGACCTCGCCGAACGACCACGAACGGATCTTGTCGGGAGAAGCGATGCCGATCTTGATGGCATCGAACTGCTCCTGTTGCTGTACCTGCTTGAATAGATCGAGTAGCGCTTTCATGCGGTCCTCTCGTTGTCCGGTTAGTTGCGCTCGAGGTCGATGTCGATGCCCAACGACCGGATTTCCTTGACGAGCACGTTGAACGACTCCGGCATGCCGGCGTCGATCACGTGGTCACCCTTGACGATGTTCTCGTACACCTTGGTGCGGCCCTGCACATCGTCCGACTTGACGGTCAGCATTTCCTGCAGCACATACGACGCGCCGTAAGCCTCCAGCGCCCACACCTCCATCTCGCCGAAGCGCTGGCCGCCGAACTGCGCCTTGCCGCCCAGTGGCTGCTGAGTGACGAGCGAGTACGGGCCGGTCGAGCGCGCATGCATCTTGTCGTCGACGAGGTGGTGCAGCTTCAGCATGTGCATGTAGCCCACCGTCACGCTGCGCTCGAATGCGTCGCCGGTGCGCCCGTCGAACAGGCGCGTCTGCGTCTTCGTGCTCGTCAGCTGCAGGCGCTTCGCGACCTCTTCCGGATAGGCGAGGTCGAGCATCGCGTGGATTTCCTTCTCCGCGGCGCCGTCGAACACCGGCGTTGCAAAGGGCACGCCGTCCCGCAGATGCTCGGCAAGCTGGATGATGTCGTCATCGCCCAGGTGCTCGAGGTCCTCGGGCTTGCCCGAGCGGTTGTAGACGTCCTTCAGTAGCTGACGCAGGTGCGCAGCCTTTGCGGTCGTGATCATTTCGCCGATCCGCTGGCCCAGGCCCTTCGCGGCCCAACCCAGGTGCGTCTCGAGGATCTGGCCGACGTTCATCCGCGACGGCACCCCGAGCGGATTCAGCACGAGGTCGACCGGCGTTCCGTCGGCCATGTACGGCATGTCCTCGACCGGCACGATGCGCGACACCACGCCCTTGTTGCCGTGGCGTCCGGCCATCTTGTCGCCCGGCTGCAGGCGGCGCTTGACGGCGAGATACACCTTGACCATTTTCAGCACGCCCGGCGGCAGCTCGTCGCCCTGCGTCAGCTTCTTCTTCTTGTCTTCGAAGGCCTGGTCGAACTGCTTGCGCTTCAGTTCGATCGAATCCTTCAGCGCCTCGAGCTGCGCCGCACCTTCGTCGTCGGCAAGCCGGATCTCGAACCAGTGGTACTTCTCGAGCGACTCGAGGTAATCCTTGGTGATCACCGTGCCCTTGGCGATCTTGCGCGGGCCGCCGATCGCTTCCTTGCGCAAAAGCAGCTTCTCGATGCGCTGGAACGCATCGCCTTCGACGATGCGCAGCTGGTCGTTCAGGTCCTGGCGGTAGCGCTTCAGCGCGTCGTCGATGATCTGCTGGGCGCGCTTGTCGCGCACGATGCCTTCGCGCGTGAAGACCTGCACGTCGATGACCGTGCCGCTCATGCCCGACGGCACGCGCAGCGACGTGTCCTTCACGTCGGAAGCCTTCTCGCCGAAGATCGCGCGCAGCAGCTTCTCTTCCGGCGTCAGCTGCGTCTCGCCCTTCGGCGTGACCTTGCCGACCAGCACGTCACCGGCGTTGACTTCGGCGCCGATGTAGACGATGCCCGAATCGTCGAGCCGCGCCAGCTGGTTTTCCGAGAGGTTGCTGATGTCGCGCGTGATCTCCTCGGGGCCCAGCTTGGTGTCGCGCGCGACGACGTTCAGCTCCTCGATGTGAATCGAGGTATAGCGGTCGTCCGCAACGACGCGCTCCGAGATCAGGATCGAGTCCTCGAAGTTGTAGCCGTTCCAGGGCATGAACGCGACCAGCATGTTCTGGCCGAGCGCGAGTTCGCCGAGGTCGGTCGAGGCGCCGTCGGCGATCACGTCGCCCTTCGCGATGTGGTCGCCTTTCTTGACGATCGGCGTCTGGTTGATGTTGGTGTTCTGGTTCGAGCGCGTGTACTTCGTCAGGTTGTAGATGTCGACGCCGACTTCGCCGGCAACGTTTTCGTCCTCGTTGACGCGCACGACGATGCGGTTGGCATCGACGTAGTCGACCAGGCCGCCGCGCAGCGCCTGCACGGTGGTGCCCGAGTCGACTGCGACCGTGCGCTCGACTCCGGTCCCGACGAAGGGCTTTTCCGGACGCAGGCACGGCACGGCCTGCCGCTGCATGTTTGAGCCCATCAGCGCGCGGTTGGCGTCGTCGTGCTCGAGAAACGGGATCAGTGAAGCTGCGACCGACACGATCTGCGACGGCGCGATGTCCATGTACTGGACGCGCTCGGGCGACATCAGCACGAACTCGCCGTTTTCGCGGCAGCTCACAAGCTCGTCGAGGAACTTGCCGCTCTTGTCGAGCGGTGCGTTGGCCTGCGCTATCACGTACTTGCCTTCCTCGATCGCCGACAGATACGAGATCTCCGTCGTCACGTGGCCGTTGGTCACCTTGCGGTACGGCGTCTCGAGGAAGCCGTACTCGTTCAGGCGCGCATAGAGCGCCATCGAGTTGATGAGACCGATGTTCGGACCTTCAGGCGTCTCGATCGGGCACACGCGGCCGTAGTGCGTCGGATGCACGTCGCGCACCTCGAACCCGGCGCGCTCGCGCGTCAGTCCGCCCGGTCCAAGTGCCGAGACCCGCCGCTTGTGCGTGATCTCCGACAGCGGGTTGGTCTGGTCCATGAACTGGCTGAGTTGCGAGCTGCCGAAGAACTCGCGGATCGACGCACTGATCGGCTTGCTGTTGATCAGGTCGTGCGGCATCAGGTTCTCGGTTTCGGCCTGGCCGAGCCGCTCCTTGACCGCGCGCTCGACACGCACCAGCCCGGCGCGGAACTGGTTTTCCGCGAGTTCGCCAACGCAGCGCACGCGACGGTTGCCGAGGTGGTCGATGTCGTCAATCTCGCCGCGGCCGTTGCGCAGCTCGACCAGCAGCTTCATCGTGTCGATGATGTCTTCGTTGGTCAGCGTCATCGGACCGGTGATTTCCGGGCGGCCGAAGCGCGAGTTGACCTTCATGCGACCGACGCGCGACAGATCGTAGGTCTCGTCGTCGAAGAACAGGCGCCGGAACAGGGTCTCGACCGCGTCTTCGGTCGGTGGTTCGCCCGGACGCATCATCCGGTAAATGGCGATGCGCGCGGCGAGCTGATCACCGGTTTCGTCGATGCGCAGCGTGTTGGAGATGAACGGACCCTGGTCGAGATCGTTGGTGTAGATCGTCCGGATTTCCTGCACATTGGCAACGCGCAGCTTCTTCAGCAGGTCCTCGGTCAGCTCGTCATTCGCGCTCGCGACGATCTCGCCGGTCTCCGGATCAACGACGTTATTGGCCAGCACGCGGCCGAGCAGATAGTCCTCGGTCACGGCGATGCGCTTCATGCCCGCGGCTTCCATGTCGCGGATGTGCTTCGCGTTGATGCGCTTGTCTTTCGCGACCATGACCTTGCCGGTCTTGTCCGTGACGTCGAAGCGCGCGATCTCGCCGCGCAGTCGCTCGGGTACGAGCTCCATGAAGCCGCCTTCGGCGCCGAGCTGGAACGTGTCGAAGCGGAAGAAGTGCGCCAGCACCTGCTCGTTGCTCAGGCCGATCGCCTTCAGAAGGATCGTCGCCGGCATCTTGCGACGACGGTCGACGCGGAAGTACAGGATGTCCTTCGGGTCGAACTCGAAGTCGAGCCACGAGCCGCGGTAGGGAATCACGCGCGCCGAGAAGAGCAGCTTGCCCGACGAATGCGTCTTGCCGCGGTCGTGCTCGAAGAACACGCCCGGCGAGCGGTGCAGCTGGCTGACGATGACGCGCTCGGTGCCGTTGATCACGAAGGAACCCGTGGTCGTCATGAGCGGGATCTCGCCCATGTAGACCTCCTGTTCCTTCACTTCCTTGACCGTCGGCTTGGACGCCTCGCGGTCCATGATGACGAGGCGCACCTTGGCGCGCAGCGGCGACGCGTAGGTCAGGCCGCGCTGCTGGCATTCCTTGACGTCGAACGCCGGCTCGCCGAGGTTGAAACTGACGAACTCGAGCCGCGCCATGCCGTTGTGGCTCGAGATCGGAAAGATCGAGCTGAACGCCGCCTGCAGGCCCTCGGTCTTGCGCTTCGCCACAGGCGTGTCCGCCTGCAGGAACTGCGTATAGGACTCGAGCTGGGTCGCAAGCAGGAAAGGCACCGACAACACGCTCGGCCGCTTGGCGAAGCTCTTGCGGATGCGCTTCTTTTCAGTGAACGAGTACGGCATGGACACTCCGGTCGACGCGGGAGAGGTACAAATGGCCACCTGGATGTGCGGTGCGGACGACAAGCGCCACCGCGGGGACAGGGATTGCTGTCGCCCGGGCGGCGTAGGGATGTCCTGCGCGTCCGCTCATTCAGGGGGAAGTCTTTGATCTGGGGCCGAAAGCCGCAGATCAAAGGCCTCCCGGCCTTCGAACCAGGTCGCCAGCGGAGCCAAGCACCGCCGGCGCGCCCGGATTACTTCAGTTCGACCTTCGCGCCGGCTTCTTCCAGCTTCTTCTTGGCAGCGTCGGCGTCGGCCTTGTTCACACCTTCCTTGACGGGCTTGGGCGCGCCGTCGACCAGGTCTTTGGCCTCCTTCAGGCCCAGGCCGGTCAGCTCGCGCACCGCCTTGATGACGTTGACCTTGTTGGGGCCGGTCTCGGCCAGTACGACTGTGAACTCGGTCTTCTCTTCTGCGGCCGGGGCCGCCGGGCCGCCGCCGGCCGGGGCCGCCACCGCCACAGCCGCAGCCGCAGCCGATACGCCGAACTTCTCTTCCATCATCTTGATCAGTTCGCTGATCTCGAGGACGGACTTCGCCCCGATCGCGTCGAGGATTTCCTGATTCGAAAGTGCCATTTGCATGACTCCTGTGCGTTGTTTCAGTTCCGGAATTGGGATGGGATCAGGCGGCCGCCTTTTCCTTGGCGTCGCGAACTGCGGCGAGCGTGCGAACCAGGCGTGACGGCACTTCGTTCAACGTGCGAACGAACTGCCCGATCGGCGCCTGCATCGTGGCCATCAGCTTCGCCAGGAGTTCCTCGCGGCTCGGCATCGTCGCCAGCGCCTTCACACCCTTCTCGTCCATGACGTAGTTGGGCATTGCGCCAGCCTTGACGACGAGCTTGTCGTTGTCCTTGGCAAAGACCGATAGCACCTTGGCCGCCGCCACCGGATCGGCAGAGAAGCCGTACACCAGCGGTCCGACCATCTTGTCGGACAACCCGGCGAACGGCGTTCCGCTGACAGCGCGGCGAGCCAGCGTGTTCTTCAACACGCGCAGTTGGACCCCCTGACTGCGCGCCTGCTTGCGCAGCTTGGTGGCCGATTCCACATCCAGACCACGGTACTCAGCGACGACGATCGTCTGGGCCCCCGCCACAAGGGCGCTGACCTCCTCGATCTTCTCCGCCTTCTCCTGCCGATTGAGACCCACGGTTCTGGCTCCACTCAAAATGTGCTTCGCTGCCGCGCTTGCGCACGGGCTAGGCACCGGTTGCACCACCCGGCGACCGAAGCAGACATCCTGAGTGCTCGACAACGCACTTCAAATGTCACCCTCGGGGCGCCGTCTGCGCTGGATGCCGCCTGCACCTCCGCGCCGCCGAGCGTGACTGCGGGCGCGGAACAGCCGGTGATTAAGGAGGAGGCCATCGGGAGCTGTCGTTGACGCTCGCGCCTTCGGTGCCATCCTCATCCAGCGGTCTTTGACAGCAGCGCACCCGTATCGCATAGCGACGCGGCGCGCAGCCCAAAGCCCTTGTGGCCCGGTTGCACCGGGCCGAAATTCCTCTCGACTAGCCGTTCAGCGATGAAGCGTCGACGCGTACGCCGATGCCCATCGTGGACGACACGGAAATCTTGCGCAGGAAAATACCCTTGCTCGAAGACGGCTTCGCCTTGTTCAGCGCCTCGACCAGCGCCGACAGGTTGGTCTGCAGCCGATCGACCTCGAACGAAGCGCGGCCAATCGTCGCGTGCACGATGCCCGCCTTGTCGGCGCGGAACTGCACCTGGCCGGCCTTGGCGTTCTTCACCGCCTGCGCGACATCGGGGGTCACTGTGCCGACCTTCGGATTCGGCATCAGGCCGCGCGGTCCGAGGATCTGGCCCAGCTGACCGACGACGCGCATCGCATCGGGCGAGGCGATCACGACATCGAAGTCCATGAAGCCATCCTTCACCTTGGCTGCGAGGTCGTCGAAGCCGACGACGTCCGCACCGGCGGCCTTCGCTTCTTCGGCCTTGGCGCCTTGCGTGAACACCGCGACGCGCTTGGTCTTGCCGCTGCCCGCCGGCAGCACGACCGAGCCGCGCACCGTCTGGTCCGACTTCTTCGCGTCGATGCCGAGCACGACCGCAACGTCGATCGACTCATCGAACTTGGCCGTCGCACAGGACTTCACCAGCGTCAGCGCGTCGCCGACCGCGTAGTGCTTCTGCGGATCGACCTTGCTGTGGATGGCCTTGGAGCGCTTGGATTCCTTCGACATTTACAGGCCCTCCACCGTGATGCCCATCGAGCGGGCGCTGCCGGCGATCGTGCGCACCGCGGCATCCATGCCGGCCGCGGTGAGATCCGGCATCTTCGCCTTGGCGATGTCCTCGGCCTGTGCGCGCGTGATCTTGCCGACCTTGTCGGTGTGCGGCTTCGGCGAGCCCTTGTCGATTTTCGCTGCCTTCTTTATCAGTACCGTCGCCGGCGGCGTCTTCATCACAAACGTGAAGCTCTTGTCCGCGTAGGCCGTGATGACGACCGGAATCGGCAGGCCGGGCTCCATGCCCTGCGTCTGGGCATTGAACGACTTGCAGAATTCCATGATGTTCAGTCCGCGCTGACCGAGCGCGGGGCCGATCGGAGGCGACGGATTCGCCTTTCCTGCCGGCACTTGCAGCTTGATGAAGCCGACGATCTTCTTTGCCATGGTGGCTCCTATGGGTTCAAGCGCCGCGCGGCTTCACGCACGGCTCCCCGGTTGAGCGGCTCGCGCCGCGTTAAAACAACCTGCCCTTCTGGTTCCGGCCGCCCGCTCCGCGGGCTTCACCGCCGCGCGGTTAGCCTTCACCGAAAGGTCTAGCGACGCTGCGCGGCGCTAGACCTTTTCGACCTGGCCGAACTCGAGTTCGACCGGCGTGGAGCGACCGAAGATGGTCACCGACACGCGCAGTCGGCTCTTTTCGTAGTTCACTTCCTCGACGTTGCCGTTGAAATCAGTAAACGGGCCGTCCTTGACGCGCACCATCTCCCCAACCTCGAACAGCGTCTTCGGGCGCGGCTTCTCCGCGCCTTCCTGCATCCGCATCAGGATTTCGTCGACTTCCTTCTGCGGCAGCGGCGACGGGCGGTTGGCCGTGCCGCCGAGGAAGCCGGTCACCTTAGGCGTGCTCTTCACCAGGTGCCACGCTTCGTCGGTCATTTCCATTTCGACCAGCACGTAGCCCGAATACATCCGCCGCTCGGATATCGACTTCTTGCCGCCTTTGACCTCGACGACCTCTTCGACCGGAACGAGGATCTGCCCGAACTGCGCCTGCAGGCCGCCGCGGTTGATCCGCTCCTGCAGCGTACGGGCGACACTCTTTTCCATGCCGGAATAAGCGTGGACGACATACCAGCGCTTGGTTCCGGGACTCGTTACCGTTTCAGTCATTGCTCTTGCCTCGTCAGCGCCAGCTGAGCAGCAGGTCGTACAGGAACCACTCGAGGCTCTTGTCGACGATGAACAGGAAGATCGCCATCAGCACGACAAAGCCGAAGACCACGCCGGTCGTGCTGACCGTTTCCTTGCGCGATGGCCAGACGACGCGCTTGGTCTCCTGGTAAGCCTCACGCGCATAGGCCAGGAAGCGCTTGCCCGGCTCGGAGAACCAGGCGATCGCAACGCTCGCGGCAAGGCCGCCGATCAGCGTGCCGAGCCGCACCAGCGTCGGCTGTTCCGTGAGGAACGTGAAGCCGAGCACGCCCGCGGCAGCGGCGAGCACCGCCACGGCGACGATTGCGAAATCGGACTTGCTGGCTACGGTTTCGACGTTTGGCGTCGTCATGCTGTTGATTCCGGTTCCCCTTAGACGGGGTCATTCGCATTGGCAGGGGCAGAGGGAATCGAACCCCCAACCTTCGGTTTTGGAGACCGACGCTCTGCCAGTTGAGCTATACCCCTACCGAAACTGGCGGGCGCGGCTTGCGGCCGCGCCGCGATCTCTCTCCTACTCGACTATTTTTGCCACGACGCCGGCGCCGACGGTACGACCGCCTTCGCGGATGGCAAAGCGCAGTCCTTCTTCCATGGCGATGGGGGCGATCAGCGCCACATC
>Ga0335084_10006053_pt1 | contig 12001 bp, 7 predicted proteins | sample Lox_Sample_44_FD_206721 | JGI IMG/M metagenome (GOLD analysis project Ga0335084, IMG submission 206721) | Soil microbial communities from Loxahatchee National Wildlife Refuge, Florida, United States - Lox_Sample_4.4 | ecosystem: Environmental > Terrestrial > Soil > Wetlands | place: USA: Florida...
GATCACCAGGGTCAGGCCGGTGATCGCGCTGTTGACGCCCGAGTCCTTCATGCGGGCCTCGACGCTGATCGTGCCGATCGTGTTGGTGTTGCCCAGCAGCGTGATCATGCTCACGTACTTGCCGCTCAGGTTGCCCATCACGTCGCTGGCCTTGGACGGCCAGATGCCCTTGTCGTTGTAGTACTCGGCCAGCGGCGTCTTGCCGCCCGCGCCCAAGCTCACCGCCTCGGAAACCTGCGAACGAGCGATGTAGTCCTGGTATGCGGGAATGGCGACGGCCGCCAGGATGCCGATGATCGCGACCACGATCATCAGCTCGATCAACGTAAAGCCCTTCTGTAGCTTCGTCATCTAAAATCTCCTTTTAAGATTGCAAATACGATCAGCCGGTAAGTGCACTTTTCGCCCCCTCCTATAAGCAGGGCCCGTGCCAGACCGTAGCCATTTTTAAGGTTTTGAATATAAAAGAGGTTTTATCCAGGCGTGCCAATCCTGAGCGCGTGCTGACAAAACCGGTCCACGCGGGCTGACAATATTCGTCAGTCCCGCGAATCCGCCCACCTGCCTACTTGGTCTTGCGGGAGATGAATACGACGAGTCGCTGGGTCACGTCGTCGACGAAATCCTTGCCGTAGCCGAGCTCGGCAAGTTCCCAGCGGAAGGCGTTGCCCAGGCGCGCCTTCTTGTAGATACCCAACCCGTGCTGCTCGCGAAAGCCCAGAGCCTTGCCGCAGATCTGCTCGAGGGTCGCCACCAGCCGCTTGGGCGTGACGCTCGGCTGGGCGCCGTCGCGCAACGCGCCCGGCGGGCATTGCTGCGCAAGTTCGCGCGCAAGTGACTTGGCGAATTCGTCGACTTGCCTGCTCGATACGGAACCGAACAATCCCATGGGGTCCGTGGCATTATGGTGCCGCGCGGTGCGCGCGGTCAATAGCGCTTCTCCGTTCCGCCGCGGCGAAGATCTGCATCCGGTGCTCGGACAATTTCTCGTACAACTTCTGCGACAGGCCTGGCGCTCGACCGGCAGGCATGGCGCCAGCGCCGTCGCCGGTGAGGGGCCGGATTCCCTCCGCGCTTCATTCGAGGATTTGCTGCGCGCGGAGGATTACGAAGGCGCGCACGCACTCGCGCGGGACGCTCTCGCGCGCGATGCCGCTTCGTACGAGGCGCGCCTGCTGCTGGGCAGGGCCTTGCAGAAGCTCCATCAGCCGGAGCAGGCGCTGGAGAACTTCGAACTGGCGCGCCGCATGCGCGCCGACGATGCCGAGCTCTATGATTTCCGCGGATCGCTCTACCAGGAGCTTGGCCGGCTGCAGGATGCGTTCGCCGACTACGGGCGCGCTCTGTCGCTGCGGCCGGATTTCCCGCTCGCCTCCTTCCATCGCGCGATGGCGCAGCTGCTGGCCGGGGACTTCGAGCATGGCTGGGAGGGCTACGAGTTGCGACGACTCGGCGCTGCGCCGGAGCCCTGGCGCGGCGGCCTGCCGCACTGGGATGGCTCCCCGCTTGGCGGGCGCAGCCTGTTCATCGCTCGCGAACAGGGGCTCGGCGACGAGATCATGTTTGCATCCCTGCTGCCGCAGGTGCTCGGGCAGGCGCGGCATTGCATCGTCGAGTGCGATCCGCGCCTGCGCGCGATCTTCGCACGCTCGTTTCCCGCGGCGACCATCGTCGGGACGCCTCCGGGCGGTGGGCAGCCGCGCGGCGTCGAGCCGGCACGAATCGATGCGGTCATCGAGGCGGGCAGCCTGCCGCGCCTGATGAGGCGCCACGCGGCCGATTTCCCGAGGCATGAAGGCTATCTGCGCGCCGATCCGCAGCATGTCGAGCACTGGCGCCGGCGTCTCGAGGCGCTCGGTCCGGGCCTGAAGATCGGAATATCGTGGACGGGCGGCGTGCGCATGACGCGGCGCGCGCTGCGCTCGATCTCGCTCGCGCAATTGCTGCCGGTGTTTCGCGTTCCGGGCGCGCGTTTCGTCAGCCTGCAATACACCGCGGACGCGCGCGCCGCGACCGACGCCCTCCGCGCAAGCCATGGCGCCGAGATCACGCATTGGCAGGAGGCCATAGACGATTACGACCAGACCGCCGCGCTCGTCTGCGCGCTCGATCTGGTGGTCAGCGTATGTACGGCCGTGGTGCACCTGGGCGGGGCCCTCGGCAGGCCGGTCTGGGTGCTCGCTCCCGTAAGTCCGGAATGGCGCTACGGCTTTGCGGGAGATTCCATGCCCTGGTATCCGTCGGTGCGGCTGTTCAGGCAATCCGCCTACGGGCAATGGGAGCCCGTCGTTGCCCGCGTAGCGCGCGAGCTGGAGCGGCAGATCGCGCGCGCGGGCTAGCGGGCGAGCCGATCGAGCTCTGCAGCGACGGCGCCGATCACCGGGCCCCAGTCACCGTAACGCACCTGACGGAACATGCGCACCGAGGGGTACCAGCGCATGGCAGCGCCCGCGAGCCCGTAGCGGAAATCGGTCCGGACCGGCGCGAGCACCCATGCGGGACGACCCAGCGCGCCGGCAAGATCCACGATGGCGGTGCACACGCTGATCACCAGATCGAGCGCGCAGACGAGCGCGGCGCTCTGGTCGTAATCGTCGATGGCCTCCTGCCAGTGGCGTATTCCGATTCCGTGCTCCCGCTCGAAGGCTGCGAGCTCGGCGTCGCAGGGACCGTATTGCAGGCTCACGAAGGTGGCGTTGCGCATGCGCAGGACAGGTAGGAGCTCGGCAAGCCCGATCGAGCGCGAACCGCGGCCGGTCTGGGGTACGCCGCCGCGCCAGGACAACCCGATCTTGGGGCCGGGCCCAAGTGCGTGAAGGCGCTCGCGCCAGGCGTCCACCCGCTCGGGGGCGGCGCGCAGGTAGCCCGCATGCGGGGGAAAGTCCTCGGGCCTGGAGCGCAAGTGCAGGGGCAGGCTGCCCGCAGGCACCTTGCAGTCGACCGGACCGAGGCCATCGAGCCAGCCGGTCGGGTCCGTTTGTCCGCCGCCGTGAACCGTCGCCTGCGGGAACGAGCGCCGGAACAGTTCGGCCAGCCTCGGATTGCAATCGATGATGCAATGGCCCGCCTGCGCGACGATGTCCGGCAGGCAGGAAGCGAACAGGATTTCGTCGCCCAGCCCCTGTTCGGAATAAACGAGAATTTTCCTTCCCGCGAGAGAGGAGCCGTCCCACAGCGGCGGGGTGAAGCGCTGGTGCAGCGGCGCCAGCTCCGCGCTCCCCAAGCGCCGTTCGTACTCCCGCCAGCCTCGCGCATAGTCCTCGTTCAGCAGCCAGATCGCCGCCCGGTTGAGATGCGCGGGCAGATAGCCCGGATCGAGCGCGATCGCCCTGTCGTAGTGGTCCATCGCCTCCGCATAGCGACCCCGCATGTCGAAGGTGAATCCGATGCTGCTCTGCGCAGCCGCGTCGCCCGGACGCAGGCGCAAGGCCTGCCGGTAGCTCTGCTCCGCCTGCTCCGGCTGGCGCTGCTCCAGCAGCAGGTTGCCGCGCTGCATGTGCGCCGCGAAATGGTCCGGCGAGATGCGAAGTGCATGCGCGATGCAGCGCTCGGCCTCGTCGATCTCGCCCTGGCGCAGGCACAGCGAGCCCAGATTGAGCAGTGCGGGCAGGCAATCGGCATCGATGCCGAGGGCGGCCCGGTAACTGAGCGCGGCATCGGCGAACTTTCCCTGCTGCTCCAATGCCGCGCCGAGATTGATATGCGCCGGCACCGAGCGGCCGTCGAGCGCGAGCGCACTGCGCGCGCTCTGCTCCGCCGCCAGCGGATTGCCCGTTCCCAGCATCGTCGAGGCGAGGTCGACATGAGCGTCGCAATGCGCAGGGTCGAGCTCGATCGCCTTGCGAAAACAGGTCACCGCGCGCGCGGGTTCGTCGAGCGCCCGCATCACGCGTCCGAGCCCGTAGTGGTACTCGGCGACGCGCGGCTTCGCCTCGATGGCGCGCAAGAGAAGGTCCGCCGCCTCGCGATGCCTTCCCGCCCGGCTCTCGATTTCGCTCAATCGGCGAAAGTCGTCCGCGGTTTCGCCGGCAGCGAGACGGCCAGCGCGTGAAAATTTTCTCAGCCAGCTGAACAATGCCGTGATCCTCGGGCGGTCCCCGCTGTTGCGCCGGGTCGAGCATAGGAGATCGATGGCAGAATGTCGACCGTTCCCCCTATCGATCTCTAGGCTCGGTTTTCCTCACAATGCATCCGGAAGAACCCGGCAGGCGCGGCGGCGGGCGCTGGTCCTGGCGACGCATCAGGCAAGCCTTCGGCGCGCGCGCCGCGCGCGCGGAGGCGGCCGACGCGCAGGCGTTGTATCAGCGCGGGCTCGCTGCCGAGCGCGCGCGCCGGACCGGGGAGGCCATCGCGAATTACCGGGAGGCGGTTGCGGCTGCGCCTGCGCGCGCCGACTATCACTATGCGCTCGCGGCCACGCTAAAGCAGGCGCGGCGCGTCGACGAGGCGATCGCGGCATACCGGGCCGGATTGGACTTGAAGCCCGACGACGCCCGAATGCGCGTCGACCTGGGGCTCGCCCTCATGGATCGGGGCCGCCTCGAGGAGGCGCAAGCCGAGATCGAGCAGGCGACCCGCGCCGCGCCGGAACTGCCTGAGGCGCACCACAACCTCGGCCTCGTCTATCACCAACTGGGCCGGCTGGACGATGCGATCAATGAAATCAGGATCGCGCACGAACTTGTGCCGGGGCACACGGGCATCCACAGCAATCTTCTGTTCATGCTCAACTACAGCGAGCGGTACGCGCCTGCCGAGGTCCTGGCCGAGCACCGGCGCTTCGGCGACCTCCACGTGCAGCCGGTGGCCTCCCCGCAACCCGATCCGGCCTGGCCCCGGCGACTGCGCATCGGATATGTCTCGCCGGACTTCCGCTCGCATGTCGTGGCGAGCTTCATGCTGCCGCTGCTCGCGAAGCACGACCGTGCCCGCGTCGAACTGTTCGCCTACTACACCTATGCGGAGGTGGACGAGGTCACGACGGCGATCAGCGAGCTTGCCGATCACTGGCTGGAATGTGCGGATCTCTCCGATGCGGAGCTGGCGGACCGGATCCGCGCCGACCGCATCGACATCCTCGTCGACCTCGCCGGGCACACCGTGCACAATCGGCTGAAGGTGTTCGCGCTCAGGCCTGCGCCGGTGCAGGTAACCTATCTGGGCTACCCGAACACGACCGGCCTTGCGTCGATCGACTACCGCGTTACCGACGCGAAGGCCGATCCGCCGGGCGAGGCGGAGGGCCAGAGCGTGGAGAAGCTCGTGCGACTGCCGCGCACCTTCCTCTGCTACCGCCCGGGGCCGGACATCCTCGACGCGCGGCCGCCGCCTGCGACGAATTCAGGGCACGTGACCTTCGGCTGCTTCAACAATTTTCACAAGCTTTCCGACGCGTTCTTCGGCGCTGCGGCAAGGGTCCTTGCGGCGGTGCCGCGCTCCCGACTGCTGCTCAAGTCCAAGGCCCTCGGCACGCAGTCCGTCGCGCAACGGGTGCGCGACCGGTTTGCCGGCGCCGGCATCGATCCCTCGCGCCTGGAGCTGATCGGCTGGGAACCGTCGCCGGAGAGCCACCTTGCCGTCTACCTGAGGGTGGATATCGCGCTGGACAGCTTTCCGTACAACGGCACGACGACGACCTGCGAGGCGCTTTGGATGGGCGTGCCCGTCGTCGCCTTGCGCGGCGACCGCCACGCCGGCCGGGTCGGGGCGAGCCTGCTCGAAACGGTCGGGCTGGAGGAATTGGTGGCACGCGACGGGGAGGAATACGTCGCGATCGCGGCCCGGCTCGCGGGCGACCTGCCGAGGCTCGCGCAGCTGCGCTCGACGATGCGCGAACGCATGCGCGCATCGCCGCTGATGGATGAACGCGGTTTCGCGCGCGAACTCGAAGATTGCTACTTGGCAATGTGGCGTGAAAGACAGGCTGCGGCAGCCAGCGCAGGCTCGGCGGTCGCCGCCGGCGCGTTCGAGGCGGCTCGCGCGCTGCGCGCAGCGGGCAAGCCGGCCGAGGCGAAGGCTGCCTGCGAGGCGATCCTGCGCAGCCAACCGGCACACGAGGAAGCGGTCGCGTTTCTGTGGGATTTGTGCCACGAGCTGAACGACAATGGCGCCGCCGTGGACTGGATCGGCCGCGCGCTGGCCGCCGGTGGAGCGGGTGCGAGGCTTCACCACATGCTCGGCTGCACGCTGCAGGACCTCGGCAGGCTGCCCGAAGCACGCGCCGCCTATGGCAAGGCGCTGGAGCTTGATCCCGGCCACGCGAAGGCGGCCAACAACCTGGGCTGCCTGCAGGATGCGATGGGCGAGCTCGACCAGGCCGAGCAGAGCTACGAACGCGCATTGCGAGCCGACCCGCAGCTCGCGAACGCGTACTTCAACAGGGGAAACGTAAAAAGGCAGCGGGGGCAGTACGCGGCAGCGGTCGCCGACCTGCAGAAGGCGCTGTCGCTCGAGCCCGGCCATGCCGACTGGCAAAGCAGCCTGGGCGAGATCCATGCGCTGCGCTGGGAGCTCGACGAGGCTGTCGCGGCACACCGCGCCGCGCTCGCGCTCGATTCCTCCCTGGCGCGGGCGCATTTCGGTCTCGGCAATGTACTCGTGATGCTGTCCCGCTGCGACGAGGCGGAGGCAAGCCTGCGCCGCGCGGTCGAGCTGCAGCCGGATTTTCCCGAAGCGCACAGCAACCTGCTGCTGGCCATGCACTACCGGAAAGGCGACGACGGGCCCGTGATGTACGCGGCGCACCTGGAATGGGCGCGCCAGCACGCAGGCGGCCTGCCGCGGCCGCAGTTCGCGGCCAGGCCGCCCGCCGCCGGGAGGCGGCTGAACATCGGCTATGTCTCGCCCAATTTCCAGCAGCACGCGGTCGCCTGGGCGATCGAGCCCGTGCTCGCCGCCCACGACCGCAGCCGTTTCCGCACCTTCTTCTATTCGACGGTCGCGCATCCGGACGCGGTCACGCATCGGTTCATGAAGCTGTGCGACGAATGGCGCGACATCGCCGCGGTCTCCAACGAGGCGGCGGCGCGAATGGTGCGGCAGGACCGGATCGACATCCTGGTCGACCTGGCAGGCCATACCGGCGGCGGCAGGCCGCTGCTGCTCGCGCGCAAGCCGGCGCCGGTACAGGTCAACTGGCAGGGCTATCCGAACACGACCGGATTGACGCAGGTGGACTACCGCATCACCGACGCTTACGCCGACCCGGAGGGGGAGACCGAGCGCTTCCACACCGAGAAGCTGGTGCGCCTCCCGACCGGGTTCTTCTGCTATGCGCCGCCGCCGGACACTCCCGAGCCCGGCGAGCCGCCCGTGCTCTCCACGGGGCAGATCACCTTCGGCTGCTTCAACAACCTGGCAAAGGTGACGCCGGAAACGATCGCGCTCTGGTCGCGGATCCTCGCGGAGCTGCCGCAGGCGCGCATGCTCATGAAGGCGCACGCGCTCGGCCAGGCGAGCGCGCGGCGCGACGTCCACGCGCATTTCGCGGCGGGCGGCATCGCTGAAGGCAGGGTCGAGCTGTCCGGACCCGAGGACAGCCACGGCGGGCACCTCGCGCGCTACCGGGAAGTGGACATCGGATTGGACCCGTTTCCGTACCACGGCACGGCCACGACCTGCGAAGCGCTCTGGATGGGGGTGCCGGTGGTGACGCTGGCGGGCCGGACGCACCTTTCCAGGGTAGGCGTGAGCGTGCTGCGCAGGATCGGATTGGACGACCTGATCGCGGCCACGCCCGGGGAGTACGTGCGCAAGGTGGTCGACCTGGCGGGCGACCCGGTGCGCCTGCGCAAGCTGCGCGCCGGCCTGCGCCGCGCCATGACCGACTCGCCGCTGCTCGATGCCGTCGGATTCGCGCGGGCGCTGGAAGCGGCGTATCTGACCATGTGGCGCTCATGACGGCACTCCCGGAAATGCAAGTGGCGCGGAAGGCAGGCGGCGCAGGGATGCTGGAGCTGAATATTCGGGGCGGCGCGCGCATTTGCGTGCCCTACGACCTCGACAGCATCAGCTCCTATGTATTGCTCGAGCAGGAGGACTGGTTCGAGGAGGAAATCCGCTTCGTGCGCCGCTGGCTGCAACCCGGCATGCAGGCCGTAGACATCGGCGCGAACGTCGGCGTCTATACCGTCGCCATGGCGAAGGCCGTTGGCAAACGCGGGCGGGTATGGGCGTTCGAGCCCACGCCGGAAACGGCTGACATATTGCGCCTGAACGTGCAACTGAACGATGCTGCGCACGTCGATCTGCGCCGTGCCGCGGTCAGCGAGCGCGAGGGGACGATCGCGTTCTCCGTCGGCGCGGACCCGGTCGCCAACGCCGTCCCGGCCGGCGGCGTCGCTGGCGCGGGCGACATCGAGTGCGCCGCGGTGACGCTCGACCGGACCGCCGCCGAGCAGGATTGGCGTGCCGTGGATTTCATCAAGATGGACGTCGAAGGCCACGAGCGGGAGGCGCTGAGCGGCGGGGCGAGGTTCCTGGCGACCGCGTCGCCCCTGCTGATGGTCGAAGTCCGCAAGGCGGACACCGTGGACCTGGACCTGGTCGACCGGATCGTGAAAATGGGCTACGACGTCTACCGCCTGCTGCCGGGGCCCCTGATGCTCGCGCCGTTCGATCGTTCTGCGCCGGCGGACGCGTACCTGCTCAACGTGTTCGCCTGCAAGCCGGACCGCGCCGCAAAACTTGCCGCCGGGGGATTTCTCGCCGGCTCCGCCGCCGGCGAGAGCGCAGCCCCCGCGAAGAATAGCTGGGCGCGTTACCTGCGCGATGCGCCTTATGCGCGCGATCTCTCTGGCCAATGGCCGCGCAGGCCCGGCTGGTTTGCGCCCGCGGACGCGCGCACGTACGCGGAAGGCCTGGATGCCTTTGCGCTCTCGAGGGACGCCGAGCGCAGCCCGGCGGAGCGGCTGGCGTGGCTTGCGCGTGCGTTCCAGTGCGTCGAGGAGGCGCTCGCGGCCCGCGACAGCGTCGCGCGGCGTATTTCCTGCGCGCGGCTCGCAGCGGAACTGGGCTGGCGCCACGCCGCCGTGGCTGCGCTGAGAAGGAACGTGGAGCCGGCGCTCGCGGACGTCCTGACGCCACCGGCCGAGCCCTTTCTCGCGCCCTCGGCAAGGCATGAACGCATGCGCGCGGGCACGGACGCGGCCGGCTGGCTGAAGTGCGCGCTGGTCGAGGAATTCGAGCGCCAGAGGGCGTTCTCGTCGTTTTATCTCAAGGCGAACTCGATCGATCTCATCGGTGCGATCGCGCACCTGCCTTTCTGCTCGGCGGAGATGGAGCGCCGGCGCCAGCTGGTGCGCATCCGGCACGGGCTGCAGAAACGGCCGGAACCCGCCGCGCTCCTGCGCGAGCACTCCGAAGACAACCTCAATCCGCAGTTCTGGTCGGGAGCGACGTGACCGAATCGGTGCACGCGAAGCTGCCGGGCGCCGCTGCGATCGCCGTAACGCTGCTCTTTGCAGTGTCTTGCGCCGCTTTCGTCTGGCAGCCCACGCTCGCGACCTTTGCCGACGACAGCGTCAGCTACCTGGTGATGGCGCAGGTCTTTTCCCCGTACCAGGCGGCGTCGCCGGCAGTGGCGGCGGCATTTTCGCGCGAAGCTTTCTATCCGCCGTTGTTTCCGCTCGTGCTCGCGCTGGCCGGCGCGGCGCACGATATCGCCCGCGCGCATGCGGCGACGGCGCTGATGCTGGCGGCGGCGCTGCCCTTTGTCTACCTGCTCGGCGTGCGCTGGCTCGGCGGCCGCGGCTCGGCCCTCGCCGCGCTCGCCTGCATCGCGCTGCTGCCGTCCCTGTGGATCAACGCCAAGGGCATCCTGAGCGAACCGCTCCTGTGCCTGCTGCTGGTCGCGACTTTCTGGGCGCTCGACCGCGACGAAAGCGGGGCGGCCGCGCCCTGGACGACCGGGTGCCTGATGGTCGCGATGGCGCTGACGCGGACGGCGGCGCTGCCGATGATCGGAGTTTACGCCCTCTGGGCGATGTCGCGCAGAGGCGCTCCGCTGGCCGCGCGTCTGCGCGGCGTGGCGCCCGCAGCGGCCGCGCTGCTCGCCTACGGGCTCTGGGTGCTGCTGCGACCGTCGATGACGGAAGACGACTACGCGCGCATCCTGCTGGAGAAAGGGCAGGGCCTGTTCGATGGCCAGGGCAGCTTCGCTGCCGCGCTTGGCGCGAGCGTGGCGCGCCAGGCGCATGCCATCGTCGAGGGGTGGGCCGGATCCTTGCTGCTGTTCTGGGTGGAGGGCCAGCCTACGCGCTTCGCGCTGGCGAGCCTGATCGGCGTCCTTTCCCTCGCCGGTCTCGCCATCCGGATCGCGCGCGGCAGCGCCGACGGCTGGATGACGGCGGCTTACCTGGCGACGCTGCTCGCCTGGCCCTTTTACGAGCAGATGGAGCGGTTCCTGTTCCCCGCGCTGCCGGTACTGGTTCTCTATGCCTTTTTCGCGGCGGGCGAGGCGATGCGGGCGATGGCGCGCCCTCGCGCGCTCGCGCATGCCGTGGTCGTCGGGCTGATCCTCACGCTCGCTCTGCCGGCCATGGCGTTCATCCGCCAGCGCTCGCAGGCGCCCGGGGCGGTGACGCGGATCACCGACTGGTACCGCACGCCGGACCTCGATCGCGCGCGCCGCCGCGCGCAGACGCACCTCGATTTGTTCGACGACATGCGCGCGATCGGCGCGCTGACGCAGGCAGGCGACCGCGTGATGTGGGTCGCGCCCTCCTATATCGCGCTGCTCGCCGACCGGCGAGCGTTGCCCGCGCCGGACGCTCGCCTCTCGCCCGAGGCGTACCGGGAGGCCGTGCGCAAGTCGGGTGCCGACTACGTGTTCCTCAGCCGCTACCATCCACGCGACACGATTCACGATTCCGCGTGGCAGTCGGGCGTGCGCGCCCTTTCGGGCGAAGGCAAGGCCGTGCACACGCGCACGCAGGACGGGGGCAGCGTGGTGACCTCGATCCTGCTGCGGACACCGAAATGAGGCGATTGCGCGCAATCGCCGATGAGGGCGTCCGGTACCTCGCCGCGTCGGCGCTTGCCCTCGCCGTCGACTTCGGGACCTACAGCGGCTTGATCCGCCTCGCGGGGGTGCACTACCTCGCGGCCGCGCCGGCCGGCTTCGCGCTCGGCTTGGCGACGATCTACGCCTTGAGCATCCGCTGGGTCTTCCGCCAGCGTCGCCTGAAGGATGCGCGCGCGGAGTTCGTGCTGTTCTCGCTGATCGGGCTGGCCGGCATGGCGCTGAACCAGCTCATTATCTATGCCGGCGTCGAATGGCTGGCGCTTTCCTACGAAGCGGCCAAGCTCCTGTCGGCGGGCGTCGTGTTCTGCTTCAATTTCGCTTCCCGCAAGCTCATGCTCTTCACCCACTTCCGCTGATGGAAACCGTTCGTTCGCGCGTACTGGTCATCGGCGCCGGCCCGGCGGGGCTGACCGCGGCCTGGGAACTCGCCGAAGCAGGCGTGCGCGACGTCACGGTGCTCGAGGCGACGCGCGCCATCGGCGGCCTGTCGCAGTCGGTCGAGTTCAAGGGCAACCGCATGGATATCGGCGGGCACCGCTTCTTCTCCAAGTCGGACTGGGTGATGAATTGGTGGACCCGCATGCTGCCGCTCGCGGCGAGCCCCGGGCTGGATGCGGGCGACCGGGAGCTGGTCCTGGCCTACCAGGGCAAGCGGCGCGCGCTGGACGCCGCGCCGGCCGCGAGCGAGGCGGACGAACGCGTGATGCTCGTGCGCCGGCGCCTGTCGCGCATCTATTTCGACGGCAAGTTTTTCGATTACCCGTTGAAGGCGAACCTCGAGACCGCGCTCAAGCTCGGGATCTGGCGCTGCGCCCAGTTCGGCGCAAGCTACCTCCTTGCCATGCTGTTCCCGCGCCGGCCCGAGCGCAGTCTCGAGGATTTCTTCATCAACCGCTTCGGCCGGCGGCTCTACCTGCAGTTCTTCAAGGAGTACACGGAAAAGGTCTGGGGCACGTCCTGCGACCGCATCAGCGCCGA
>Ga0335084_10006054_pt1 | contig 11998 bp, 15 predicted proteins | sample Lox_Sample_44_FD_206721 | JGI IMG/M metagenome (GOLD analysis project Ga0335084, IMG submission 206721) | Soil microbial communities from Loxahatchee National Wildlife Refuge, Florida, United States - Lox_Sample_4.4 | ecosystem: Environmental > Terrestrial > Soil > Wetlands | place: USA...
AAAGCGGCGCGCGACGGCGGCGCGGCATGATCGGTGACCGGCAACACGTCTTCGTAGGCGAGCGGGGCGGTGATCATCGGGTTGTCCCACGCGAGACGCCGCGCGATCCACGCGCCGAACGCGCTCGCGAACTTGCCGACGCGCAGGGTGATCCGGCCCGCGTCCGTCAGGCGCGCTTCGACGAAGTACTCGTCGGCGCGCGCATCGCCGCTGCTCCTCTCGCCCGGGTCGAAGCCGCGGTCGGCATCGAACTGCGCATGCACGAGCACGCGATCTCCGAAGCCGACGTCGACGAACGTCGCGACGCGCGGCGCGACGTACACGTCGTTGTCGGAGAACAGCAGTCCTTGCGCCGGTTTGTCCTGCGCGTACCACGTCGAATCGACGAGCATCGACACGTTTGCGACGACGCCGCCGTCCGCGGTCGAGAACGTGAGGTCTTGCGCGACGTCGTCGAGCGGATCGGCCGCCGCGCCCGTCGTCATGAACGCCGCGACCGTCCCAACGAGCGTCCTACGGCGCGAGCACTTCATATGCGACGACCGGTTCGGCGAAGCCCTTCAGCTGCAACGGCGCGAGCGGCCTCGTCTGGAACGCGCCATCGATCCGCCGCCGCGTCTCGTCGTCGATCAGGATCTGTCCGGCGACGGCCGAGGCGGCGATGCGCGCGCCGAGATTCACTCGCTCGCCGACCGCCGTGTAGTCGCTGCGACTCTCTTCGCCGATGCACCCGGCGACCATCGAACCGGAGCTGATGCCGATACCGACGTACAGCGCGTGCTCCGCGTCCGAATTCATCCGTTCCCGTTCCTTCAGCATCGCGCACGCGCAGGCGACCGCGCGGCGTGCGTCGTCGTCGTACGTGCGCGGCGCGCCGAAGAGCGCCATGATCGAATCGCCTGCGAACTGATTGATGACGCCGCGATGCGCCTGCACGATCCGCGTCAACGCACCCATGTGGTGGTTCAGGATGCCGATCACTTCCTCCGGATCGCGGCCGACCGTGAGCGGCGTGTAGTTGCGAATGTCGCAGAACATCACGGTCATCTGCCGCAACTCGCCGCCGAGTTTGATGCGGCCGGCCACGAGTTCTTCGGCGACTGACGGATCCGTCAACTGTTGCAGCACCGCGTGATAGCGATCCTTCAGCCGTAGCCCGGCAGCCATGTCGTTGAACGATTCGGCCAGCGTGCTCATCTCGCGCGTCGACGACGGTTCGAGCGCAACGTCGTATTCGCCGGCGCGAATGCGCCGCGTCGCGGCGACCAACTCGCCGATCGGTCGTGCGAGCTGCCGTGATAGTGCAACGCCGATCAGACCCGCGACGATCAGCGCGGCCGCACCGGTCGCGGCGATGCGCAGCGCGAGCCCGCGTTGTTGCGCCTCGAATTCGCCCATCGGGAACACCGATACGAGGTCGGCCGGTGGATAGCGCGAGCGTTCGTTCAGACGAAAGCGCGCGTATCGATAGTGTGCGCCGGCCGCGTCGAGCTCCGCGTCGGCCGGTACGTCGTGCGCCTGAAGCGCCGTCTCCAGCGGCGCCTTCAACGCGTCGGGCACGTCGCCGCCGACCAGCCGTCCGTCGAGCCACAGCACCGAATGCAGGCCCTCGTGCGTCTCGTTCGGGCCGGTGCCGAGCCGCCGCACCCGCTCGCCGAGGATCAGCGTGCCGACGTTCGCGTCGAAATTGACGATCGGCGTCGACAGCACGCGATAGACGATCGACGGCTTGCCGTCAATCGTCAGCTCGATGAAGCCGACCTGCACCTCGACGGGATCGTTGGCAGGCGTTCCGCTCGGTACCAGCGAGCCGCGTATCCGATCGACGTCCATCGCACCGGCACGGCCGTCGTCCGGCGGCGGAATCAGGTTGCCGTGGGGGTCTAACAAACGAAAGAACGAGAACTGGCCGAGCCGCAGTTCGTCACCCGCGATCTTGTAGATCTCCGGATCGTTCTCCTCGAGCGCCGCGAACAGCCGTACCGACGTCGCGAGCCGATGTGCCTCCTCGGCCGCGAATTCGAGCTGCGTCTCGTGCTCGCGCGCGAATGCCGCCGCTTGATGGCGGAACAGCTCGTCGACGACCGCACGGTACGACGCGCTGCTCTGGCGCTGCGCGACGTAGAGGCTCGCCGCGGTGCTGAGCACGACGACCGCGAGGATGGCCTGCAACAGTTTCGTGCGAAACGTCATCGCATCACGGCAGGTTCGCCCGCACGGTCTTGCCGGCGACGATCGTGACGCGTGCGTCGAGCGTTTCCTCCGACGGCAGAAACGCGTGCAGCTGGTAGTCGCCGGGCGGCACGTTGTCGAGTGTGTAATGGCCGGCCGCATCGGTTTCGGTAAACCACGGCGTGTCGAGCACCAAGAGCAGGTTGCGCATGTGCTTGTGGATCTCGCAGTAGATCTTCACGAGCCCCGGTTGATCGAACGTGATCTGCGGACTCTGTTCGTCTTTTCGATAGCGGCCGAGGTCGAAGCGTTTCGTCTTCGAGTACGAGAACACGCTGTGGAATTCGTCGTCATGGTTCGGAAACGCGACCCGCGTGCCGGTACGCACCACGGTGAAGCCGGGTCGGAACTGATAGCCCTCTTGCGCGATGGTCACCGCCACAAGCGGCGCGTTCGCCGGATAGACACCATCGTCGCGCGCGAGATAGACGGCCGCGCGCGGCGCGTCGGGGTCGGCGATCGGCTTCTTCGTGTGGGCTTTGTAGCCGGGCGGCAGCGGCTGCGCCTTCGCGGGACCGAGCGCGACGTCGCCGGTGACGCCGCCGGTCGGCTCGGCGGGCGCGACGGCGCCGACGAACAGCGCCGCCGCAAGAGCGACCGCCGCGGCGACCGCGAATGAGCGCGAATGGACGAACCCCATGCTGCCGACGTTACGTCAGTTCGGCGGCGAACGCATGTCCGAGGCGAATTACGCCGCGTCGTGAAAGATGATGCCGAGCGCGTAGCGCTCGCCGCCGCGCAATCGGCTGACGCCGTGCCGCATCTTCACGCGATGGACGCCGCGCGCGCCTTTGGCAGGCCGTTGGTTGACCGCGAACACGACTGCGTCGCCGCGCGACAGCGGTACCACTTCGACACGCGACTGGAGACGCGGCCGCTGTTCGGTCAACACGAACTCGCCCCCACCGAAATCGATTTGCGGCTCCGACAGCAGACACGTCACTTGCAACGGAAACACGTGCTCGCCGTACAGGTCTTGATGCAAGCGATTGTAGTCGCCGTCACCGTACTTCAACAGCAGCGGCGTCGGCCGCAACTGGTCCGCGCGATGGCAGCGCTCGAGAAACGCCGCGTGATCGGCCGGGAACCGCGCATCGATCCGCATCGCTTCGTGCCAACGGTTGGCCACGGGGGCGAGAGCAGCGTACAGCGACGATCGCAATTCCGCGATCCGTGGCGGCAGCGGATAGGCGAAATACGCATACTCGCCCTGACCGTAGCCATGCCGCTGCATGACGATCCGCTTGCGGAACAGCGCGTCATCCTTCCAACAGTCTCGCAGCGTCGCGCAGTCGGCGGCCGTCAGCAGGAGCCGCAACACCGCATAACCATCGGCGTCGAGCCGTGCGCCGACCTCGTCCCACTTCAAAGGCCGCGCGCCTCGCGTTCGAGCAGCGCCCGCTTGCGTTCGACGCCCCAGCGGTAACCGGACAGCGCGCCGTCCCTGCGCACCACGCGATGGCACGGAATAGCGACCGCAAGCGGATTCGCGGCGCACGCCTGCGCGACGGCGCGCGTCGCATTCGGTTCGCCGAGCTTGCGCGCGATGTCGGCGTAGCTTTGCGTCGAGCCGGGCGGAATCTCGCTCAGCGCCCGCCACACGCGTTGTTGAAACGCGGTGCCGCGCACGTCGAGCGGCAGGTCGAGACCGCGTCGGGGCGCCTCGACGAAGCCGACCACTGCGGCGACCCAACGTTCGAACTCGGCGTCGCCGCCGACGAGCGTCGCGTTTGCGAAGCGCCGTTCGAGATCGCGCACCAACGCATCCGGATCGTCGCCGAGTGCGATCGTACACACGCCGCGCGCCGTCGCCGCGACCAGAATCGAACCGAGCGAACACTCGCCGACCGCGAAGCGGATCGTGGTACCGGCGCCGCCGGCCCGATATGCGCGCGGCTGCATCCCGAGCGATTGTGCCGCGGTGTGGTAGAAGCGGCCGTTCGAATTGAAGCCGGCCGCGTAAATCGCATCGGTGACCGACTCCGCGCGCGGCAACGCGGCCCGCACGTTCGCGGAGCGCCGCGCGTCCGCATACCCCTTCGGCGTGAGTCCCGTCGCAGCCTTGAACACGCGATGGAAGTGATGACGGCTCAGGCCCGCCGCGCGCGCGAGTTCGTCGAGGGATGGCGGTCGCTCGGCGCCCTCGATCAGGCGACAGACGCGTTCGATCGCAGCCGCGTGCCGTTGCTCCAGCGATGCGTCGTTCGGCCGGCAGCGCTTGCACGGCCGGAAGCCCGCCTGCTCGGCCGCCGCGGCGCTCTCATGAAACGCGACGTTCTCACGGCGCGCCAGCCGCGCGGCGCACGACGGCCGACAATACACGCCGGTGGTGCGCACCGAATAGAAAAACGAGCCGTCGGCGCGCGCGTCGCGCCGCTGCACGGCGGACCAACGCGCTGCGTCGGTGGCGAACACGGGGTCGATCGCGGATACGGACATGGCGTGCATGATGCTCTCCTGCTGGCGTCGCCGAAACTCGAGCACACCGTAGACCACACCGGAGCGCACGACACTCCGTTCCTTGCGGTCGAATTCGAGGTTCGCTCAGGTGATCGCGGCCAACGCCGTCGCGTACGCGTCCGCCGCCGCATCAAAGCGGTCGACCGTGAACTTCAAATCGCGCAGGTGGCCGTCGTGCAGTCCATAGATCCAGCCGTGCACGATCAACGCCTGGCCACGCTCCCAGGCGTCGCGCGCGATGCTGGTGTGGCAGACGTTCGCGACCTGCTCGATCACGTTCAACTCGCACAACCGGGCGCTGGCGAATTCGTCGCTGATGTCGGCGAGCCGGGCGGTGTGCATCTGACGAACGTCCTGCAGGTGCCGCAGCCAGTTGTCGCTGAGGCCCAGTCGCTGCTGGCGCAGCGCCGCGTTGACGCCGCTGCAGCCGTAGTGGCCGCAGACGATCACGTGGCGCACCTTCAGGATGTCGACCGCGAACTGCAAGACCGACAGACAGTTGAGATCGGTGTGCACGACCAAGTTCGCGACGTTGCGATGCACGAACAGTTCGCCCGGCAGCAGCCCCACGATCTCGTTGGCGGGCACGCGGCTGTCGGAACAACCGATCCACAGATAGGTCGGCGATTGCTGCCGCGCGAGCATGCGGAAGAAGTCCGGATCCCGCTCGCGAATCCGCGCGGCCCACGCCCGGTTGCTTTCGAACAGATGATCCAACGATTCCACCCGCGCTCCTTCCTGTCTGAGGCCGTCTCGGCCCGTCGGCGGCGCGTCCGCGCCAGCCGCATATTCTACGAACTTTCCACAATCGAACCGTAGCGCGAGCGGCGCTAGCGTAGTCGCGACGAATTGGAGGTTGGATCATGCAGCATCCTTTGCAGATCACGTGGCGTGGCGTGCCGCCGTCGCCGGCCCTCGAAGCGGACATTCGCGAAAATGCCGCGAAGCTCGAACAGTTCTTCGATCCGGTCATCAGCTGCCGAGTCGTCATCGAGTGCCCGCAGACGCATCGCCGTCACGGCAACCTGTATCGGCTACGCATCGACGTCCACGTGCCGGGCCACACGATCAATGTGTCGCGCGACGCTCAGGTGGATCATTCGCACGAAGACATGTACGTCACGATCCGCGACGCGTTCGATGCCGCGCGCCGGCAATTGCAGGACCACGCCCGCTTCGTGCACGGCGACATCAGAGCGTCGTCGACGAGCCCTTAGTCAGATTGCGAGCCGCGGCGCCTTGCGCGTCACCGACGTCTTGAAGCCGCGCGGCTTGACGACGAACACGTCGCAGCCAACCGCGTCGATCACCGCCTCGGCGGTGCCGCCGATGTGCGCGCGACCGTGGCCGCTGCGCGATACCGCGCCCATGACGAGCACATCCGCACGCCGTTTCGCCGCGTTGCGCACCAGCCCCTCAGCCGGATCGCCGCCCTCGAGCAACGCCTGCGCCGCGACGCCGTGACGCCGCGCGAGCCGTTCGATCGCTGCGACCGAAATTGGCTTCACCGGTGCATCGAACGGCCACGCCCGCACGTCGCGCTCGGCGATGTGGATGAGCGCGATCTCGCCGCCGACGCAACCGACCACGTCGCGCGCGGCACGCACCAACTTGTCGTCGAGCCCGGCCGGCTTCGCGCGCGCATGCATCGGGTCGACCGCCGTCAGCACGCGCGGCTTCTTGGCGAGCCCACCGCCCTTGACGAACCACACCGGGCACGGACATTCGCGGATCAATTCCCAGTCCGAGTTGTTGAGAAACCAACGCGCGATCCGCGAGTGGCGGCGCGACGCCGCGACGACGAGGTCCGGCTTGTCGGCGAGCACGCGGCGCACGATCGCGTGCGCAGGCGGAAAATCCCACGCGACCTCGCAGTGAACCCGCAACCGTTTCGCGCGTAGCGGTCGCGCGAGCGCGCGCAATTCGGCGCGGCGCTGCTTCGCGAACGCAGCGAGGATCTTCGTCGGATCGGACGGCAGCGGGTCCGGCAGCGGGGAAGGATTCGAGAACGCGTGAAACAGCGTCAGCGACGCGCCGCAGCGTTGCGCGATCAGCGCGGCTTTGCGCAGCGCGACTTGCGGCTTCTCGCTCGGATCGCGTACGGCAACCAGAATCGATTCGAACGTCATCGCGGCTCCTTTGGTGCGGTCAGCGCGCGACGGCCGACGGTTGCGCGGCCGTTCGCTTGGTCGGATGCATGAGCCGAAAGCCGATCGCAAACCGGTTCCACGCGTTGATTGCGTTGACGAGCAGCGTGAGCTTCACGAGCTCCCCTTCGTCGAACTGTTCGCGCGCGGCCTCGTACGCGGCATCGGGCACGTGCGTCTAGCGCGACCAGCGTCACCGCTTCGGTCGGCGCGGCTTGATACGGATTGAGTCGGGTCTTCATGTCGGTCCTCCTTCGTGGTGTTCGATTATGCAGCTTGCGGCTTCCTCAGCAGCATCGATGCGATGAGCGCCGCCAGCAGCGTAGCCCCGAGCACATAGAACGAGTCGCTGAACGCCATGATGAACGCCTGGCGCCGTACGCGATGGCGGTCGTCCACGATGAAAACATGAACGGCAAGCTCGACACGAATTGGCTCGGCCGCCCGAAGGAAGGCTACGGCTTTTCAAACGACGCAAAGAGTCTGCTCAGCGCCCCTTCGTTTTCCGATGCCAGCTTCGAGTATGACGGACAGAACCTGGATCTGACGATGACCCTGCGTTACTGAGCACGGTGACGATGCGGGGCGACCGCGGGCGTGTGGCGCATGCTCAACGCCAGTACGACGCTGCCGAGCAGTGATCCGGCGATGACGAGTAGGCTCGCGGCGTAGCTGTCCGTCATGTCATGCACGCGACCAATCACGTACGGCCCGACGAAGCCGCCGAGATTGCCGAACGAATTGATCAGCGCGATCGCTCCGGCCGCCGCGGTGCCGCTCAGGAAGGTCGTTGGCAACGACCAGAACACCGGCACCGCGCTCCAGATACCGACCGCCGCGACCGACAGCGCGATGACGCCGAAGACCGGTTCGCGTAGAACGGCCGTCGCGATCATGCCGATCGCGCCGACGAGCGCCGCGATCGCGACGTGCAGGCGCCGTTCGCCGGTCCGGTCGGAATGCGCGCCGGCGAACACCATCGCGATCGCCGCGCAGACGTACGGAATGGCAGACACCAGCGCCGTCTGCACGCGATCGAGCGACCCCAGCGATTGGATGATCTGCGGCGACCAAAAACTGATGCTGTAGAAGCCGACGATCAGCGTGAAGTACAGCAAGCAGAGCCGCCACACGATCGGATGCATCAGCGCACCGCGCAAATCGACGCGATGTTCCTTCGCGATCGCCTCGGCTTCCGCGCGCATCGTCTCGGCGAGCACCGCGCGTTCCGCACCGGACAGCCATTTCGCCGCGTCCGGCCGATCGGGCAAATGGAACAGCACCGCGACGCCGAGCACGACCGACGGCACCGCCTCGGCGAGAAAGATCCACTGCCATCCGGCAACGCCGTGCACACCGTCGAACGTGAAGAGCCATGCCGACAACGGCGCACCGACGACCCCGGCGATCGCGGTCGCCGTCATGAAGCCCGACACCGCCGCGGCGCGTTCGCGCGCCGGGAACCACAGCCCGAGGTAATAGACCACGCCCGGAAAAAACCCCGCTTCGGCGGCGCCGAGCAGGAAGCGCAGCGTGTAGAAACCGGTCGGCGTCTCGACGAACACCATTGCACCGGAGACGAGGCCCCACGTGATCATGATCCGCGCGATCCACACGCGCGCGCCGATCCGCGCGAGCACCAAGTTGCTCGGCACCTCGAACAGGAAGTAACCGATGAAGAAAATGCCCGCGCCGAACCCGTACACCGTGTCGCTGAAGCCGAGTGCGCTCTTCATCTGCAACTGCGCGAAGCCGACATTGATCCGGTCGAGATACGCGGCCACGTACAACAAGAACAGAAAGGGGATCAGACGACGTGAAACGCGGCTCAGCGTCGCGCTGTCGGCCATGGTCGTCACGCGGCGCGATGCGTCTTCGATTTCGAGTCGTCGCGACGAAAGTGCGCGGCGAGCAGCGCGATCCAGGCAACGAGCGCGACCAGAAATACCAACAATCCGCCGACGAAGACGATCGGCTCGAGCACGGCCGGGTGCCGAGCATTCGCCGCGACGACCCGCCAATGCACGAAGCCGAGGAAGATCGCGAGCATCGTCGCGAAGTGCGCCGTATGGTCCTGCAGGAACGCATATGTCTGCGCGCGACGCTCCGGCGCGAGCCAATACTCGCGGTGCGGCAGATTCAGCAAGCTCGCCGGCACGTGCGGAAGGACGCGCGCCGACGCGAAGATCACGAGCGGCAACGAAATCGATACGATCAGCATGAACGCAACGTATGCCGAACGCGGCATGTAGCCGTTCGCCGTGCCGTCGCCGGCGAAATGCGACGCGACATACGCGGGCAACGAGCGCCCGGACAACGATACGTAAGTCGCGACCGCGACGACCGACGCTGCCAGCGACGCCATCGAGCGGCGCGAGTCGGCGAGGCGCAGCGCGCGGCGGACCGACGGCTGGCGGTTCGTTTCAGTCAACGAGCACCTCCACCTCGAGCGGACCGCGCGGCGCACCGTCGCGCAGATAGCGCTCGACGATGTCGTGCAACGACGTCGGCGTCAGGTCTTCGTCGGTGAACCCGAGCGCGTCAACGCTCCACCACTGGAAGCGGTCGAGAACGCGCGCTTCGACTTCGTCCGACATGTGCGGGTCGAACCGCTCGACGTGCACGACGTAGTACTCCTCGCGCTGCCGAATGCGGCGCTTGCCCCAATCGAACGTGTGCTGCCGCCGCCACACGAGCGGACCGAGGCGCACGTCGGACAGACCGACTTCTTCGGCGAGTTCTCGCTGCAGCCCCGCTTCGACCGACTCGCCGGCCTCCAGCCCGCCGCCCGGCGCGATCCAGAACCAGTGACCGCCTTGCGGCGCGCGAATGCGCATCAACAGCACTTCGCGCTGCGGCGTCAGCAGAATCGCGCGGATCGCATACCGCTCGACGACGTCAGTCATCGACCTCGTCGCTGTCGACTTCATCGTCGTCGATCTGCGTGCATTTCACGTCGGGTTGCGCGCCGACCTTCAGCGTCGCGTCGTGGCCCTTCGACCAGAACACGATCTTGCCCTTGCCGGAATCGCCTTCGTATTTCGCGCCGGACGCCGACGGCACCGACTTCAGCGAATACGTGTTCGCGTCGATCGTCAGCGACATCGTGTCCTCTTCGAACATTGCGTCGACCTTCGACTTGCCGCATTGGAACATCGCGTCGACCAGCGGTTCCGGATTCGGCGGTGGGGCGCCGTACGCGAACGACGCGCCGACGCACGCGACGCCGGCGAAAAGAACTCGGACGTTGAGCATCACACCTCCTGCCTGGTCAGGGCGACGAGCATATGCTATCGCGCCGCCGCCGAATCGAACCGTCGCCTCAAAATACTTCGAGCATCGGCATCGCATCGGTCGCGTAGATGCAGTCGAGCAGAAACACCGCGAGACCGAGGTCGCCCGTCCACAACGAAAACTTGCGCTGCCCGTACGCGCGCTTGCCGCGTTCGGCTTGCTCGATCGCGTGCATTGCGAAGCGGCGCGCCCGCACGAGCCAACGCTCGTCGCCGCTGCGCGCGAACAACTTGAGCAGCGCGTAACCGCTGCCTGGCACGCCGTGACACAAGCTCGGCGGTTTCACCAGCGGGCCGGCGTGCCAGATCAGTTCGCCCGCGCCGTTCAACAGCGCGTCGGTGCGAGGCTCGTTCGGCAGGCGGGCGAAGCAATTCACCATCCCCGGCGCGCCGACGCAGTGTTGCAAGCGCAACGCGTCGGCGCCGGGGCGCGACGTCGGCCCGGCGACCAGCGGCCAGTTCGCGTACGCGTCGTCGTGCCACGCGGTCGCCTGCAACGCGCGATGCGCGCGCGCGAGCAACTCGTTGCGACGATCGCGTGTCAGCAGCGCGCTACCGCGCCACAACGCGTGCACCATTCCGGCGAGGCCGTGCAGCGCGCCGAGTTGCTTGTCGCGATGGCCATACAGATCGTCGCACCACAGATGGCAATCGAACTGCGCGTCGTAGTCCCAGCGCCGCCACAGCGCGTCGGCCCCCGCGCGATATGCGTCGACCCAACGCGGCGCACCGGTGCGCTCGTACAGGAAGAGCGCGGCGAGCATCGATCCCGCGATGCCCCATGCGAACCCGAGCGACGCTTCGCCGATGTGCGCGGTGACGACGTCGTGCAATTCGTTTTCGAGATCGGCATCGCGCGTGAGCCGCCATTGCAGCAGCGCGATCCCCGCATCTCCGAGCACGAACCCGAGCAGCGGCGTGCCGTCGCGTTCGAGCGTGTCGCGTCGATGCGCGTTGCGCAGCGCGGGCAATACATCGGCGTAATCGCGCAACAGCTCGAACCCGCCCGCCTCGTGCAGGCGGTGCAAAGCCCAGATGACGCCGGCGGCGCCGTAGTACAGCGGCTTCAACGTGGCCGCGCGCTCCGGCGAGCGATCGATCGGGTGAATCGGCCAGAAGCCCGCGACGGTGAAAGCCGCGTGTGCGTCTCGCACGATACGGTCGATTGCCGCGCGCGCCGCCGCTTCGCTCCAAGCGGCGCGCGTCAGCACTTCGTGCCTCGATGCTTCGAACAGCCCCATCGGTCCACCGGCGGCGGGTGTCGTCTCGCGCACCCCCACCTTCGAGTTCGCCCGCAGCGCATCGTACGCCCCAGTCGGTATTTCATGCCCGACCGAGTGCAGAACTTACACGGGCGGCTCGATCGAGTGCAGCGCGTCGATCAGTACCGTCGGTACCACCGGCTTGGCGAGGAAATAGCGAACCGAAAGGTTGTGCGCGTCGCGCTTCAATTCGTCGAGCGGGTGCGACGTGATTAAGATCGCCGGACAACCGTGTGCCCATTGAATCGCGCGGGCCACGTCGACGCGTCGCGCGGGCCGCCGAGCCGCCAATCGCACACCAGCACGTCCGGCGGCCATTCGCGGGCTTCGCTCACCGCCGCGTTCGCGTCGCCCGTCGAACCCCAGGGCAGCCATCGAGAGAACGCCCGACGGATTCCACGGAACTGGCCTGACACTCGCTGCTCGGTCGGAACCTCGCTCCGATGAAGATCGCAACGAGACGAAGCTTGGGACAGCCTCATTCTCAGGACGACAATTTGTCTCGCGATTTCGGGAAGGAGGCGCGACAACTCGTCTGCCTCTCTCTTCTGATCCGCTGTCGGATCTGCGAGCGCGACCAGCCCACACCAACGACGATCGCAGT
>Ga0335084_10006055_pt1 | contig 11996 bp, 11 predicted proteins | sample Lox_Sample_44_FD_206721 | JGI IMG/M metagenome (GOLD analysis project Ga0335084, IMG submission 206721) | Soil microbial communities from Loxahatchee National Wildlife Refuge, Florida, United States - Lox_Sample_4.4 | ecosystem: Environmental > Terrestrial > Soil > Wetlands | place: USA...
TGCCCAGCCCGAGATCCTGCGCCGCAGCCTGGAGGCTCTGGCACCCCGCCGTCCCGGCGTCGAGAATCTCTACTTTGTCGGCGTGGCGGGGTATGCCCATGAGGACGTGTTCCGGAAGGAGCTGTCGATCATCCGCGACCTGTTCGATCGCCGCTTCGCCACCGCCGGACGCAGCATCAGCCTGATCAACAACCCGGACACCGCGTTGCAATCGCCGATCGCGACCGTGACCAGCCTGCAGCGCACGCTCGCGCACGTCGGGAAGCTCATGAACCGCGACGAGGATGTGCTGGTCCTCTACCTCACCTCGCACGGCTCGGAAGACCATCGGTTCGCGCTCGACTTCTGGCCGCTGCGGCTGCGCGATCTCGATCCTCCGGCACTGAGGCAGATGCTGGACGCCTCCGGCATCCGATGGCGCGTCATCGTCGTATCGGCCTGCTACTCTGGCGGATTCATCGATCCGCTCAAGAACGATGAGACCCTGGTGATCACCGCCGCCGACCCGCATCACACCTCGTTCGGTTGCGGGTCCGAGTCGAACTTCACCTATTTCGGCAAGGCCTACTTCGACGAGGCGCTGCGTCGGACCCACTCCTTCATCGAGGCTTTCGGCATCGCCCGCACCACGATCGAAACGCGCGAACGCGCTGAAGGCAAGACCCCGTCCAATCCGCAGATGTTCGTGGGACCCGAGATCGCACGCAAGCTCCGGGCACTCGAACACAAGTGGGAGCACGCGGACCGTTCGTAGCGAACGAGGCCGGCATCCGCTGCGCCCGAGGTCAACCGCAAAATTCTCCAAGATCGGTTCGCGCGCGCTCTCTAAGATGATTGCATCTTGAGAGGAGGCATCATGCACGATCAGGTCGAAGTGGAGCGGACGCAGGCCGGCGCGAGCTCGTGCGCCACGGAAGGCAGGCTTGCGGCACTCGGCGAGGCTCTTCTGGCCGACCGCCCGGCGCAGGACCGCGCCGAGCAGATGATGCTGTATGGGCAGTTCCTCGGGTCGTGGGACGGGACCGTGGTGGTCCATGACGCCGAGACCGGCCGCCGCCAATCCACGTGCGAGGTCCACTTCGGCTGGGCGCTGGCCGGGCGCGCGGTGCAAGACGTCTGGATCGCTCCGTCGCGCTATGCGCGAGGACCCAACGAGCAGGGTCGCATGTACGGCACCACGCTTCGCGTGTACGATCCTCGAGCCGATCTCTGGCATATCACGTGGATCGATCCGGTGCGACAGGTGTTCAACCGGATGACCGGGCGCAAGATCGGTGACGAGATCGTTCAGGAGTACCGGAACGAGCAGGGAGCTCGCTGTCAGTGGCGGTTCACGGAGATCAGACCCGATTCGTTCCACTGGATCTCGCGCGACTCCGCCGACGAGGGCGCGACCTGGACGGTCCGTGTCGAGTTCTTCCTGCGGCGGCGCGCGACGGATCCTTCGATGACGGGCGCGGCTGCCGCGTCCTGAGAGCTTGCCCAACCTCGCGCGGTCGGTCGGCGGGTCGGAGATCGAGACGGCGCGATCCGATCTCCGAGAGGATCCTGCATCGCCGCAAAATCGGCGTGGAGGGCAGTAGCGGGGGAGCACGATGAGCGCTTTCGCATCCCGGAGGCTTGCGCTCCACTGCCGTGGAGCTACACTGCGCGCATGAACGCCGCAGAACGTTCCAAGCCCGAACCGAACTCCCCTTCCCCACATCCGCAGCCGCCAAGCCGAGGGACACGGGAGGAGGCTCCCACCGCAGCCACCGCGCATACCTCGAGGGGGATGAACCCATCATGACCACCGCCGCTCCAGTTGCCGACTGGCGCACTCGCTCCGCGAAGCAGACGCGCCTCGCGTTCGGGCAGGCGTTGCTCGAGATCGGTGCGCGGGAACCGCGCGCAGTCGTTGTGTCGGCCGATACGCAGGATCTGCTCGGCATTCGTCCCTACATCGAGCGCTACCGCGATCGCTTCGTCGAGCTCGGCATCGCCGAGCAGAACGCGATCGGTACGGCGTCCGGGCTCGCGACCACCGGCCTGTATCCGTACGTTTGCGCCTATGCCCCCTTCATCACCGCCCGCAGCATGGAGCAGGTGCGAAACGACGTCGCCTACGCGAACCAGCGCGTCGTGATCGGTGCCGCCGCGAGCGGCATCTCGCTGGGGGTCGCAGGCGGCACGCATCACGCGCTCGAGGACTTGGCGCTGATGCGCAGCTTCCCACACATGACCGTCATCGTCCCCGCGGACGTCGACGAGGCCTACCGCGCGACGCTCGCGACGCTCGACATCGACGGACCCGTGTACCTGCGCCTCGGCGGGCGCGTGGAGGAACCGCCGGTGAGCGACCCCGAGGCGCCATTTCGCCTCGGCCGGGCGGTGCAACTCCGCCCCGGCGCCGACGTAGCCGTCATCGCCTGCGGCGCCCTGGTCGAGATGGCCGTGCGGGCGTCCGACGCGTTGCGCCAGGAAGGGATCGGCGCGCGTGTGCTCAACATGCACACGATCAAGCCGCTCGACCGGGACGCTGTGCTCACCGCGGCCGCGGAGACGCGTGGAATCGTGAGCGCGGAGGAGCACCACCTCACTGGTGGCCTCGGTGGAGCGGTCGCCGAGCTGCTTGCCGTCGAGCGCCCCACGCGCATGCGCATGGTCGGCATGCCCGACACGTTCGCGATGGTAGGGCCCACAGGTCCGCTGCGGGCAAAGTACGGCATGAGCGCGGAGGCCATCGCCGACGCCTGCCGCACGCTCCTCGCCTCCCTCTAAGGTCCGCCGCAGGCCACTGGGTCCGCGACCCGCCTGGCGCGCTGCAGCGCGAGAATGCGGCTACACTCTCCACTGTCCAGCGGGCGACAGGCCCCCGGATCCCACCGTTCTCCAGGAGGAAGACATGCTGCTCGACGTGCGTACCTACATTTGCCGCCCCGGAACCATCAAGAAGCACCTCGCGCTCTACGAGCGTCTGGGCAAGGGACCGCAGACGCGCCACCTCGGCGAGCCCTTCGCCTATCTCGTGACCGAGACCGGCAACGTCAACCAGTACATGCACATCTGGGCCTACGAGGACGCCGCGGATCGCGCACGCAAGCGCGCCGCGATGCAGGCCGACCCGGAGTGGATCGCTTACACCGAGGAAAGCGCGAAGCTCGGCGCGCTGGAGCACCAGGAGAACCGCCTGATGCAGCCGGTGGCGTTCTTCCCGCTGAAGCGCTGAGCGAAGCCTGTCCCGTCACAGCGGGCGGCTCGGGCCCGCAATATACAATTATGCAGGCCTGACCCCGTTACCGTTAGAGCTCGGTGTCCCAATAGGCCTGGGCGCCGAAGCGTGCGAGCAGCGGTTGACACGGCGGACCGGCCAGCGCCGCGACTTTGGTCAGCGCATCGGCGATCACGCAACTGCGCGCGGCCACGGTGACGCTGCCGCTGCCGCTCCACGGGCGGTGGTGCCGGGGGTCGATGATGCACCCGAGCGGTTGCGCGAGCCGCTCCGGATAGACCGCATGCGGGCTCGAGCTGGCCACTGCCCCGCAGCGCAGCTCGGCGATCGGCACCAGACCCGCGCGCCGGCGTAGATGGACGAGCTGGCGCTCGGCTCCGAAGCGCCGGAGGTCACCGCCCGCATTGACCACTGCATCCGTGCACCCGCCGCCGCGCAGCGCGTGGACCGCCTGGTCCACCGCGAAGCCCTTGGCGATGCCGCCCAGGTCGATGAGCATGGGTCGGCGGAAGAACACGCGGCCCTCCGGAAGCAGCACGACATCATGCCAGTCGCCGCAAGCCGGCAGCGAACCGTCCGGACGTGGCAACAGGCCGGCTTCCACTAGTGCAGGAGCCACGGTGATGTCGAACAGCCCGTCGCTCGCGGCGGCGACGCGAAGTGCCCGCCGCAGCACGGCGTAGGTCCACGGGTGTACCGCCAAGGGCCGGCTGCTCGCTTCGCGATTCAGGCGCGTGAGCTCGCTGTCGCCGGCGTGAAAACTCATCAGACGATCGACGCGCTCGACAGCGGCCAGCGCCGTTTCCACCGCCCGCTCGACCGCGTCGCGGTCTGGCCCCTGCGCGCGGAGTTGCACCAGCGTGCCCATCGCCGGACGGGCCCGGCGCGACTCAGCGCAAGACGACCTGGTGGAAAGCGAGCAGCCGCTTGATGCCATCGGTGACGTGGCGGCAAGACAACGTCGCACCGCTGATATTGACGATGTCGGTGCCGACCTGCAACGGATCCGAAACCGTCTTGCCGACGAACTGATCGCGCCACTTCAGCTCACGGACCTGGTAGCCGTATTGCTCGCGGTACTCGATGACTTGGAACTGGCGCACGCTGCCGTCGGCATTGATGCCCAGCGCGTAGGTGATCAGCTCGTGCTTGCCGATGACCTGGTCGACGATCAACCAGCCGAGCAGCTTCCCCGCGGCCCGCGCTTGCCAGACCTGCTGCTGCGGCACACGGACCTGCACACCGGATTGCCGCTCGATGCGCGCGATCTGATCGGGGGTGAGGGTGACCGGTGCGGGCACGAATTCCTGCGCCGTCGCGAAGATCAGCGCTTGGGCCTGCTCGAGGCTCATGTAATGTGCGGCGAGACAGTACGCAGGCGCCGCACCGACGATAGCGGCTGGCGCCAGCCAGCGGAGGTCGAAGCTCATCGCAGGATTCTACCTTGGCCGGCTTGCTGGGAATTGCGGAATCCAGCGCCGCTGCGGCGTCTCGAGGTGCGCTGTGCGGCTGAGGAGCTTGGCGGCCCGCCCCGGAGTTGGCGGCGTCGGCGATGTACACTTCCATCTCGCGCATCCGAGGCGACCCCGCCGGGTCCGAGAGATGCTCCCGGCTGGCGGCGCACGTGCCCTCAATATTCGCAAAGAGAGGCCAGGCCATGCTGTTCCCGACCACGCTCGTTGGCAGCTACCCGCAGCCGGACTGGCTGATCGATCGCGAGAAGCTCGCGAAGCGCTTGCCGCCCCGCGTGCGGGCGAAGGAGCTATGGCGCGTTCCCGAGCCGTTCCTCGCGCAGGCGCAGGACGACGCCACGATCATCGCGATCAAGGCGCAAGAGGAGGCCGGCCTCGACATCATCACCGACGGCGAGATCCGGCGCGAGAGCTACTCCAACCGCTTCGCCACCGCCCTCGAGGGCATCGACATCGACCACCCCGGCACCGCGCTCGATCGCTCGGGCCACCCCAACCCCGTGCCGCGCATCGTCGGTCCGATCCGGCGCAAGCGCTCGGTCGAGGTCGACGACGTGAGGTTTCTGCGCGCGCACACGGCCAAGCCGATCAAGATGACGCTGCCGGGCCCCTTCACGATGAGCCAGCAGGCGCAGAACGATCACTACGCAAGCGACGAGGCGGCCGCCATGGCCTACGCCGCCGCGGTCAACGAGGAGATCCGCGAGCTCTTCGCCGCCGGCGCGGACACCGTGCAGGTCGACGAGCCGTACATGCAGGCGCGGCCGGAGAAGGCGCGCCAGTACGGAGTCAAAGCGCTCAACCGCGCGCTCGAAGGGATCACCGGCCCGAGCGCCGTGCACATCTGCTTCGGCTACGCGGCGATCATCCACCAGCGCCCCTCCGGCTACTCGTTCTTGCCGGAGCTCGCCGGCTGCTCCTGCGGCCAGATTTCGGTGGAGACGGCGCAATCGAAGCTCGACTGCGCCGTGCTGGCGAAGCTCGAAGGCAAGCAGATCATGGTCGGCTGTCTCGACCTCAACGACATGGCGGTCGAGACTCCGGATGTGATCGTCTCGCGCATCAAGCGCGCTCTGCGCTACGTCCAGCCGCGAAACGTGATCCTCGCGCCCGATTGCGGGATGAAGTACCTCCCGCGCGAGGTCGCGTTCGGTAAGTTGCAGGCCATGGTTGAAGCCGCGCGGCGGCTGCGCGCAGAGTACGGCGACGGTTGAGTGCGGATGGCGACGCCGCTGCAGGACAGCGCGCTCAGCCTGGATCGAGACCGAAGGAAGACACGTGATCGTAGAACAGATCTGGACCGCGAACTCGTATCGTAACTTCAATTATCTGATCGTCTGTCCGGAAACCGGCGATGCGCTCGCGGTCGACCCGCTGGACCATCAGAAGTGCCTGGCCGCGGCCAAGCAGCACGGCTGGAAGATCAGTCAGATCCTGAATACGCACGAGCATGGCGATCATACCGGCGGAAATCGTGCAATGGTCGCAGCGACCGGCGCCAAGCTGCTGGCGCACAGGAATGCAGCTCAGCGCATCCCGGGGGTGGATCGCGGGCTGAGTTCCGGGGACGTCATCAAGGTCGGCAAGACCGTAGAGCTGGAAGCTCTGGATACTCCCGGGCATACGATGAGCCATATCTGCCTGCTGTCGCACACCGACACGCCTGCGTTGTTCTGCGGGGATACGCTGTTCAACGCCGGCGCCGGCAACTGCCACAACGGCGGCCACCCGAGCGAGCTGTACCAGACGTTCGCCATTCAGCTCGCCAAGCTGCCGGACGACACGCTCGTATACCCGGGCCACGACTACATCGCGAACAACCTCGGCTTTACGTTGGACCGCGAGCCCGACAACGAGAAAGCGCGACAGATGCGCGAGCAGGTCCGCGACCAAGATCCGAGCCGGGCGCTGGTGACCACATTGGCGGTCGAGAAGCAGATCAACACCTTCTTCCGGCTCCACAGTCCCACGGTCATCGCCAAGCTGCGCGAGGCGTTCCCGGATCTGCCCGATGACCCGGATCCGAAAACGGTGTTCCTCAAGCTGCGCGAGCTGCGCAACCGCTGGTGACGGCGCCGTCCCGGGACGTCGTCACGCGACCGGCGAGCTGGCCATCTCGCGACTGTGTAACAAACGTAGGATAGAGTTCTCCTCCCCCATCGACTTCCACTGGAGTTGAAATGAACATCTCGATGTATCACGCGAGCGCGCCCCGTTTCGTCAACATGCTGAGGAACCTTTCCGCGATCCTGGACAAAGCGCAGGCGTTCGCGGATGCGAGGAAGATCGATCCCACGGTGCTCGCGAGCGCCCGCCTCTATCCCGACATGCTCCCGATGTCGCGCCAGGTGCAGATTGCATCCGACACGGCAAAGGGCGCGGTGGCTCGCCTGGCCGGGATCGACATCCCCAAATACGACGACACCGAGCAGACGCTGGCCGATCTGAAAGCGCGCGTCGCCAAGACCATCGAGTTCATCGGCACGGTCAAGCCGGCACAGATCGACGGCTCGGAGGACCGCGAGATCACGCTCAAGCTCGGCGGCAAGGAAGTGAAGTACACCGGGATGCAGTATCTGCTCGGCTTCGCTCAGCCGAACTTCTACTTCCACGTGACCACCGCCTACGACATCCTGCGGCACAACGGCGTCGACATCGGCAAAGCCGACTACATCGGCAATCCTTGACTGGGCCGGGGCCGCGCCTGGAGCGTAGCCGCCAGGCGCAACGCCTCGGGCGCTCGATCTGGCGCGATCGGTGTGCGCGTGTCAGATCCGTTCGAACACGCCCTTGACGTTACCGAACGGCGAGGCCCAGGTGCGGATCGTTGCGAAGCCGCGCGCACACACCAGGCTCTCGAGCTCCTCTACGCTATAGAGGCAAACGGGCTCGCGAATGCTGTGCTTCGCCTGCATCTCGCCGGCGAGCGGAGCAAAGCGATCTTCGACCGGATTCCCGGCGTGGGCGTATCCCATCCCGAGCTCGCTCGCGAGCCCGGACGCGGAGAGAAACAGGCGAGCACCCGTGCAGAGTCGGCCTGCCAGCAATGCCAGCAAGCGCGACGCCTCGTCGAAACGAAGGTAGTGGATGAACCGCTGAGAGTAGGCCACGCCCGCCGCCTCGGGGAAGTCTTCGGGCGTCGCATGCCGCAGGTCGATCTGCCGGAACTCGAGCGTCTGGATGCCGAGGGCCTGCCTGACGACCTCGATCCGCTGCCCGATGTCGGCGATGTCATAGAGGACGGATCTGCAGCCGAGCACGGCGAAGCGGATCCCTTGCACGCCGAGACCGCACCCGAGGTCCAGTGCGACCCGTTCCGGCATCTTCGGCGAGACGACGAAACGAAGCGTCTCGAGATCCAGGTGATCGATCCACTGGGCGGAGATGTCGACTCCGTGCGAGGTGACGGAGTGTAGGGACGGTTCTGTGTGGAGGTTAGCCTGTGCGAGGCTGCTCTTGGGCATCGCGCAGTCTAACGTGATTCGCGTCCCGGCTCCATCTGGCCGGCAACGCCAATCATCGCCATCGCCGCGATCGGTAACCCATCTGTAAGCGCCCGCTCGTTATTCTGACCCGGCATATGACAGCCACCTGGCGGTGCCCGGGCTGCCTTGTCCGCAGCGCGACGACCGAACGATGCGACCAGGCGATGCCGCTGGACCCCGGGTAGCGATTGATCCCTGGAGGCCCTCCCCGGCCGCGCGGCGCCCGCGACCGATGAATCCGATCGCCGGGCCGGGTGCCTGTCTTGGAGCCTCGAGACCTGATGGAGGCAACGCGGCATGGCCGAACTCGCACTGCAGCTCCCCGTCTTCATCGCTTCGCCCGGGGACGTACACAAGGAGCGCGACGCCGTCGAGGAGGAGATCCGGCAGCTCGCGGCCGAAGCGGCGTCCGACGGGTTGCTGCTCCGCCCGGTCCGGTGGGAGATGGATTCGCGACCCGCGCTGCAGCGTCCGCAGCAGGCCATCAACGAGCTGCTGAAGACCGCGGAGCTGGTCGTCGTCATCTTCTGGTCCACGCTCGGGTCGGAGTCGTCCCCGGGCGCGGAAGACAGCGGCACGCTCGAGGAACTGTTTCGTGCGACGGACCAAGTCATGCGCGGCTCGTCCGATGACGTCCTGGTCTATTTCCGGGACGCCCGCCCTCCGCCCGCGATGCGGGAGTCTTACTCACGAGTGCAGCTGTTTCGAGAGAAACTCCAGTCAAGCAAACGGGTGTTCTTCTGGAGCTACAAGACGCCCGCGGGTCTGCGCCAGGCGTTTGCGCGGCACTTGCGCCTGTGGCTCGATCGGTGGTGCGTTGTGCCGGAGATCTGTGTCAATACCTTAGCCGTCTCCTCTCCCGGAGCACCCATGCCTCAGGCCTTCGGAGAAAACCGGCTGACCGAGGTCTACCGCTTCTTCAGACCGGAACAAGAACCGCAACTGACGGCCGCGCTGGGGAATGCTGCAGTCGAGATGTACCAGCAGTTCGGGCCACGCGCGGTGCAGCAGCCCCTGCACCTTCCTCCCAACGCCATGCGGGCGGCGGCGAACTACGTCGGTTCGGTCGACGATCTCGGGCGCATCTACCTCATGCGGCTTCTGGGTCGTATCGACGTCTCGCAGTCGCCACTGCGCCGTCAAGACGGCAATGTCTACTTCGCGGACGAGGAGTGGTTCAGCTTCTTTTGCGCGATCGGGCTGCTCGATGCCATCAGTGCAAATCGAGTCCACGCCGCCGACCGGCAGCCATATATCAACCCGGTTCACCAGTACCTCGCGGCACTGGCCGAGCCTCGGCGGCGCGAAATCATCGACACGTTGACGCGGTGGCTCAAGAACACCGGCATGGTCACGCACGCGCGTCCGATCGCGCGCAACTTCGCCGCGTTCGTTCTTGGGATGCTGCATGCGGAGGAGGCGCAGGACGCGCTGATCGAGGCAGCGGAGCTCGACTCGGGCACTGACGTACGCGTCTACAGCACGATGTCGCTGGGGCGTATGCGCTCACGCCGACATCTCGGCCGGCTCGCCGCGCTATGGAGGCGAGAGACCGACGCGCAGCTGCGGACCACTATCGGTCAGGCCGTCTGCCGCGTCGTCGGCATCGGGCAATATCCATTCTAGAAATGGAGGGGAATCATGCTGCAACGCTCCTTAGTCCTATTGGCGATGTATCTGGTATCGATGTCGTGCAGCATTGCACAGACGGTCAAGGACGCGAGCGACGCTGCGGGCCCGAACACCGTTAAGAAGGAGTCGGCCGAGAAAGGTGTCGTCATCCTTGCCCTCGGCTCACTGGGATCGAGACGCACACTGGATCTGGAGGCTGATGAAAGCGAGGACCGGTCAAATGCGCTGCCACTGGGCGATCCGATGGTCAGGATACAGCTCAACATCGCCACGATCGCGGCCAAAGACGGCCAGGTGCTGCTGCTCGTCGCCGACGCCCGCAGCAAGACCCGCCTGCTGGAGAACTGTGCGGTGGAGGAAGGGCTTTGCGAGCTGCTGGATCAAGGCTTCGTCCGTGTCGACGTGGTGCCTCACGAGGGACCGTGGATCCGAGACTACGGCCCGGTCTTCGGCAGGACCTCGACGGGGGCACCCGTCGTACTGGATGCCAACTACCACGACATCCGTGCTGAATCCAATCAACACGCCCAGCTGACAGAGATCCAATACCGGCGTCTGGCGCTCGCCAAGCGGCTGTTCGTCGAACGCACCGTGGACGGTCTCAAACTCCGCCTCACGGGAAGCGCCGGACCGGACGATGAACGCGACGAGACGGCCGATGACGGGGCTTTGGAACACGGCACACGAGCAGCCGAGCCGAGAGAGCTGGAGGCGGCTCAGGAACCCGCCGGCGTCGAATCAACCGAGGCGCAGCGGCAGGTGCCCTCGAGATCCGGGCGATCGGAAGTGCGGCGGCCGGAATCTGACGATCAAGCGGACCTCGACGAGGAAGACGACGCCCGGGAGCCGCTGCCAGTGCGGCCGACTGGTGCCGTCCATTCAAAGCGGGCGTTCAGTGCCACGGAGCGCGAGCTCGAGCTCTACGACCGCCTCGCAGACGTCTACAGGCATCTCGACGTCAACCGGACCATCGACGACGAGTCGCCATACGACATCGCGCTTGCGGTGATGAGGAAGCCGGAGTCTCTCGTCGTCGTGCGCCCGGGCCTCGACCTCGACGGCGGTAACCTCCTGCAGTCCGATGACGGCCGCTGCTTCACTACCCGCACGCTCCTATCGCGCAATCGGCACCGCGAGTTGGACGTGACACGCCGCCTGGAGTCCGTCTATGGATGCCATGGCGTCGTGTACCTAGAGGCGCTCCCCGGCCCGGTGATCGAGCACGTCGACATGTTTCTTCTTCCTGCTACGGGAAAGAAGCTCTTCCTCGCCAGCTATGACCCGGCGGATCCGCTGATCGCCGCACACTGGGGAGAGATGCGCCCCGTCGAGCGCCGCACAGCCGAAGAGGCTGCGGTCGCGATGAAGGAGAACGAGCAGCAACTTCGTGCGCTGGGTTACGACGTCATCCCGGTCCCATCTCCGCTACCGCGCGTCGTCGAGGGCGAAGTCTACTATCCGACGGTTCTCAACGGCCTCGTGCAGATGGACCGCACGGGTAAGCCGCATGTCATCCTCCCGCGGTACGACAGGTATCAGGAGGACATCCAGGGGAACGCTTGGAAAGTGATCCGGGAGCAGTTCGGAACGCAGCTTGCCCTCGACACTGTGGAGTCGACGGTTGCGGCTAGCCGGCAAGGGGCCGTGCACTGCTTGACGATCATCGCGCCCCTGCAGATGACGATCTACGCAGACGCGGAGCTGAACTCGTTGCGGCAGCAGGTGGCGCTTGCTAGCCGCAGGGCCATGCAGCAATCCAGCGCGTCCATGAGCGAGTCCCAGCTCTTGGGAAGCTGGCTGCCCACTGGGAGCGACGAGGATCCCGATCTGCGGATTACGTTTGCGAATCATCGAATGCAGATCGAGGCCGGCACTGCTGCGCCGCTTAGCTTCGGCTACCAGATCGCGTCACGCGACAGGTCGACCTGGAAGCTGCAGCTCGATGACGACCAGGCGAAGTTTGACGTGGCACTGGAGTGGTCGGACAAGAACCACATCCGGCTGATCCTCGATAAGGACACCACGATCGCCCTGCAGCGCGAGTAGCAATGCGATTCGTCCGCGCCGCTCCAATGCGATCGACAGCCGGAGCAAGACAAGCACGTCGCGAAGCGTCATGCCGCTCGTCGGAGGCCCTAGCTCCGCTCGCCCAAGAAATCGTGAGAACCCCTCACCCGAGCGCTCCGATAGACGACG
>Ga0335084_10006056_pt1 | contig 11995 bp, 11 predicted proteins | sample Lox_Sample_44_FD_206721 | JGI IMG/M metagenome (GOLD analysis project Ga0335084, IMG submission 206721) | Soil microbial communities from Loxahatchee National Wildlife Refuge, Florida, United States - Lox_Sample_4.4 | ecosystem: Environmental > Terrestrial > Soil > Wetlands | place: USA...
AAAAGCATTGCGGATCGTTTTGTTCCACGATTTCTCCTCGATCAAAGCGGGTACAAGATTGCCTTACGGTTTAAGCGCAGTGTGAGAGTCGAAGCATTACTCATAATTGTGGTTCTTCTTTGTGCCGCCTTTCTCCGACATGAGATCCCCGCACGCCACGTATCCCACCTTCAGCATATGGGTGGACATGGGACTTCGCCACAGCACCAACATGGCACAGACAGTCCACACACACCTCAAGATCATCCAACCAATGACGGCAATAGATAACTGTTTACGAAGCAATTTGTATCTCTTGCGAAACTGACCTTTGTGCGCTAATCCGCAGAATAAATTTCCGCACAATACGGCAGGACATATAAGAAATTTGGCCGGTTAGCGAGCTTTAATCCACGTGACAATTTTTCCAATCACATCTTCTTCTATTCCATTAAAGCCATGATACGCAAATGCCTCACATGGATCACCGCGATTCTTTCCGCCTTTAAAGGGCGCCAGCTCTTTCTTAGAAGTCGCGCTCAACTTATTCATTAGACGGGGAATTTCGCTGTATGCGCAATGCTTGCAGCCATCTTGCTCGTGGTGTACCACCAAGACAGGAATGGTGATTTTTTCTAGTGCCATTTCCGGTACAGGGCGTCCTTTGTCGTCAGTCAATATCGTTGATGTTAAGACCAGACCGTCAGGGCCGCTACCACGAACAGGAAGCTGCGTGGCAACGAATGCAGCTGATTGAGTTCCCCGACTTGTTCCGATAAGCCATACCGGAATCCCGGCCCGGTGTTTAAGCCACGCAATCACGGCCCTCACATCGGCAACGTGTTCCGGGGTTTGCCGAAAGCCGCTCAGAAATGGTGCGCTCTGGCGATCAGAAGGTGCATCAAGAACAACCACGGCCAACCCGTTGTCAGCGAATAGTTGCCGTGTGCGAACAAGAAAATTGCCTCCCCCCCATCCGAAACTTCCATCGTCACGTATCTGGAGCCCACCATGCCCACCCGCGAAGAGTATGGCAGTGGCTTTCGGGTTTACAGGCACAAGATAAAGGAATCGCTGCGTCACCCCTGGGCGAGTAGGTATATCAAGCACCTTTCCTGATACCTGCCCAAAGGCCGCAGAACTGAGTACATATGGCAAAACGAGCAGAAATATCGTTATTAGCTGTTTCATATTTTTTCAGTCTAACATCATTTTCCGTACGGTGCAACATATTGCCTCGTGAACCCCCTCCCCTTTTGCCAAAGCCACAACCCTGAACATCCCAGCCGCCTCATGCAAGACACGGTCAAGAACTGAACAAATGGTCTTGATGTCTGATATAATTGATACAATTATTTATCTGCATATCTCTGTTTTTTGTTATACACTGCGATGAAGGAACGGCTTGATATTCTGCTTGTGGAAAAAGGAATGGTCTCGAGCCGTGAAAAAGCGAGAGCATTGATCATGGAAGGGAATGTCTTGGTGAACGGTATGCTTGTGACAAAAGCAGGTTCTCTGGTGAACTCAGATGCGCTTATTGAACTGAAGGGCGAGGAGGTTCCCTATGTGAGCAGGGGCGGACTCAAACTTGAGGCTGCCCTCCATCATTTTGGAATTAACCTCACTGGGCTCATCGCCATGGATGTGGGGTCGTCCACAGGAGGCTTCACTGACTGCATGTTGCAGAGAGGAGTAAGGAAGGTCTACTGTATTGATGTAGGGTACGGTCAATTGGCCTGGTCACTCAGGAATGACCCCAGGGTGGTCCTTCTGGAGCGAACAAATATACGGTATCTCGAAAAAGAGAGAATTCATGATATGATAAACGTCGCGACTATTGACGTATCATTTATCTCTCTCAAAAACGTTCTCCCGAAGGTTATGGACTTCGTAAGGAAAGGCGGGGAAATACTGGCCCTGGTAAAACCTCAATTTGAAGTCGGCAAGGGTGAGGTGGGCAAGGGAGGCATCGTGAGGGAAGAGGAAAAAAGAGTGGCTGCGGTGAATTCAATAAGGGAATTCGCAGAAGGATTGGGCTTTAGAACTGGCGGAGTCTTTCAATCACCTGTTCTGGGACAGAAGGGCAATCACGAATATTTTTTGCATTTAAGGAGGCCGTGATGGAAGATGCCAAACTAATCGGCCTTGATCTTTCGGTGGCCTCTCCAGAGGCCCTGGAAATTCTGATTGAGGATACAGCCGATCGTGAGGTTTTTCGTGAAATTCTTGCATCCAACGCACACAGACCGGAAATTCTCAAACTGCTCATAGACAGTCCCAATGTGCCCACCGAGATAAAAGAGGCGGCCTGGAAGCACCTCAGCCTTCTTTCCCCGTTACCGGCAAGGCCAAGGCATGGGGACGAAAGCCGCAAACATGGTCTGCTCCAGAAGATTCAGCAGCTTACAGTTGGCGAACGGATCGCCCTTGCACTCAGGGGCGGCCAAGAGATACGTTCCATCCTTCTGAAGGATTCCAATAAGGAGGTCGTGCTCACGGTGCTGAAAAACCCAAGGATAACAGAGACCGAAGTGGAACTGGTTGCCCATTCACGCAATATTCCCGAAGAAGCGCTGCGCACCATCCATAAAAACAGGGAGTGGATGAAGAACTACGCCATCAACCTGGCACTGGTCAATAACCCCAAGACACCGCCAGGAATCGGCATTACCCTTGTGAGCGGCCTGCGGCTCAAGGACATTGCAGTCCTCGAAAGAAACAAGAATGTGCCCGAGGCCATACGCGCAATAGCAAAGAAAGTTCTCCAGGCAAGGAAACCCCACTGAGAACCACAAAACTTCACCGATGGACAAATACTAGTGATGAGAGGCTTCAATGGACATAACTCCCGAATTTATTCATAAAACCACCTGGAACAAGGTCCTGAAGTATATCGCTGCCAGCGACGAAGTACCCCCGTATATATTGATGGACAGAGAAGTGGTGAGGGAAAAGGTCTCCCTGATAGGGAAACATATCAGGAACTCAAAGGTATTTTATGCAGTGAAGGCAAACCCGGACAGGGAAGTCCTCCATCTCGTCAACAACTTTGGTATAGGTTTTGAAATCGCATCAGAAGGCGAACTCCAGATGCTCGCTTCTCTGAGTGTTGAACCGGAACGGATCATAACGAGTAATCCCATAAAGACCCTGAAATTTCTGGAACAGGCTGTCTCATACGGGATAAAGTACTATGCGTATGACTCTTTTGGCGAAGTGGAAAAACTTTCACGCTATGCTCCTGGATGTAATGTCTATGTAAGGCTTTCCGTTCCCAATGAGGGAAGCGAATGGCCTTTAAGCAAGAAATTCGGCGTGGAACTGGACGAAGCGGGAGAATTGCTCCTCTATGCAAAAAAGACGGGGCTAAACCCTGTGGGAATCGCCTTTCACGTGGGTTCCCAGTGTAACAACGTCTACAACTGGAATAGCGCTATCGAGAAGGCAAAGGATCTATGGGAAGTGGCAGAACAAAACGGCATACGGTTGAGCATGCTCAATATCGGGGGAGGATATCCCATTCACTATACGAAGAATGTGGTTGATATCGAAACCATAGAGAAAACAATTGACAGGGCAATCGCAAAGAAATTCCCCAAGGACGTGGAGATTTTCATCGAGCCGGGAAGGGCTGTAGTGGGTGATGCGGGAATCTTTGTGGCCACCGTAATTGGCAAGGCTCGCAGGGGAGACGAAAACTGGCTTTATATTGATGTGGGGGTATTCAATGGCCTGATGGAAAGCATCGGGGGAATCAAGTATGTGTATATCGTGGGAAGCAGAAATGATCCTGAGAAATGGACCATTGCAGGACCCAGCTGCGACAGCTTTGATGTCATAGACCGTGGTGTGCTGCTTCCTGAACCTGAGATCGGCAACCGTATTCTTATTCTCTCCAGCGGGGCCTATACCGTTTCCTATGCATCTGAGTTTAACGGCTTTTCGATCCCGAAAACGATTCTTATATAAAAAATCTGGCTAAGGGCAAGACTGAGACTCAGAGAAGATTCTCTTCTTGTCCTCGACCTAAACCTTAACCTTATTATATGGAGGTTTCCATGATCAAATTTTTTGAGAAAGATCCCTACGCACCGATACAGTATGTCTATGGCGTTGAAAAGGTACTCCATAAGAGCAAGAGCCCTTTTCAGGAGATTGTGGTCATCGAAAACCCCTACTTCGGAAAAATGCTCATCCTAGACGGGGTGGTACAGATCACGGAGAGGGATGAATTCTTTTATCATGAGATGCTCGCCCATGTGGTGTTGCACTCCCATCCTCATCCCAGGAACGTGGTGGTGATCGGCGGAGGTGATGGTGGGGCAGTGAGGGAGATCCTCAAACACGATACGGTGAGAAAAGTTTATTTCATCGAGATAGACGAGGAAGTCATCAATGTGTCAAGGAAGTTTTTCCCCACAGTGGCCAGCCATGTGGGCGATACGCGCGTGGAGATACGCTGCATGGATGGAGCGGAGTTCGTGAAAGGAAGGAACAGCGACATTGACGCGATCATCGTCGACTCTACCGATATTGTGGGTTTTGCGAAGAGCCTCTTTACAGTGGAGTTCTTTAAATCCGTGAAGGACTGCCTTACCGATGAAGGCATGTTTGTTTCCCTCTCGGAATCCCTCCATTTTCATAAGGATATGGTCATCGATGTGCAAGAGGCCATGCGGCTGATCTTCCCTGTTGTCGACCTTTATACCGCACCCCTGGTCACCTACGCCGGAAACTGGTGGACCTTCTCGGTTGCATCAAAAAAGCATGACCCCCGGAAAATGAAGAGAAAGTTCAAGATAGATACAAAGTACTACAGCGACGAGATACACCAGCAGTGCTTTTTGCCCCACAAAATGTACGAAAAACTCATGAAAAGAAAGCTTCAATGGTAAGGGGTTAACCCATCTTGACACAGCCATGAGGTAATTGTTAAATTAGATTAGCACTCTTCCCTTGAGAGTGCTAAGGGCGGAAAATATAAAGAATGTTTGATGAAAGGATTCATAAGGTACTCTGGGCAGTGGTCGAAAGCTATATCATAAATCCTGATCCTGTGGGCTCCCGTTTTGTCACCAAGAAGTATGCATTTAATCTCTCTTCCGCCACCATAAGAAATATAATGGCCGACCTTGAGGATATGGGCTTCCTCCACCAGCCGCACACCTCGGCAGGCCGTGTTCCCACAGACAAGGCATACCGGCTTTATGTGGATTACCTTACGCAAAAAGAGGGTACTCCGGACGCAACTCTCATGGATGAAATAATAAAAAGGCTGGAGAATATCAGGACCGATATCAATGCACTCTTAAGGGAGACCTCCAGGGCCCTCTCAACCTTTTCCCATTACCTGGGAGTAGCGTTGCCCCCCAATCCCAACAACACCACACTCAAGGGAATCAACCTCTTTAAATATAAGGAGCGCCAGGTAATGATTGTGCTCATAACAGATGAGGGAATTGTAAAAAACAAGGTAATACAGCTGGATCCAGACCTGACGCAACATGACCTGGATAGAATTTCGGGATACCTTAATTCCGAATTTGCGGGACAGACCCTGGATGAAATCAGGTCCAGTGTCCTGAGAGAGATGCACCACGATAAGGCGCTGTGTGATACCCTTATTTCCAGGGCCATAAGAATATGCCGGGAGGCGCTCTCCTTCGACTCCGGTGACGTATTTATCTCAGGGTTTCATGAAGTCCTGGGACTCCCGGATTTTACGGACATCCAGAGAATAAAGGAAATATCCAAGGCCATTGAGGACAAGCATCTCATTATAAAGCTTCTGGACATGCTCCCTCAGTCAGAGGGCGTAAGAGTACTGATAGGCTCTGAGAACCCTGCCTCAGAGATGAAAAAGTTGAGCATGGTCCTATCCTCTTACAGGGAGGGTGACAGGCCCGTAGGGACCATAGGGATTATAGGTCCCACCAGGATGGATTATATGAAGGTGATCACTATAGTGGATACTACTGCGAAATTCATCACTAAGATTCTCTCGGAGAGGTAATCACCCATTCTCGTATTCTTTGCCCACAGTCTGCAGAGGGTGCCAATGAGGAGGAAATGTTGGAAAACGAAGAAGTGACAGAGAAGCAAGAGGGAGAGACCCCTCTGCCTACGGACTCGGAAAAAGGGGGAGAGAAGCAGCCATTGCAGGAGAGTCTCACGGAATTGAACGATAAGTATCTCCGGCTCTATGCCGAGTTTGATAATTACAAAAAGCGGATCCAGCGGGAGAAGGAGGATCTTATAAAGTATAGCAATGAAGACATCCTGTACCATCTTCTCCCGGTAATGGACAACCTGGAAATGGCGCTGAAGCATTCCGCGGATAGCGTGTCCGAGGGTCTTGTAAAGGGTGTGGAGATAACCCTGAGGGAATTCCAGAGGGTTACCGAGAAATTCGGCCTTATCCCCATACCTGCCAAGGGCAAACCCTTTGACCCGGCCGTGCATCATGCCATGTCCCAGGTGGAAAGGACTGACATGGAGGATAGGACTGTGGTTGAGGAGTTCAGAAAAGGATATATGTTTAGCGGCAAGGTCCTGAGACCTTCGCTGGTTTCGGTTTCAAGAAGACCAGTTGACGAGACGGAAACGAAAATTAGAATAAACGAAAACACAAAGGAGGAATAACATGGCAAAAGCGATCGGTATCGACCTCGGTACCACAAACTCGGTCGTTGCAGTTGTTCAGGGAGGTGAACCAGTGGTGATCCCCAACCAGGAGGGAACGAGGACAACCCCCTCTGTGGTTGCGTTCACCGAAAAAGGGGAACGGCTGGTGGGCCAGATAGCGAAGAGACAGTCCATCACAAATCCGGAAAATACCATATACTCCATAAAGCGGCTGATGGGAAGAAAATACAATACACCACAGGTTGACCATGCGAAAAAGCGTCTTCCCTACAAGATCGTTGAAGCTTCTAATGGGGACGCGCACGTGGAGATAAGGGGAAAGAACTATTCTCCTCCCGAGATATCCGCGATGATACTCCAGAAGCTGAAACAGGCAGCAGAGGATTATCTCGGGGAACCTGTCACCGATGCGGTCATCACGGTTCCCGCATATTTTGATGACAGCCAGAGACAGGCGACAAAGGACGCAGGGAAAATTGCCGGCCTCAATGTCCTCAGAATCATCAATGAGCCTACCGCGGCATCCCTTGCCTATGGTCTTGACAAGAAGAAGGAGGAAAAGATTTCCGTATATGACCTGGGAGGAGGGACCTTCGATATCTCTGTCCTCGAGATAGGGGAAGGGGTGATAGAAGTTAAGTCCACCAACGGCGACACGTACCTTGGTGGTGACGACTTTGATCTCAGGGTCATGGACTGGATGGTGGAGGAGTTCAGAAAAGAGCAGGGCATAGACCTGAAGCAGGACAGAATGGCGCTCCAGAGATTAAAGGAGGCAGCAGAAAGAGCGAAAATTGAACTTTCCACCGCCACCGAGACAGAAATAAACCTGCCGTTCATTACCGCGGATGCAACGGGCCCAAAGCATCTGCTCATGAAGCTCTCCAGGGCAAAGCTGGAACAACTCACCGGAGACCTTATTGAGAAGACCATTGAACCTTGCAAATTAGCCCTTGCTGATGCAGGCCTTTCCACCAAAGACATCGATGAGGTAATACTCGTGGGAGGCCAGACCCGTACGCCGAAGGTCCAGCAGGTGGTGCAGTCATTCTACGGGAAGGAACCGAACCGGACGGTGAATCCGGATGAGGTGGTGGCGGTAGGGGCTGCAATCCAGGGTGCTGTGCTCAAGGGCGAGGTCAAAGAGGTCCTGCTCCTGGATGTGACTCCCCTCTCCCTGGGTATCGAGACCCTCGGCGGTATCTTCACAAAGATTATCGAGAGGAACACCACCATTCCCACAAAGAAGAGCCAGATATTCTCCACCGCCTCGGATAACCAACCCGCGGTTACCATCAAGATCCACCAGGGTGAGAGGGAGATGGCTGCAGATAACAAGCTGCTTGGGGTATTTGAACTTGTAGGGATTCCGCCTGCACCCAGAGGCGTGCCGCAGGTAGAGGTCTCCTTTGACATTGATGCCAACGGAATCCTCCATGTCTCTGCAAAGGACATGGGCACGGGCAAGGAGCAGTCCATAAGGATAACCGCTTCCAGCGGCCTTTCAGAGGACGAGATCAAAAAGATGACGCGTGACGCAGAATCCCATGCAGATGAGGACAAGAAGAAGAAACAGTTGGCAGAGGCAAAAAATGAGGCCGACACTCTCGTATACACTGTGGAGAAGTCCCTTAAGGAGTACGGAGACAAGGTGACCGAAACCGAGAAGAGGGAGATTGAAGAGGCCCTGGAAAAATGCAGGAAGGTGAAAGAGACAAGTACGGATGCCGCGGAGATAAAGAGCGCAGTAGAAAACCTTACAAAGGCATCCTATAAGATCGCGGAACACATTTACAAGGCTGCGGGTGCAGGCGCAGGTGCGCAGACCTCAGGACCGGAAACAAAGGCAAAACCTGAAGAGGAAGTGGTCGAGGCAGAATTCGAGGACGTTGATAAGAAGGAGAAATGAAAGATTACTATGAGATCCTTGGCGTCCCGAGAAATGCCACTGAAGCAGAGATAAAGAAAGCGTTCAGGGGACTCGCACTCAAGCACCACCCTGACAGAAATCAGGGTAACCGGGATGCTGAAGAGAAGTTCAAGGTGATAAATGAAGCGTACTCTGTCCTGAGTGATCCTGAAAAGAGGGCCCACTACGACAGATACGGGTCGGCAGAGGGCATGGGCGCCGGATTTGGCGCCTTTACAGGAGCAGGCTTCGGGGATATCTTTGACGATATTTTCGGGGACATCTTCGGTTTTAGCAGCCAGAGGCGGCCGAGGGCAGCAAAGGGGAATGATCTCAGGTATGACCTCGATATCACCCTCGAAGATTCCGCTTTTGGCACCGAAAAGACCATTGAGGTGCCACGGTGGGAGACATGCTCCTCATGCAGCGGTTCTGGTTCAAAGCCCGGCAAAGGTCCTGTCACCTGCACCAATTGCAAAGGCACCGGCCATGTGAGGTTTCAGCAGGGCTTTTTTAGCGTTTCCAAGACATGCGGCTCCTGCCATGGAACGGGAAAGATCATCACCGACCCCTGCCCTTCATGCAAAGGCCATGGGAAAGTGAAGAAGATCCACACCATATCAGTAAGAATCCCGGCAGGAGTGGATTCCGGATCGCGCCTGAGGATGTCAGGGGAAGGCGAACCGGGTATATACGGTGGTCCGCCAGGGGACCTCTACATTATCATCGACATTGAGGAACATCCTCTCTTTGTGAGAAAAGGGAATACCCTTTACCATGAGACGACCATCACCTTCCCCCAGGCTGTCTTGGGAGCAGAGATAGAGGTTCCCACCCTTGAAGGTAGCGCGCATCTGAAGGTCCCCCCAGGCACCCCTCCGGGGAAGGCGTTCCCCCTCAAGGGCAAAGGTATCCCCAGACTTGGCGGGCATGGAAAAGGGGATGAGATCATAGTGGTAAATATTGAGATTCCGAAGCATATTACTCCCCGTCAGCGGGAACTCCTCGAGGAATTTGCGCAAATAGATGGGGACAAGACATCAAAGACATTCACAAGCAAGCTCAAGGACATTTTTTCAGGCGCTGAAAAATAGCTCCATGCCGCGAATATTCCTGCCATTAGAAGAACGGCCTGAAACCATTCATATTGCAGGTGAAAAAGCCCGGTATCTCATCAATGTGTTAAGGTCCCATGTGGGGGATGAGATCATGGTGCTGGACGGAAAGGGTTCCTCTTACAATGCCGAAATCACCTCCGTCAAAAATAGAGAGCTTTTCGCCAGGGTCAAGGGGGCTGTTCCCTATGACACGGAATCAAAGGTAAATATCATCCTTATCCAGGGAGTACTCAAGGGTGAGAGGATGGAGTTCCTCATCCAAAAGACTACGGAACTGGGCGTCAACGAAATACTCCCAGTGACCACTGAACGGTCCCAGCTGAGGGAGACAAGGAAAGGACCCAGATGGAAGAAAATAGCAGAAGATGCCTCACGCCAATGCGGCAGGACCCATGTGCCCAGAATCCACGATCTGCTCCCCTTTCGAGAGCTCTTTGCCCCTTCGTCTCTGTATGCACAGTACTTTAGAAACTCAAGAGGTCTCCTCTTCTGGGAAGAGGGAGGGATGAAGCTCACCAAGGCCAGGGACGTGCTGGGAGGATGCAGGTCATTGATGATCTCCATAGGACCTGAGGGCGGCTTTACAAAAGAGGAGGCATACATGGCCCGATCAAGGGGTTTTCTCGTCACATCCATGGGGAACCGTATCCTCAGGGCAGAAACTGCTGCCATTGCAGCGACCGCACTGGTTCAGTATGTGTGGGGAGATCTCGACACAGGGATCTAGTGTAGAGCGGACTTCACCATGCACGTTGAGCCTCTTGATTTCAGCCACAGAGAACTGCTCCATGAAAGACTGAAGAAACTCCAGTGCCCCATAGCTGAGTACAGCTTCCCAAACCTCTACCTCTTCAGGGATGCTCACAGGTACGAGGTGATCCTTGATAAGGGAATTTTCATAAAGGGGCAGTCCTATGACGGATATACGTTTTTGATGCCCACGGTGGAGATTGAAAAAATGGAATGTGGCTATATAAATGCAATGATGAGCACCGTGGATTTCCTCTTTCCCATTCCAGAGGCCTGGCTGAAATGTTTTAGCCAGGATGAGTATCAGTGCACCTGCAAACAGGGGGATATGGATTACCTCTACACAGTGGAGCAGATGAGCACATACAGGGGGAGGAACCTCCACTCAAAAAGAAATCTCCTCAAACAATTCATTTCCACTTACGCCCACAAGGCATTGCCGCTGACCAATGACCGCCTGAACGATGCGCTCTCTGTACTGAACGGATGGCTGGTTGACGCAGGACAGGATGTGGCCCAGACCGATTACTCCCCTTGCCTTGAGGCACTCAGGAGATACGATGACCTCATCCTGTGCGGAGGAATCTATTATGCTGATAACGAACCTGCGGGATTTATTGTGGGTGAAGAGTTGAATGAAGAGACCTTTGCACTCCATTTTGCCAAGGCGCGAAAGAGGTTCAAGGGCATCTATCAATACATGTTCAATACCTTTGCCAGGATTCTGCCCCCAAAATACAGATTCCTGAATTTTGAACAGGACCTTGACAGGGATACCCTTAGACTGGCCAAATCATCTTATCAGCCCCATTCCATGCTGAAAAAAGCACGGGTCGCGTTGAAGAGATAATCTCTTCCCGAACCAGCACAAATCAGCTTCACCCTCATCAGGAGTATTCCCTTGTCGCCTCCCTGAGAGAAGAAGTCAGCCTTGCATATACTTCGTCCACGCCCACTCTTTCCAGGGAATCCTCAGAAATTCCCGCGGAGATCACCTGAACTCCTGTGCCGAACGGCTTCCAGAGAAGAGGATCCGAAGGCCCGAAGAGGACCACCACCCTTCCGTTCACTGCAGCAGCGAGATGCGTAATCCCTGAATCGTTTCCCACATAGAGATCACTATTTGCCAAGAGGCAGCCAACCATAATGAGTGGCTCGTTTCTCACGTGGAGAACCCCTTTATGTCCGTGTGCAAAGCTAAGGATTTCATCTGCCACTTCAGGTTCTTCGGCAGGACCTGTGAGGAAAAGAATCCGGCAGGCCAGGTGATTCAGCAACTTTTCCACCAGCCTGAAATAGTTGTTTAGGGGCCAGCACTTTCTCTTGCCTCCGCTTCCGGGATGGAATGCTATCAGAGGCCCCCTTCCCTCTGTACCGAAATAACGAACAAGGAATTCCTTTGCTTTTTCGCGATACGGGGAAGGAATGGTAAGCTTCGATCTAAGGTCAACAGATTCTCCTCCAAGGGCAAGCTGGTTCAGTCTGAATTGTGCCACGTGAGTTTTCACTCCCTCAGGAGGAATGGTAATAATGATCTCGGTGTGAGGGATCACCTTTTCAATATTCAAGGCCAAGGGAGAATCCCTTCGCC
>Ga0335084_10006057_pt1 | contig 11994 bp, 10 predicted proteins | sample Lox_Sample_44_FD_206721 | JGI IMG/M metagenome (GOLD analysis project Ga0335084, IMG submission 206721) | Soil microbial communities from Loxahatchee National Wildlife Refuge, Florida, United States - Lox_Sample_4.4 | ecosystem: Environmental > Terrestrial > Soil > Wetlands | place: USA...
GACCTCGCCGCGCACGGTCGAGCCACGCACATGGAGCCGGGCCACCGCGACGGGGAGGGTGAAGCGCCGCGGGCCCGCGCTGCCCGGGTTGACGAACAGCACCCCGCCGCGCGACTCGATCCCCGGACGATGCGAGTGCCCCGCGATCACGGCCGCGAAGCCGGCGGCGCCGGGCTCGAGGTCCAGCTCGTGCAGGTCGTGCAGCACGTAGAGGCACGCGTCGCCGACCTCCAGGACGGCGGTGGCGGGGAGCGCGCGCGCCCAGCCGCCGTGGTCGTTGTTGCCGCGCACCGCCGTCACCGGCGCCAGCGCGCGGAGCGCGTCCAGCACCGTGGCGTCGCCGACGTCGCCCGCGTGCACGATCGCGTCGACGCCACGCAGCGCCGCCAGCGCCTCCGGCCGCACGAGCCCGTGCGTATCGGAGATCACGCCGACGACGCGGTCCATCACGCCGTCTTGCGCGACGGGTCGCTCACCAGCAGCGTGCCCTGCGCGACGCACGCGAGCTGCTCTCCGTTCCGCACCTCGACCGCGATCACGGCCGTGCGCCGGCCGAACGCGATCACCGTCGACTCGGCGGTGAGTGTGCCGCCCTTCACCGGCGCGAGATAGTTCAGCTTGAACTCGGTGGTCGCCGCCCACTGGCCGCGCGGCATCAGCGGATACAGCACGCAGCCCAGCACGTGGTCGACGAGCCCGGCCATCACGCCGCCGTGCAGCGTGCCGAACGGCGTGAGCAGGTCCTTCCGCACGTCCATGGTTGCCAGCAGCCGGCCGGCGGTGAATTCGACGAACCGGACGCCGAGCCAGTCGGGGAGCCCGCCCGCCCGGGTCTGCTTCATGCTCTCCGCCATCGCGGCGTCGAAGTGCTCGAAGGTGGGCGGCTTCGCCATGCAGGCTTCTAGCCGCGGAGTCGCGACGGCGTCAACGCGGCCGTCACTCCTCGTCGGTGGGGTGCAGCCCCGTCCAGGTGAGGGAGAGCTCCGCGAGCAGCTCGCGTGCCCGCTTCGCCTGATCGCACCGCACGAACAGCCGCACCGGCTCGACGAGCGGACGGACGCGGTTGAACGTCTCGCCCTGGAACGTGTGCTCGATGCCGTCGCCTTCGAGGATCGCGGTGATCACGGCCACGTCACCGGAGTTGAAGGTGGTGCAGACCTCCTCGAAGGGGGGCGGCGGCGGTTCGGGTGGCAGCTTCGCGACGAGCGGCAGGTCGCAGTCGGCGCAGCGGACGAATCCGGGACGATACTCGGTCCGACATTCGGGGCAGAACATGTTCGTACGCTACTCCATCGGCGACGACGGCGGAATACCCGTTGACGGCCCGGAGCACCCTTGGTAGCGGCTGCCGATGGTGCGGGCGATCCTGGTCGCGTCGTGGTGCGTCTTCGCGGTCGCCGCGTCGGCGCACGAGCCTCCACCCCTCTTCGACGGCCTCGGGAGCCACCATCACCCGATCACCACCTCCAGCCCGGAGGCGCAGCGCTACTTCGACCAGGGGCTGACGCTCATCTACGCCTTCAATCACGACGAGGCGGCGCGCTCGTTCCGGCATGCGGCCGAGCTCGACCCGAGGGCCGCGATGCCGCACTGGGGCATCGCCCTCGCGCTCGGTCCGAACTACAACCTCGACGTCGATCCCGCGCGCGAACTGGAGGCGTTCGCGGAGATCCAGCGCGCGCGGAAGCTACGCGCCTCGGACGAGGACCGCGCCTACGTCGACGCGCTCGCGCGCCGCTTCAGCGACGACCCGAAGGCGAACCTGAACCAGCTCGCGCGCGACTACAAGGACGCCATGGGTGCGCTCACGCGTCGCTTCCCCGACGACCTCGACGCGGCGACGCTCTACGCCGAGAGCGCGATGGACCTCCGCCCGTGGCAGCTCTGGAACGCCGACGGCACGCCCGCGGAGGGCACCGAGGAGATCGTCGCGGTGCTCGAGTCGGTGCTCCGGCGCGATCCGGACCACCCCGGGGCGAACCACTTCTACATCCACGCGGTCGAGGCGTCGCGGCGGCCGGAGCGGGCGCTCCCGAGCGCGTACCGGTTGGAGACCCTGGTACCGGCGGCGGGGCACCTCGTCCACATGCCGTCGCACGTCTACATGCGGACGGGGGACTTCATGGCGGCGGTGCGGAGCAACGAGCGGGCGATCGAGGTCGACCGCGCGTACCTCGCGACCAGCGACGCCCACGACGCGACGTACGCGATGATGTACGCTGCGCACAACGTCCAGTTCCTCACCGCGGCCGCGGCGATGGCGGGGCGCTACGCGGAGGCCCGCGGCGGGGGCGAGCAGCTCGTCGCGCAGTTGAGCACGCACGGCGACGAGGCGCCGCCGGCCGACATGCTGCCGATGGTCGAAGCGGCCCTCGCCCAGCCCATCTTCGTGACGCTCCGGTTCCAGCGTTGGAACGACGCGCTGGTGATGCCGGAGCCGCCGGCGTTCCTGCCGGTCCTCGAGGCGCTGCGTCATTGCGCGCGTGGGATGGCGTTCGCCGCCGCGCGGAAGTGGAAGGACGTGGAGGCGGAGCGAGCGGGGCTCCAGGCGGCACGGGATGCACTGCCGGAGCGCCGGATGTTCGGCTATAGCGCTGCGTCGCTGATCGTGGAGCTGGCCGACACGGAGCTCCGCGCGCGCCTCGCCACCGCGCGCGGCGATCGCAGCGGCGCCGTCGCCGCGTGGACGACGGCGGTCGAGCTGGCGGACCGGGTCACGTACGACGAGCCGCCGGACTGGTATCACCCGCCGCGCGAGGCGCTCGGGGCCGCTCTGCTGGCGGCCAGGCGGCCGGCGGAGGCGGAAGCGGTCTTCCGCGCCGACCTCGAGCGCAACCCGCGCAACGGCCGCTCGCTGTTCGGGCTCTGGCAGAGCCTCGAGGCGCAGAAGAAGACGAGCGACGCGGCGTGGGTGCGCCGGCAGTTCGACCAGGCCTGGCGCGACGCGGACGTCCGGCTGACGCTCGGCGACCTGTAGGCCGCGCGCGCGTCGAAGATCCGCGACGCCGGGGAGTAGCTCGGCGCGAAAGTCGCTCGCCGTCACGACGGCGTGAAGTCCCGCCATCGCGTGCCGCCGCAGCGGCGGAGCACGTGCGCGAGCAGTCGCGCGCGGCTCGTGACCCCGAAGTGACGATAGAGCGCCGTCACGTACTGGTGGACGGTCGGGACGCTCAGCCCAAGGCGGGCGGCGACTTCCTTCTCGGTGTCGGCTCGTCATCGGCAGCGCGATGTTCGAACACGTAGGAGGATTCGCAGATGATCCGTCGGTCAATCGCAGTCACGACGATCGCGGCGCTCGCGTTTCTGTCCGTCCCGGCCCATCGCTCGGCCCGAGTGGACGACGGCGCCGACTCCGGCGCACTTCGCGTGACGCTCGACCGCGCCGGGGTGCTGGCGAGCGGAGGGACGTCGTCACTTCAGCGCCGGAATCACGTACTTCCCGAGCAGCTCGATCGACTTCATCACCTTGGCCGGCGCGATCTTGTACGGCTGCACCAGGCACAGCAGCAGGTCGCACCCCGCCGCCTCGTAGCGCTTCGCGGTCGCGATGCACTGGTCGGGATCACCGACGATGCAGGCGCCCGTCGACTCGAGGAAGTCGAACGTCAGGAAGCTGAGATCCATGTCCGCGAGCGCGTCGCCGTACGCGTAGGTGCCCGACGTCTTCCCCAGCTCGCGCTGCCACTTGGCGACCGACGCGACCGCTTCCGTACCCTTGCGCGCATACCACTCGAACGACTCGGCGGCGTTCGCGCGTGCCTCGGCCGCGGTCTCGGCGACGTGAACCATCGTGAAGGTGCCGGCCTTCGGGTTCACGAACTTCCCGACCGGCTTCGCCTCCTCGAGGCCCGCCCGGTACAGGTCGATGCGCTCCTTCAGCTCCTCGGGCGGCGTGCCGATCGTGAACGACAGCAGACCCATCCCCTTCTGGCCCATGATCTTGTGGCTCTCGGGGCTGCTGGTGGCGCCCCAGAGCGGCGGGTGCGGGCGCTGGAGCGGCTTCGGCAGCACGCGCCGCGGCGGGATCGTGAACTGCTTCCCGTTCCACTCGAGCACGTCCTCGGTCCACGCCTTCACGACGACGTCGAGCGCCTCCTCCCACAGCTCGCGCGTGCGGTTGGGGTCGATGCCAAAGCCCTCCAGCTCCGCGCGCGTCGACGAGCGGCCGGTGCCGAACTCGAGCCGGCCGTCGCACAGGAGGTCGAGGACCGCGGCGGACTCCGCGACTCGCACGGGATGATTGTAGGGGAAGGGGAGGAGGCGGACGCCGTGGCCGATCCGCATGTTCTTGGTGCGGGCCGCGATCATCCCGTAGAGGGCCTCGGGCGACGAGCAGTGCGAGTACTCCTCGAGGAAGTGATGCTCGACGGTCCAGAAGCTGTGGAAGCCGAGCGTGTCCCCCAGCACCGCCTGCTCGACGACCTGCCGGTACGCGTCGTACTCGCTGCGGGGACCCCAGGGGCGGGCGACCGGGATCTCGTAGAACAGCGCGAAGTCCATCGGCATGGGGCGATCCTATACGTCTGCGATCGTTAACTCGTCAACGGTCCCGGCGTACGCTGGACCGGGAGTCGAGCTTCCGGAGCAGGGCCGCGAGTGTGCGCTTCTCGGCGAGCGTCAGCCCGCCCGTCAGCACGTGCTCGAGGCGATGGACGCGCGGCTGGAGGCGACGGATGAGCGTGCCGCCGCGCGGCCTGAGCTCGACGCTCACCATGCGGCGGTCGGTCTTCGAGCGCACGCGACGCACGTAGCCGGCACGCTCGAGCGCGTGCAGCGACTTGACGACCGCTGGCTTGCTCACGACCTGCCCGCGCGCCAGCTCCCGTACCTCGCAGGCCCCGCGAATCCACAGCACCATCAGTGTCACGTAGCTGACCCAGGTGATGCCGGCGGGGCGCAGCACCTCGACCTCGGCGCGCGCGATCGCCTCCTGCGTCGTGCGGTAGAGGTGGAACGCCACCGAGAACACGTCGGGGTCCTGCCCCTTTCCGGTGAGGAAGCCGCGGACGGTGCGCTCCTCCGAGGCGATGTGCCGCGTGTCGGCCGATCTGACTGCCATGACGAACGGGTGACATACGGCACGCGTTCCAGTCCGACAAGCACGTCGTGCTCGATCGTGGTTGCGCCCCTCGTTACAAATGAACCGGGGACGGGATGCGACGGGGTGGGCGGGCGCTGCTGGGTGTGGTGATGCTGGGGATCGCCGGCGCCGGCGGCGCACGCGCCCAGCACAAGCCGCCCCCGTGCGCCGGCGGGCGCTATCTGGTGCAGGATGCCCCGCTCATCGCCGGCAGCACGGCGGTGGAGCCGGACGTCGTGTCGATCGGCGACTTCCAGGTCGCGGTCGACAGCGGATGCGCCCCGAAGCCCGTCAACGTACGCGCGACGTGGCAGGGGACGCGCTTCCGCAGGCGCTGGTGGGAGTGCGACGCCATCGCGGGGCCGGTGGTCGTGACCGGGCTCATCGAGCCCACCTGCCAGGTGATGACCGGACGTCTGGTCGCGCGCCGCGCGAAGCTGCGGCGCAACTTCGTCGCGACGCGCAGCCGGTGCGGCGACGCGATCGTCGACGTGGGCGGCGGCGAGGAGTGCGAGACGGCGGAGGACTGCGCGGGCGACGTCGCCTGCGTCGAGTGTCGCTGCGGTGCCCCGGGTTCCTCGACGACGGTCACCGTCACCACCGTCTCCACCACCAGCGTGACGTCGTCGAGCGCCACGACGTCGACCAGCACCAGCAGCACGACCAGCACCAGCACGACCAGCACGTCGACCAGCACCAGCAGCACCACCACCACGTCGACGATCCCGTCGGGGGACCTGGTGCCGACGGTGTTCACGCTGCCGTCCGTCGTCGGCGCCGGCGCGTCGGTATCGGTGTCGTGGACCGTCCAGAACCAGGGGACGACGTCGGCGCGGCCGCAGTGGAGCGACACGGTCTACCTGTCGGCCGACGCGACGCTCGACGCCGGCGACCTGCCGGTGGGAAGCGCCGTCCAGACCACGGCAGTCGCGGTCGGCGGCACCTACAGCCGGACGGTGGCGATGACCATCCCGAACGTCCCCGCCGGAAACTGGTTCGCGATCCTGATGGTGGACGCCGGCGACGTGGTCGTCGAGCAGCGCGCGGACAACAACACGCGAGCGGTGCCGATCACCGTGCAGACCCCCGATCTGGCCCCGACCGCGTTCGACGTGCCCGCCACGGCGGACGCCGACGCGGCGCTCGCGCTGTCGTGGACGGTCGCGAACCAGGGGACGGGCGAGGCCCGCTCCCCCTGGACCGACACCGTCTTCCTCTCGACCGACGCCGTGCTCGACGCCGGCGACACCCAGGTCGGCGCCCCGCTCCACAACCTGGCGCTGGCGGCGAACGGGACCTACGAGCGCTCGCTCACGGTTCCGCTGCCGGCCGTGCCGGCCGGCAGCTACTTCCTGATCCTCCGCGTCGACAGCGGCAGCAAGGTCTACGAGGGGGCCGAAGGCAACAACGTCGCCACCGCGCCGCTCACGATCCAGACCCCGGACCTGGTGCCGATCGCGCTGTCGGCGCCCGCGAGCGCGCAGAAGGGGACGCAGATCCCCGTGTCGTTCACGGTGCAGAACCAGGGCACCGGCGTGGCGTCCCCGTCGTGGACCGACCGGCTGCTGCTCTCCACCGACGAGATCCCGACCGGCACGGATCCGCTCCTCGGCAGCGTCCAGCAGACGGTCGCCCTGCCGGCCGGCGGCACCTACGAGGTCACGCGGACCGTGACGCTCCCGAGCGTCGCCGGCGACTACTTCCTCATCGTGCGCGCCAACGCGACCGGCGGGCTGTTCGAGGAGTCGTCGACGAACGACGCGCTGGCGCGTCCGATCACCGTCACGCCCTGAGCAGCCGTCAGGGGAGCGCCAGATCGGTGTCGCGGGTGAGCGTCAGGTGCGCGACCTGCGCGTCGCCGGCGCGCACGACGTACTCGTCGGGGGTGAGCGCGGGGAAGGCGAGCCTGCCCTCTGCGTCGGCGGTACCGGTGGCGGCGATCTCCGTCGCGCCCCCGAACTGCGGGACCTCGAGCGTCACCGCCTGATCGGCCGCGAGCCCGGTGAGACGCAGCGCGAACCGGAGCGGGTGCTCGCCCGGCTCTTCCCCGTAGGCCGTCGTGCCGTCGGAGAGTCCGGGCGGCGGCTCCCACGTCGGGGCGGCGACGGCGATCAGGTGCTGGTTGGTCGCGAGGACGTTCCCGTTCTGCGTGACCGTCAGCTCGAGCAGGTAGGTGCGCAGGAGCTCCGATCCGCCGGGAGCCGTGAAGTCGATCGCGGTTTCGCCCCCGGGCGGCGAGACGCCGTCGGCGTCGACCGACACCGTCATGCCGCCTTCGACGAGCGGGTCGCCGACCGTCGTCGCGCCGGGGCGCGGGAGCGCCGTCACCCCGGGCGGCGGAGGCGCCGCCCCGGCGAGCCCGAGGAACACGCGGCGCGCGTCCTGATACGGCGGCGACGGCGAATCGCGGACACCGCGCAGGACGTAGGCGTCGCTCACCCGCCGGATCGTCCAGGCGAGCTGCGCGTCGCGGAGCGGCGTGTCCCCGTCGTTCACGATCCAGACCGGCAGATGGACGGCTTCGTCCGGCGCGAACAGCGGCTTCGTCACCTCGCTGGTGACGAGCAGCGGCGCGTAGGCGTCGCGCACCGCCGGCACCGATGCCGACGGCAGATCGTACTGGTCGAAGACGTCGTAGTAGCCCTGATCCCACATGCCGCGCAGGATGAAGAAGCGCAGCCCGGCGGTCGGGCGGTACTTGTCCTTCCGGTAGTGCTCGATGTGGAACTTGAGGAACGCCGATTGGTAGAGCTGCGAGGCCAGTGCGAAGTCCTGGAAGCGGTCGTAGTCGGCGGGGCTGCCGACGAACACCGACGTCGTCTTGACGGTGCTCGTGTGGTACAGCCACTCGCGCAGCCAGGGGACGAGCTCGTTCGGGTTGAGCGGGTTCGCGTCGGTGAACGTCTGACGCCGCACCGACGCGTCGGCCGGGAAGAGCGCGTCGGGTGCCATCCACCGCTTGGCGCTGAACGGCCAGACGTGGGCGCCGAACTCCGACGGGAACGGCGACGACTCGGTCGACTGCGCGTTGCAGATCGCGCGCGCCGGATCCAACCCCAGCAGATCGTGGTACGAGCACAGCAGATACCCGGTGTACTCGTGCGTGTCGCCGCGTCCGGCGCCGGCGTGCACCGGGCGCGTCTGGTCGATGCCGGTCGCGACCGCCACCAGCGCGCGGTCGAGCCCCTTGTCCCACTCCTTGAGCAGCGCGATCGGCGGGAAGACGGGACCCAGCACCTCGGCCAGCTCCCAGGTCGGCTCGTTGTGCATCACCCACTGCACGATCGAGGGGTGGTTGTAGAAGAGGTAGAGCTGGTCGGCGGCGAGGAGCTGCGCCGTCGCGAGCACCTGGGCGGCGAGGCCGGGCGCGGACGCCGCGGGCGTGACGTTGCCGTTCGCGCAGCCGAACACCAGGTCGTTGTCGTTGTAGGTCCACTGGAGCTCGAAGTCCTGGACGATCGCGATGCCCGCGTCGTCGGCGGCGTCGTAGAACACCGGGGGCGCGATCTGCACGGCGACGCCCAGGTGGTTGCCGTTGAGCTGGCGGACGAGCGCCATGTGCCGATCCGCCGCGGCACGATCGATCGACGCCACCCACGGATCGGGATCGGTGCCGGCGCCCGCCAGGAAGACCCGCTTGCCGTTGAAGAAGCGCTGATACAGCGGCGTCGCCGGGGTGGTGCCCTGGGGCGGGCGTGGCGCGGTGAAGCCGAAGCGGTCGCCGCAGGCGGGATCGGGGGCGACGCCGGCGAAGCGGTCCTCGCACCGATCCGACGCCATCGCGAGCGCGCGGATGCCGAAGCGATCGGTGCGCTGGTCGCTGATCCGCGCGCCGTCGGCGACGGTGGTGGCGGCGGTGTACATCGCCGGGCCGCCGAGGCCCGGATGCCCGGCCGGGAACCAGTACGACACGCGCGCGAGCCGGAGCGGCAGCTCGACGCGGTTGGGCCCCGGATGGAGCCGGACGGTCGCGCGCACGCCGACGTTCCGCTCGAGCCCCGGCCCGCTCACGGCGGTGGCGAGCGTGACCTCGCGCTCCGCGGCGTCGAGATTGGTGAGGGTGTAGGAGAGCAGCACGCGCCCCCGCCGGCGCGGGGCCGGCATCGCGGTGACGAAGACCCAGTCGAGCCGCACCGCGCCGGTGCCGCGCAGCAGGACCGGCCGCACGATGCCGCCGGTGTGCAGCGACTGCTTGGTGACCGGGTCGAAGTTGTCGTCGTTGCCGCCCGGGCGCCCGTCCCAGTACCCCTTGGTGCCGTCGATCACGGTCTTGAGATCGGTGGCGGGCCCGGTGCCGGCGCCGCACGACAGGATCTCCGACTGGAGCGGCTTCTGGATGCGGACCGCGAGCACGTGCGGCCGCTGCGCGTCGAGCGGCGGCAGATCGAACGCGAACGGATTGAAGGTGCCGACGTGCGCCCCGTGGGTCGTGAGCCGCACGCCGTCGAGCCAGACGTCGGCACGGTAGTCCGCGGCTTCGAAGACGAGGCGCAGATGCCCGCCCGCGACCACCGGCGGCACGTCGAACGCGCGCCGATACCAGGCGAAGTTGAAGGGCAGCGCCGAGGCGCGGCCGCCCAGCTCGTCGACCGGAATCTGGCGCGTGAAGTGCCCCGGCACGGCGAGCGTCCGCCAGCCCGAGTCGTCGAAGTCCGGCTGGTACCAGCCCTGCGCGATGCCCTCGCAGGTGTCGTCGTCGGGACAGCTGGTGCTCTCGAGCTGGAAGCGCCAGGGCCCCGTGAGGGTGAGGACGGTCACGTCGCTCGGCAGGCGGTTCGGAGGCCCGGCCCCGCGCCGGGTGACGACCCGCAGCGCCGGGGTCGCGGCGACGACCGGCGCGAAGATCGAGTCGGGCTGCACCGCGAACGTCGTCGTCGGGCTCGCGAAGCGTCCCTGCTGGACGCCGGGGGGCAGCGGCGCGGCGACGGCGCCCGCCGCCACGAGGCCGGCGATCCACGCCGCGCTGTAGAGGGGCCGACGCATGCCTGGCGGTGGTAGGCGGCCGAGCTCCGAGCTGTCAAGGTCGACGACGCAGGCCGCTCCCGGTATGGTCGCTCCCGCATGTGCGGCCGCATCGTCCGCTCGAGCCCGCTGGAGGCGATTCGCGCCGAGTTCGACGCGACCCCGCTGGCGCCGCTCGACCTGCGACCGCGGTGGAACGTCTGTCCGAGCGAGGACGTGCTCGCGGTCGCGCCGCTCGACGGCGTGCGCCGGCTGCGCACGTTCAAGTGGGGGCTCGTGCTGGGCTTCGTCCCCGATCCTGCCGCGGGCCCGCGCCCGATCAACGTGCGCGCCGAGAGCGTGCTCGCGCGGCCGGCGTTCCGCGATGCGCTCCGTCGCCGGCGCTGTCTGGTGGTCGCCGACGGCTTCTACGAATGGCGGCGCGACGGAGCGACCAAGGTCCCCTACTTCCTCCGGCTGCGAGCCGGACACCCGTTCGGGCTCGCCGCGCTCTGGGAGCGCTGGCGCGGCCGCGACGGCACGGCGCTCGAGACCTGTGCGATCCTCACCTGCGCGCCGAACGCGCTGGTCGCCGCGATCCATGGACGCATGCCGGTGATCCTGCCCCGCGCCGCCTACGCGCGCTGGCTCGATCCGTCGATCGAGGACCCCCGCACGCTGGTGCCGCTCCTCGGCCCGCTCCCCGCCGACGACCTGGAGGCGTGGCCCGTCTCCCGGCTGGTGAACACGGCGAGCAACGACTCGCCCGCCTGCGTGGAGCCCGCATGAGCGCGCGCGTCGTCGTCGCGATCGCGCTGCTCGCCGCCGGGTGCGCGCTCGGCTCGCGGACGCCGCGCCACGCCGATCCCGAGCAGGAGCTCCAGGCCCGCGGCTTCACGGTGCGGGCGCCGCGTGGCGACGGCTGGTATCTGGTGCAGCACGACGCCGAGACCGTCCACTTCTCGAGGGACACCGGCGAGGGCAGCGCGCACACCGTGGTCGCGTTCGTCGCCGCCGCCGACAGCCCGACGCCGCTCGACGGCCGCGGCGCGCTCCGCCGGGTCTGCGAGGAGGGGCTGCGCCGCGACCTCGAGAACCCGCGCTTCGCCCTCACCGAGATCCACGTCACCGATGCCGACCTGGGTCAGGTGCCGTGCGAGCGCGTCGAGTTCGTCGCCGAGGACCGCGGGGTGCCGTGGGCGCCCGGGCAGGTGTTCGTGCTGCGGGGCTACGACCTGGTGTGCGCGCACCCACAGGCGCCGCGCTCGGTGCTGGTACGCATCGGGACCAGCCAGCGTTACGCCCAGGGACGGACGCCGCTCGCGATCGACGACGAGCTGACGCCGTTCGTCCAGAGCCTCCGCTTCACCTCACCGCACTGAAGCGGGTCAGCTGCGCCGCGTCCCGAGGACGGCCTTCAGCAGCTCTTTCCCGACGCCGTAGCCGACCAGGCAGAGCACGGCGTCGCGCACCGAGACCACCTGCAAGGCCCGCATGCAGTCGACGAGCCGCACGCCCTCGAGCTGTGCCAGCACGTCCCACGCGACCTTGATGCAGTAGCCGAAGAGGACCACGGCGCCGACCACGATCGCCACGCGCGCGGTCTCGCGCACGAGCGGGCCGTGGCGGCCTTCGGTGAGGACCGAGAATCCGATGGGGAAGATTCCGTCGAAGGGTGCGTGCATGCTCGCCTCCGTCCGTGTGCGCCTGGGAGCGATGCAACGGCGATGCCACGGAGCCGTCTCACGCCCCGCCGACGGATCTCCACGGGCGGCGTCACTGCCACGTCGGTGGACTGCCGCGGCGGCATCGGGACAACTTCCTGACGCCGGTCCCGTCGAATCCCGAGCCCCGGCCGCGCCCGCGCGGGCGGCACGGCGTCTGCTTTCCCGGAGCATGCGGGGTCGGCTCGTGCTGCTCGTCGTGGTGCCGCTCACCGTGCTGCTGCTCGGTGCGGATCCGGGTCCGGACGG
>Ga0335084_10006058_pt1 | contig 11994 bp, 11 predicted proteins | sample Lox_Sample_44_FD_206721 | JGI IMG/M metagenome (GOLD analysis project Ga0335084, IMG submission 206721) | Soil microbial communities from Loxahatchee National Wildlife Refuge, Florida, United States - Lox_Sample_4.4 | ecosystem: Environmental > Terrestrial > Soil > Wetlands | place: USA...
CGCTGGTGGCGGCGGCGCGGCGGCTGTTCCGGCTGGACGCCGACACCGAATGAGGGACTCGATCCGCCGACGCCTCGAGCGGCTCGCCGAGCGCTACGAGGAAGTGGGCCGTCTGCTCTCGGACCCGGACTTGCAGGGCCGCAGCGACCGCTTCCGCGAGCTGTCGATGGAGTACGCGCGTCTCGAGCCGCTCGCGCAGCGCTACGGTGCCTACGCCGCGCTCGAGCACGAGGCGCGCGCGGCCGCCGAGCTCGCGGCCGACGCCGACCCCGAGATGCGCACGCTCGCCGCGACCGAGCAGCGCGAGCTCGCGGCGCAGCTGCTCGCCGCGGAGGTCGAGCTGCAGCGGCTGCTGATCCCCAAGGATCCGCACGACGACGGCAACATCTTCCTCGAGATCCGCGCCGGCGCCGGCGGCGACGAGGCGGCGATTTTCGCCGGCGACCTGTTTCGCATGTACTCGCGCTACGCCGACGCGCAGCGCTGGAAGGTCGAGGTGCTGTCCGAGAGCCGCGGCGAGCACGGCGGCTATCGCGAGATCATCTGCCGCATCGTCGGCCAGGGCGCCTACTCGCGCCTCAAGTTCGAGTCCGGCACGCACCGCGTGCAGCGCGTGCCGGCGACCGAGGCACAGGGGCGAATCCACACTTCGACCTGCACGGTCGCGATCCTGCCCGAGCTCGCCGAGATCGAGGACGTGCCGATCGCGGATGCCGACCTGCGGGTCGATACCTACCGCTCCTCGGGCGCCGGCGGCCAGCACGTCAACAAGACCGACTCGGCGGTGCGCCTCACGCACCTGCCGACCGGCATCGTGGTCGAGTGCCAGGACGAGCGCTCGCAGCACAAGAACCGCTCGCGCGCGATGTCGCTGCTCAAGGCGCGCCTGCTGCAGGCCGAGCGCGACCGGCAGACCTCGCAGCAGGCCGCGAGCCGGCGTCTGCAGGTCGGCACCGGCGACCGCTCGGAGCGGATCCGCACCTACAACTTTCCGCAGGGCCGCCTGACCGACCACCGCATCGAACTGACCCTGTACAAGCTCGAGGACATCGTCAACGGCGATCTCGACGAGGTCCTGGGGCCGCTGGCGCGCGAGTTCGAGGCCGAGCAGCTCGCGGAACTCGAATGATCGGCACGGCGCTCGAGCGTGGCGCGCGCCTGCTCGCGGCGGCGTCCGACTCGCCGCGCCTCGACGCGGAACTGCTGCTCGCGCACGTGCTCGGCGTCGATCGTGCGCGGCTCGCGGCGACCGACGACCGGCCGCTCGCGCCGGCCGAGGTCGCCGCCTACGACGCGCTGCTCGCGCGGCGCACCGCCGGCGAGCCGGTCGCCTACCTGCTCGGCCGCCGCGATTTCTGGACGCTGACGCTCGAGGTCGGCCCCGCCGTGCTGGTGCCGCGGCCGGAGACCGAGCTCGTCGTCGAGATCGCGCTCGCGGCGCTCGCCGGGCGCCCGGCGCCCGCGGTGCTCGACCTTGGCACCGGCAGCGGCGCGATCGGGCTCGCGATCGCCGCCGAGCGCGCCGACGCATCGGTCGACCTCGTCGATGCGAGCCCGGCCGCGCTCGCGGTCGCCGAGCGCAACCGCGCACGGCTGGGGCTCGGCAATGTCCGGGTACTCGCCGGCGACTGGTTCGCGGCAGTACCGGGACGGCGCTACCACCTCGTGACGGCAAATCCGCCATACCTCGCGAGCGACGACCCCCACCTCGCGGCCGGCGAGCTTCGGCACGAGCCGTCCGCCGCGCTCATCGCCGGGCCGTCGGGCCTCGAGTCGCTGGCCGCGATCGCCGCGGCGGCACCGGCGCACCTGCTGCCCGGCGGGCGCCTGGTGGTCGAGCACGGCACCGCGCAGGGAGCGGCGGTGCGCGCCCTGCTGGCAGCGGCCGGACTGCGCGACGTCGCGAGCCACGCCGATCTCGCCGGTCACGAGCGCGCGACGGCGGGCACGCGGCGCGATTAGAATCGCGGCGCGGCGGCCCGCTTTCCCGCCGGGAGACCCCCCGTGCTCAAGTTCCAGACCTCGCTCGGCAGCTTTCTCGTGGAGCTCGCCACCGACGACGCCCCGATCACCTGCAAGAACTTCCTCGACTACGCCGAGTCCGGCCATTTCGACGGTACCGTCTTCCATCGCGTGATCCCGGGCTTCGTGATCCAGGGCGGCGGACTGACCGCCGATCTCAAGCAGAGGAAGACCCGCGCGCCGATCAAGAACGAGGCGGCGAACGGCCTCAAGAACCGGCGCGGCACGCTGTCGATGGCACGCACCAACGACCCGAACAGCGCGACCTCGCAGTTCTTCGTCAATCTCAAGGACAACGTCTCGCTCGACGCCGGCCGCGGCAGCGCGGGCTACGCGGTCTTCGCGCACGTGACCCAGGGCATGGACGTCGTCGACAAGATCGCCGCCGTGACCACCGCCACGCGCGGCCACCACGAGGACGTGCCCGTCGAGCCGGTCGTCATCGAGTCGGTCACCGTCGTCCAGGGCTGACCGAGGCGCCGTGGCGTCGCAGGGCGGCGTGCTCCGGGGCCTGACGAAGCTCGTGCTGTGGCTGGTCGGCGGCTGCATCGCCGCGACGGCGCTCGCGGTGCTCGCGCTGCGCTGGGTGCCGCCGCTGACGACGATGTTCATGGTCAACGGCTGGGTCCAGGCGCGCCTCGCGCGCGAGCCGGGCTGGCATCTCGACTATCGCTGGACCCCGTACGAGCGCATCTCGCGCCACGTGAAGCTCGCGGTGATCGCCTCCGAGGACCAGAAGTTCGCCTTCCATCCGGGTTTCGACTTCGAGGCGATCGACGCCGCGATCAAGGAGCGCGAGCGCGGCAAGCGCCTCAGGGGCGCGAGCACGATCACGCAGCAGGTGGCGAAGAACCTGTTCCTCTGGCCGGGCCCGAGTTTCGTGCGCAAGGGCCTCGAGGCGTATCTGACGATGCTGATCGAGCTCTTCTGGCCGAAGCAGCGCATCCTCGAGGTCTACCTCAACGTCGCCGAGTTCGGGCCGGGCATCTACGGCGTCGGCGCGGCGGCACCGCGCTACTTCAGGACCGACCCGGCCCGTCTCAGCCAGGCGCAGGGCGCGCTGCTCGCGGCGGTGCTGCCGAACCCGAAGAAGCTGCACGTCGACCGCCCGAGCGCCTACCTCTACCGGCGCCAGCAGTGGATCATCGAGCAGATGGACGCGCTCGGCGGCAGCAGCTACATCCGCGACGTCGACGCCGAACGCCGCTGAGTTGCCGCGGCGACGCCACGTCGTGCAGCGTACGCACCCGGCGGCGCCGGCTGCGGCGGCCGCGCATCGCGCGCAGCGCGTGGAGCACCGCCGGCGACCGCTCGCGCCGCCCGAACGCGCCGGCCGGCGGCGTTACTGCAGCGCGCGCGGCCCGCTGACCTGGCCGCCGTCGGCGAACAGCCCGGCGACGTCGACGGCGTCGTACCGCCACGCGCGGTTGCAGAACTCGCAGCGCACCTCGACCGAGCCGCGCTCGGCGAGAATGTCGCGAACCTCCGCCTCGCCGATCGAGCGCAGGATGCCGCTGACGCGCTCGCGCGAGCAGGTGCACTGGAAGAACACCGGCCCGGGCTCGAACAGGCGCACGTCCTCCTCGTGGAACAGCCGGCGCAGCAGCTCGGGGCTAGCGAGGCCGGCGAGCTCGGCGGACGTCAGCGTCGCGGCGAGGTGCAGCACGCGATTCCAGTCCTCGTCGCCCGCCGCGGCCGAATGCTCGAGCTCCTCCGCCGAGGCGGTGGCGCCGCTCGGCAGGCGCTGCAGCAGCAGGCCCGCCGCGCGCTCCGGCGTCGCCGCGAGCCAGAGCCGGGTCGGCAGCTGCTCGGAGCGCGCGAAATAGGCCTCGAAGCAGTCGGCGAGCCGGCCGCCGGCCAGCGGCACGATGCCCTGGTAACGCGAGCTGCGGTCGGCGTTCTCGACGGTGACCGTCAGCTGCCCGCCGCCCGACAGCGCCTCGAGGCTCGGCCGCGCGGCCGGCAGCTCGCCGCGCCAGCGCGCGACGCCGCGCACCGCCATGCGGTGGGTCGCCTGCACGACCAGCAGGTGCATCGGGCCCGGTCCCTGCATCTGCAGGGTCAGCAGGCCGTTGAACTTGAGCGTTGCGCCGAGCAGCACCGTCGCCGCGGCCGCCTCGCCGAGCGTGTCGCGCACGGCCGGCGGATAGTCGTGATGCTCGATCAGCGCGCGCCATGACGCGTCCAGATGCACGACGTAGCCGCGCACCGCGAAGCGCTCGAACAGGAACCGCCGCAGGGTATCGCCGTCGCGCAATGGACTCTAGGGACCGCCGAGCTTCTTCTTCAGCAGGTCGTTGAGCTGGGCCGGGTTCGCCTTGCCCTGCGTCGCCTTCATCGCCTGGCCGACGAAGAAGCCGAACAGCTTGTCCTTGCCCGAGCGGTACTCGGCCAGCTGCTTCGGGTTCGCGGCCATCACCGCCTCGATCGCCGCCTCGATCGCGCCCGTGTCGGTGATCTGCTTGAGGCCCTTGGCCTGGATGACCGCGTCCGCCTCGGCGGCATCGGTCCACATGCGCTCGAAGACCTCCTTGGCGATCTTGCCGGAGATCGTCTGGTCCTGGATCCGCCGCAGCAGGCCGGCCAGGGCCGGCGCCGACACGCGCGCCGCGCCGACCTCGAGGCCGTCGCGATTGACGAATGCCGCGAAGTCCCCCATGACCCAGTTGGCGGCGAGCTTCGCGCCGGGCGCCCCGCCGCCGCTGTCGCGCACGACCGCCTCGTAGAAGTCCGCGAGCTCGCGGCTCGAGGTCAGGACGCCGGCATCGTAGGGCGAGAGCCCGTAGTGCAGCGCGAAGCGCGCCGCCTTCTCGTCCGGCAGCTCGGGCAGGGTGGCGCGGACCTCCTCGATGAGGGCCGGCTCGATCACGAGCGGCAGGAGGTCGGGGTCGGGGAAGTAGCGGTAGTCGTTCGCCTCCTCCTTCGAGCGCATCGAGCGCGTCTCGTCCTTGGCCGAGTCGTACAGGCGCGTCTCCTGGACGATGCTGCCGCCACCCTCGAGCACGTCGATCTGGCGCTCGACCTCGTAGTTGATGGCCTTCTCGACGAAGCGGAACGAGTTGACGTTCTTGATCTCGCAGCGCGTGCCGAACTCGGTCTTGCCGACCCGCCGCACGGAGACGTTGGCGTCGCAGCGGAACGAGCCCTCCTGCATGTTGCCGTCGCAGATCTCGAGGTAGCGAACCAGCGTGTGCACCTTCTTGAGGTAGGCGATCGCCTCCTTGGCCGAGCGCAGATCGGGCTCGGAGACGATCTCGAGCAGCGGCGTCCCGGCGCGGTTGAGATCGATGCCGCTCGCGTTCGCGAGTCCCTCGTGCAGCGACTTGCCGGCATCCTCCTCGAGGTGCGCGCGCGTGATGCCGATCGTCTTCTTGCCGCCATCCTCGAGCAGGATCTCGAGCGAGCCGTCCTCGACCACCGGCCGCTCGTACTGGCTGATCTGATAGCCCTTCGGCAGATCCGGGTAGAAGTAGTTCTTGCGCGCGAAGATCGAGCGCGCCGCGATCGTGGCGCCGGTGGCGAGGCCGAACTTCACCGCCATGCGCACCGCCTCCCGGTTCAGCACCGGCAGCGTGCCGGGATAGCCGAGGTCGACGAGGTTCGCCTGCGTGTTCGGCGCCGCACCGAAGGCGGTCGACGAGCCGGAGAAGATCTTCGAGCGGGTGGCGAGCTGAGCGTGGATCTCGAGGCCGATCACGACCTCCCAGCCTTCGCGGACTGCAGCCTGGTTCATCGTGCGTATCTCAGGCGTACGCCGCCGGCACCCGGCGGTGAAAATCGGTCTCGCGCTGGTAGGCATGCGCCGCCGCCAGCAGCCGGCTCTCGCCGAAGTGCGGCCCGATCAGCTGCAGGCCGACCGGCAGCCCGCCGACGAATCCGCACGGAACCGACATCGCCGGCAGGCCGGCAAGGTTCGCGCCGATGGTGTAGATGTCGTTGAGGTACATCGTGATCGGGTCGTCCACCTTGGCGCCGATGCCGAACGCGGGGGTCGGCGAGGTCGGCCCGGCGAGCAGGTCGACCTTGGCGAAGGCGCTCTTGAAGTCGGCGGTGATGAGGCTGCGCATCTTCTGCGCCTTGAGGTAGTAGGCATCGTAGTAGCCGGCCGACAGCACGTAGGTCCCGGTCATGATGCGGCGCTTGACCTCGGCGCCGAAGCCCTCGCCGCGCGAGCGCTTGTAGAGGTCCATCAGGTCGCGCGGCTCGCGGCAACGGTGGCCGAAGCGAACGCCGTCGAAGCGCGACAGGTTCGACGAGCACTCGGCCGGCGCGACGACGTAGTAGGTCGGGACCGACAGCGGCAGGTTCGGGCAGCTCACTTCGACGATCTCGGCGCCGAGCTCGCGCAGCTGCGCGATCGAGGCCTCGACCAGCGCGCCGGTCGCGCCCTCGAGCCCCTGCGCGAAGAACTCCTTGAGCACGCCGACCCGCACGCCCTTGAGCGGCGCGTTGAGCTCGGCGACGTAGTCCGGCACCGGCGCATCGACCGAGGTCGAGTCGTTCGGATCGAAGCCGGCCATGGCGCCGAGCAGCAGCGCGCAGTCCTCGGCCGAGGCGGCCAGCACCCCGGCCTGATCCAGGCTCGAGGCGAACGCGATCATGCCGTAGCGCGACACCCGGCCGTAGGTCGGCTTGATGCCGGAGATGCCGACCAGTGCGGCGGGCTGGCGGATCGAGCCGCCGGTGTCGGTGCCGGTCGCGGCCGGCACGAGCCGCGCCGCGACCGCGGCGGCGGAGCCGCCGGACGAGCCGCCGGGCACCTTGGCGCTGTCCCAGGGGTTCCTGACCGGGCCGTAGAAGCTCGTTTCGTTCGACGAGCCCATCGCGAACTCGTCCATGTTGGTCTTGCCGAGCAGCACCGTGCCCGCCGCCGCGAGACGCGTGACGACGGTGGCATCGTACGGTGCCACGAAGTTCTCGAGCATCCGCGAGCCGCAGCTCGTCCGGATGCCGTCGGTGCAGAAGATGTCCTTGTGGGCGATCGGCACGCCGGTCAGCGGGCCCGCCGTGCCGGCGGCACGCGCACCGTCCGCGCGCGCCGCGTCGGCGAGCGCGCGCTCGGCGGTCACCGTCAGAAAGGCGTTCAGGCCCGGGTTCGCGGCCGCGATCCGCGCGAGGCAGTGCCGCGCCAGCTCGACCGCCGAGAACTCCTTCGCCTTCAGCCCCGCCGCGAGCTCGGCGACGGAGCGCGCGTGCAGGCTCACTCGATCACCTTCGGCACGACGTACAGGGCGCCCGCGACCAGCGGCGCGTTCGCCTGGTACTTCTCGTGCCGGTCGGTCTCGGTGACGGCATCGGTCCTGAGGCGCTGCACCTCGCCCGCGAGCGGATGCGCCATCGGCTCGACGCTGCCGGTCTGGGCAGCGTTCAGCTGCTCGACGAACGACAGGATCTTCGAGAGGCTGTCGACGTAGACGGGCAGTTCGCCCTCGGTGATTTCAAGACGCGCGAGGTGGGCGATTCCCTCAACGTCTCTGCGGGTCAGGCTCATATCGTGATGGGGTCGACAGACTGAAAAAAATCCTTATCAATCATACACGTCGCCTTGTGAATTGTCGTGCTCGTTGATAGATTAGGTTAACCTCCAGCGCGGCCCGACCCGGTGCCGTCTGGCCGTGTCCGATACTTTCGCTTGCCCACTCACTGAGAACCCATGTTCAAGAGCCTGCGCGGCTATTTTTCCAACGACGTCTCCATCGACCTCGGCACCGCCAACACGCTGATCTACGTTCGCGGCAAGGGCATCGTCCTCAACGAGCCTTCGGTAGTCGCCGTGCGCGACGAACCGGCGCGCGGCGGCAAGACCATCGTCGCGGTCGGCGCCGAGGCCAAGAACATGCTCGGCCGCACGCCGGGCCACATCACCGCCGTGCGGCCGATGAAGGACGGCGTCATCGCCGACTTCACCTACACCGAGAAGATGCTGCAGTACTTCATCAACAAGGTGCACGGCAACCGCTTCCTGCGGCCGAGTCCGCGCGTACTGGTGTGCGTGCCGTACGGCTCGACGCAGGTCGAGCGGCGCGCGATCAAGGAGTCGGCCGAAGGTGCCGGCGCGCGCAGCGTCTTCCTGATCGACGAGCCGATGGCAGCCGCGGTCGGCGCCGGCCTGCCGGTGCAGGAGCCGCGCGGCTCGATGGTACTCGACATCGGCGGCGGCACCTCCGAGGTCGCGGTCATCTCGCTGAACGGCATCGTCTACGCGGCCTCGGCGCGCATCGGTGGCGACCGCTTCGACGACGCGATCGTCAACTACGTGCGCCGCAACTACGGCATCCTGATCGGCGAGGCGACCGCCGAGCGCGTCAAGATCGAGATCGGCTCGGCCTACCCCGGCCAGCAGGTGCGCGAGATGTCGGTGAAGGGCCGCAACCTCTCCGAGGGCGTGCCGCGCAGCTTCACGCTCAACTCCAACGAGATCCTCGAGGCGCTGCAGGAACCGCTGCAGGGCATCGTCAGCGCCGTGAAGCAGGCGCTCGAGCAGACCCCGCCCGAGCTCGGCGCCGACGTCGCCGAGCGCGGCATCGTGCTCACCGGCGGCGGCGCGCTCCTCAAGGACATCGACAAGCTGCTCATGGAAGAGACGGGCCTCCCGGTCATCATCTCCGATGATCCGCTGACCTGCGTCGCCCGGGGCGGCGGGCGGATCCTCGAGCTGTCCGAAGAGCACCCCGGCGCCTTCGGCCTGCAATGATCCCGTGATCGGAGTATCCGGTTGCCGGCCCTGAGAGAGCCCGGTGCCCGTTATGCTCCGCCGCGCGTCTCGACGCTCGGCCTGCGGGCGCTGCTGCTGATCGCGCTGTCGGTCGGCCTGATGGTCGCCGACCACCGCCAGCACGGCCTCGCGCTCATCCGCTCGGGGCTCTCGGCGGCGGCGTGGCCGCTGCAGATGCTGGTGCACTCGCCGGTCGCCGCCTGGGACTGGCTGAGCGCCTCGACCCGCACGCGCCACGAGCTGCTCGCCGAGAACGAGGCGCTGCGCAGCGCCGCGCGCGAGAACGACCTCAAGCTGCTGCGCCTCGAGGCGATCGAGCAGGAGAACCGGCGCCTGCGGGCGCTCGTCAATGCCGCGCCGCGCGACGCCGAGCGCGTGCAGGCCGCCACGGTGCTGCGGGTCGACCTCGACCGGCTGCGCCATCGCGTGCTGATCGACCGCGGCGCGCGCGATGGCGTGAGCCGTGGCCAGCCGGTCATCGACGCGAGCGGCATCGTCGGCCAGACGACCAACGTCGGGCCGCTCGCGGCCGAGGTCATCCTGCTGTCCGACCCGACCCACGCCGTGCCGGTGCAGGTCGAGCGCAACGGCCTGCGCACGATCGCGGTGGGCAGCGGCGACAGCGAGCGCCTGACGCTGCCATACCTGCCGCGCAACGCCGACGTCCAGGTCGACGACCTGCTGGTCTCGTCGGGCCTCGGCGGCGTGTTCCCGGCGGGATTGCCGGTCGCGCGCGTGGCCGAGGTCAAGCGCGACCCGAGCCAGCCGCTCGCGATCGTCAGCGCGAAGCCGGCGGCAGCGCTCGACCGCGACCGCGAGGTGCTGCTGCTGTGGATCCGGGCGCGCGTGGCGCTGCCCGAGGCCGAGCCGCCGGCGGCGCCGGCGCACGAGCCGCGCGCCAAGCCGCGGCAGGCGCCGGCGCCATGATCGGCGATATCCGCAACCCGCGCCTGATGCTGCTGTCGGTGACGCTGGTGGCGCTGGTGCTGTCGGCCGTGCCGCTGCCGCACGTGCTCGATCTGCTGCGGCCGGACTTCGTGCTGCTGACGATCATCTGGTTCGCGCTGATGCTGCCGCGCGCCGGCGGCCTCGCCGCCGCGTGGCTCGCCGGCCTCGCGCTCGATGCCTTCCACGGCGTCGTGCTCGGCGAGAACGCGCTCGCCTTCGTCGTGGTCGCCTTCCTCGTGCACCGCTTCCACCTGCGCATGCGCATGTACCCGCTGTCGCAGCAGGCGCTGGTCGTGCTCGTGCTGCTGCTGCTCTACCAGTTCCTGCTGTTCTGGATCGACGGTGTCACCGGCCATCCGGCCAATGCCTGGTTCCGCTGGTTGCCGGTGCTGACCGGCGCGCTGCTCTGGCCGGTGCTGACCGGCTTTCTGGGCCGCATCATGACGCGAAGCTGAGCCATGCGCCGGTCGGTCCGCATCAAGGATCATTGGTCGGAGCAGCGCCTGTTCATCGGCCGGATCCTGTTCGCGGCGATCGCGGCGGCGAGCCTGCTGCTGGTCGTCGGCGGGCGCCTGTTCGTGCTGCAGGTGCTCAAGCACGACTACTACGTCGACCTCTCGCAGGGCAACCGCGTGCGCCTCGAGCCGCTGCCACCGGATCGTGGCCTGATGTACGACCGCCACGGCACGGTGATCGCCGAGAACACGCCGGCCTACACGCTCGAGCTCACGCCCGAGCAGGTCGAGGACGTGCCCGACACGCTGCGGCGCCTCGCCGCGATCGGCCTGCTCGAGCAGGAGCAGGTGCCGGCGCTCGAGCGGCTGATCCGCTCGGGACGCAAGTTCGAGGCGGTGCCGCTGCGGCTGTCCCTGTCTGACACCGACATCGCCACGTTCGCGGTGCGCCAGTTCGAGTTCCCGGGGGTCGAGATCCAGACGCGGCTCGCGCGCTGGTACCCGTACGGCGACGCCGGCGTGCACGCGCTCGGCTACGTGGCGGCGATCTCCGAGGACGACCTCAAGCGCATCGACCGCGACCAGTACGCGGGCTCCGCGGTGATCGGCAAGATCGGCCTCGAGGGCACCTACGAGCCGGAGCTGCACGGCAACGCCGGCTACCGGCAGGTTCTGGTCAACGCCCAGGGGCGGCGCGTCGACCGGCTCGGCGGCGGCACCGTGAAGCTCGAGACGCGCTCGCCGCGCGCCGGCAACGACCTGTTCCTCGGCCTCGACATGCGCGTGCAGAAGGTCGCCGAGGAGGCGCTCGCCGGCCGCCGCGGGGCGGTCGTTGCGATCGAGCCCGAGACCGGCGACGTCATCGCGCTGGTGTCGGTGCCGACCTTCGATCCGAACAAGTTCACGCGCGGCATCTCGGGGCGCGAGTATGCGGCGCTGCGCGACGACATCGACCGGCCGCTGTTCGACCGCGCGCTGCGCGGCGCCTACCCGCCGGGCTCGACCGTCAAGCCGCTGATGGCGCTCGCCGGCCTGCAGTACGGCGTCATCGACCCCAACGCGGCGCGCTTCTGCCGTGGCTACTTCACGCTGCCCGGCTCGAGCCGCCAGTACCACGACTGGAAGAAGGAAGGCCACGGCATGGTCGACATGCGCAAGGCCATCGCCACCTCCTGCGACGTCTACTTCTACGGCCTCGCCGACCTGCTCGGCATCGACCGCGTGCACGACGCGCTCACCAAGCTCGGCCTCGGCAAGGCGACCGGCATCGACGTCGGCGGCGAGCTGCCCGGGCTGGTGCCGTCGGCCGAGTGGAAGCAGCAAAAGTACAAGCAGGCCTGGTTCCCGGGCGAGACGATCAGCGTCGGCATCGGCCAGGGCTACCTGCTGGTCACCCCGCTGCAGCTCGCGCACGCCGCCGCGATCCTCGCCGGCCACGGCAAGAACTTCCGGCCGCGGCTCGTGACCGCGGTGCGCGACGCCGCCACCGGCGCGGTCCGCAAGCTGGCGCCGATCGCAGAGCCGACCATCGAGCTGACGGACGCGCGCGCCTGGGACATCGTCGTCGAGGGCATGCAGCGCGTCACCGAGGCGGGCGGCACCGCCAGCTCGATCGCCCACGGCGCGAGCTACAAGATCGCCGCCAAGACCGGCACCGCGCAGGTGTTCAGCCTCGGCCAGAACGAGAAGTACGTCGCCAAGAATGTCGCCGAGCGGCTGCGCGATCACGCGCTGTTCATCGCCTTCGCGCCGGCCGACGCGCCGAAGCTGGCGGTTGCGGTGCTGGTCGAGAACGGCGGCCACGGCGGCAGCGCCGCCGGTCCGGTCGCACGACGCGTGTTCGACGCCTACCTG
>Ga0335084_10006060_pt1 | contig 11993 bp, 22 predicted proteins | sample Lox_Sample_44_FD_206721 | JGI IMG/M metagenome (GOLD analysis project Ga0335084, IMG submission 206721) | Soil microbial communities from Loxahatchee National Wildlife Refuge, Florida, United States - Lox_Sample_4.4 | ecosystem: Environmental > Terrestrial > Soil > Wetlands | place: USA...
GACGACCACGATCGTCGCCGCCGTAGCGCGGGTGCCCACGTGCTTGTCGGCACCGCTCATGAAGGACTGCACCATCCCGGATGCCACGGCCACCCAGAGCGCACCCCAGACCGCGCCCTCCGTCACTGCTCTGCGAACGCCGGACCGCGGCCCGCGCCACATCTGGAACCAGATCGGCCGCGTGGCGGGGGAAGAGCTTGAAGGGGTCAAGAGGTCTCGCTCATAGAGGAATGGCGGTCACGACTCGCGAGCTGCCACGGCCAGTCGGGGGTCATGGCGTGGCGGCCCTCCAGTGGTAACCCGTCACGCCGTGAATCCGGACGAACAGTACCCCCGCGGCGTAGACCAACAGCGCCGGATTCGGATGTCCCTCGAGCGCGTGAAGCCCGAAGGCCAGCGCGAACACCGCCAGGAGAATGTTCGCTCCAACGCCCATCGTGCGTGGCAGGAGAAACAGGAGTGCCGCGATCGTCTCGACCGCGCCAAGGAGCAGCGCATGAGGGCGGTCGTGGCCAACGATCGTTCCCTGCCGTACGGCGATGATCGTCTGCATGCTTTGGATCAGGACGACGACGCCCAGAGTCACGTAGAGACCCAAGAAGGCGCGAACGAGAGCACGGGGAGGCATGGGAATCCTTTCGACGGGTTCCGAAAGTCTATGCCAGGTTCGGCCGGAGCGGTTGCCGCGAGAGCGCGCCGCGGTTGGCCACGGCGACCGCCGCGAGCAGGAGCCACATCGCGGCGGGCACCACGAGGATGGGCGTCACAAGCCGTGCGGCGGTCACCGCTCCGGGCATGAGAAGGAGCTGGGTGGCAACGAGCGCCGCGTGCATGAACATCACCACGGGGAGGCTCCGGGTGCGGTCGTGGATCCAGACCATCAACACACGGAACGGCGGCAGCCAGGAGAAGAGGCGTGCCAGTAAGATCGCGAACGGGAGAGGTGCGGAGAAGGTGTCAGCTTCCCAGAACAGCGGAAAATGCCACGCTCCCCACACGACCCCGACGATCAGTCCGGTCGTGAGTATCGAGTGACGCAACCGCAAGTGAGGGACGGCGAAGCCGGTCCAGCCCATCTCCTCGCAGAAGCCGAACATGAGGCTCGGGCCCACGGCAAGCATCAGGATACCGATCTTGTGGTCGGATGCGAACAGGGCGGGACGGAAATCCGAGGAAACGAGCGAGAGCACGAGATTCGTTGCGGCAATCACGAACGCGGGGAGGAGCGCCAGGGCGTACCAGCGCGCGCCCACGCGCCAGCGGCGCAGCCGGGCAAGCAGGTCGCGGAGGCCCGCCCGCCCATCGATGAGGCCTGTCAGCAGGATGCCGGCAACGGCGGGACCGGCCAGAATCCCGCTGTACAGAAGCGCTCCCAGCCGTTCGAATCGCTCCCACTGCAAGGGGAAGCCCGCGGGACCCACGATGAGGAGCCCGGCGCCCCATGAGATGACGAACACGAGGGCGAAGTAGATGAGCACTGCGCGCCGTTTGATGGCGGGCTCGATGGTCGACGTGCGTCTACTCCTCTCCCTGCCTAACGCCCCGCGTCCTCGTGGAGGCGTTTCCGCAGCAGGAAATTCTGGTACCCACGCGGGTAGTCGTCTAGCGTCGCCAGAGTCTCAAAGCCCCTCTTGGCGTAAAAGGCGGGGGCTTGGAAGGTGAACGTTGCGAGAAAGACCTGCTGGCAGCCGCGCCGGCGCGCCTCGAGCTCCGCGGCGCCGAGTAGCTTGGTCCCCAGGCCCCGGCCACGGTACGACTCGTCCACCCAGAACTGCCGAATCTCGCAGCACCCGCCCCAGGTATTCCCGCAAATCCCGGCGACGATGCGCTCCCGGTCGTCTCTCACGAAAATCGCCAGCCCCGCCCCGTCCGTGATGCGCGTGACGCGCGAATTGAACTCGTAGAGCCGGTCCTCCAAGTACTGAATGTGCTCGGGGGCGGGATCGGTCTCGATGACGAACTCTGATGGGGGCATTCTCACACCTCTTCTCTTGCCAGGGAAAGCCCTGCGCTAGCACCGCCGGCTTCACACGCCTGTCGGGCTGCCGCACGTTATTGCGACTGGTCCAGCTGGCCGCCGCCCTCAAGATGGAATCGGTGCAGGACGCTATGGATCACCGGCCCGAGCATGACGCCAGCGAGAACAATGAATACCAGCCCCGCAAACAGGGCGTACCCCCCGGCGAGCCACTTACCAGCGGTTGTGTGGAGGCGATCGACCGGACCCATCCCGCCCAGGAGCATCGCGGCGTTCAGGAACGCGTCCGGCCAGGGGAGATCCTCGACCCAGTGGTAGATCGCCATCCCGGTCGCGAGCGTGCCCGCGGCCAGCGGGAACAGGGTCCAAGCGCGGGACGCCATGTGGCCGGCTACCAGCCATGGATGCGGTGCGACGTGGCCAGTGTTGGCCTTCAAGATGCCTCCTTGGGATAGGGCGACACTTCAGAGACACACATTGCGGACTCCGCAGAGCACCAGAGCGGCGTATATCCACAGGACTACGAACCCACCCACCACGTAGGCCAGGACCATGAGCGCCCGCCCCGCTCCACGGGCAACGCCCACCGCGAACGGCAAACCGGTCAAGAGACTGAGCAGATACGGTCCAACCTCGGCGACGACAGACGTGCCGCGGGGCCTTGGCCACACGAACAACAGGTAGGCGGTTATGGTCAGGATTGGAAGGGCGATCATTCCACCGAACCGCCAGCGCTGCCGTCGGGAATCGGTCGGATTCACGGGAGGTGGTGCTTCGACCCCCGCCCGGGATACTCGGCGAGAGCACTTGCATGGTTCAGTTTCATCTCCTTCGACCCGAACAGCAGTGTGACTCGTTGGGTCCGGATTCTCAGCCCACCGCCTTCCGCACCAGCACGCCGATCCGTGCCTCGGCGGCGGCGGTCAACTCCTTCAACGCGAAGGCGGTCGGCCACATGGCGCCATCGTCGAGCTTCGCCGCGTCGCTGAAGCCGAACGTCGCGTACCGCGATTTGAACTTCTGCGCGCTTTGGAAAAAGCAGACGACCTTGCCGTCCTTGGCATACGCGGGCATCCCGTACCACGTCTTCGCTGAGAGGGCTGGCGCGCCCGCCTTGATGATCGCATGGATCCGCTCGGCCATCGCGCGCTCCGCGCCCTGCATCTCGGCGATCTTCGCGAGCACCGCGCTTTCGCCGTCCGCCTCCCCTTTCAGCTCACGGACGCGCTCCTTCATTGCAGCACGCTCCTCGTCCGTGAATCCCTTGCCCTTGGCGGACCTGTGGGTGCTCTGCTTTGGGCTCATAGAGGCCTCCTCATAGTGGCGTGGGTTGGAGAGTCGTGGCGCCTCACCATCGCCCTGTCGATCCACTCGGTCACGGGATCCGCGCGAGCGGGGCGCACCAGGCCGCCGAGGGCTGTCGCAATCAGGACGATGTGTATCGTCGGTCTCATGGTCTGCTCCGTCGCTTGAAGAACTCCACCTCGCGTTCGTGCTTCTCAGCTGCCGCACGCGTGGAGAAAGTGCCGAGGTTACGTCGCTTGCCCGTCCTCGGATCCTTGTGCAGAGAATAGAGTCGGTACTTACCCGAGGGAAGCTTGCGGATCATGAAGACGGGTTGGGTTTCTCAAGCAGCGCCTTCATTGCGGCCAGCATGGCACGCCAGTTCTCCTGGGAGTGCGCTCGAGCCTCCTCAGTGGTGTTGTTGTCCTGTGAAAGGGCGACCTTGGTGCGGTTGGCGTCGCCGGTCAACTCTATGGTGACCGTGTGGTAATTCGCCGGGATATCGGGAAGCCCGGCGAGGGGACTGAAGTGGGTGTACTCAAGGAGGCGAGGAGGGACGATGTCGAGGATGATCCCTTTGTCCTTGTACGCCCTTCCCTTCCACTCACCCGACCAGGTGATTGGGGCGCCTTTCCGCCATGCAGACTCGACGTGAGTGCCGAACATGTACTGTTCGATGAGCGAGGGGGTAGTGAGAGCGTCCCAGACGCGCGAGATCGATGCGTCGATCTGAATCGCCGCCTGCGCAATCAAGTCCGAAGCCAATGCCTTGCTTGTTCCCCGCTCAGCGCGGCGCGTAGCATGATCGCGATCGTTCGCATGCGGTTGCGCTTCACCAGCTCCTCCTTTCTGAATGTGCAGGCCCAGCCATCGCTTCGAGGACAGATCATGAACGCCGGCACACCAAGGCAATTCAACCGTGAGGCCACCGCGGCGCCAGCTACACATCGAGCTCCCTCGTGCCCAGCCATTTCACTTTATCTGGGTCACGATGGTCAAAGAAACTACTGGTCCCGGTGTCCAAGGTTGCGATGGCGGCAAAGTCATCCGTGCTCAGTTCAAAGTCGAGCACATGGAAGTTCTCCACCATTCGTTCCTTGCGAACCGACTTGGACAGGACCACAATGCCACGTTGCGACAGCCAACGGAGGATCACCTGGGCAACGCTCTTCTTGTGCCTCGTGGCGACTGCCCGCAACGTTGCATTCTCGAAGATATGATTCCGCCCTTCCGCAAATGGGGCCCACGCCTCCGGCTGAACGCCATTGGTCTGCAAGAACTGCTGGGTCTCATGTTGCTGAAGGAACGGATTCATTTCGATCTGGTTGACGGCCGGGGTCACCTTGTTGTGCAGCATGAGGTCCATGATTCGGTCAGGATGAAAGTTGGCGACGCCAATCGCCCTGACTTTGCCCGCGCGATACAAGTCTTCCATGGCACGCCACTCGCCATACACGTCGCCAAATGGCTGATGAATCAGATACAGGTCCAGATAGTCCAGCTGCAGGCGCTTCAAGGACCGCTCAAAGGCTGCCAGCGTGCCTTCATAGCCGTTTCTCTGAATCCACAGTTTCGTGGTGACAAACAGTTCTTCTCGGGCGACGCCGCACCGCTGGATCCCGCGACCAACGGCGGCCTCGTTGAGATAGGACGCGGCCGTGTCGATCAGGCGATACCCTGTGTCAATGGCGTCCACCACGCTCTGTTCACACACTGCCGCATCGGTAATCTGGAACACGCCAAAGCCGAGCAGGGGCATGGTCACGCCATTGTTCAGTACTACCTGTTGCATGAGTCCCTCCAAGTGCGCGGGCGCGCACCACGGATGCCAGGAGGAGGCGTCCCTCCCAGGCCTCGAGTCTCAGACCGTTCCTCGATTGCCAGGGGCTTGGGCCTGTTCGCGCCGCGCTGCATCGTACGCATCGAGCGCCTGGCGGATTTGACGTCGCTTCACGTCCGGGATGACCTGGACGAACACGGCCACGACGACACCGGTCCAGAGCGACCAACCGAGCGCATGGAGCAAGTCACCCAGGAGTCCGAGAAACCCCGTCGGCAGCGACGATTGGAGAGCGTATCCGCCGACGTGAGCGGCCAAACCGACCACGAGGCCAATGCCAAGGGGCCAGAACAGAATGCGCTGCCCTGAAGCAGTTTGTCTCAGCTTCGTTGCATTCTCCTCCATCCATGCCAGCACCCATTCATTAGCTAACCAGGGTGGAACGCCTTTTGATTCTCGTCCTTCGGTCATGGTCACACCTCCACCAACACATCTCGGTTGCTGCCGACGAATGCATGAAGGTTCGTACGTGTCGCGCAGAGGCCGCAAGTGCTCGAGAAGAATCCGACTAGTTGCGTCACCGCAACACGGTCGCGCACCGTCGGCTCAATGCGCTTGTTCGGCATCTGCTCGGCGCGAGCCCCGCTTGCGCTTGGCCGCTTGACGCTTCTTGGCCAACCAACGCTGTTTGAGTCGGCGTGTCTCCTTTACGATCTCGCGGTCAATCGCCGCCTCCACGCGTCGAACGTGAGCCCGGCTGAGGAGGACCGAGTAGAACCGATAGAAGCCCGTCCGTCCGCGCTCCCCCAACCATGAGAGCTCGCGCTCGTAGGGTTTCAGGTCAAGCCATATCGCCTGCTGTACGATCTGTAACGTCTGAATTGGATCTATCCCCCGGGCGCGCCCGATGCCGCGTCGACCGAGTCCCCTAATCCGGTAGGGACACATCCAATCTCCGTTTGGGTGGCGGCGGGGAGTGCCAATCTCGACGAGCACCCGTGAACCCGACGGGGAGTGACGATCATGACGCGAATCAGCAGGCCGCGGAGGCGCATGGCGGTTCCCAGCCTTCACCGGGGGGCGAGTTCGCCATACCAGTAGGCAGCCGTGACTCCGCCGTCCATGAGGAAGTCGCTACCGGTAATGAACGCGCCGTCCGGCCCCAGCAGCAGAGCGCCAACGGTTCCCACCTCATCCGGGGTGCCGGCGCGCCCGGCAGCGGACAGCTCGATCATGCGCCGGTATCCGGCGCCGCGCGGACCCGTCAGCTCGTCCCTGGCGAGAGGCGTGATGATGATGCCGGGGCTAATCGTGTTTATCCGCGCGCCGCGCCTGCCCCACCTCACCGCCTCGGCCATCACCCGGAGCGAGTTGCCCCGCTTGGCGATCTGATACGCGTGGAGCGGATCGGCCACCTGGTCCGGCTGGAGCATCGGCAGTGCGAGTAGCTCGTCGGCGGGTGTGGTTGCCAGCGCCTTGTCTTGCTCACGCGTGAGTGCCGGGAGGCGATGCCCCGATTGCGAGGCGATCACGACACCCGCTCCGCCGCGCGCTATCACGTTGCCGAATTCCTCGAGCACCAACGCCGTACCGTAGAGATCGACCTTGAGGATTGTGGCCGGCGTCGCCTGCGACGGGGAGACGCCGGCGGCGTGGATAAGGCCGGTGGTGGTGCCGATCGTCGCGGCTGTCCCGACGAGCGCGTGGACCGACTCGCGCGAGGACACGTCGACGACGGCGGTGCTGACGTCGAAGCCGGCATCGCTGAGGACTTTGGCCGCCGCCGCGGCGTTATCCTGCCGCAGATCAGCCAGCACGACATGCTTACCTGCGCTGACCCGCCGCGCGATCGCCTGACCGATCGATCCGGCGCCGATGACGACGATCACCGCGGTCATTGCAATCTCCCTGCTCGACGGGACCGGGGTGCCCCGATGATCGAGCCCCTCACGGACGAATACGGGCGCACAACCGCAATTCTACCATGAAGACTCGGCGCCGCCAGCGCCGCATCGCAAGATCGCGTCAGGAAACACAGGTATTACCGAGGCGATACAACGTCGTTACCGGAATGTGGCCGCGGGCCCAGGCCGACATGGAGCACACCTTCGGCCGCTTTTCAGCCTGTCGTTTGACGACGTGGCGTTATGGCTCCGGATCGTCGATCGTCAAGACGCTTCCAGGGGGCAGTGCGGTGCACAGATCATCCACCAATAGAACAGTCGGGAACGTGAGCAGCACGTAGCGCTTGGCCTGGGAGACGTTGTCGGCAAAGCCCACGTCCCCGATCCGCCACGGACCGTGGTCCGGACGATCATCGATCGTGGCAAGCATCCCAGATCGAATGACGCCGTCGAGAATATGACCCGCGACGACTGGCCCTGTGCCGGTGAGGTGGAAGACCCGTTGCACGCTGAAGTACGCAGGCATGTCAGGCAGCACCGTCATCCTCTGCGAGGTCGTCAGCGTCTGCAGCACCCACAGGCCATGCGTGGTACGTGACGGCAATCCCATCCTTCAATGCCTGCTCGAATCGCGCCCGACTCCGATGACCCTGAGGGAATGCATCGAGGTCGACGGCGTACGCTGTGTCGAGTTCCCCGACGTCCCACCCCGCGTCGTCCATAAATTCGCGTGCAGCGGCTTCAGCTGCGGCCTGAACCACTTCGTTCACAAAGACGGCCGCCACGGCTCCGCCCACCTCATCGTATGCTGGGTGCGAAGGCTTCGGACGCGCTTCAAAAGTGAGAAGGAACATGGGGAATCGCTCGAAGAGAGTCGGTGGTGCTGTCTCCATGATGTCAGAGGTCACAAACGCAATGCTACATTGCTACGGCGACGTGGTGGCTCTTCCCACATCAGCCACGATCTGTCGCAACGCGTCGGCGAGGGCAAGCGCCAATGATTGGGCATAGGACTTGGCTGTCCCGCTCCAACTCGTCCCTGCGGACCCATTGCCTGCGTAGGAATGCCGATTGAGTTCGCGGCCCCCCTTCGTCAAGCGAACGAGAAGTTCTACCTCCCCTCCATAGGTGAAATACGCGTCCGCCTGAGCCTTGAGGATCTCGCCCTCGATGGCCAGCGATGAGTCAGGGACGGTGGTCGAGGTAGCCGCGTTGTAGCCCGCATTTCTCAGTTCCAGCGCCAACGCATCCCGGACCCACACGGAGACACTATTCACTGTCCGAATTGGCGCGAGCTTCATTCCAAAGGTGTTGCGCACCTGCCCGACCTTCGTGGTATCAGATCGTCGATCCACGAAGGGGAGGACGGCGATCGTGATGCCGCTCGGCGCGGGCGGAGTCGCAGCCTGCGCAGTGGCCACCGCTCCTTGTGACGAAGCTGGCGGGTAGATCAGGGTGGCATTGCGCGTACTGAACGCGCACCCCCCGAGCGTGCCCGCTCCTATCGCCGCGGATACAGCCAGGCTGCAGAACCGCGAAGCGGAAGAGGCCATACGACACCTCCCTGTGGGCCAGGCTAAGCCGCCTAGCGGCGGCCCCTGGCAACGTTGGCTTGGTTACCACCCGACGGCCGCCCGCACCTCGTCAAACGTCCCGCTGAAGTAGGCCACGTTGTGAAAGGCCTCGCGGGCGAGCGCGTCGGCCACGTACCGCGCCTCTGCGGAGTCTCGACCAAAGACGATGAGCCAAGTATTGTGGTCCTCCATCGGCAACCGACCGTCGTCTTTGGCGCGTTTCACCTCACCAACATCCTTGCCTTCCAGCACACCGCTGCGCGGGATATTGCGGGCACCGGGCAGGGTGCCTGCTCGCCACGCCTCGCCTTCCCGGGTGTCGATGAACGAGGGGTCACGACTTGCCTCGTCGAAGGGCATCAGCTTCGTGCCTTGAGCTCGGATCGAGTCGGAGGCCCGGAAAAGGACTCCGGTGACCAGGCAAAGGCTCGCGCGCCGCATGGTACTCATTGACGTACGTGAGCGCGTAGCTGGCCGGAATCTCGGCGTGGCTGCCAAGACAGGCTAGAAGGGTACGGTTTCCCAGCGTTCGCCGCTGCGCGCGGCGCCGACAGCGGCACCAACCACCAGGCCGCTCCCTAGCCCGACGAGCGCGCCCGTGAAGGCGTAGGCCAGGGTGTTTGCACCGGCGTCCTCATCACTCGAGCAACTGTACGCGGCGGCGCACGCGGCGGCACCCGCCACCGTCCCCACGATCACGCCCACGATCACACCGTACTTGATGCCGGCGCCAACCCGCGATGCGCTGCCTCTGCTGACATCGAGTCGGGTAACGCCGGACCTGGGGACGCGCAGCGTGTCGGCCTTGCCCTGCGCCTGCAGGAGAAGCGTGTCGCCGTCGAAACTCACGAGCGTGCCGGTGACCGCCTCGTCCCGCCAGGCGGGGCCCCAGACGCGCACCCGCGCGCCGGCCTTCAGCGCTGCGGCGTGCTGCGCCATCACCGCCCCGGCGGCGACGTTCAGGCCGATCGAGCACAATGCGAGCAGGCGCATCAGCATATGATCTCCCGACGTTTGGGCCACGCGGGCGACTCGCGCGTCGCGCCCACCGCAGCTTGACGTGAATAATTGCCCGCCAGGGCACAAACGCCTCGCTTCCTTCACACGGTAGCGCCCCGCGGCTCCATGCGCTTGTCAGTCGGCACTGACGCGGGGCGCGATTGGCACGCGGCGAAAGCGTCCCCAGGCCACAAACAGTGCGAGCGCAGCGACGACGATGTGAAGGCCGATGACATTGGCCTCACCCCGCATGATGTGAAACGGGATGGCGAACAGCATCATGAGCGCCAGGCCTAGCGCGGCAAGGGGCGTGAGCCAGGGCAGGATGCGAGTCGCCGCCGGCAGGACGAGCCCTACGGAAGCGGCGAGTTCGGCGACGCCAATGAACCGGACGAGCGCCGGCGACAGCGCCGCGATCCACGGCGAAGTCTGCACCGCGCTGCTCAGCGGGCGAAAGCCATGGTTGAAGCCCGCCGCCAGCGAAAAGAGAGCCAAGAGCACCTGCACAACCCACAACGCGATTCTCATGGCAAGCGCGCCAGCTCCAAGCGCAGGTTAGGGTGCGCCGTCCTTTGGCCCAGTCTGCTGCGCACGTCGGGCTCGGATGTGGCGAATGGCCTCGGCGCGCTTGTGCTTCCGGTCGATACTTGATCCCACTACGGCGCCGATAATCGGGACGGCGACCGCCCCGGCGAAGCCGCCCAACATCACACCGTCAACCTCGGAGTCCTCCCCCCCTGCGCCGATCGCATAGCCGATCCTCGTTCCGACCGCGAAACCAACGGGGATACCGAGTACGCCGAAGAGGAGTGCGTAGTTGGTCCCACCACCTAGCGACCGCATTTCCTCTCGGATCTCCCACTCGGGAATCGAGTCCGATGCCAGAAGCGGTGTCGGGACAGGAGGGGGGCTCCCGGCGCAGCCAAATTGGAGGACGATGAGAGCCGGCACCACAATCGGGATCCTGACAGCGACGGGCATGGCAGTCCCCCCGAGCTAGAGTAGGGCGTGCAGGCTCAGTGACCTCTTCATACACTCCGCTACCCTTGAAACGATAGCGCCCGGCGGCTCCATGCGCTTGTTGGGCCGCGGAGCGGACTTAGTTGCCCTCGCACTCAGTCTTGGCACAGTAGACGCCGTAGACAATGTAGGTAGCAAAGCCGACCCCGAGTAAGAGGGCAACGGTCTTCCATGCCCCGTCGCTGGCGTCCCCCACCCGTACTGAATCGATCTGAGCTCGCGGGATCACTACGCGGCAGGAATCGCAGGCGACAGACTTGAAATACGGAATCCCGGTGAGATGCGCGGAATCGAGGCGAACCGCATGAAGAACTTCAACTCGGCCGCTGTGCCAGACTTGGACCTGCTGCCCAGTCGCGATCGGTGTCAGTGCGCTCAGCGGACGAGAGGACCATTCCCCGGCACAGCCGCTGCAACAGAGCGCGAGTATCGCGCTGCTCAAGCGAAAGTGGCAGAGGTTGGGCATTGCGATACGCATTGCACCCGCGGCCTAACGGAATGCGCGTAAGCCGCGGGCGACTCGCGCGCCGCGCGCCCCGTTGGTGAACGTGAACAACTGCCAGCTCGGGCACAAACGCCGTGCTTCCTTGCGCTTGTTAGGCGGCCCGCCAACCGGACCGCTATGGCCTGCCACAAATCGACTGCGTTGGTCGTCCCATTGCCGAAAGCCCACGCGCCCGACCGCACCACATGCCAGTGCCCCTCACGGCCGTTCTCGTTTCCGTCTCTAGTCGGCATGGGTGGCCGCAACTCCCACACCTATCCACAGCGCAGCGGCTGCGGTGGCGACGCCCACGACAAGCAAGTCCCAGTCGAGCTTGGTCACTTCCACCGCCGCGATACTATCAACCGGGGTCACGTGGGTCAAGCCGGACCCGTCGGACCATTTTAAGCTATCTCCGAAGAGAATCGGACGAAAAACTTCCAAGGTCTTGCCGGGACGAAACGTCAGGCGGGCCTTCTCAGGACGCTTTGCGGCGCTGAAGTGTTGCGGTTCCAGCGGGGTTGTGTGCCACGATTCGCACGCCAGTGAGAGAGGGAGTGCGAGGAGAACTACTCCTCGACTGAGGCGCGGGTATCGCAGGGCGTGGTGCATCGGGATACCTCCGAACGGGTTGGAGCGCACAGCGCCGGACAAGCATCCCGACTCGACGGCTCCTTGCGCTTGTTAGACGGCGGCTGACACTCGACGACGGAGGGTCCTTGGGAGGGGCAGCCGGACAAAGAACGAAGCCGGGTACAAGTAATCCTCCCCCGATTCATCAACGACGCGCACTTGCCCATGCGCGGCGGCATCATGGGGCCGAGGACGGCGCGCTCTCTTTCTTCGGAAACTGGCCACCGACTAAGGCGCCGACAATGAACCCCACGGCCCCACCCCCGACCGCACCAGTTACCAGAGCGCCCGTGCAGTTCGAGGACTCGCAGACACCGTAAAACCCCACGGCAGTAAG
>Ga0335084_10006061_pt1 | contig 11993 bp, 13 predicted proteins | sample Lox_Sample_44_FD_206721 | JGI IMG/M metagenome (GOLD analysis project Ga0335084, IMG submission 206721) | Soil microbial communities from Loxahatchee National Wildlife Refuge, Florida, United States - Lox_Sample_4.4 | ecosystem: Environmental > Terrestrial > Soil > Wetlands | place: USA...
AGGCTTCGTCCTTGGCTGGCAGGATCCGGGAAAAGCGCGAAGGAGGGAAAGGCCGCGGGACTATGATTTTCATGCCGGTGCGACATGGCGCGACGCTGCGGCAGGTTGAGTGGAGTCGTTCGATCCGCCAGCACTGACTTCACCTCCCCCTCAAGGGGGGAGGTGATAAAGGAATGGGGTGTCGTCCTCTTCCGCCCCCTCAGATCCTCTTCCCGTCCGGCTTGCGATACTCGCTGCGGTGGCCGCGCCGGTCCTCTTGCCGGAAGCGCCGCTCCTTCGCGCGCGACGCGAAGACTTCCTTGACCTTCCGCTTCTTCTTGGTGACGACATAGCCGCCCTTGGTCAGGGAGAAGGGCTTCTTCAGCAGTCCCAGATGGTCGAACTTCGTGCCGCGCGGATGCTTGAAGGGCTCGAACCAGGCCGGGTAGACGAAGTTCGACATCTGCAGCCCGTCGACCAGGAAAGTGTCCTCCTCGACCGGATCGCACATCTCGTAGGCGTATTGCGTGCCGCTCTTCGCCTGCGCCCAGAGATTGGCGATGGGATCGATCACCATCTCGAACAGCTCATGCGAGGCCACGACGCTCACCAGCTCCTTGTCCTTCAGCGTCGTCTTCACGAAGACCTTGGAATAGGGCACGCCGTTCTTGGCCAGGTCGTGATCGCCCTCGGCGTCGGCCATTTCGGCGTCGTCGAGATAGATGAACTGCCAATCGGTGCGCCCGGGCTTGCGGGTGTTGTAGAGCTTGACCGGATAGCCCCAGACCGGGAGGAAATGCCGGTCGTAGCATTTCTGCAGCGTGGCGGTGAGCTTGGCGAAAGGCACGCCGAGATCGACCGTCGCCTTGTTGATGCAGGCAATCCGCACCGGTGCGAGCCGGCCGGCTTTCACCGGATGAATGATATTCATGAGGATCCTCCCTCGAACCAACGGTTGGCGGCACTTAAGGGAATAGGCGTCGCTTCGCTTTCTTCACCTCCCCCCTTGAGGAACGGGGCAATCGCATGTGGCGCCTTCGTCACCTCCCCCCTTGCGGAGGGGACAAGTTGAAGCGGCGATGGAGTCCGGGCATGACAGCCTATGAGGAGCGTCACGGCCTTCCCTCCCCCACCGCCCGGCGCAGCGCCGCGCGGGCCAGGAGGCGCGTCGAATCGAGCGTGGGCAGAGCCGCGTTCGCGTCGTTGATGATGAGCGGGATCTCGGTGCAGCCGAGAATGACGGCGTCGCAGCCTTCGCGCTTCATCCGCTCGATGACGCGCTGGAAACAGGCGACGCCGTCCGGTTTGAATACCCCATAGACCAGCTCTTCCATGATGATGCGATCGGTCTCGGCGCGCTCGGCCTCGGTCGGGCGCAGGAACTCGAGCCCGCGCGCGGCGAGCTTCTGCGGATAGACGTCGCTCTCGACCAGCCAGCGCGTGCCGGTGATGCCGAGACGCCTGAAGCCGCGCGCGACCGCCTCGGCCGCGACCACCTCGGCGATGTGGAGCCAGGGGCGCGGCGAGCGCGCCTCGACGTAAGCAAACGCCCGGTGGATCGTGTTGTCGGGACAGATCAGGAAATCGGCGCCGATCCGCGCGAGCTTCTCGGCGGAGGCGAGCATCAGTTCGCCCACGCCTCCCAGGTCGCCGCGCCCGAGGCGGGCGACATAGTCGGCGAGCGACGGCGTGTGCATCGAGATCTCCGGATGCGCATGGGAACCCAGCAGCGCCGGACCTTCGGTACAGATGGTGCGATAGCAGAGCGACGCGCCCTCGGCGGAGCAGGCGACGATACCGATATGCTGGGGCATGAGCGATTCCCTGCGTGATCCGGATGCTTAGCTAATCCCTGCCCGTGCAGCGGGCTGCGCCCGCCATTCCAAAAGCATACCGGCAAAGCTGGCAGGCGGGGGAAGGCGAGCAAGGGGTCCCCGCCCCCGCCGGGAGGGAGGAGCTGAGAATAGCGCCGCCCCCACCCGCATGAAGTGTGCACCCGGCTTTCCCAACCCCCTGGAATCCCAGGCCTGTTAGATCAAAAGCGAGCGTTACCGATTCGCTAACCTCCTGCTGGCAAAATCAAGGTCCGGGAGACCTTCCAGGAAAGGAGGGTGGAGATGAGCGAATGTTACACCTTTGAGCGGCGACGGATCTTTCGGCGGCGGAGCAGCTGGCCTTCGCGGACCAGCTATGTCGTCGTCATCGTCCTGGGCGCGATCTTCGGCTATCTGCTGCCGGGGATGGTCTCGGGCGTAGGTTCGAACAGCGCGTCCTTCGGCGAGCCCGCCTTCGGCCAGATCGGCGCGGGGAGCCCGACGCAGATCCTTGCCAACAGCTGCGAACGCCCGCGCCTTGTCGCCGGCGATCTCTTGGATTGCACCGGCGTTCGCATCCGGTTGGCACCGGTCGCGACCTTGGCAACCTCCAGCCGCTGCGAATCCGGCGACTGCAAGCCGGCGCCCGTCGATCTCGTCGCCGAGGCCCAGTCCCTCGCTTGGACGATCGGCATGGCGGACCTGTCGTCGGGCCAGCCCAACCCGGCACCCGGCGCGCGCTGAGCCGCATAGCGACGGATCGAGCAAGGCCCGTTGCCCCTGTTTGCCCTCGGCCCACTTCGTGGGCGCGAGGATGAATTCATTCCTCGGGCGCCGATAGGCCGCCTTCGAACCGCGCCGACGCGGTTCCGACCGCCACTTCCTCGGGCTCGCGCGCGGGAACATCCTCTTCCGGCGGACGGAGATGGCGCGTGATCGCGGGCGGGATCGCCTTGACGCGGGGCGGGTTGAGCGCGCTGCGGCGATAGCGCATCAGGACCTCGCCGGTGGCGAAGCTGCGGGTGTCGAGGAGCTTCAGTTTCTCGAACTCGCCGGGGCCGGCGAAGAGCGGCATGCCGGAGCCCAGGATCACCGGCACCAGGCCGACATTAAATTCCGCGATGAGGCCTTGGCGTTGGAACTGCGAGGCGAGCCTTCCGCCGCCGACCAGGAAGATGCGCTTCAGCCTGTAGCGGTCCATCTCGGCCACGAGCTCGGCCAGCGGCTGCGCGGTCTGGATCACCTCGGGCGGCTCGCCTTCGAGCGGCCGGTGGCTGAAGACCCAGCAGGGTTTCCTCGGATAGGGCCAGGCGGCGTGGCGCCGGATCTTGTCGTAGGTGAGGCGCCCCATGATCAGCCCGTCGACGGAATCATAGAAGGCGCGATAGCCGAAATCCTCGCCCTCGCGCTCTTGACGCGGCAACCAGTCGATTCCGCCATCGAGGGTGGCGATGAAGCCATCCAGGCTGGTGGCGACGTAATAGACGATCTCGACCATCACCGCTCCGATCGCGTGAGAGCGACGGCGAGCGTTCGGTGACGGCGCCTCCCCTCTCGCGCTCTTTCGTCACGAACCGCTCGGTCTTCGCTCTTCGCAGGGGCTCTTGCCCCCGCAAGGCAGGAAGCTCTCTTCCTCTGGACTCGCTTTCCTGGGCCGGTCTCTCGTTTCTCTCCGATCCATCGCGGGACAACGCGCAACCGCGACGGCCCCGCCCGCGATTATAACAGCGTTCGCGCGGCAGTTTGAGTGCGAACGGATCACAATTATGCGTGAAATGAGGAGCGTTGCCGTCGAGACGAATTCGTCTCGATTGCACGCTGCATAGCCGGAGAATCAGAGCGGCCGGCGTGCCTTGAGGGCCGCCGTGAGCGTCCCGTCGTCGAGATAGTCGAGCTCGCCGCCAACGGGAACGCCGTGCGCGAGACGCGTGACCGTCACCGGGAGATTGGCTAGTCGATCAGTCAAATAATGCGCGGTGGTCTGGCCCTCGACCGTGGCGCCCAGCGCCAGGATCACTTCCTTCACCTTCGGATCGCCGGCGCGACGGATGAGGCCGGCGATGTTGAGCTGCTCGGGCCCCACGCCGTCGAGCGCCGAGAGCTTGCCGCCCAGCACATGGTAGCGGCCCTTGAAGGCGGCGGCGCGCTCGAGCGCCCAGAGATCGCCCACCTCCTCCACCACGCAGAGCTGCGAGGAATCGCGCCGCGCGTCGCGGCAGATCGAGCAAGGATCGAGACTGTCGAGATTGCCGCATTCCGAGCAGGCCTTGACCTCGTGCGCCGCGGCCTCGATCGCCTGCGCCAAGGGCAGCATCAGGGCCTCGCGCTTCTTGAGGAGATGCAGCGCCGCGCGCCGCGCCGAGCGGGGCCCGAGCCCCGGCAGGCGGGAGAGCAGCTGGATCAGATGGTCGAGCGTGGTCGGGGTCATGGCGTGCGCGTCACCGAGGTTGCGACGCGCACTCTACGGCGATTCTGATGGGAGCGGGAACCGCGAGGCAGCAGCCGCGCAGAGCGCGGCTGCTTCGTGCCCCTCCCCCTACCCCCTCCCGCAAGGGGAGGGGGCTGGAACAAGAATGATCGAGCCCCCTCCTCTTGCGGGGGAAGGAAGGAATTCAAGTTTGAACAAGCCCCCTCCTCTTGCGGGGGAAGGAAGGAATTCAAGTTTGAACAAGCCCCCTCCCCTTGCGGGAGGGGGTAGGGGGAGGGGTGCCGCATCCCCCATGGTTCGACGCATCACACCGTGAACCCCGACATCGCCACCGGGTCGGTCGGCGGGTCGATCGTCTCGATGGCGCCGAGATCGAAATGCGCGTCGGCGAGCCGGTCGATGACCGCGAGAAGGGCCGCGGCGACGAGAACGGCGATCAGGATCCGCGTCGCGGCCTGAACCAGCGTGAGCTCGGGTTCCGGTTGAAGATCGTAGGCCTGGAAATCATGGGGCAGGGTCATCTGACGTCTCCCGTCGATATCTTCGCTGAAGCGGTTCATGCGTACTGGGCCTCGCCCATGCCGAAGGACCAGTTCTCCTTCATCACTTCGACGAGGCTGATCATCACGTCCTGCGGCCGCAGGCCCGGCTTCTCCCCCAGCCGCTCGACGATGCGCCGGTAGAGCGCCTTCTTCTGCGCGAGGCCGCGTGTGTTGCTGACGGTGAGCTGGACGATCACGAGATCGGGCGAGTACTCGATGCCGAGATAGCTTGGGCTATGCAGCAGCTCGGTGCCGGCTTCGTGCTCGCTCAGGATCTGGAAGCGGTCGTCCGCCGGCACGGTGAAGGTCTCGACCAGGGCGGCATGGACGGCATCGGCGACCGCCCGGCGATAGGCGGGCTCATGGCCCTGGCGCATCGAAATTCGAACGAGCGGCATGAAGATTCTCCCGGTTTCCGGCCCCCGGCGGATCTGCCGCCGGGTCGGGCGCATCGCTTGACGTGTCGAATATCGGGGCGCAGGATGGTTTTGAAAATTTTGAAGTTCTGAAGTTATAGTTTTGCGAAACTCAACGATAATCCGCCCCGCGCAATTCGATATCGACCTGCTGCGCAGCTTCGCGACCGGCATGGCGCTCGGCAGCTTCGCCAAGGCGGCCGACCGCCTCGGCCGCTCGGCCTCGGCGATCAGCCTGCAGCTGCACAAGCTCGAGGAGCAGGCGGGCCAGACCCTGGTGCGCAAGCAGGGCCGTGGCCTGGTGCCGACCGAGGCCGGCGAGATCATGCTGGGCTACGCCAACCGCATCCTCGAGCTGCATGACGAGGCGGGGGCGGCCCTGCGCGGCTTCGCGATCGAGGGCTCGGTGCGCCTCGGGCTGCCGCAGGATTTCGCCGAGACCTGGCTGCCGGGCCTGCTCGGCCGCTTCGCGCGCGCTCACCCTCAAGTTCGGGTCGAGGCGCGGGTCGAACGCAGTATCGTGATGATCGAGGCGATCGAGCGCGGTTCGCTCGATCTGGCGCTGATCTGGGACGACATGCCGAGCGCCCATCGCCGGCTGGTCGCGATGATGCCGAGCGTCTGGATCGGGCCCGCGGGCTTCAAGCGCGATCCCGGGACAGCCCTGCCGGTGGTGGCCTTCGACCCGCCCTGCGGCTTCCGCAAGGCCGCTCTCGAGGCGCTCGATCAGGCCGGCATCGCCTGGCGCCACAGCTTCGCCAGTCCGAGCCTCGCGGCCCTATGGGCGGCCGTGCTGGGCGGCCTCGGCGTCACCGTGCGCTCGCCGCACGGCGTGCCGGCGCCGCTCAAGGCGCTCGATCCCGCGGCGGCGGGTCTGCCAGCTTTGCCGCCCCTGCCGCTCTTCCTTCATCTTGCGAGGCCTGAGCCTTCGCCCGCCGTGGCGCGGCTGCGCGAACTGTTGCTGCAGACGGCGGAAGAAGAATTGACGCCGCTCAGCGCGGCGACGGCGCGGAAGAAAAGCGGAAGCGCAAAGCGCTGAGTATTGTCCCTTCCCCCCTTGCGGGGGAAGGTTAGGAAGGGGGGCGACGCGATGTCGATAGCGCGCAGCCCCCTCCCTCGCCCTCCCCCGTTCCGGGGGAGGGGATGATAAGAAGCCTCAAAACGGCAGCTTCATCCCCGGGGGGAGCTGGAGACCGCCCGTCACCTTCGCCATCTCTTCCTGGAGATGCGCCTCGAGCTTGGTCTTGGCGTCGTTGAAGGCGGCGGTGATCAGGTCCTCGAGCATGCCGACATCGGCCGGATCGACGATCTTCGGATCGATCTTGAGGCGGCGCATCGCGCCCTTGCCGTTGAGCGTCACCTGCACCATGCCGCCGCCCGACTGGCCGGCAACCTCGTGGCTCTCGAGCGCGGCCTGCATCTCGGCCATCTTGGCCTGCATCTGCTGCGCCTGCTTCATCATCTGGCCGATATTCTTCATGCCGTCTCTCTTGCCTTGCTGTTCATGCCCGTCCGCGAACGCGTCAATCGACCGGCGGTTCCTCGGGCGACATCGTCAGTTCCTCGCCGATATCGTCGGCCATGTCGTCGGGTGAAGCTGGCACCGGCGCCGGCTCGGGCTTGAGCTGGCGGATCGCCTCGATCGCCGCGTTGGGGAAGCTTTTCAGCACCGCCTGAACCAGCGGATGCGCCGAGGCCTCGCGGCGCTGGCGCAGATCCTCGGCCTGGGCCTGCTCGCGCAGCGTCGGCTGGCCCGCCTCGCGCGAGATCGCCACCACCCAGCGCCGGCCGGTGCGCTCGCTCATGAGCTGCCCCAGCCGGTTGGCGAGATTGGCCGGGGCACCGGGGCCCGGCCGGAACTCGATCCGACCCGGCTCGAAATGCACCAGATGCACGTCGTTCAGGAGATGGCCGTGCAGCATGCCCTCGCGCATCTTGGCGACGGCCGCCACCAGCGCCTCGAAACTCTGCGGATCGGGGATGAGCAGGCTCGAGGGCGTCGGCTGGGGCTCCGCTTGCGACGCGACCGCGAGCGCGTTCGTGGTGGCGCCGCCCTGAACGCCGGAACCAGCGCCGCTCTGCGAGCCCATCGCGGCACCCGATGCGACGGCCGACGCGGCATGACCGCGCGCGCCGTTGCCGCCATTGCCGATCGCGGGCCTCGGCGCGGGGGCGATCGCCGCGGCACCGCCCTGCTCCTCGATGCGCTTCACCAGATCGCCCGGTGTCGGCAGGGAGGAAGCGTGGATCAGACGGATCAGCGCCATCTCGGCCGCCTGCAACGGTGACGGCGCCATCTGCGTCTCGCCCAGCCCCTTGAGCAGCATCTGCCAGGCGCGTGCCAGAACGGGAATTGCCAATGCCTCGGCCAGGGCCTTCCCGCGCGTGCGTTCGGTCTCGGGCAGGGCCGGGTCGTTCGCGGTCTCCGGCACCAGCTTGACCCGCGTCAGCCAATGGGTGAGGCCCAGCAGATCCTGCAGCACCACCACCGGATCGGCGCCGGCCTTGTAGAGCTCGGCCAGCAGCAAGAGCGTGCCTTGCGCATCGCCCTTCATGGCGCGCTCGAAGAGGTCGAAGAGCTGGCTGCGATCGGCCAAGCCCAGCATCTCGCGCACCGTGGCCTCGCCGATCTCGGCGTTTCCCTCCCCGCGCGCGATCGCCTGGTCCAGCAGCGAGAGCCCGTCGCGCACCGAGCCGTCGGCCGCGCGCGCGATCAGCGCCAAGGCCGCGCCCGAGAGCTTGGCACCCTCGGCTTGCGCGATGCGCCCGAAATGGGCGGCCAGCGTCTCGGCCTCGACGCGCCTCAAGTCGAAGCGCTGGCAGCGCGAGAGCACCGTCACCGGCACCTTGCGGATCTCGGTGGTGGCGAAGATGAACTTCACATGCGGCGGCGGCTCCTCCAGCGTCTTCAACAGCGCGTTGAAGGCCGCCGTCGAGAGCATATGCACCTCGTCGATGATATAGACCTTGTAGCGTGCCTGGACGGGGGCGTAGCGCACGCCGTCGATCAGCTCGCGGATGTCGCCGACACCGGTGCGGCTGGCGGCGTCCATCTCCATCACATCGACGAAGCGGTCCTCGGCGATGGCGCGGCAGGGCTCGCATTGGCCGCAAGGCTCGACCGTGGGGCCGCCCTTGCCGTCGGGGCCGATGCAGTTGAAGACGCGCGCCAGGATGCGGGCGGTCGTGGTCTTGCCCACGCCGCGCACGCCGGTGAGGATGAAGGCGTGGGCGAGCCTTCCTTGCGCGATCGCGTTCGTGAGGGTGCGCACCATCGCATCCTGGCCGATCATCTCGGCGAAGTTGCGCGGGCGGTATTTGCGGGCGAGAACCCGGTAATGGGCCGGATCGGTCGAGGGGCTGTCGCGCTCTTCGGTCATGCGGTCGCGAAGCGTCCCTTCGTGGCGGAATCCATCTTGCGGTGAGGTGGGAGACCGGCAGGGCGACCCGTGCGGAAACTCGTTACGGCTGCTTCCTTCCGGACCTGACCGGGTTGGCGAGGCGCACGTCCGCCGCCGATCTCCCGAGGGCACTATATCAGGCGGCCGCGCGGCCCGCGCAAGACCGAATGACGCGTTTTATCCCCAGGGGAAAGGGTTGGATTCGCGCAGGTCTTGGCGATCGCCTGCTTCTTCGTTCCTCTCCGCCCGGCATCCTGCTCTCGCTGTCATCCTAGGACCGGCCCCCCGTGTTGCGCCGAAGGCGCACACGAGGACAGGCTCCGGCCGGATCCGGGGATCCAGTCCTTGCGGCCCAGGATCGCCGGATCAAGTCCGGCGATGACAGCAAGACCGTAAAGGAGCGCCGAAGGGGGCGAGGTGTCAGCGCCTGCGGCAGTGCGCCTGACCAGTCACGGCTTCGCGGCCGTGGTCGTGCGGGGCGCGGCGTCGGGGCCGGTGTCGGTCCCGCCGGTGTGCAGCTTGAAGGTCAGAAGGCTGCCATCCTTCACGGGATAGCCGGCCTGGACCACCTCGCCATCGGGGCCGTACCAGACCTCGCGCCGGAGGTCGCCGGTGACGGAATAGTGGTGTGCCTCGACGGTTCGCGCGCCGACCTGGATCTTCTCCAGACCGCGATCGACGACCGTCACCGCCTTCGCCCGTCCCTTGGTCGGTTCGATCATCACGGACTGATCGGGCGTGGCCGGATTCCACAAGCTGCAAACGATGAGGTCGCCCGGGAGCACCGCCTGCTCGGCGTTGTAGTGACCGCGCAGCTCCTCGCCGGCCCGCTCCAGCAGCACATCGCGGTCGGTGCCGTTATCGTCGGTCTTGGCGGCAAAGCGCATCAGCTTGCCGCCGACCCAATCCTCCTCCGCGTCATGCTCGAAGCGGTAGATCGTGACGAAGAGCAGCTTCACCTCGATGCGGATCTTGGTGCGGACCGTGAGCTTGTCGCCGTCGCGCAGGAAATCGACGCTGTGGGTCCCGATCTTCGCGCCCTCGCGCCAGACGTCGTAGGTGATGGTGCCCGCCGGCGGGAAGCCGTCGGGAACCGGCACCGCGGCCCTGGCCGCCCCGGGCAACAACAGCCCCAGCACCACAAGACAGGACGCCCAGAAGCGCATCAACGATCTCCAGAATCGGCGGTTTTTCCCACGCCATTGCCGCCACCCGATCCTGTCAGATGGGGGCCCCGCCGCCAATTTCACTACAGGCCGGGCGCCGGAAACGGCATTTTCCGGGCCTCCGCTCGATTTGTCGCAGGCTTTCAGCGCCTTACACGGCCTTCCGGCCGGTTTCCTTCGCTGCCATCTGAGCGCCCCGACCCGTCACGGCCTCGTCCGGCCCGATCCTGTCGGAGGGGTGCCTGCCGCCGGATTCTCCAGGGATCGGACGTCCGGATGAGAGCACCGTCCGGCCGTTACGCCGATCCGCTTCCGATGGGCCATCTTATCCGGGAGGAGCTCGCCGCCCTGGGCTCTATTTCGACGCCGTCAGGGACATGCCCGGCGAGGCGGGGACGGCGCTGCGCAACGTGAAGGTCAGCAGGCTCTCGTCCTTGGCCTTATAGACCGCCTGGACCACGATCCCGTCGGCGCCGTACCAGACTTCGCGGTGCGTATCGCCCGTGATCGAATAGTGCCGCGCCAGCACCATTTCCGATCCATCCTTTACCCGTTCCAAGCCGCGGTCGAGGACCGTCACGGCCATGGGTCGGCCCTGGGTCGGGTCGAGCAGCTCCTTCTGATCGACGGTCGCGGGGTTCCAGAGGCTGCAGGGAATGATGTCGGCCGGCAGCGTCACCGGTGCCGTATTGTAGCGGCCGCTCAGCCTGTCGCCCTCCCGCGTGAGCAGCACATCGCGCTCGGCGCCGTTGTCGTCGGTCTTGGAGGCATAGTGGACCAGCTTGCCGTCGATCCAGTCTTCCACGGCGTCATGATCGAAGTGGTAGAAGCTGATGAAGAGGACCGACACGTCGACGCTCATGCGGGTATGGACCGTGAGCTTGTCGCCGTCGCGCAGGAAATCGACGCTGTAGGTTCCGATTTTGGCGCCTTCGCGCCACACGTCATAGACGACCGCGCTGGTCTGCGGGAATCCGACCGGAACCGGAACCGTGGCGCCGGCGTCAGCCGACCGAAACAGCCCCAGACCCAAGAGACAAAGCACCCAAAAGCGCATTGTCGATCTCCTCGATTGGTGGCTTCCCCGACCTCACCGCCCGGCTCGATCTTGTCAAAATAGGTATCCTTGCCAATGTCTCCGACTTCCGGGCGTCTGGAAAGCGGTATTTTCCGGGCGGCTCATTAATTCGCCTTCGGTCTTCGCCCTCCTCGCGCGCCCGTCCGCCCCTTCTCCCGCGGGGGGCGGGGGATCCTCGCTTTCCGATCACCTCCCCGCTTTGCAGGGAGAGAGGAACGATAACCGGGGGCTCGACGCCCCTGCCCTTACGGCTTCGCCGCCCCCGGGGGGCGCGCTGGCGGCGCGAGAATGACAGTGCGAAGCTTGAAGGTCAGCAGGCTGTCGTCCTTGGCTTCGTAGATGGCCTGGACCACGCCGCCATCGGCGCCATACCAGACCTCGCGGTGCAGCGCGCCGGTGATGGAATAATGATGGGCCTGCACCATCTGCGACCCAACCTTCAGCCGTTCCATGCCGCGGTCGAAGATGGTCACGGCCCGAGCCTGGCCCTTGGTCGGCTCGATCAATCGTGTCTGATCGACGGTCGCCGGGTTCCAGAGGGTACCCGGGATGATGTCACCCGGCAGCAGCAGCTGTTCTTCATCGTACTGGCCGCGGAACACTCCGCCGGCCCGCACCAGCAGCGCAACGTGATCGGTACCGTTGTCGTCGGTTCTGGAGATGAAGCGCATCAACTTGCCATCGACCCAGTCTTCGACGGAGTCATGATCGAAGCGATAGAGGGTGATGAAAAGCAGCGATACGTCGATGCGAATCCGGGTGTGGACCGTGAGCTTGTCGCCGTCACGCAGGAAATCGACGCTATAGGTCCCGACCTTCGAGCTCTCGCGCCATACGTCATAGGTGGTGAGGCCGGATGTCGGGAACCCGGCCGGAACCGGAACCGCAGCGCCGGCCACCGCCGGTTGCAACAGCAGCCCGAGAACCAGGAGCCAAGGGGCCCAATAGCGCACCAGCGATCTCCAGATTCAGCGGTTTTCCCCGATCTCACCGCCCGCCCGATCTTGTCAAATGGGGTCCCGCTGCCAAATTCTCTACAGTTCGGGCGCCCGGAAAATGCCTTTTCCGGGCGTTTGCTTGATTGGCCGCAGCTTTCACCCGCCTTAACCCGCCCAACCCCCCCCAACCATACCAGGCAAAACCGGGGCCCCGTTGAATTTTGTACAACG
>Ga0335084_10006064_pt1 | contig 11990 bp, 8 predicted proteins | sample Lox_Sample_44_FD_206721 | JGI IMG/M metagenome (GOLD analysis project Ga0335084, IMG submission 206721) | Soil microbial communities from Loxahatchee National Wildlife Refuge, Florida, United States - Lox_Sample_4.4 | ecosystem: Environmental > Terrestrial > Soil > Wetlands | place: USA: Florida...
GAAGAAGCCGGGCGTGGACACGCTCGTCGTGCGGACGGCCGACGGCGCAGCTGCGCCCATGTCGTTCGCCGTCCTCCGGCAGCTGCGGCCGGTGCTCGCCGCGGTCGCCGACGGCGAGCCGCTCACGGAGACCGTGGTGGCCTGGCCCACCCAGGAGCAACCGGGCCTCCAGCGCGACCCCCGGCTGGCCGGATGGTGGGCGGTGAAGCCGGTGGCGCTCGAGTTCGTCCGCTGGCCCAGGGCGTTCGGGAGTCGCCTCGCCGCCCCGGCGGGCGCGCCCGAGGGCGCCAGGCCCGGATCGGGCCTCTTCGTCCAGCGCTGCGTCGTGTGCCACACCGTCCGCGGTGCCGGCGGCGCCCGCGGACCGGAGCTGACGGCGTGGGCGTCCTCGCACGACGAGGAGGCCCTGAAGGCGCGCCTCGCGAAGCACCCGGGGCGGACCGTGGACGACGTCGACTCCGACCTCATCCCGCCGCTCTACACCTACCTCTCGAGCATCGCGAAGGCGCCCCCCTTTTCCGAGGAGGGGCCCGGGGAACGCCCGCCCGGCGAGCGCCGTGAGGGCGAGCACGAGACCCCACCGCCCGGCGCCGCTCCGCCCGGTACCAAGCCCGGCGGACATTGACCCACGTCACGCCGTGACAAGCCCATGACCCCGGCCGGGCACAACCGGTGGTCATGGACACGAAGGCCACGGGAATCCCCTGGCTGAGGACCATCCCCCTCCTCGCCGTGCACGCGGTCGCCATCGCGACGCCCTTCATCGTGCCGGCGAGCTGGGGCTGGGTCGCCCTCGCCGTCGCCCTCTACTACGCGCGGATGTTCGGGATCACCGCCGGCTACCACCGGTACTTCTCGCACCGCGCCTACCGGACCTCCCGGGCGTTCCAGCTCGTGCTCGCCTCGCTGGGCGCCTCGGCATCGCAGAAGGGTCCGCTCTGGTGGGCCGGGCATCACCGGGACCACCACCGCTACTCCGACACGGCCGACGACATCCACTCGCCGCTCGTGCAGGGCTTCTGGTGGTCGCACATGGGCTGGTTCATGGACCGGCGCTGGGAGGCGACGAAGCTCGAGCGCGTGAAGGACCTCGCCCGGTTCCCCGAGCTCGTCTGGATCGACCGCAACTGGTGGGTGCCGCCCACGACGCTGGCGGTCGTACTGTTCCTCGCCGGCGGATGGGGCGCGTTGCTGTGGGGCTTCTTCGTCTCGACCGCCGTGTTGTGGCACGGCACGTTCCTCATCAACTCCCTGGCGCACCTGCTCGGAAGCCGGCGCTACGAGACCTCGGATGGCTCGCGGAACAGCCTCACCCTCTCGATCCTGACGATGGGCGAGGGCTGGCACAACAACCATCACTTCTACCCGGGCACCGCCAACCAGGGCTTCTTCTGGTGGGAGTGGGATCCGTCCTACTACCTGCTGCGCCTCTTCTCGGCGCTTCGCCTGGTGAGCGACCTCCGCACGCCGCCGGCGCGCGTCCTCACGGCGCACCGCGCCGCCGGAACGATCCGTCCGGAGATGGTGGCCGCCGCCGTCGAGCCGTCCGCGGGCGTGTAGATCACAGGAACACGCCGCTCCGGGCGCCGACCTCCTCGTCGAGCATGCCCTGGAGCGTCGCTCGAACCCTCTCGGTGAGGGCCGCCACCGCGACCGGGTCGGCGGCCGCCGCGGGCCCGAGCCCGTCCGTCGCGATCGGCTCGCCGAACGTCAGGGTCCACCGCGAGGGCAGGGGGAGGAGCGCCGCGGGGCCCACCCGCACGGGCTTCACCGAGAACGCCGGCAGCCCGAGCCGCTCGGCGAGCCAGCCGGCGCGGGCGATGGCCGGAGAGGCCTCCTCGCTGCCCACGATGGCGCAGGGCACGATCGGCGCGCCGGCGCGAAGCGCGAGCTTCGCGAAGCCTCCGCGTCCGAAGTGCTGGATGCGGTAGCGGTCGCGCCAGGGGCGCCTCGCCGCGGAGCTGCCCTCCGGGAACACGCCCACCACGCCACCCGCGCCCAGGATGCGCTCGACCGGCTCGGGCGCGGCGCGGATGGCGCCGAGGCGGACGGCGAGCGGCCCGAAACCGGGCAGCTCGCACTCGCGGTCGTCGAGGAGGGGGCGAAGGTCGCGCCGCGCGGGGTGGTCCCGGAAGAGCGCGCGCCGGAGCACGAGCGCGTCCCAGGGCACCGCGCCCCCGTGGCTCGCGACGACCATGACCGGGCCGGCCGAGGGAACGCGGTCCGCGTGCTTCACCTCCACGCGCCACCAACGCGTGTAGAGGAGCGCGAGCAGGGGCTCGGCGCGCTGGGCGAAGTCGAGGTCCATCCCGTAGCGGTCCAGGCGGGCTGGCGGCTCGAGCAGGCGGGCGAGGTCGACGAGCGAGGCGAGCGCCTCCCCGAGGCGCGGCAGGAGGCGTTCGGCGGCCTCCCTGATCTCGGTGCCGGCCTCGGGCACACCCGCACGCGCGGCGAGCTCGGCGAGGCGCTTCTCCGCGCCGTCGAGGGCCTCGGTGATGCGCTCGAGGCCGCCCCGGGCGGGAGCCTCGGCGGGCGCCTCGGGAGGGGGGGCGGGCGCGGCGGGCCGGGGCTCCGGAGGCTCATCGCGGGCGGGCGCGGCAGCGCGGATCTCCCGGGGAGCCGCGCCCGACTCGAACGGATCGTTCCCGAGGACGGGGGCACGCCTGCGCGCGCCTCCGCGCCTACCCCTCGCCCCGCGGGCGGCCTTCGCGCCGGCTTTCTTCCCCCTCGCCATCGAAGCCGTATAGACGCGCCCGCGACCCGGCGTCAAACGTCCCGTCGACGACGCGCCGCACGCGGGGCCGAGCCCTCCCCACGGTCGGACCCGCGTGGTAATCGAGCCGGTCCATGCCGCGCGTGCACCTCCTGCCTCCCGGGCTCGTGAACCAGATCGCGGCCGGCGAGGTGGTGGAGCGCCCGGCCTCCGTGGTGAAGGAGCTCGTCGAGAACGCCCTCGACGCGGGCGCGACCGCCGTCGCCGTGGACGTGGACGAGGGTGGCCTCTCGCTCGTCCGGGTCGCCGACGATGGGTGCGGCATGGACGCCGAGGACGCCAGGCTCGCCCTGGAGCGCCACGCCACCTCGAAGCTCGTCGACGCCGCCGGGCTCGCCAGCATCGGGACGCTGGGCTTCCGCGGTGAGGCCATCCCGGCCATCGCCTCGGTGTCGCGCTTCCGGCTGCACACAGCGCCGGCCGAGGATGGCGCGGGCACCCGCATCGAGGTCGAGGGCGGCCGCCTGCTCGTCGTCGACGAGGCCGCGCGGCCGCGCGGCACCACGGTCGAGGTCCGCGACCTCTTCTTCAACACGCCCGCGCGCCGGAAGTTCATGCGGGCCGGCCCCACGGAGGCGGGGCACGTCACCGAGGCGGTGGTCCGGCTCGCGCTGGCGAGGCCGGAGGTCGCCTTCACGCTGCGTTCGGCGGGCCGCGTCGTGCTCTCGGCGCGGGCCGGGGAGCCCGCCGGCGATCGCGTGGCGCTCGCGCTCGGGCGGGAGGCGCACGCACACCTCATCCCGGTGGACGGCGCCCGGGGGCCGCTACGGGTCCGCGGCTTCGTGTGCGGCCCCGACCACTCGCAGGCCACCGGCCGCTCCCTCTATCTCTTCGTGAACGGTCGCTACGTCCGCGACCGCTCGGCGGCGCACGCCGTCCTCCGCGCCTACGCCGGGACGCTGCCGCCCGGACGCCACCCGGCGGGCGTGCTCTTCCTGGAGCTTCCGCTCGACCGGGTGGACGTCAACGTGCATCCGCAGAAGCTGGAGGTCCGCTTCGCGGACGCCCGCGAGGCGCAGGATGCTCTCTTCCACGCCGTCTCCTCGGTGCTCCGGACGGCGCCCTGGCTTGGGGCGGGCCGGGGGCCCTCGCGAGAGCCAGGGCCCGGTCCCGGGGCTCCCGCGGATGCGCTCGCGGTGCCCGTCGCGGGCGAGGAGGTGGCCTCCGTGCTCGCCCGGGCGCGCTCGGGCCCGCTCGCAGGCGGGGCCGCCGTGGCGCCGGCGGCGGTCGGGGCCGAGCCGGGGGAGGAGCTGGTCCCCTGGAGCGCGGAACCACGCCTCGCGTTCCCGGTGACGGGCGAGGACGGGCCGCGCGCGGAGGGGTACTTCGCCTCGCTCCGCTACGTCGGGCAGCACGCGAGGACCTATCTCGTGTGCGAGGCGCCCGGCGGCTCGCTCGTGCTCGTGGACCAGCACGCCAGTCACGAGCGGCTCCTCTTCCAGCGGCTCCGGGAGGCCTGGGCTGCGCGGCGGCTGCCCGTGCAGCCGCTCCTCATCCCGCGCGTCGTGACCGTGCCTCCGGCCACGGCGAGGGCGCTCGAGGCGGCCGTCCAGGACCTCGCCCGGGTGGGCCTCGAGATCGAGCCGTTCGGCGGCGATGCGTTCGCGGTGAAGGGGACGCCGGCGGCGCTCGGCGGCGTGGACCTCGAGGCATTGCTCGTGGACCTCGCCGCCCAGCTCGAGCATCTCGACCGGGCGAGCGCGCTCGACGACGCCTTCCACGACCTGCTCGCGACGATGGCCTGCCACTCCGCCATCCGCGCGCACCAGGACGTGGGCCCCGAGGAGGCGAGGGCGCTCCTCGACGGCCTCGACGGCATCGACTTCAAGGCCCGGTGCCCTCACGGGCGTCCGGTGGTGCTCGAGCTGCCGCTCGCTGACCTGGAGCGGCGTGTGGGACGTCGGTGACCGACGAGAAAGGGCAACCCCCGGCGCCGTCCAGGGTTGTGCGTGCTTGGACGCTTCACGGCGCCGGGGGCTGTCCCAACCGGGGGGCTCGCGCTGACCCGGGGTTCGGGGGGAGTACCTCGGGCCCCACGCGCGCGCTCCAGCGTGCCGCCCTTTCGCAACGGGCATGCCCGGGACGGCCGGCGCGGAAGAGTGCGGGATCAGGGGAGAGTTCCACCCAGCGCCCGTGCCTCCGCGACACGATCCTTTCAGGCATGAAACGAAACCTTGCACCCGTGAAACGCCGGCCGCCTCGGGAGCCTCCGGGCCTCGGATCGAGGGCTCGTGCGCACGGATCCGGCCCGGCACCGGATATGCACAACCCCGTGACGTGCAGGGAACGATCACCAGCCGCGACGTACTTCGCCACACGGTGACGATCCTCCGCCTCTGGGGGCCGCTCTTCTACGTGCGTTGCCTCCGGATGATCGCGAGCGGCCGGCGCTGCACGTTCCTCGAGGTGCTCTCCGGCGACCGCTGAGGCGCCCGCGCACCGCCGCAGGCCCTGCACCCCGATGGCGCGACGTCGCGTCCGTTGCGTCCGTGCGCCGCCTGGCGAGTGGACGCCGGCCCCCCCCTTTGGCAGAGTCCGCGCGTGCCGCCCCGCGACCCGCGCTACCGCCCCTACCGCATGGCGCTCTGGGTGCTGTACTTCGCGCTCATCGCGGTCTCCACCGGCGTGACCATCGCGAGCATCGTGCGCAACCTGCGCGGCCCGCACCGGCCCGCCGCGAGCGGTGTCCTCCCCACGCGCGCTGCGCTTCGCGTGTGCGTGACCGAGCTCGAGGCGCTGCACAGGGAGCAGAACGAGCGCTCCTGGCGGCTCGCCGACGAGATCGGCGAGGCCGACGCGATCGCCCGCTGGGACGTCTGGGCGCGCGAGTGGGAGCAGCGCGTGGACGATCTCGCCGAGCGCTGCCGGCTCGACGCGCCGGACGCCGATCCGCAGGGCTTCGGGGGCCGCGAGGATCTGGCCCGGGCGCGCGCGGCGGTGCTGTCGCTCCACCGCGCGTACCGTGCGCAGGTGAACCGCTTCGCCCAGGAGGACGCCGACCTGGCCCGGCGCGCGGCGGAGGCGCTGCGGGAGGCCCGCGCCGCGCTCCTCCGTTCGGCCGAGCGGCGCTGACGCAGACCTACGGGCAGACGGCGGTCGCGCTCTGCGGCACGCCGAGGAAGACCCAGCGGTAGAGCTGCACCTCGTAGTCGAGGGCCGGCGTGCGGTTGGGGCGCGCGAGGGAACTCTGGTCGGGGTTCGCGTCGAACCCGTTCGACACGACGAGATCCACCACGTGCAGCGCGCCCGGCGAGTCGCCCGTTCCGTCACCGGTGCCGGCCTCGGGGGGCCACAGGTACGGCACGAACGTGAACACCGGCGTCTCGCGCAGGGTGAGGTCGCTGGCGCTCGCCGGAGGCGCCGCGATCTGATTCTCCTGCCGGTAGAAGGCATCGGCCGGCGAGGCGGGGTCGTAGTTGACGAACCAGCGGGCCACGACCAGCTCGGTCGTGTTGGGGTCGATGAGCGAGGCCTTCAGGTCGAAGGTCGGGTCGACCGCGCAACCCACCGGCACGCGGAGGAGCGTGTCGATGGGCGTGACGATGAGCTGGCGTCGAACGTCCTCGACGACGATGCGAGGCGGGGTGATGGGCTGGCCGGGCGCGACCTCGGCGAGCGGCTGGGGCAGCGGGCAGCCGACCTGGAGGGCGAGGAGGCCGAGCATCGGCCAGGGCACGGGCCGACGGCGAGGGCGTGCGTTCACGGGGTGGGCTCCTCCTCCTGGGGGGGCGGCGGGTCGCCCCGGCGCTCCGCCTCGAGCCGCTCCAGGTGCCGGAAGATGGTGCGGGGGTCGACCCCGAGGTCCTTCGCGGTCTTGGTGCGGTTGCCCCCGTTCCGCTCCAGCACCTCGCCGATGTAGCGCTTCTGGAAGTCGTCCTTCGCCTGGGCGAGCGGGACGATGGGGTCGAGCACGTCGGGCCGGAGGTCGAGGTCCTCGGCCGACACGAGCGCCCGCTCGGCGAGGACGACCGCCTTCTTCAGCCGGTTCTCGAGCTCCCGGATGTTGCCGGGCCAGGCGTAGCGGCGGATGGCGACGAGCGCCGCCGGCGTGAAGCCGCGCACCTTGCTGGCGAATTCGCGCGCGTACTTCTGCAGGAACCAGCGGGCGATGACCACGACGTCCTCGCCGCGCTCGCGGAGCGGCGGCAGCGCGATGGAGACCACGTTCAGGCGGTAGAAGAGGTCCTCCCGGAACGTGCCCCTCGCGATCTCGTCGGCGAGCACGCGGTTCGTGGCCGCGATCACCCGGATGTCGACGGTCTCGGGGCGGTTGTCGCCCACCTTGGTGATGGCCTTCTCCTGGAGCACGCGGAGCAGCTTCACCTGGAGCGCGAGCGGCATGTCGCCGATCTCGTCGAGGAAGAGCGTGCCGCCGTGCGCCGCCTGGAACTTGCCCGTGCGGGTGGCGACGGCGCCCGTGAAGGCGCCCCTCACGTGGCCGAACAGCTCCGACTCGAGGAGCGACTCGGGGATGGCCCCGCAGTTCACGGGCACGAACGGGCCCGCCGCGCGCGGCGACCGCCGGTGGATCTCCCGTGCCACGAGCTCCTTCCCGGTGCCGGTCTCGCCGGTGACGAGCACGCTGATCTCCGTCCCGGCCACGCGCTCGATGCGACGGTAGACCTCGCGCATCGACGGGCCGGCGCCCAGGAGGTCGCCGTACTGCTTCGAGGCGACCGCCTCGCGCAGCGCCACGTTCTCGCGCCGGAGGGAGTCGAGGAGGAGCGCGTTCGAGACGAGCAGCGACGCCTGGGCGGCGAAGACGGTGAGGACCTCGAGCGCGCGCTCGTCGAAGAGCGACACGACGTTGTCGTTGCCGAGGTAGATGACCCCGAAGACGTCGCCCTTCTGCATGAGCGGCGCGCACATCACCGAGCAGAGCTTCAGGTTCACGACCGAGGACGAGCCCGACCACTGCTCGTCGTTGAGCGCGTCGGCCACCACGATGGGCCTCCGCGTCTCCACCACCCGGCGGATGATCGAGTCGGAGACCCGCGCCACCGCGCCCTCGATCGTCTCGCGCGCCACGTTGCGGGCGGCGCGCACGCTCGTCTCGCCGTCCTCGAGGAGGATGAGGAAGCCCTTGTCGGCCTGGGTGACCTCGAGCAGCGCGTCGACGAGCTCGTCGAGCAGGCGGTTCACGTCGGTCGCGCCGAGCAGCCGCTCCGAGAACCGCACCAGGGACTCGAGGGCCGCGGTCCGCTGGACGGCGATGGCCGCGGGCCGGGGCAGGGCCGTGACCCGTGGAGCCGGGTCGAAGAGGAGCTCGGTCTCGCCCACGCGGATGCGGTCGCCGGGACCCAGGCGCCAGGTGCCGCGGCGCTTGCCGTTGACCGTCATGTCGGTGCCCTCGTGGGGCGCCGCGTTGTAGTCCCGGCCGTCGAAGTGGATGTGGAGGGCCGTCGCGGCGAGGCGCGGGTCCTGCACGGCCACGTCGTTCTCGGCGTCGCGGCCTACGGTGGTGATGCGCTTCACCAGCGCCACCTCGCGCTCGCCGCCACCCGGCTCCCGCACGATCAGGGTCGCCACGTCGGACCTCGCTAGAAGGACCACTCGAGCTTGAGCGTCGCGCCGCCGCCGCCCGGCGCGATCTCCGTCTCCACCACGGGGATGTAGTTGCGGTGGGCGTCCCAGACGCCCCACGCGTAGAGCCCCCAGAAGAGGGCGGCCGAGCCGTACTTCACGGCGTCGATGCCCTGGAGCAGCTGGCGGTCGGCATCGGAGTAGGGCGGGCGGGAGCAGCCGGGCTGGCCGGACACGCAGCTGCGCAGCCGGTCGGTGGCGATCTGGTTGTGCAGCAGGATCGCGGTGATGTTGACGAGCGCCGCGCCCACCTGGCCGGCGGCGATGGCGGTGCCCTTCGACGGCTGGCCGTTCTGGAACTGGCCGGCGCCGAGCGGCATCCAGTTGATGATGTACAGGCGCTCCTGGACCCGGATGATCTTGGTGGGCGGACCGGCCCGGGCTTGCTCCTCGGCGAGGAGCTTCCGGCGCGCCTCGTCCGCGAGGCGCTCCTGCTCCTTGGCCTCGCGCTTCCGGGCCCGGAGCGGCCCCAGCGACGGCTCGTTCTCGCGCTTCACCCGGTCGAAGAACTCGACGATGGCGGGAGGCACGAGGAACGGATCGAGGGCGTAATCGGGATCGCGAGCGAGAAGGTTCACGAAGGCCGACCTCGCCAGGTCCTGGTCGCCGAGGTTGTACTCGGCGACGCCGAGGATCCGGTACGCCTCGACCGCGTCCGCGTCGGGCAGCTGCGGGTTCTTGGCGAGCAGCTGGCGGATGGCGCCGGCGGCGTCGGCCCAGGCCCCGAACTCGAGCCGGTCCCTGGCGCGCTTCAGCTCGGGCGGCGCGGCCAGCGCGAGGAGGATGAGGACGTGGACGTGGATCACGGCGTGGCCTCCGAGGCCACCACCACCTCGCCGCCAGCGCGAAGCCTCACCGAGACCTCGCGCGCGCCGCCCCCGGGGAGCTCGAGCACGATGCGTGCACCTCCCTCGTAGGGCGTTTCCCCTCCTGCGGGCACCGGGATGGAGAAGGGCGAGCGCTGCGAGTCGCCCGCCGTGCCCAGGAGCTTGCCGTCGACGAGGACGCGGGCCGCCGGGTCGCCCTCGACGCGGAGGCGGGCCGGCCGCGGCTGGAGCGGCACCCGCAGCTCGCCGAGGCCTGCGGCCTCCTCCGCGGTGATCTCGCGCACGAAGGGGGCGCAGCAGGGGTGCTCGAGCTGGATGACGTGGCTGCCCGGGCCGAGCGCGAAGCGAACCACCTGCTCGTCGTGTGCGACCTCCACGCCGTCGAGCACGGCCCGGTGCGCGTAGGGCCGGACGTGCACGGCGAGGGCCACCGGCACGGGCGCGGCGCGGGCCTGGCCTCCGCGGCGGCCCTCCGGCTGGGCGGGCGTCTCGGGCGCAGCGCCGATCGCCGTCGCCGGCGTCTCCTCGGGAGGGGTCTCCGCGGCGGGGGGCGGCGTGAGCGGCAGGTCGGGCGCGAAGAGCACCTGCACGTCCCGGGCGGCGGGCCAGAAACGCCAGGCGCCGTAGAGGAGAAGCCCGACCGCGGCCACCGCCCCTGCGAGCGCGAGCACGCGCCGGATGCGGCGGCGGCGGGCCAGGCGGGCGAGCTTCGCGGGCACCTCGCGGTTGCCGGCGTCGATGGAGAGGACCCGGTCGTACAGGGCGAGCGCGCGCGGCGTGGCGCCCGACTCGAGCGCCCGGTCGCCCCGCGCGATGAGCGCGGCGACGGCGCGGGCCGGGAAGGCGGCCTTGTAGCCCTTCGGGTCGGTGAGGAAGGCGGCCAGCTCGCGGGAGGGCTCCTCGAGGCCGCACTCGGCGAGCATGAGGTCCAGGGAATCGCGCACCTCCGACGCCGAGGACGGGCGGCCCGCGGGCTCCACCGAGAGGCAGCTGCGCACGAGGTCGGCGAGCGCCCCGGCCACGCGCGGGTCCGCCACGCGGGGATCGTCGAAGTCTCCGTCCAGGACCCGGCGCAGGATGGCGGTCGGGTTCGACGCGGCGAAGGGCAGCTTCCCGGTCGCGAGCCAGTAGAGGAGGGTGCCCAGGGAGAAGATGTCGCTCCGGGCGTCCGCGTCGCGGCCCTCGACGATCTCGGGGGCCATGTGGTGGGGTGAGCCCACGAGCGCCCCGGTCATCGTGAGCCGCTCCTCGGAGGAGAGGATGCGGGCGATGCCGAAGTCGGCGAGCTTCACGCTCGGTCGATCGCCCTCCGCGACGAGCACGTTCTCGGGCTTGAGGTCGCGGTGGATCACGCCAGCCGAGTGCGCGTGAACGAGGGCGTCGGCGAGCGCACGGCCGACGAGCATGCCGATCTCGGGGAAGCCGAAGCCCACCTCGCGCTGGTAGGCGCGCAGGGTCCTGCCGCGGACGTATTCCGTGACGAGGTAGGCCTCGGCCGCGCCGTCACCCGCGTAGTCGTAGATCTCGACGATGGCAGGGTGGGACAGGCGGGCCACCGCGCGGGCCTCCCGCGAGAAGCGGGCGCGAGACTCCTGGGCCTGGGCGAGGTGCGGATGCAGCAGCTTCACCGCGACCTCGCGGTCGAGGGCAGTGTCGCGGCCGCGGTAGACGACGGCCATGCCGCCGCTGCCCACCTGCTCGAGCAGCTCGTACCTGCCCAGCATCCGGATCACGCCAGTACCGCTCCCCCGCGGGCCGGTCCGCCTGGGCGGGCCGGGACGAGCCCCGGAGATTGGCCGGGGCCGGCTCTGCTCGAGATGCGACCCGGGCAGGGCGATCGCGACATCGGTGCCGGGGTTCGCGCCAGCACTATGACACGGCGGCCACGGTTGCGACCACACCCAGGCGAGAGCGTCCGGGGGGCCTCCTCGGGCCCTGACCGGGCCGGCCGTCGGCCACGACCCCGGCCACGGGTGCTACGCCCACCTCGCCTCGTTCGGCCTCGGCAGCGCGCCGGCCTCGACGAGCCCGCGCACGGTGGTCGCCACCGCCTCGGTGGAGATGGGGTAGCGCGGCCGCCAGCCCAGCGACGCGAGGCGGGACGTGTCGTAGTAGTGGTCGGCCGTCATCCAGTGCATCGCCTCCCGGTCCACGCGCGGAAGGATCTCGGGCGCGATGCCCGCGCGCTTCGCGAGGCGACGCCAGGCGGAGCCAAGCCGGGCGTTCAGGCGGTCGAGCAGGATGCGATCCGGCACGTTCCGCACGAGCCAGAGGAACGCCCGCGTGAGGCGCGGCAGCACGGGGAGCACCCGGCCGGGCTGGTAGCCGAGCGCCTCCAGGGCGGCGGCGAGGTGCTCGCCCAGGGGAAGCGGCGCCTCGTCGGCGACGTTGAACGCCCGCCCGACGACGTCGGCATCGTCCCGGTGCTCGAGCACGTGGCGGACCGAGCGGGCGACGTCCTCGAGGTGGACCAGGTGAGAGACCGGTCCGCGCCGGACGATCGGCACGTGCCGGCGCCGGTCGTTGAAGAGCGTCACGAAGGCGAGCGCGCGCAGCGGTCCCCCCCGCAGGGTGGGGCCGTAGAGGATGGCCGGCCGCAGGACGACGAGCGGCGCGCCCCGCCGGAACTCCGACCAGCTCGCCTGCTCGGCTCGCCAGCGGATGCGCTCCGCGGCGGTGCGGGGCGCCTTGAGCTCGCCCTCCCGGCACGGCAGGTTCCTCGGCTGCCCGTACACCGCGACCGTCGAGAGATGCACGAGCCGGCGCGCGCCCGACTCGCGCGCCAGGCGCCCCGCGGCGCCCGAGGC
>Ga0335084_10006066_pt1 | contig 11988 bp, 9 predicted proteins | sample Lox_Sample_44_FD_206721 | JGI IMG/M metagenome (GOLD analysis project Ga0335084, IMG submission 206721) | Soil microbial communities from Loxahatchee National Wildlife Refuge, Florida, United States - Lox_Sample_4.4 | ecosystem: Environmental > Terrestrial > Soil > Wetlands | place: USA: Florida...
AGACCGGATGCTTCGACATCCCGCCCTTCGACGCGACCAGGATGATGTCGTCGCCGTCGGCGAGGTAGAGCAGGGGGAGGGTGTGCAGGTTCCCGGACTTGCGCCCCTTCACGGTCACGAGACACACCGGCGCGCCGCCCCTGAACTTGCCGCCGAGCCATCCGCCCGTCGCACGGTAGGCCCACGTGTTGGCGGCGGACATGATCTTGATGAAGACGGTCGCCCAGCGCTCCTCGCTCGCCGTCCACGGTCTCGGTGCTGCCTTCGCCATGGGCGTCTTCTGCCACAGCTCGTCGCCGTGCTCCACCGCCGCCGGCCGATTGACTTCATGGCGAAGACGGACGAGTCGAGGGCATGCGAAGAGCTTTGGCTTCCGTCGTCGTCCTCGCCGGCCTCGCCGGGCCGGCGGCAGCGGAGCAATGGTCCGGGCCGCCGGTGCTCGTCACGAGCGGCGAGGCGTCGATCCGGGCGGTGCCGAACCAGGCCATGGTGAACGTCGCCACCGAGGGGCGCGCGCAGAACGCGAAGGACGCGCAGCGCGCGGACGCCGAGGCGATGGCCGCCGTCCGCAAGGCGCTGAAAGAGGCCGGCGTCCCCGACACGAGCGTGCGGACGCTCGCCTACGACCTGCAGCAGGAGTTCGACTACGTGAGCGGCAAGCAGACGCCGCGTGGCTACCTCGCCCGGCACACGATCGAGATCCGCGTCGACGACGTCGACAAGCTGGGCGATCTCATCTCCAAGGTCGTCGGCGCCGGCGGCGCATCGGTCGCCGGCATCCGGTTCGACGTGAAGGAGCGCGACCAGCTCGAGCGCGACGCGCTCCGCAAGGCGGTCGAGGACGCGCGCAGCCGGGCCGACGCGGCCGCGGCGGGCGCCGGCACGAGCGTCACGGGGCTCATCCGCATCGAGGAGCTGCGCATGCCCGAGCCCCGTCCCATGGTGATGGCGCGCGCCATGGCGGCCGAGCAGTCCGCGGTCGCGACGCCGATCGCGGCGGGCGAGCTCGAGATCCGCGCCGCCGTCACGCTGACGTCGGCGCTCAAGTGAGGACCCCATGGACGTCTCCCTCCAGCTGATCTTCCAGAACTACGGCGGCGCGCTCCCCGACGCCGAGCACGTGGCGTGGGAGACGCGCATCGCGGAGCTCGCCGAGCCGCTCGGCTTCGACAAGGTGTTCGTCGTCGAGCACCACTTCACCGACTACGCCGCGTGTCCCGACAACGCGCAGTTCCTGTCGTACCTGGCGGCACGCACGAAGCGCATCGGGCTCGGGACGGGCGCCTTCATCCTGCCGTGGAACACGCCGCTGCGCGTGGCGGAGAAGATCACGCTCCTCGACCACCTCTCGGGCGGCCGTGCCGTGCTCGGGCTCGGCCGCGGCCTCGCGCGCCGCGAGTACGACGGGTTCGGCATCGCCATGAAGGAGTCGCGCGACCGCTTCGACGAGGCGGCGCGCATGGTCCTGGACGCGACCGATCGGGGTTGGATCGAAGGGGCGGGCCCGTACTATCCGCAGGCCCGCACCGACATCCGCCCGCGTCCGCTGCGCGGCTTTCGTGACCGTCTCTACGCGATCGGCATGTCGCCGGAGTCGGTGGAGCAGGCGGCGCGCCTCGGCGCGCGGCTCGCGATCTTCTCGCAGATGCCCTGGGAGATGTGGGCGGGCACGGCGCTCGCGAGCTACCGCACCGTGTATACCGACACGCACGGCGGGACGCCGCCGCCGCCGATGACCTGCGACCTCATGTACTGCGCGCCCGACGACGCCGAGGCCGAGGCGACCGCGCGCGTGCACATGGCCGAGTACTATCTGTCGGTGCTCGATCACTACGAGATCCTCAGCAAGAACTTCGAGGGCGTACGCGGCTACGAGATGTACGCGCAGGCGGCGGAGATCCTCTCGTCGATGGGCAAGGAGGACCAGGCACAGAGCTACCTCTACGTGCAGAGCTGGGGCTCGCCGAAGACGATCCTCCACAAGCTCCACCAGCGGCGCGAGGTGGTCGGCGACTTCGAGCTCTCGGTGATCGCTCGCTACGGCGCGCTGCCGCCCGAGAAGGTCGACGCGAGCCTGCGCCTGTTCGCTCGCGAGGTGCTGCCCGAGCTGCACCGCTGGTGACGCGCGATCAGCCGGCCTCCACGCCGCGGTAGAGGTCCGAGTCCTTGTAGCGTCCGATCGCAAAGCGCGTGAGGACGCCGATCACCGCGCAGACCGGAACCGAGAGCAGCACGCCGACGAAGCCGAAGAGCGCGCCACCCGCGAACACCCCGAAGATGACCCAGAGCGGATGGAGTCCGATCCGCTCGCCGACCAGGCGCGGCACCAGCACGTAGTCGCTCACGATCTGACCGGCGAAGAAGATCGCGAGCACGATCGCGACGCGCATCCAGTCCGGCCAGAACTGGTAGAGCGCGACGCCGACCGACGAGGTCAACCCCACGATGAAGCCGAGATACGGGACGAACGACACCGCGCCCGCCGTGAGGCCGATCACGAGACCGAAGTCGAGCCCGACGGCCGAGAGCGCGATGCCGTAGAAGAGCGCGAGAAGGCCGCACACGGTGGCCGAGCCGCGCGCGAATCCGGCCAGCACCGTGTCGATGGCGCGGATCTGCGCGCGGATGGTCGGCGCGGACGCGCGCGGCAGCCAGTCGTCGATCTCGGCGACGATCTTCGGCCAGTCGCGCAAGAGGTAGAAGGCGACGAGCGGCGTGATGGCGAGGAGCGAGAGCACGTTCACGAGCGCGAGCCCTCGCCCGACGAGATCGCCCGCTATGCCGGGCAAGCGGTCGGTGGCCTTGTCGATCACCTGGGAGAGCGGCCCCGTGAGGTCGCCCGCCGGCGTCGCCTGGACGTCGGCGAGGACGCGGGCGACGAGCGGCTGCAGCCGGTCGCGCAGCGCGCCGAGGAGCTCGGGCACGTGGCGTGCGAAGTCGACCGTCTGTCCGATGATGGCCGGCAGGACCGTGATCAGCGCGACCACTCCCCCGAGGAACGCGCCCACGATGAGGAGCCCCGACGCCGCCGTGCGCGAGAGCCCGAGGCGCGCGAGCCACTCGACGACCGGGTCCAGGAGGTAGCCGAGCGCCATGCCGAGCACGAACGGCAACAGGATGGGGGACAGGAGCCAGAGCAGGAACGCCAGCCCCCCGAGCACGCCGAGCCAGAAGACCGTCTCTCGCCGCAGCGCCATGGCCCCACGCCTCATAGAAGAAGCGAGGTCGGGCGTCACCTGCCCGGTCCGGGGTCGCTTGGCGGCAGGGCCGCCGACGGCCAGAACACCGCGCGCATACCGACGACGGTCCCGGTGGGCCGAGGAGAAAACGATCGCCGCACACCGTCGAACCTGCTACCGTGGTCTTCATCGTGCTGGAGCCGGATCGCAGCATCCATGCGCCGTCGAAGCCCCGCCTGCGCGGTGTCCTCCACCACTACGCGTTCTTCGTCTCACTGGTGACGGGCGCCGTGCTGCTCGCGTTCGCGCCCGATCGCCGCGCGCTCGTCGCGGCCGGTGTCTACGGCGTCAGTCTCTCGGCGCTTCTCGGCGTGAGCGCACTCTACCACCGTCCGACCTGGTCGGTCCCGGCTCGGCGATGGATGGGACGGCTCGACCACTCGATGATCAGCGTGCTGATCGCGGGGACGTACACGCCCTTCGGCATGCTCGCGATCTCGGGCACCTTCGCGGCCCTCCTGCTCGGCGTCATCTGGGGCGGGGCGCTCGCGAGCATCGTCCTGCACGTGGTGTGGATCGACCTTCCGAAGTGGCTGAGCGCAAGCCTCTACGTCGTGCTGGGATGGGTGGGCATCGCGGCCATGCCCGACCTGGTCGACCACGCGGGTTGGACGGTGACGGCGCTGCTCGCGTCCGGCGGCATCCTCTACTCCGTGGGCGCGCTCGTCTATGCGCTCCGGCGCCCCGATCCCGTGCCGGCGGTCTTCGGCTACCACGAGGTCTTCCACGCGCTCGTGCTCGCCGCGGCGACGGCGCACTACGCGGCCGTGGCGCTCACCGTGCTGCCGGCGGGCTGATCCGCTCGAGCACCTGCCGCCGATCACGCCGGCTGGACGGGCTCGCCTCGAACTTGAGGTCGGGCGCGGCGGCCTGCTTGCCGAGGATGCGAGCCAGGGTCGCGCGAACGGTCGGCTCGTCGTCGTCGAAGTCGCCGTGATGTCGCGCGGCGGATGCCACGGGACTTCCCGGCGGCGCGTCGTTCGGCGCCTTCACCCAGTCGACGTTCGGGTTCACTCCGCCGAACAGCTTCGCCAGCTTCGGATCGCGCTCGACCCAGTGCTCCATGCCGAGCAGCGGCTCTCCCTGCTTGGACGTGAGCGGAATCCGCGGCACCGCCTCGAAGGCGTGCGACACGAGGTAGAGGAGGGACTTGTGGTAGATGCCCGCGCAGTCGTCGTCCTGCTCTATCTGGTCGGTGAGCGTGAACAGCGCGAAGCGCCGCAGTCGGCCGGCGTTGATGACCGGCATGTAGCACTCCGCGAAGAGCTGGGTCGTACACGCCGGCGCCCAGAGCGTGCACGTCTCGATCGTCGCCCCGAGGCCCGTCTGTCCGGCGAGTGGTCCCCTGGCGATCTTGCCGGCGGTCGCGAGGAGCGCGACGAGCGGGGCGTGGAAGATGCTGCCGGCGCTGTGGCCGGCGACGTGGATCTGGACGCCCGAATCCTTCGCGAGGCGCGCGACGAGCGTCGCCACGAGCCGTGCCCCGCCGTCGTCTCCGGTCGTGGCCGCGAGCCCGTTGTCCTTCATCTCGTCCCACACGAGCTTGCCGGTGCCGAGCCGCGCGATCGGCTCCAGCATGTCGTCGAGGCGATCGAGCATGAAGTCCTTCGCGGCGTCGAGAACGCCCTCGGGGCGGCGCTTCACGACGGCGTCCTTCAGTGCGCCCGTGAGGCTCGACCAGTAGTCGGTGTGCCACACGAAGGCGAGCGGATAGATCTCGTTCTCGAGCAGCGTTTCGCGCACGTCGGCGATCCGCTGGAGCGCGCCCGACTCGCCGACGAGCCCACCGTGGGCGTAGAGCAGGATGCGCTTTTGCTTCCAGCCTTTGGTGATGCGGGGGAAATCGCTGCGGAGCGTCGCCTCGACCGCCTCGCGGTTCTTGCCGTAGGTTCCGTCTTCGCGCAGCAGGCCGTACTCGCCGATGCTGATCACGTGCGGGCGCAGGTCGTTCGACGTGTAGCTCGAGCCCTGCGCGGACATGACCGAGCGCGCGCTGGCCGCATCGACCGCCGCGAGCGTCACCGGCACCCCGAGCCGGGCCACCCAGACGTCGGTACCGTTGGCGAGCCAGTCGTCGTACGAGATGTGGCAGAAGCCCTGGTGACCCCAGTCGGCGCCCCACGAGTTCTGGATCCAGAAGCCCCGGCGATCGTACGCGACCAGCGCGAACGCGTGCCCGCCTTCGTCCTTCTGCTCGAACGGGATGTGGCCGTCCGGTCCGACCTTGTCCCAGCCCGAATGCACCGACGCCGTCGCGTACAGGATGCCGACCTCGCTGATCGCCGCGTGCATCGCGACGAGGTCCTTGTGGTTCACGCGGAAGTAGGCGCCGAGCGGCCGCTCGCGCGCGTCGACGGCGCGCTTGTCGGTGAGGACGTTGGCCTGCGCGGCGCGGCCTCCCGGCGCCCACAGGGCCGCGTTGCACACCCCGTGCTTGTGCCAGCCCTTCATCGCGCCGCGCGCGCTCGAGCCTTCGTAGCTCTCGCCCGGCCACTCGTCGTACCGCTTCGCCATGGCGTAGAGCATCGACGGGCTGACGGCCGTCACGTCCGGAACGACCCTCCGCGTTCGAAGGAGGTAATGGACCGTGGTCGCGAGCCCGTAGCCGGTGCACGCACCTTCGCGCCCCTGGTCCAGGATCGGCACCTTCGCGGCGCGGTAGCGCACCAGTGGAATCTCGACCGGCACCTCGACCAGCGTCGGCGTGTACATGAGGTCGCGGAAGTCGAGGGTGTCCGGACGGGCGTCGCGACGGTAGTCCTTCAGCGACTTGCGACGGGTCTTTCGGTTGGTGGGCATGTCCGCCTCCTAGCTCGATCGCGACGGGCGCACCATGGCCGCCATCGAATGGCGCATGGCGTCCGCGCTGTCGTGACACTCGGGCTCCCGCCCCGCACAATGACCGTAGCGCGCAGGGAGGGGGGCAGGACGCCCAATGAAAAACACGCGCGCCATCTTCGCCACCGTGCTCCTCGCAGGAGCGTCGGTCCTCGTGTCGCCGGCCGGAGCCAAGCTGCTCCCATGTCCCGGCGGCCGCTACCTCGTCCTCGGCCAGCCGATCATGGGCGACGCCGACGCGCCGGGGGTCGACACCGTCGACATCGCCGGCCGCATGGTCGGGATCGCCAGCGGCTGCAGCGCCGTGAAGGCCAAGGTGCGCGCGACGCGCAGCGGAACCAAGATCGTCGCGCGCTGGCCCTCCTGCCAGGGCATGGCCGGGAAGGCGATGCTGAAGGGCACGATCGTCGAGCAGTGCCGGACCCTCAGCGCCGCCTTCAGCGTGCGCGCGATGGGCATGACGAAGCCGTTCATCGCCGCGCTCAGCATGTGCGGCGACGGCGTGTGGGACCCCGACGGCGGCGAGGAGTGCGACGGCGCGCTCGGCCCGTGCGGCGGCCTGTGCAACGCCTGTCGGTGCAGCGGGGGCGTCACGACGACCACGATCACCGACGTCACGACGACGACCGGCGCGACCACCACGACCGGCGCCACGACGACCACGACCACGGGCGGCACCACGACGACTGCTGGCGGCACGACCACGACCGTCGCGACGACGACCAGCGTGACGACCACCTCGTCGGCCGGCTCGACGAGCACGACGGTGACCACGACGACCCATGCGACGACGTCGACCACGGTCACGACCAGCACGACCGTCACCACCACGACGACGCCCGGCGGAACGACCTCGACGTCGACGAGCACCATGCCCGTCTTCACCACGACCACCACGTCGACGACGCTCATCGCCCCCGACCTCCTGCCGATCATGTTCTCGTGTCCTTTCCAGATGCCCGCGGGGTCGGCGGTGTTCATGGACTACACCGTGAAGAACCAGGGCCAGGCCACCGCGGTCGCTCCCTGGTTCGACTACATCCTCATCTCGACCGATCAGACGCTCGGCGGCGACACTGCGATCGGCGTCTACCAGCGCGCGAGCAACCTGGCCGCGGGCGGCAGCTACAGCGGCATGCCGACGGTGACGATGCCGAACGTGCCGCCGGGAACCTACTACATCTTCTTCCAGACCGACGGCGCGAACGCCGTCGCCGAGGGCGCCAACGAGGCGAACAACGTCGGCGGCGCCGTCCAGATCACGATCACGGCGCCCGACCTCACGCCCACCGCGTTCAGCGCCCCGGCGTCGGGCACGGCGGGGTCGCAGATCTCGGTCTCGTACACGGTGAAGAACCAGGGGACGGCGTCCGGCGCGGCGCCCTGGTCGGACCAGGTGTTCCTGTCGACCGACATGACCTTCGGCGGCGACACGCTCATCGGGTCGTTCTCGCGCGCCGTCGGCGTGGTGGCCAACGGCACCTACACCGACACGCAGAACGCGACGCTGCCGGTCGTCTCGCCGGGCACCTACTACCTCTTCTTCGTCGCCGACGGCATGAACCAGATGTACGAGGGCGGCCAGGAGGCCAACAACGTCCGCGGCCCCCTGACGATCACGGTCAACTGACCCGGCTTGCTCCGCTGCGCGGAGCCAGCATAAGGTCCCACCGGGCACGAGATCCGACGCTGCCCGTGGAGGCCGTCCTGCGATGCACGATGAGGTGCCTGGCCGTCAGGAGAACGGAATCGCCGGCGACGTCGCGTCGCCAGCGGACGTCGAGTCGTCGTCCGATCTGGTGGCCACGAGGCTCCTCGTGGCGCTCCGGTCGCGGGCCGGGCACATCCTCGTAACCGGCGAGGATGCGAAGTCGGCCGCGGCGCTCTTCACGGAGGTCGAGCGGCAGGTTCCCGTGTACTGCAGCGTGCGCGTCAACGGGCGGTCGCTGGATCCCGACGCCGTCGTCCTCGCGCTCTGGAAGTCGCGCGAGAGCGTCGATCCGTCGCTCAAGCGGCATCAGATGGTGCAGGTGCTCGTCGAAGACGCGCGCCTCGTCAAGCTGCCGATCTTCGTCGTCGTCATCGACGCCGACGCAGCGGACGCAGGACAGCTCGATGCCCTGCGCCGCGCGCTCGAGGGCGCGCCCGATGCGAACGAGGTCGTGCGCGTGATCCTGCTCGGCGGCCCCCGCGTGAGCGAGGTCCTGGCGCGCCCCGAGTCGCGCGCGCTCGCGACCCGCATCGTCGCGAGCGTGCACGTTCCGCCGGCCAGCGCCCGATCGGCTCCGGTTGCCGCGATCACGAACGTGTCCCCGCCGGTCGCGCAACCCGAGACCTCCCGCTTCCCGCTCGTGGCGGTCCTGGGTGCCACGGCGTTGCTGGCGGCCTGGCTCTTCCTGCGAACGGCCCCGGAGCGTTCCGTCGAGACTGCCCCGGTCGCCGACACGACGGTGGTGCAAGCTCCCCCGGCGCCCGAGCAGCCGCTCGCGGCCGCGCCGCCGGTGGTGCCCGAGGCGATCGCGCCTCCGCCGGCCGTCGCGCCCGCAGCGCCCGCGCCATCGGCAGCCGCCGCGCCAACGACCGCGACGCCACCGCCCGTCGCACCGGCAGCCGCACCTCCGAGCGAGGTCGCCACCGCTCCGAGCGCGCCCAAGTCGCGCGCTCTGCAGGTGGGCGCCTTCCTCTCCATCGAGCGCGCCGAGGCCCTGCGGGCGAAGCTGGCGCAGAAGTACAAGGACGTCTACGTCGCGCCCGTCGATCGGGACGGCAAGACCTTCTATCGTGTGAGGGTCGGAGGCCTCACGAGCGACGCCGACCTCGCGGCCGCCACGACGGCGCTGCGGGAGGCCGGCCTGACGCCCATCCGCGTCCCCAACCGAGCTACCTCGGACTGAGGACTAGCGGCCGCGCACTTGCGCGGATTTTCGTGCAAAAAATGTTTTACGGCCGGCGAGGGTTTGCGGTAGACCACCCCGGTGATGAAACGCTCGCCCGTAGTCCTTCTCTTCGCCGTCGCGCTCCTCGGGAGTACCCCCCAGCCGGTCCGGGCCGCCCTGCGGGCTCAGGCCGGCATCGGATTCGTCGCGGTCCTCGACACCACGCCCGGAACCGAGGTCGTGCTCCAGGACCGTCGCGGGCTCGAGGTGGGTCGTGGCACGACCGATGCCTTCGGCAGCTTCATCTTCCGCGAGCTCGCCCAGGGCGAGCAGTACACCGTCCGGGCCGGCGGCAGCTCGACCACCGCGAAGGTGCTCTCGTTCGACGACACGCCCGATCCGTCGCTCTACACCAGCCAGAGCCTCGGCGCGGGCCTGCAGTACATCCGGATGCGCGACGGGACGTTGCTCTCCGCCATGGTCCGCGCGCCGGCCGGTATGACGCTCGCCGATGGGCCGTTTCCCACCGTGGTCGAGTACTCGGGCTACGCGGTCGCCGACCCCGACGACGCCCACATGCAGGCGTCGTCGCTGATCGCGAGCGTGCTCGGCTTCGCGACCGTCGGCGTCAACATGCGCGGCTCGGGATGCTCGGGCGGCGTCATCGATCTCTTCGACCTTCCGACGACGGCCGACGGCTACGACGTCATCGAGGCCGTGGCGGCGCAGCCGTGGGTGCAGGGCGGCAAGGTCGGCATGATCGGCATCTCGTTTCCGGGCATCAGCCAGCTCTTCGTGGGCGGCGCACGCCCGCCGCACCTGGCGGCCCTCGCGCCGCTCTCGACCATCGCCGACATCTATCGGGCGCCGGGCTTCCCCGGTGGCATCTTCAACAACGGCTTCGCCGAGACCTGGCTCCGCGAGCGCAAGGACGACGCGGCACCCGCGCCGGCGGGCGGGCAGTCGTGGGCCATCAAGCGCGTCAACGACGGCGACCAGACGTGCCTCGCGAACCAGCGCCTGCGCCTCCAGACGCAGGACCCGGTCGAGGTGACGCGTGCGAACTCGTACTTCACGCCGTCGCTCATGGTGAACCGGTCGCCGATCAACTGGGTGGCGAAGATCGACGTGCCGATGTTCTACTCGAGCGCCTTCCAGGACGAGCAGACGGGCGGCGACTTCGCGTCGATGCTGTATCGCTTTCCCAAGCGGCCCGACGTGAAGATCACGGTGACGAACGGCGTGCACTCGAGCACGCTCGATCCCGAGACGCTGTGGAACTGGAACGCGTTCCTCGACATCTACGTCGCGAACCGCGTGCCCGACCCGTTCGTGCTCGGGCTGATCGCGCCGATCGTCTACCACGAGATCCTCGGCGCCGGGACGCCGACGCCGCCGCTGCCGGCCGTGAACCGCTTCGCCGGCATCACGAGCGTCGACGAGGCGCGGCAGCTCTTCGAAGCCGATCCGTACGTCCGCGTGATGATGGAGAACGGCGCGGGCTCGCCCATCGCGGGGCTGCCGGCGTCGACGTTCGAGCTCGGCTTCGACAAGTGGCCTCCGCGCCAGGTGCGCGCGACGACCTGGTACTTCGGACCGAACGGCACGCTCGGGCGCACGCGGCCGCGCGGCGGGGACGCCGGCGTCGACGTCTACTACCCCGATCCCGACGTGCGGCCTGCGCAGACGATCCCGGGGCAGGGACAGTCGGAGTCGTGGGAGATCATTCCGCCGTACGACTGGCGCCCGCTGGTCGATCGCACCGCGGTCGCCTACGCGACGGCGCCGCTCACGGACGACACGACGATCGTCGGTCCGGGGAGCGTCGATCTGTGGCTGCAGTCGACCGATGCGGACACCGACCTGCAGGTGACGCTGAGCGAGATCCGTCCCGACGGGCTCGAGACCTACGTGCAGAACGGCTGGCTCCGGGCGAGCCACCGCAAGCTCGGCCGCTCGTCGAAGCTCGAGCCGCGACCGACGCACCTCGAGAAGGACGCGAAGCCGCTCCCGCCGCACGAGTTCGTGAAGACGCGCGTCGGCCTGTTCGCGTCCTCGCACGTGTTCCGCAAGGGCTCGCGGATCCGCATCAGCATCGAGGCGCCGGGCGGCGATCGGACGCGCTGGCGCTTCGACACACCGGCCACCGGCGGCCACGTTCGCAACGAGATCTCGCGCATCGGTGCGCGGGCGTCGCGTCTCGTCCTTCCGGTGGTTCCCGGAGTGGAGGTCCCCCAGACACTCCCGCCCTGCCCGGGGCTGCGCGGACAGCCGTGCCGGACGTACGTGCCGGCGTGGAACGGGGGCTAGGACGCGAAGCGCGCGCCCCGGAAGTTGCCGCAGAGGCGGACGGCGCCGGAGTTCACCAGCTCGACGACGATGCTGATCGTCTCGGCCTCGCTCCCGGTGTGTCGTCCGACGGTGGTCACCAGCTCCAGCAGGGTCACGGCGTTCGACATGCTGCCTCCTTGCCCTCCCTACGCGCGAGGCCGGGGGCCGGATGCGGGGCGGGATTTCCGCTTGAAACGGTTCCCCGGCGCTGTCAGGACCCGCGCATGGCGACGACCGAGGCGATCCCGCCGGGATTCGACCTGGACGGCCACGTCCGGCGGATCGAGGAAGAGGGCTTCACGATCATTCCCGACTTCCTGGGCGCGGCGGACCTGGCGGAGGTGCGGCGCGTGCTCGGCTTCTACCTCGGAACGCACGCCGGCCGGAACGACTTCGAGGGCACGCGCACCGAGCGGGTGTACACGCTCGTCGCCCGCGGGCGCGTGTTCTGGCGGATCGTGCTCGACGCCCGCGTGATGGCGCTGTGCGAGCGGTTCCTCCTGCCGGGGTTCCTGTTGACCGCGAGCCAGGCGATCCAGATCAACCCCGGCGAGACGCCGCAGCCCTTCCACACCGATGACGCGTTCTACGTGCTGCCGCGGCCGCGTCCGATGGTGTCGCTCTCGACCATCGTGGCGGTCGACGCGTTCACCGCCGAGAACGGCGGCACCGAGGTCGTCCCGGAAAGCCATCGCTGGGACGAT
>Ga0335084_10006067_pt1 | contig 11984 bp, 6 predicted proteins | sample Lox_Sample_44_FD_206721 | JGI IMG/M metagenome (GOLD analysis project Ga0335084, IMG submission 206721) | Soil microbial communities from Loxahatchee National Wildlife Refuge, Florida, United States - Lox_Sample_4.4 | ecosystem: Environmental > Terrestrial > Soil > Wetlands | place: USA: Florida...
CAAGCGCTTCGCCGGCCTCGTCCCCAATGGCTTGAGAGAGGTGTGGGGTGCCTTTGATGACAAGGAGATGATCGGCATTTGCGGGGTGATGTGCGATCCGCTCTATGCGGGCACTTGGCTGGAGGATGAGGCCGATCTGTTCGCCTTCTTTGAGCTGAGCCGCAAGCCGGAGGATCTCGGCTTGCGCGCCGTGCTGGGCATCGCCAATGGTCTGAAGCGCTATAAACGGCCACTTTTTGTGTGGTGCGATGACAGCTTCCCGACCGCAGAGAGGTTTTTGCATATTCTGGGATTTCGCCCGACCGGGCGAACGCGCGGCCATTGGCGCATCACCGGCCGCAAGATGAGGGTTTGGATGAGATGGCAGGCATAGGGGCAATCTTGAGCATTGTCGGCACCGGCTTGTCGGTGGTCTCCGGCATTCAGCAAGGCAAAGCGCAGGCCGCCGCCCTGAATTATCAGGCCAAGGCCGACATCGCCAAGGGCAAGGAGGAGCGCGCCGCCGCGCAACGCGAAGCGCTCGACAAGCAGCAGCAGACCGATTTTCTGCTGTCGAGAGAGCGCGCCCTGGCGGCCGCCTCCGGCGCCGGACTTGAGACGCCCAGCGTCATCGATATCTACACCAAGACGGCACAGCGCGGCGAATATCAAGAGCAAGCGCTCCGCTATGGCGGTGAGAGCCGCCAGCGCGGCTATGAGGATGCGGCAGCCTTGGCGAAGGCGAAAGCGAAGTCAATTGAGTCTGGTTCCATACTGGACGCCTTCGCAACCGGAATTTCTGGTCTCAACAAATCAGGAATCTTTGGATAATCCATGCCGAAAATCCCGGATCTGACTGCCCTTGGCGGGACGCCATCGATGAACAGCGGCCGCCACCTGCCTTCGGCGCACGAGGCAGACATGAGCGCCCGCTTTGCGGGACTTGCCCATTTGGGTTCGGCCCTTGCTGGTATCGGCGCCGAGCGCCAGAAACAGGATGACGCGCTTGACATCCTTAAAGCTGAGACCAAGCACAAGGGTGATCTTACCGAGATCGAGCGCGATCTCTCCAACAATCCCGATTACGACCAGCATGATCCGATATTCAAGGAACGCGCCAGCAAAAGCGCCGCCGATGCCGCCTCGCTGATCCGTGATCCACAAACCCGCGAGCATTGGCAATTGCGCGCCGGGCTTGAGAATGAAGGCGCCCGTGCCGGCGTGGTGCGGCGAGCCGAAGCGCTCGGCAAGCAGCAGCGCGTCAGCGATCTCGATGGCGTTCTGACCGATCTGCAGAAGAGCTATGCCGACCCGAACGCGACGCCGAAGCAGCGCCAGGACGCCATGGCCGGCATCGACAACGCCATTACGCTGGCGCAGAAGTCCGGCCTGATGACGCCGCGGCAGGCTCGCCAGACCCGCCTGCACACGCTCGGCTCGGCCGAGGAGTTTGCAGTCAAGCAGCGCGTTGCCGCTGGCGATGATCTTGAAGTCATCATCAAGGATCTGCAAGGCGGCGTGCCGGAGACGCCACAGGTCGATGACAGCAATCTCAAGGCCGCCATTGAGACGCTCAAATTGACGCCGCAGGAGCAAAACCTCTATCAGCGTCATCTGGGTAATCTGACTGGCCAGGGTGGCGTTGACAATGAAGACGGCTCGCGCTCGACATTGGGGCAAACGACCATCTCGGCCAATGGGAAATTCTATAACATCCCCACGGTCTGGGACGGCAAGTCCTTGTCCACCGAGGAGGCAACCGCTCGGGCCGCCAAGGACGGCCTGGACAGCTTTCCATCCTATGATACCGAAGAGCAAGCCGGTGAGCGCCTGCAGCAGCTTGACTCCTATATGGAGAAAGATACTCAGGCTTTTATTGCCGGCCGCAAAGACGGTAAGCCGCAACAATCGCTGACCGAGCGCATCGCCGGCATCTCGACGCCGCTGGAGACGCGCAGCAAGGATCCGCTCAAGGGCGTCGCCAATGTCTCGCCGGACTCCGCCGGCACGCATTCTTACGGTAATTTCGGCCTCAACAGCCAGAAGGGCGGCTCGATTTACGGGTTCGTCGCCGAATATGGCGATCAATTCGGCCTGACCGCTAAGCCCGGCACCAAGGCATTCGATGATCAGTGGAAGAACGCCGCCAAGGCGTCGCCCGTCGAGATGCGCGACGCCGAATTGCAGTGGTTCGGAAAGACCATCCTGCCCAATATCGAGAAGGATTTGGGCGAAATCGGCGTACCGGCCGCGATGTCGGCGGATCCGCGGGTCAAGGCCTATTTCTCAGACCGCATGATTCAGTACGGCGAAAAATCGATCCTGACCTATCAGAACCGCATCTCGGCCGCCGCGGAGAAGGCCGGCGACAATCCGGTTGCCTTCCTGCAGAACTTGACTGAGAGCGATCGCGCCAATTACCGCACCGATTTCCGCACCGCCATCAGGAGCGGCGTTTACGGCGAGGAGGGCAGCAACACCCGCCTCAATGGCCGGCTGCGCGCCGCGCTCGGCATTGGCGAGGAGGGCAGGGAGGTGCCGCAATATGGTGGCCCCTATCCGAATCTTTCCCTGTCGCAGCGCCAGCGCCTGCTCAATGTGGCCAAGGTGGCCAACCGCGCCCTCGTTCAGCAGAGCGTGCGCGATGCAACCGCGCAGATTCGCAATACCGGTGAGGCTCCGAAGGACGAAAAAGGCCGCACTGCCCTCGACCGTGCCAAGCTGTCGCTGACGCCGAACGAATATGCTAAGGCGCAGCTCGACTGGCAGGAGGCGGAGGCCGAGCACAAAGCTGTTTCGCCGCTTGCCAATATGCCCCATGGCGACGCCATCGAGCATATCGACAAATTGACCCCGGGCCATGAGCTCAGCGACGAACATTACGCCATCGCTGACAAGGTGCAGAAGAAAGCCGATGCTGCATGGAAGAAAATCCAGCAGCAGCGGGAGACTGATCCGGCCGCGGCGGTGGAGACCTCGCCGGAGGTCAATGAGGCCCGGCACACCTTGACGGTTGCCGGTAACCGCGTCGACGCAGCGCAGCGTAACGAGATGCTGATCGAAGCGCGCCGCAATGCCCAGGAGCGTCTCGGCATTCCGAAATTCCAGCAGCGCATCCTCACCGAGGCCGAAGCCGCCGAGCTTCTGCAGATCCCCCGCAATCCCGACAATCCCGATGATATTGACCAAGCTATCAATGCTGCGGCACAAAGAGCCGAACAGCTTTATGGCAAATATGCCATGGAGGCGCTCGACAGCGCCGTGGCGGTGCATTTGAAGGGCGGCAAGGATACGCGCCAGGCGGCGCGAGATCTGGTTTCCAGTCTGAAGGCGCAGCGCGAGGCGCCGCCGCCCAAGCCGAGCTTCTGGCAGAGCCTGTTTGGCGGCGGCACGCCGGCGCCGGAGGGTAAGCAGCCCGGGAAAGAAGGTGCCGCACCAGCAGCGCCCAATACGCCGCCAGCCGCCGTGCCCAAGCCGGCGCAGATTGAGTGGCTCATGAGCGATCCGCAAAACCGCCAGGCGGCCTTTGATAGTGTCTTTGGCCCCGGTGCCACGGCGCGCGTGCTGCAGGCGCAGGAGCTCAATCGGAAACAGGGCGTCCGCTGATGGAGCTGCGCGATCAGCTTCTGGCTCTGGGTCAGGAAGAGGGCACTACAACCGCCGAGAAGCAGCCGGCCGAGCCCGATCATCCGCTTTTCGATTATCTGAAGTCGATGGGAACCGTCGACGAGATGAAGCGGCGCGCCGCCAATCAGCGCGATATCGCGCCCATTGCCGCCCAGACCGCCTCGGCCGTTGATCACTGGGACGATGAGGCCGGCGACTGGGAGAAGGAGGTCAAGTACCGGCAGGACATGCTCGACAGCCCTGCCATATCCGGCCTACCTCCCGAGGTCTTGAAGTCCAATCTCGATTATGCGCGCCGCAAGCACGCCGAGGCGCTTGCTGGGGCCGAGCGGGCACAAGCGCTCAAGAATGAGAATCTCTCGGATTTCGGCATGGCCTTCATGCAGAGTTTCCCGCCCTCGCCGGCCGAGTTCAAGGCGCTTCAGCAATATGCCGAATCTGCCGGATTGAAACGAACGGCGCGCGGGGCCGCCGGCATTGCCGAGTTCCTGAGCCTGGAAATGGCGCCGCCCCCGGGCTGGAAACCGCTCAGCTGGAGCGATGTGCACGGATTTCGGGATTTTGGTCGCTTTCTCTCGCAAGAGAGTGGCTCGGTCGCCGGTATGCTGGCGCACTTTGCCACCATTGGCGCCGCGACCGGCGGCGCCGGCGTCATGGCCGATATGGTTGCCATGGGCCACGGCCAGATGCGCATGGCTCTGGAAGAGAAGGGCATCACCGATGAGGCGACGCTGGCCAAGGGCACCTATGTCTATGGCACGCTGATCGGTGGATTGCAGGCAGTTGTGCCATGGGCGACGCTGCGCAACCTTTCGCCGGCGGCAACGCAGGCCTTTGTGCATAGCGTTGCCGAGCTTGCCGCGCGCACGGCGGAGCACTCGCTGACCATGGGCGGCGCCCAGGTGCTGGCGATGTCGCTGGCGAGTGTTGCCGAGACTTACGGTGTTTCCGATGCCGAAGGCAAGCCGGTCGACTGGGAGGCCGTTGCCAAGCAGATCACCGATGAGGCACCGAAAAACTTTTTCTCCGGCATGCTGTTTGGCGTGACCGGTGAAGCCGGAAAAGTTGTGAGCGGTGCCACCAAATTTGGCCGCGAACCAAAGCCGGGCGAGCCCCCGGCCCCGCAAGGAGCGCCTACGCCGGGCGGTCCCGCACCGGAAACTGGTCAAAAAACTGGTCAGGAACTCGGCTCTGAGCAGCCGCAACCCCCTGAAAAAGCAGCGAAACAGGCCCGGCAGGAACTGGCCAATGAACTGGCCACGCTGGCGACAGAGCGCACGCCGCAGGCTGAGGCGCGCAAAACCGAGATCGAGCAGCAGCTGACGGCGCCGGCCGAGGAGCCAGCCGCCGCTGCGGCTCAGACGGCGACAGCCATGGGCCCGGCCGCAACAGCTGCTCCGAAGGCCAATTATATCGAGACCCTGGTGAGCGGCGAGGATCGCCTTCCGAGCTCTGAGGACTTGCGCGGCCAATTGCAGAAGCTGCGCGATGCCGAGGAAGAGGAGTGGGTTTCCCTGGGGGCACCGCCCGGCACCGCGGCGCGCGTGCGCCAGCTGAACCGCATAGCCGACACAGCCGGTGGCGAGCGCGCCGATCGCGCCATCGCCGAGTTGAATGCGCTGGCCGACAAATATGCCGACAAGGCCATCGCTGAGCCCGATCGCATGGACGAGGATCAGCTGCGCCAGCTGGTTACGGAGTTTGATTCCCTTGAGCGCAAGGAGGGGGAGACCCCCGAAGATTACGCCGATGGCATGAGCCGGGTGCTGAAGCGCTACCTGTCAAATTTTATGGATGGTGACCCCTTTGCCCGGGCAGTGTTCCGCAAAGCTTTCGAAGGGGCGGCCGAATCCGGCATCAGCACGCAAGAGCTCGGCAATCTCGCCATCCAGCGCGTTGTGGCCGATCTGTCGGCGAGCGATCGCGCTTTCTTTGGCGACATGATCCGGGAGTTCACCGACCGTCTTCAGCCGGCAGCGCCCGTCAGTGAGGCAGCTCGCGCCATTCCTGATCTCACCAAGAGCGAAACGGCGCGCGGAACCGTCGAGACTCCCTCGGATGTTGCCGCGCCCGAGATCGCCAAAAAATCTTTTGATGAGATGACCGATGGCGAGCTTCGGCTTCGTCAGATGGAAGCGCTCAGCAATCTTGCCGAGAATCCTACTCAGGCACAACAGTATTTCCAGGCTGCCTGGGGTGATGTTGCTGAGCGTTTTTTTCAGGCAACGGAATATGATCGCGGTGCCGGTGAGCGTCAGTTTACTGGTGAGGCGAAGGCGACCTTTGACAGCCTCATGGGGTCGATGAATGACGTCGTTCAGGCGATCCGGCATGCCGATAAGGACGCCGCCCTGGCCGCCATGCGTGCCGCCAAGGATAGGGCCGGCGAGCTGCTGACGAAAACCGGCAATGCCACAACGGCAAAGCTGTTTACCCAGTGGGTCGATTCGGCCTGGAAGCATCACGTTGAACCGCTCATCAAGCTCCAAGAGGCCGCGGCGAAACCCGCCGTGGAAATCTCCGAGAATCAACGTGGAAAATTCCGCGATCTCCTGCGCGGCACCGCACCGCGTAAGCAATGGGCTGAGCTGATGGGAGCCGACGCGGCCACATTGGGTGCCCTCATTGCCGACGCCGAGAAGCAAGGGCTTCTGCGTGTCGCCCCGGATGGCAAGATCCGTCGCACCGCCAAGGCTCGCACCGGCGAGGCGGCCCCGACCGAGCCGGCAGCCACGCAGGATATCGCCACGCGCATCCGCGCCATCATGGCCGAGCGGCAGCCGGGCGAGCAGGTGCCGATCGCCGATGTCTATGAGCGCTTGCGCGCCGAAGGTTACGACGCAACTCTTGATGAATTCAAGGCCGAGCTTGCCCGCGAGGCTAGGGCTGGCCGGGTCGAGCTTGCTCGGCACGATATCGCCGTGCCGACAGGTCAGCGTGAGCATGAGGGCTTCTGGACTTATAAGACTGGGGCCATCCCGATGGTAAGCGACCTGCCGCCTGGCGCCTTCAAGGGCACGCAGGCCGATTTCGAGCGGCTCAGTCCCGGCATGCGACAAGAGATTTTACGGACGGCCAATAAACAGGCTGCCGAACGCCTCGCCGAAAGCCGCATGACCTTTGGCCGCGACGAGCGGCACTACGTCGTCGGTGAGACGCCGCGGTCCGAGCGCGTTCCGACCTTTGAAGAAATGCGCGGCATCTTGCCCAAAGATGAAGGCGGTGATGCCGATATGATGGCGCTAACCGGACTGATGCGCGATCGCTTCAATAAGGCGACCTGGGCCGAGCTGACTCCCGATGAAAAACGCGCTGCTTTTGCTGAATTCTCGCCGCGCTATGCGCTGCGCACCCTGCTTCCTGGCCGGGTCTCGGCCGAGGCGATCGGCGAGCTGGCGGCGCGCGTCGACGACATGCCTCCCAACGAGCGGCAGGCCGCGCTAGATTGGCTAGAGCAACAGCATAAAGACGACATCAAGGCCGGCGAAGAGCTTTCTAAACGCTGTAGCGGTGTTGGCGGTGGCTTCTCGATTAGTGGAAAATGACGCCCCTTCAGTTTTGACCTGAAGGGACGTCAATGTGCCGGCTTCGCTCGGCTGTGCTATGTTTAACTTGGCCCGGCTTCGCATCGCCTGCTGGGCTGTGCTCCGCTGTGTATTGCCCAGCTATGCCTGCTTAAAGGTAATCCTGTTCGGCCTTAAGGATGGCCTTCCAGACTTTTTTGAGCTCAGGGAAAAGCTCTTCGGCTCGGTTTCGCATCGATCGAAGATCCATAACTGTATCCCGCAAAGCGGCCTGACGCAAGACGGGTGTCTGCATAACGACCTGTGTGTCACGATAGCCGGGACTGTCGCGACGCTCGATTGATAGATTGATGGTTTCTCGTTTCCCCTCACTACTGACGATGTGCAGACGGATCAAACCGCGGATCTGCTGCAGGCGAAATTGATACCCAGCCTTGGCATCGTCCCACTGCAATTCAGCATGGATCGCCGAGTTGTGATGGGTGACCGCCCACTCGTGAACAGCTTCAACCCGTATCTTGCGGTCTGGATCGTTGCGTTGAATGTCTTGCAGCTCGGCGCGAATGGCCAGCGATCTTTCGCTGGCCCTTATTGCAGCTACACTGGGGCCGGGGCCATTCACGATGTCGCCACCCGAAAGGTGCCCCAACCCATGCCGTTGGACATTTTGCTGTCGGGCCGGCCAGCGCCCACGCCAACCTGCTGACCAGCGCGGGACAGAAGATTGATAACGTCGCCGGCTGAGAATTGATCAGCATCCCAACGCAAGACCGCTTCGATTTCCCACTGGTCCCAGACGGCTGCCGTCATGATATCGATTACGCCGGTGGCGAGGCGGACGTTGCGGTCGCGACGCTTTGGCTCGCCGATGATTTTTAAAAGGGGAGTCGCATCGTCGACATCCAGCCCATCATGATCTACGAACAGGCTAAGTTTGGCCAGGGTCATCCGAAACCCAACCGTGCGACAGGCGCTGATCATGGCGTTGCGGATCGAGCTTGCCGGCATGCCGTACCAGCCATCGGTTGAGAGGTGTGCCGATTCTCTCCAGCGCTCTTCGAAGTTTTTAGGCTCGCGTTTTTTGCCCTTTTTCGACTGCGATCCTGCCATCTGCGTCTCCATAAGCGCAGAACGGGCTCGGGCCGAAAACTTATTGCTGACGTAGGGGGATGTTCCGACAAGCCGGACCGTGGCCTGCTGGAAATTCGGCGGCTGAATGCTGATCGTTGTGGCTGGCGTAGGGAGAACATCCAAGTCGTCAGATGGCTTTTTCATAGCTTGGTTCCTTAAACGTTGATGTCAGCAAGATCTTAGCGGCCATCGGTCAACATTGGTGATGTTGCCTCAAAGGGCGCGCCCGTCTTACTAAGGAATTCATAGATTAAAAAGGGGGTCGCAGCCAAACAAAAAGGCACCCTGTGGATAAGTCCGCAGGGTGCTTCTGTTTGGCTGTGCCTGCTTGGCACGGCTACGCTAAGCTAGACCTCGCACGACCTTGCTGTGCTTAGCCTGCTTTGCATTGCCTCGCTCGGCCGCACTGTGTTCGGCTATGCTGTGCTCAGCTTGTCTACGCTATGCCTGCCTCGCTTGGCTGAGTTGTGCTCTGCTCTGCTACACTCAGCTGGGCTTTACCTGCTTTGTTCTGCTGTGCTTGGCTATGCTTGGCTGGGCTACGCCTGCTTCGCTAAACTACGCTTGGCTGTGCTGTACTAAGCTGTGCTATGCATCGCCTGCTTCTCTCTGCTCCGCCGGGCTGGGCTACGCTCGGCTCAGCTGTGTTTTGCGGGGGCTAAGCCCGCTTCGCTGCGCTGTGCCGCGCTATGCTGTGCTGCGCTGGGCTAGGCATTGCCCGCTTGGCTATATTACGCTAAGCACCGCAGTGATTCGCATTGCTATGCTTCACTATGCCTGCTTGGCTTGGCTAAGTTGGGCTCCACTAAGCTTTGCTACGCATCGCCGGCTTTGCCATGTTCGGCCAGCCCCCCGTTCAGCTATGCTTAATTTTGCCAAGGACATCCAATGACAGATTACAAAAAGTTGTCAATATGCATTGTGGATAACGGATTATTCACTCATATGGCCGAGGCAATGACCGAATACTTTGGAGTGGTTTATTATTATGTGCCATGGGAATTTACCTTCCCCCGTATGAGCCGCATGCTGCTTGGTGATGGCATCCCCGGCGTTAGTCGCATTGATAGCTTTTGGCCGTATCTTGGTGAAATTGACTTATTCGTCTTCCCGGACGTAAATTTCGCCCCCTTGCAATTACATCTACGGTCACTTGACAAAAGAATTTGGGGGAGCGGAGGGGGTGAGCAACTGGAGCTTGATCGTGCCGCATCCAAGCGGCATTTGAAAAGCTTAGGCATCGATATCGGCCCCTATACCGTCGTCACCGGTATTACGGCGCTTCGCAAACACCTCGGTAAGCACCCAGATCAATACGTCAAAATCAGCCGGTATCGTGGTGACATGGAATCGTTTCATGCAGTCAGCCTGCCACTGATTGAGCCCCTTCTTGACGAGCTGGAATATCGGTTTGGGGCCCGCAAGGAAACGGTTGAGTTTATTTGCGAGGATGCCATTTCGGATGCCGTCGAGATAGGCTTTGATGGCTGGACCATTGACGGTCAGTTCACCGAAAACTGCACCCGTGGTGTCGAGGTCAAGGATCTCGCCTTCATTATGCGATCCGGTTCTTATGCCGATATGCCAAAGCAACTTAGGGACATCAACACTAAGCTGGCGCCGACTTTCGAGCGGTTTGGCTATCGCGGGTTTTTCAGCAGCGAGGCCCGGATCACCCGGGACGGCAAGGCTTATGTTATCGATCCCTGTTGCCGCTTACCCAGCCCGCCGTCGCAATTATATTGGTCCATGATCAAGAACTGGGCCGACATTCTGTGGGAAGGTGCCGACGGCGCGATTGTCGAGCCAGATCTTGCCGCCCCCTGGGGCGCGCTGGCCATCCTGACATCTGATCACGCCACAAAAAACTGGCAGCCGATCGCTTTTCCAAAGGAGCTGCGCGATAGCATCCGTATCACCAATCTTTCCATGCTGGATGGCCGGTATTACTTCGTACCACAGGATGGCTACGAGATGGCCGAGATCGGCGCCGTTGTTGGGCTTGGCGATACCATGGAGGATGCCATCAAAGCTGTCGGCGAGGTCGCCGATAAGGTTGAAGGCTATGCCATCCACACCAACCTGTCCGCCCTCGACGAAGCGCAATCCGAATTGGACAAGCTGAAGGAGTTTGGAATAGAACTATGAAAAAGTTGGGGCCGATTACGATCGGGCATGCAGAAATGCTTGATCGTAATCGTAATTTTGCTTTGCTTGCTCTGCTTGGCAGAGCTGGACTGCGCCTGCTGCGCTGTGCTCAACTAAGCATCACACGGCTTCACTTGGCTTCGCCTGCTCTGCAGCGCAGAGCTATGTCTTGCTAAACTCCGCATCGCCCGCATCGCTACGCTCATCTACGCTTCGCTAGGCTCAGCATCACCTGCTTTGCTGCGCTCCGCTGGACCTGACTGGGCCTCGCTGGGCTACGCCTGCTTGGCTACACTAAGCAACGCTTTGCCTTGCTTCACTGCGCATAGCCTGCTTCACATCGCTCCGCTGGGCTAGGCTTCGCTTGGCTGGGTTATGCTGTGCCTGCTCCGCTTTGCTTCTCTGGGGTGGGCTCCGCTAGGCTATGCTTCGCTAAGCCAAATTCGAATACACTACCCAACCAATGAAAGCAATCATCATTCATGCCTCTGATCTGTCCGCCAATCTTTAGCGCCAAGGGTCGCGATGACTTCAACCGATTATTAGAAAAACTTGGCGGTCGTCCGCTGGATTTGAAGGCTGTGCGCAATCGTAAGGCATACCTGAACGGCCTCAGTGAGGATGAGCGCAGTGCTTATCATGAGAGTTTCCAAGTCTGGAGCAGGGAACTCGGCGACGTCAAGGCGGCGCTCGACTATGTCGACAACCGTGAGGCACTGCGCGGCCGATTAGAAACATTTGGTACGACGCGGGCTGAGATGGTGCACGACTTGCCGGGCGAAGGACCAGCCAGACTGACGCCGGCGGCACAAGCTAGGCGTGCTGAAATGCGTGAGGCCATCGACCGGACCGCGGCGCAGATCCTGCCTGACGCTGCGCGCGTGCGGCTGGTGGAGCGCATTCATATTGCTGACGGTCGCGCCGAGGCGCGCGCGCTCGCCTACAGGCTGCGCAAGGGTGAGATCAAGGACGTCGACTTTACCACCAAGCACGGCAAGGATTACTTCGCCCATTTCTCGGCCCGCGACGATGAAGGCAATCTGTTCGTGCAGGTGTATCCGCCAGATGCAGTACCTGCCAAGCCGGCCAGAGGGGGGAAGCCGGAGAAGCCCGGCACACCGAGTGCTGCCCATATTTATCTCGACTATATGGGGCCGGCCGACCCGGCCATCCATGGCTTTTCTGGCCCACGTTACGAGGTCGGCCTAATCCATACCGAGCGCGGTCATCGCCGCTTGGGCATCGCCTCAGCGCTCTACGATACCATTGAGAAGGCGCTGGGTGTCAGGCTGGTGCCATCCGGCTTGCTGCTCCCTGATGGCTACAAATTCTGGCAAAGTCGCAATCCAGAGCTGCTTCGCGGCTATGCCCAGGAAGGCGACAGCTGGATCTCACCACGGCAGATCAAGCTTGGCCTCGATGCCGAACGCAAGAATCTGGCCGAGGCTATCGCTGACGATAAGTCGGAAAAAATCCAGAAGTACAAGGACTCCGTTGCCCAGTACGAGCAGTGGTGGAAGCAGGTTCCCAAGGATCTGAGAGCACAGAATAAGCTGGATGCGATGTTTGCGCTGC
>Ga0335084_10006068_pt1 | contig 11983 bp, 5 predicted proteins | sample Lox_Sample_44_FD_206721 | JGI IMG/M metagenome (GOLD analysis project Ga0335084, IMG submission 206721) | Soil microbial communities from Loxahatchee National Wildlife Refuge, Florida, United States - Lox_Sample_4.4 | ecosystem: Environmental > Terrestrial > Soil > Wetlands | place: USA: Florida...
AAGCCTTGGAACATGAGCAGGATCGCCATCAGCCCGCTCGAGAAGAGAACCGTTGGGAGTTGCACGTTCTGACCCTAGCAAGCTTTCGAACATGCTTCGTTTGTCAGCGAGGCTGACATTCCGGGGGTACCCCAGGTCGGCCCAATCGCTATTCCTGAGGTACTGACGACGATACGGCCTCCGAAGCCTAACAGTCCTTCCACCATCAAACATTTTGCCAGCGTGCGCGATCTCCGCGCCGAACGATCTTAGTCGCGCGTCTCCACCACCATCCCACGCCGCGTTCACCACTGTGCGCACCGAGCCCAGGTGATCGCTGATATACGCGAGAAACGGCTCCGCAGGTCGGCCGAACTTGCCCGCGTCGTCCCGCTCGCATTCACGACCGCCCCTGCCTGTACACGCTTCGGCTCTACACGCTCCTCAGGTAGGATCCCCTAGCAGATCTCCACTCGGATCCTCGGCGAGTCCAGAGCTCATAATACCCAACCAGCTGGCGGGCGGCAAAACATTGTTAGCGACGATCGCTGATTTCGCAGCCGAGTCCGGAGCGATCGTTACCGAGCTTCCTCAAAGACGCGCCTGGCGACTGCTGCAGTCGTGGCGCGAGATCTACTGTGAGCCCGTACGGCGTGCCACCGGCAAGTGGGTCCCGCTTGGCTCGTGCGCCTGGCATACGTTCAGCCATGGCTTCTATCCGTATCTTCGAGGTAGACGCGCTCTTATCGAGTACCGGAAGCAGATCCCGACTAACCTACTCGCACTCGCGGAGAGTGACGCGTACTCCGCTATCTCCTTCAGTCATACGTCTCCAATCGACTTCTCGCCCTTGGGAATAGACGTCTATATCGGCCCGATCGGCTTTGAATGGACGATTGTGTTTACTCATGAACGAGGTTACGGCCCGTACTTTGCGACTCAATGATGCTCTGAAGCTTCGAGAAAGAACGAAAAGCCCGGCGGCGTACGCTGCTCTCCATCAGACTGTGCTATCTCAGTTATCTCGTCGACAGTTAGAGCGACATGATCATCTGCCTGCAGATCAAGGTTCAAAAATGTGTCATTTAGCCGCAGCTCGCTTCGGAGCAGTTCAATAGCGCGATGCCTCGCCTCCTCTTCGTGCTCGCCATCTACAACTCTCGTCGTAAAGAAGCCAAGTCGCTTCAACCGTCCATCAAGCTTGGCAAGACCGTTGTGCCCCCGAAGCAGCACGCGAAAGCGCCTAGTCAACCTACACCTCGGAAGAGCGATTCGTCACCAGAAGGAGTGCCCCGGTTGAATTTCCCCGTGTGCGTCACTCGGGTGGTAATGGGGTCTTGCCCTAGGGCCGCCGCTCTCGTGAGGAGCGTGATAGATCGGGTCACCTTCACCCGCATCTTTTGCGACATCCCGTGCAGTTGTTTCGTCATCCGAAATTGTACTTCCACCACCTTCAACTTCTTCCACCGCTTCCTCATGGCTTACTTCATCGCCGGCTTCGATGTTCTTTCCGGGAGTTAGAACGGCGATTTTGCTCTGCATTACTTGGCTGGCGCCATAGATCAGACCCGCGCCGAGAGCCCAAAGGGCCAAGATTTCCCAGTCCACGGGAGCTCCAAGGATCAATGCGCCCGCTAGTAGCTCTGTTCCACCTCCGAGCTTCGCAGTCGATGGCTGATCCTTGAGAGGATGAGGTGGGTAGCAAGCGTCGTATTTGCAAGGGTCGCCATGTCCCGCACCAATTCCGGACAGGACCCCCAATCCGCCACTCGCCCACGATCCACCCGAGAAGGTCCCCGAGAGCGAGGGGATTGACGGAACTGCGCCTGAGCCAAAGTCGAGGTCGCGACCGTGCGGGTCGATCGCTGAGGTCGGGCGGTTGAGCACGTACGAGTACGGGTTCAATCCCTGCGAGTCGAAGCCCTGCACGAGCTCGTCCGGCGAGATGAACCTTCCCCACTTCGCGTTGTAGAAGCGCGCGCTGTAATTGTAGAGCCCGCCCGCCTGGTCGTCGGCCGGCTGCCCTGTGAACCGGTGCTGCACCGAGAATGTGCCGCTGTGGGAGATGTCACCGCCGAACGGGTCGTAGTCGCGCGTCTCGACGATCGTCCCGCTCGAGTTCACCACCGCGCGGACCGAGCCTAGGTGATCCGTCAGGTACGCAAGGAATGCCTCCGCGGGTCGCCCATAGGTCCCGGGTCCGCCTGGCGGTAGCGTGGCCGCGTACGCGGAATAAGGCATCGCGACGAGCATCAGGGCGAGCATCCCGACGCCCGGCACCCCGACCCACTCTGGCCGATGCCTGTTCGCTGCGATTGCACCCAAGCTCCCGAACCCGATGAGGAAGAGCGTCGCGAGCGCCAGCGTCTCGATCAGCTCCAGGTTGCGCACCACTGGATAGAGCGCGGGCGGAAGCGAAGCGGCCGGCGGCGTGTACGTCGTCGCGAGCACCGCGATCCGCACTCCATCCACCGAGAAGTACTTCGTCGCTCGGCCCGCGCTGAGATCGAACTCGAAGTCGTCCCCCACGCGCACGATCGAGGTCGCGGGAGAGCCCGTCACCACGAGCGTGTTCTGGTCGAAGGCGTCCCAGCTGTAGGTGGAGCTCTTGTACTGGTACAGCTTGCCCAGCCCGTTCCAGGTGAACGGCTCCTGGTTGCCGGAGCCGCGATCCACCATCGACGGCTCGCCGAAGGCGTTCGGCGGCAGGTTCTGAGTCAGCTGCCCCTGCTGCGCGAACGACGTCAGGTAGCGCGGGCGGACCGCATCCGCGTAGGTCCAGGTCCGGTTGTCGCCGGACGCGCCTCGGCTGCTGGTCTGAGTCCGCAGATTCCCCAGTGGATCGTATGCGTAGGTCCAAGTGACCGGCGTGTTGATACCAAGCGGCTTCTCCCACGGTCCGGTCGCCGTCGACAGGCGGCTGAGCCCGTCGTACGTGTAGCTGCGGCTGACGGTCTCGGCGCCCAAGCTTCCACTCTGCGACGTCAGCCGTCCCAAGCCATCGAACACCACGTTCAGGTCGACCGGCGTCGTCGCGCCGATCATCCCGCGAACCCGCGTCAGTCGCGCGTTCGCGGCGTCGTAGCTGTAGTCGACGGTCGCCACCGGCGCGCTTCCGTTCTGGCCGAGGTCGAGCGTCTTGATCCGTCCGAGCGGGTCGAACTGCGCCTGCTTCAGTACCGTGCCCTTGAACGCGCCATTGGCCGGATCCGCGAGAATCGTCGCCAGGCGCGTCCCGTCGTAGGCATAGTTGAAGGCCTCGGAGTCGGGGAAGACCTGGCGCGTGACGCGGCCGAGCTCGTCGTAGGTCCAGTTCGTAGTGAACGCCTTGCCGGCCGTCCGCTGCGTGGTCGAGTTCTTGCGGCCGGCGGCGTCGTAGCCGAAGTGGTAGCTCGTGATCGGTGAGTTGGCGTCTCTGAGCTGACCGAAGTCCGAAGCCGAGCCGCTGTTCTGGTAGTAGAACAAGGTGAGCGCCGCCGTTCCCATTCCACTCGGCGAGACTGCCTTCGTCTTCAGCCGTTGGAGCTCGTCGTAGGTGTAGGTGAGGGCTCGCTGGCTTGCGCCTGGATTCTGCTTGCGGGACTTCAGCAGCCCGGCGTCGTTGTAGGTGAAGGTCCAGATGCCGGAGTCCGGGTCGTCGATCTTCACGCGGCGGCCCATCGTGTCCCAGACGAGGTCGGTCGTGTGACGCTGCGTCTGGCAGGGGGCAGGAAGACCCGTGCAGTAGATGGGCGGGTTCGTCGAGATCGGATCGCGCACCTGCAGCAGCCGATCCGCGGGGTCGTAGGTCGCGTTGACCAGGTAGTTCCACCCCAACGTGGCCGGGTCGAGGTACTGGCCCACGCGGACGACACGGCCCAATCCGTCGACGGCAGAGTGGGTGTAGCTCTGTATCGTCGTCCCGAAGTAGGCCTGGTCGATGACGAGCCACGGCTGATAGGTGAAGAGGTGACTGGTGGCGCCCTCCGGGGCGGACCCACTCGGCTCGCCAATGCCGTCCACCCGGCCGATCGCGTCGTACGAGAAGACGCGCGACAGCCCCGTTCCCGTCACGAAGGGCAGCGACTCGCTGGCCACGCGACCGCGATCATCGAAGGTCCGCGTGACGGCCACCGTCTCGCTGAGCTTGCCCGGCGACTCGTTCCGGTACTCGCGGCCGAGGCCGTCCGTGAAGCTCTTGTAGACCAGGCTCATCCGGTGTGTCTCGGTGATCGTTTGACCTGCGCCGGCGACGGGCGGCAATGAGTAGGCTCGGGTCTCCACGTAGCCGGAGGACGGCGTCTCGATGCGGGTGGTGCGCCCGAACACGTCGTACTGGAAGTTCGAGGTCTGGCTCCCCGGCTCCGTCACGCTGCACGGCAGCCCGAGTGCCGGAGGCGGAGCGCCGGTCGTGCAGCCGGTGTAGCTCAGCGTGGTCGTCAGGCCGAAGCTCGTGTCCGACCCCTTCGTAATGGAGATCGGGAACGTGTGGTAGGTCGCGTCGTAGCCGATGAGTGACTGCAGGCCGTTCGGATCATCGCTCGTCGAGGCGCCCGTGGTCTGGATCATGTTCCCGTAGCCGTCGTAGAGGATGGTGGCGACGGTCTTCGGGACGTTCGAGATGGGCGGTACCGCTACAGGGTCGCTCAGGTATCGGATCACCGACTGGAGGAGCCCCTTGTCGGCGTCATCCGGGCAGCCGGTCTTGTAGCAGTACTGGGTCCTCTCGAAGATCGTTCCCGCGGTGTCCTTGATCGCGACCTCTCGAACCCGCGAGACGATCCCCGGCGTCGTGCCCGTGGCCGTGTAGGTATACGTCGTCACGCGCTCGTCGCCCGGGATGTCGGCGTTGCTGGCGGGATTCCACTGGCCCCACTCGGTGATCGCGGCGACGTTGTAGTTGGCATTGATCGGGCTGCCGTAGTCGTAGCTCGTCCGACGCACCTTCTTGCCCGCCTCGTTGCCTTCGACGGCCTCCTCGGTCGCGACCGAGAGCAGACATCGGCCCCACGGGACCGCGCCGGATCCGGTGACGGTCACATAGCTCCTGGACGAGCGACTGATCACCGAGGAGCCCGAGCTCACCTGGTCGGCAACTGTGTTGAACGCGCACACGGAGTCGGTCGCCCGAGTCGTGACGACCGTGGTCGGGGTCTGGCCCGCTTCGAGAAGCGTAGCCGTCACCGTCGTAAAGCCGCGGAACTCCTTCTGCGCGTAGTCGAAGACGGCCCCTGCGTACTGGTACGTCGTCGTGATGGCCGGCGCGGCGTTGGCGCCCGTTCTCCCGTCGCGATGCACGACGCGCGAGACCGTAGGCCGCGCGAAGCCGAAGCCGGGGCTCGCGGAGTTGCCGTTCGCGTCCTTGTACTCGGGGACTGCCTTGTACGTGAACTCGACGATCCCGCCGAGCGGATCGGTGGCGCGGAGGAGCAAGCCGGGAAGGGCAGCACTCGGGAGGCTCGGGTCGGTGGCCGCGGCCGGGTCCAGTGCTCCGAGGTTGTAGTTGACGCCGACTCCGTAGCCGAGACGATCCGGCACTCCGTCGCCGCTCACGTCCTTGAGCGAGTGCGAGAAGGTGGTGGCTCCGTCCCCTTCGACACACTGGGTCGCGGTTCCAGGCTGGTTGAGGTCGCCCGGGATCGGAAACGACACCCCGGGGGCGTAGCCGGAGCCCGTGCCGAAGGCGACCGTCCAGACCGGATTCGCGGTGGAGGCGCTGGACGCGTTGATCGAGTCGAGGAAGCCGTCGCCATTGAGATCGAACGGGCCGTAGTATGTGCAGCCGTTCACGGTCCACGAGAGGTATGCGTTGGAAAGCGCGTGGGTCTCCGTCGGCCAGAACCCCGCCCCGGTTCCGTACTCGACGACGCCGCCATGGACGCGGTCGAGAAGCCCGTCACCGTTCTCATCCGCGAGTTGCTGGCCGGTAACGCCGCCCTGAGTCGTGAACTGGATCGGCTGCATGACCGGCGCAGGCCAGCGCACGGGCGCCGAGGCGAACTCGAGGTACGGACCGCTCGGACCCGTCTTCAGTCCATGGTTCACGAACACGGCCCAGCCCGTCCAGGTTTGCCACGTCGTGTCAGCGGGCCCGCTCGGTGGCCAGTAGTCCCACGTGTAGAAGGGCCCGGTCCCAGGACAGCCATTGAAGGAGTAGTCGCGGCAAGGTGCCGCCACCTCGTCGGGCAATCCGTCTCCGGTCACGTCGATCATCTGCGTGGAGACCGTCGAGTCTCCGTGATCGAGTTGGAAGTATCGCGGAACGCCGAGCTGGACTGTGTTGAGCAAGAGGTCGAACTGCGCTCCGGGTGCCAGGATCGAGAAGGGCGTCGCGGTCGAGGCGAAGCCTGCCGGACCTCCCAGGTTCAGACCTCCCAGGTCGTTGGGGAATGAATAGTCCGCGTCCTGCGAAAGAACGTCGAGATACCCATCGCCATTGGCGTCGAGCACTGCAGTCAACCCGCTCGTCGATGCAAAGGATCGAGGGAACGGGAACCAGGTCGTCCCCTTCTCCCCGGACGCCGGATAGCTGCAATCCTCTCCGGGCCCGGGTATGAACCTGGTTCCGCTCCCAATGGCGACTCGGGTCGTTTCGCTCTGCGGTGGGATCCGCCTCGCGTAGATGTCCCCGATGCCATCACGGTTCATGTCAGCGATCGCTTGGTAGATCCCGTACCCGTATGTCGACTCGCTGAACAACCCACCTCTCGCGCTGCAGCTCGTAGGGGAGGAGTTGAAGCTGGTCACCGCCGTCGGGCTCATTCCCTGCGTCGAGGGGCGCTGGGAATACTGGAACAGGTACGGAGGCAGCGCGGAAATGCCGTCGCTCCCCTTGCGGACCACCCCGACGAGCTGGCTGCGCGTGTTGTCGGGGTCCTGGCCGTAGGTCAGCTCGTATCGGGTGACCAGCGCAGACGCCGCGTCCTTCACGTTGATTGTCGCGACACGGCGATCGGTCTGCTGGCGCATGCCCGAGCGGAACGAGATCGGCTTGTCGGTGCGCGTCTGGAGAATGAACTCGACGCTGCGGTTCAGGGCACCGGCGACGCCGTAGAGGATCTTCTTCAGGTAGGCGACGTTCGCGCTGGACGTCGTGTCGTACTGGTACGTGATCGCGTTGTTGTTGACGTCCGTGGAACTCTCGAGCTGCCAGCTGAACACCTGGTTGATGATCGGGTTGACCAGGCGGCCCGCGGCCGAGGCGCCATAGACGTGAACCCGGCCGTCGCGATCGTTGATCGTCCAGCCCGCGGTGGCACCGAGAAATTTGATGATCCGGCCATCGTCGGACTTCGTGCGATAGCGGCACGGCGAGCCCGCGCTGCAGGTCGAGCAGGTTCCCGAGTCGCAAACGAGGGGCTGTCCGTCGAGACTGAAGGCGCTGCGGTAACACGCGAACTTCGCGCCGTCGGTGGGCGCAAGCGTCGAGGTGCACGTGGGGTTGTCCAGGTCGTAAGGCGTGCCAGCGTGAGTATCGCGCTCGATCCGGCTCTCGCCCCCGAGGCTCCAGCCGAATCCGAGCCAGCCTGCCGCACCTTTGCCCTCGCCACTGTTGTAGACGAGCTCTACGCGGGGCTGATGTCCGGCAGGGCCCGGGGGAATCAAGATGGGAATCGTGTACGACGCCTCGCCGCGCGCCTCGAGCACGTCTCCGCTCTGCGCGAAGCCCTCGCGGGGAGTCACGGTCAACAGGAGCGCAAATGTACAAAGCCACCACGATCGCACGGCCGAGCGACACGACATTTGGATTCCCCACTCCTTGTCAGTCACTCACCTCGTAACACTGACTAACGAAGAAAGTCCAACGAATTCTCATCTGCGACTCACTCGTGTGATCCGAGATATCAGTGCGACCAACTTCCGTGCGGCTGCAACGCTCTAGTCGGAGCGCACCCGCCGCGGACCGGCTCTAGGGCTAGCGGGCGGTCTTGTGTCGGCCGCGCCCGCGCGAGCTAGGGATTCACGTAGCGATCGGCGGGGAGGTACTCGGCGGGCTTGTACGTGGCCAGCGCGCGCGTCTCGATCAGCTCGAGCGCAGCGCGGTAGCTGAGCCCGAGCTCGGCCGCGAACATCGCGCACGGTCAGCATCCGGCGCCGCTCACTCACGGCGCGCCCCGCGCGGCTGAGCGCCGCTCGGGAGGGTGATCCGGCCGGCCGGAGTAGCCCCCCGTAGGGGGGCCGAATCGTCCGAATCAGAAACCCTTCTGTTTCGCGGGGTTGATTCGGACGGAGCCGCGGCCGTCCGGATCAACCGTCCGTCCGAATCAACTCCATGAACTTGTTGGCGTTTTGTCGGACGGAGGCACCCCTCCGGACGGGCCGTCCGAATCGTCCGGACCCCCTCACGGGATGACTCCCCAGCGGTCACGGTCACGGGTGACGGCCCGGGTAGTGAGCTTGAAGAGCGGCTTGTCGGCGCCGCCCCTCGCCTCCTCCTCGGATTTGGCCCGCTCGACGTATCCTGTATCGAGCAGGCGCGTGCGAGCCTTGCGGGCTCGGTCACGGCTGATCGGGCGTGGCTCCAGCTCCTTGCACTTCTTCTCCCACTCGTCGCGGTTGAGTGGCCGGCCCGCCTTCTCGAGCACCCGCAGCGCTCGCTCCTCGTCGATGCGGTCGGTCGGAATGGCGTCGCGGGCGATCAGCACGCCGTGCTCGGCCCGCTCGAAAATCAACGGCCGAGCCACCGGCGGCGCGAAGTTGGCCTTGGTGATGGCGAGCTGCACGAATCCGAAGCTGTTCGAACTCGCCTTCAGCCCGAATTGTCGAGCCTGATCCTCGTTTAGCGCCGTCAACGTCAGCACCATGCGGTTCAGATCCTCAAGCTGCTGACTGCCGGTCGCCGCGCCCGCTTGGCCGGCCTCCGCCGTGCGCGCCGAGGCCTTGTTCATGTGGTGGACCAGGCCGACGGCCGCGCCGGTCTCCCACGCGAGCGCGTCGGTGAATTCCTGCACGACGGCCGCGGCCTCGGTCGAGATCAGCGGCGGGTCGTCCTTGCCGCGGAACTTCGCGAGTGGATCGAGCAGGATCAGCCCGGCACCCCCGATCTCCGTGCTCTTCGCGACCAGGGTTTTCAGAAGCGCGGTGTCGAAGCGGATGCCGCGCACACCGAACAGGTCGAGCACGTGCAAGTTCGCAATGATGCGCTCGATGTCGTACCGGTTCGGCTTGTGACCGAGCAGCGAGCGCGTGACGAGTTGAATGCGCCGCTCGAGCTCGTCCTTGCCGTCCTCCCGCGGGACGAGGATGACCGGCCGCGCGCACTTCACCTCGAAGCTGTGAAACACGCGCCCTAGTGCGACGCAGATGGCGAGCAGCACTGACACCCAGCCTTTGCCGCCGCCACCGCGGCCGACGAGCATGAAGGCCTGAGCCAAGGCGAAGAGCTGCTCGACCAGAAACTCGCGCCGCGGTAGTGGTTGATAGCCGGTGTGGTCATCGCTGAAGATCCGCGCGATCGAGGTGTCTGCCGCACGCCTGCGCAGCTCATCGGGCTCGATGGTCTGCTCGGGCTCTTCGGCCTCGTCGCCCGGCTCGCCGAGCGCGTCCTCGTCGGTGGGCGGAGGCGGCTCCTCGGGCCCGGGCGGCCAGTCACCAGCGCTGCGCGCGATGCTCGCGACCTCGGCTTCCTCGAGTGGCGGGTCGCAGTGCTTGGCGTTGAACGCACTGAGCGTGGCGCGGATCACTTCGACGTCGTACCTGAGGCGTCTCAGCCGGCCCGCTTCGGTCACGAGCGCGGCGTGACGCCTGCCTGCTGGGATGGTGCCGGCTGCGGTTCGGTCGTGCCCGTTCACGCGCGGCTTCGCGAGACGGTCGAGCAGCCAGGCCGGCGTCGGAGCCAGTGGAATGTCGTCGGGGTGCGCGGTGACGTCCCACGCGTAGAGCCGGCCGCTCACGTGTACCGACGGTGCGGCTACGACGTAGCCGCCATCCGCTTTCACATCGACGCCGGCAGCGACGACACCGTTGCAGCTCTTCACGTGTCCGCCGGGGTGTTTGAAGAAGTAGTGCACGCCGCCGCCGCCCGTTAGACACCGAACGGTGGCGGGGAGCGTTCCGTGGCGCTGCTCGAGATCGGCCAGGGAATCTCGGCCGCCGTGCCGGTCGTCGATGTCGACGACCACCAGGCCACTCGCGCCGGTCGCGATGCCGACGTTCGCGCAGGGCCACTTCCGCCACCACGCCGTGATGACGGCCGGCTCGGTGGTCGCGTCGCTGAAGCCGTGCTCCGTGCGGGGGTGTTTTCCGGGGTGTTCGCAGCTCGCCTTGCCGCAGGTGCACTTGCCGCCGCTCTTGCCGCCGCTGATGCTGTGCACCGGGAGCACCATCCAGCCGCGCTCGGCATAGGCAAGTGCAGCGTCAGCGCAGCTCTCCGGCTCCGTGGTTCTCTCGAACGAGCCGGTCGCCGAGGTCATGCTGCCTCCTCGGCGTCGGCGAGGATCACCAGCGCGTCGAGCGCCAGCGACAGCCGCTTGTGTTGCGGACGGATCGCGCCGCGAAACTGGTTCCGCCGGCCAAAGTGGACCTCGAGGGCGAACCGAGCAACGCGCCAGTCGCGGCGCCGAATCGCGGCGTTGGCAACGCGGAGCTCGAGCGGCGCGACACTGCGCGGTGTCGGGCGCTTCACGCGACCCGCCTCGAGCGCCGCTTGCCGCGCCGGCCCGGCGCGCGCGCCGCGCTCGGCATGGGCGCCTCGACCGTCGGCAGGTCGCGCAGCAGCTCGCGCAGAATCTCGCCGAGTGAGGTGGCACCACCGGGGCGACGGCGCGCTTCGACCTGCGCGGCTTTGACCGCGAACTCGAACTCGGCGAGTGCTTCGCGCGCGCTGCGCGCCTGGGCGACACGCTCGAGTGTCGCGCTCGTTAGACTTGCTCGGTCCCTGCTTTTAGGTGACGATGCGCTCGCTGATCGTGTGCCTGAATCCGCGAGCGCGCCGCCCCCACGCGGCGCGTTCTGCATTTCAGGCGCCCGAGTTCGACGCGCCGCCGCGCAGGCCATTGGCTAGAAGCTGGATCGCCGCCTTGCGCGGGATCAACGTACGGCGTCCCTGCTTCAGGTACACCAGGCGTCCAGCTTCGATCTCCCGGTAGATCGTCGCGCGCGAGAGCCCGGTGAACGCGATCATGTCGGCGATGCTGAACGCGCCATCGGCGAGCAGCTCTTCGCCGGGGTGAACTGGCTCGATGTGGCCTAGCGTCATGGAATGCTCCTGCGTCTCCGTGGACGCAGGGCGAGCATGCGACGACCCCGGCTTACGGTCGAAACCCGAGGGTTTTAGTCGGTATTGCCCGGGCGGTCCCGCCTCGCGGGCAGACCCACGAGGCGGTCGCGTCCCTCACGCACGCGTTGATCGTCCGACTTACGGAGGAGGCGCATGAGGAAATCCGGCCCGACCTCACAGAACTTCGCCAGGTTGCGGACCGCGTCCACGTGCTCCATCGGCGCGGGGCAATCGGCGACGAATACGAGCTCGGCCGGAAGATGCGGCAGAGGTCCTCCATCACGCTGCGCGTCGATCATGGCCGCGGCAAACTCGAGCAGCTCGGGTAGGAGCCAGGGCGTGCGCACGGTGGACCAGCGCGTCTCGATCTCAAGCCCTAGCGGCAGCTTGGTTCCTGGCGGGAGCGGCGTGTCGGTTGCGGGCGCGGTCCGCATGTTCTCATACATGTCGCCCAGTCGACTCAGCGCACGGTTCGCCAGCGAGCCTTCGACGACACTCGAATACTTGGGGGGCCGACCGCTCTTCCCGCGGTCCGGGCGCTTCAACCGCTCGTTCGCCGCGCGCAGGCGCAGGTTCTCAGCGTCGCGTGAATCAGTTACCAGCCACGGCGGGGTCGTCAGGTTCCCGTGGCTGCAGTGTGGCTGCAGTAGAGCCTTCTTGGTTGCCCGTGCTCGCTTCAAGGGACCCTCGCAACCCCCCGGTGCGATTAGTCTTTCCTTGGAGCGGGAAACGAGGCTCGAACTCGCGACCCTCAGCTTGGGAAGCTGATGCTCTACCAACTGAGCTATTCCCGCGTGCCCGCCAGCA
>Ga0335084_10006069_pt1 | contig 11982 bp, 10 predicted proteins | sample Lox_Sample_44_FD_206721 | JGI IMG/M metagenome (GOLD analysis project Ga0335084, IMG submission 206721) | Soil microbial communities from Loxahatchee National Wildlife Refuge, Florida, United States - Lox_Sample_4.4 | ecosystem: Environmental > Terrestrial > Soil > Wetlands | place: USA...
TTTATCCCGTCCTGCCTGATATCCGAGGCGTGACACCTCATACTGCTACACTCCTCCCTATGGATCACGCGGGGCGGCTTCGGTGTCTTCAGGCTGCGCTTTCTGAAAACAAGCTGGATGCCATTCTTGTCACTCACCTTCCTAACGTTCGCTATCTTTGCGGATTTACCGGCAGCTCGGGTGTGTTGTCGATCAGCGGGCACGAGGCCACGTTCTTCACCGATGGGCGATATGCGACGCAGTCCCGCGATGAAGTCGCGGGCGCCAAGATTGTCGTCGCCCGGAAGGCGCCGGCGCTTGCCGCCGCCGAATTCCTGGCTGCGTTGCGGCGGCGTAGAACTGCGGGGCGACTCGGCATCGAACCTCTGGCCACGACGGTGGGGCAGCGTGAACAACTCGGCGCTTTGCTGAAGGGCAAATGGAAAATCGTGTCGGCGCCACCGTTGGTTGAGGGCGCGCGGATGGTCAAGGACATGGATGAGATCCACCTGATCCGGAGGGCCGTTGATCTCGGAGCGAGCCTGTTTCAGATTGCGCGCAAGAAGCTCAAACCCGGAATCAGGGAAGTGGAAGTCGCCGCAGCTATGGAGCACGCTGCGCGACGCGCGGGGACGGAGGGGATGTCCTTCTCGACGATCATTGCCGGTGGGAGGCGATCGGCGGTCGTTCACGGCCGCGCCTCGGAGGCTCGTATCCCGCAGCGAGGATTCGTGGTCTGCGACTTCGGTGTTATACTCGCAGGTTATTGTTCGGACCGCACACGCACTGTGCATGTGGGGTTTCCGTCGCGGCAGGCTCGAGAGCTGTACGAGGCTGTCCTGGAGGCTCAGGCGGCTGCGATCGACCGGGTTCGCCCTGGCATCGCCGCCGCGGAAGTGGACGGTGCTGCTCGCAAAGTATTAAGAAAGCACCGTTTAGCGCGATACTTTACGCATTCCACCGGACATGGATTAGGATTGGAAATCCATGAAGCACCGCGTCTGGCTGCGGGCCAGATGCAAAAGCTCGAGCCGGGAATGGTGATCACGATCGAGCCCGGTGCGTATGTTCCGGGGAAGCAGGGTGTACGCATTGAAGATGTAGCCGTCGTCACTCGCACGGGATGCGAGGTGCTGAGGCCGACGGACAAGGAACTCATCATTGTTTGATTAGATTGGCTGGCCCGATGCTGTGGCCGGCTCCCGCTGGCCCGCGAGCGGGATCTTGAGCGAAACCCGCCACCAACGATGAATCAAAAAGAGCTGAAGGAATTAATCGAGTTTCTTATCGAGAAGGACATTGCCGAGTTCGAGCTGGAACGCGGCGATGTCAAGGTCAAGATCAAGCGCGGTGGTGAAGCAGTCGTGCCGATGCCGGACACGCGCTACATGGCGGTCCACCCGGCAGCAGTGCCGCTCGTTGTGCCTCCGACACCGCCTGCAGCGGCGGTCAAAAGCGAAGCGGAAGCCGCACCCGAGGTCGAGGAAGGACTGCATGGTGTCCGCTCGCCGATTGTGGGAACGTTTTACGAGGCGCCCTCGCCGGGAGCGCCTCCGTTTGTCAAGCCCGGAGACAAAGTGGAAGTGGGCCAAGTCCTGTGCATCGTCGAGGCGATGAAGCTCATGAACGAAATCGAATGCGACGTGGCGGGTGAGATCGTCAAGAAGCTGGCGACCAATGGCCAGCCCATCGAATACGGACAGGAGTTATTTCTGATCCGGCCGGGGAAATAGGCTCTCAGCTGTGCCTCGAGCTACGAGCCGCGAGCTTCGGGCGAGCACAAAGTTGATTGCTCGCCCGAAGCTCGCGGCCCGTAGCTCGAAGCGTTCAGCGCAACTGACCTTCATCTATGTTCAAGAAGATTCTGGTTGCCAATCGTGGTGAGATCGCCCTGCGCGTGATTTGCGCGTGCAAGGAACTGGGCATCCGCGCGGTTGCAATCTATAGCGAGGCCGACCGGAATTCCCTTCACGTTCGCTTTGCCGACGAAGCAATCTGCATTGGCCCGCCCCAGCTTTCGCAAAGCTATCTCAACATTCCCGCCGTAATCAGTGCGGCAGAAATTGCGAATGTGGATGCGATCCATCCTGGTTACGGGTTGTTGGCGGAGAACGCGAACTTCGCCGAGGTCTGCGAGACCTGCCATATCAAGTTCATTGGCCCTACGCCCGATGTAATCCGTCTGATGGGTGAAAAAGAGAAGGCACGCGAAGCGATGAAAAAGCACGGCGTGCCGATTCTGCCCGGGTCCGTCGGTGTGATCGCGTCCGAAGGCGAGGCCGTGGAATGGGCGCGACAGGTCGGCTTCCCGGTGATTATCAAGGCTTCCGCGGGAGGCGGCGGGCGCGGGATGCGCATCGTGCGCGAGGAGCCAGAATTGGCGGGCCTTTACCGCCAGGCGCAATCCGAGGCAGCGGCGGCCTTTGGTAACGGCGATCTGTACATGGAGAAGTATGTCGAGCGTCCGCGGCATATCGAGTTCCAGGTGCTGGCAGACGAGCATGGAAACGTCGTGAGCCTGGGGGAGCGCGAGTGCTCGATCCAGCGGCGGCATCAGAAACTGCTGGAGGAGTCGCCATCGGTCCAGATGACACCGGAATTACGTAAAGAGATCGGCGACGTGCTGAGCAAGACGCTAAGTGCAGTGGGATACCGCAATGCCGGCACGGTCGAATTCCTGATGGATCAGGAACGGCGGCTGCATTTCATCGAGATGAACACCCGGATCCAGGTTGAGCACCCGGTCACCGAGATGGTGACTGATGTGGACCTGGTCAAGAGCCAGATCATGATTGCTGCGGGGGCCAAGATGGCCGACGTGTTGCAGGGGCCGGTCTTGCACCGAGGACATGCGATCGAGTGCCGGATCAACGCCGAACACCCGGAGAAGTTCACGCCATCGGCAGGCAAGATCACGACATTCAATCCTCCCGGAGGAACCGGGGTTCGAATCGATACGGCCGCGTATGCCGAGGCGACGATTCCGCCGTACTACGATTCGCTCATCGCCAAGCTGATTGTGCGCGGCAAGGATCGCAGCGAAGCAATCTCGCGGATGGGCCGCGCGCTGGAGATGTTCATCATTCAAGGCATCCACACAACGATTCCGCTGCACAGGCGAATTCTGGCGGATCCGGAGTTCCGCGCGGGAAAGGCAGATACCGGGTTCATCGAACGGTTCCTGGCGAAAAAAGCAGAAGCGGCGCGTTGAGGTGTATCGGACACATCTCTTGTGTGAGCTGAACCATGCGGTTGCCCGGTCTCTACGCGATTCTTGACGCATCCTGCTTTCCCGATGTGACGACCATGTTGGCGGGTGCCGAGGAGTTGGCTCACGCCGGCTGTTCTCTGATCCAATTCCGCGATAAATATGAGACCGCCCGCGAGGTGCTGGAACTGGCGCGCGAACTGAAGCAGCGCGTGGGCACGCGCGCCAAACTCATCATGAACGATCGTGCGGACCTGTGTCTGGCTGCGGAGTTTGACGGGTTGCACATCGGACAGGACGATCTTTCCTCCGGGGCCGCCCGGAGGATCATCGGTCCCGAGCGCTGGCTTGGCGTCTCCACGCATAATCCAGAACAGATTGCCACAGCAGACAAGACAGACGCCGATTACCTGGCCATTGGCCCGGTATTTGCCACGAGCAGCAAGACGAATCCCGATCCGGTCGTGGGGCTCGACGGGGTGCGGCGGGCGAGGAAACAGACGCGCAAGCCGCTGGTCGCAATCGGTGGAATCACTCGCGCGACGGCACGTTCAGTCATCGAGGCCGGGGCCGACAGCGTGGCGGTGATATCCGGTCTGTTGCCCGACCCGCGAAAATCAGCAGAGGCATTTTTCGAGGTTCTGAGGTAAATTTGGAGCCTTGTCAACGTTTGGCGGGCGAACGCGCCCGCTCCGTGGAAGACCAGGAGATTCGTGATCGCCGACGCTAAACCGCCAGTTCCGGCCACCCGCATCGACGATTGGGCCATTCACACTCACCAGGACAAAGAACTGGTCAAAGGCCTGGGGTTGACCAGCGCGACCATGCTGGTCATGGGGTCGATGATCGGTTCGGGCATCTTTATCGTTTCGGCGGAAATTTCGCGCGAAGTGCAATCGCCGGCATTGCTGATCGGTGCGTGGCTGATTACCGGCTTCCTCACGATCGTTGCTGCACTCAGCTACGGTGAATTGGCTGCCATGATGCCCCGCGCGGGAGGCCAATACGTCTACCTGCGTGAATCGCTCGGGCCTCTCTGGGGATTCTTGTATGGGTGGACGCTGTTTCTCGTGATCCAGACGGGACTGATTGCAGCCGTGGGCATAGCCTTTGGGAAGTTTCTCGGCGTCTTCTTTCCCGCCATCTCATCGTCAAACTGGATTGTTCATTTGTGGAAGGTGCCGCCCATTCCAATCGGGCCGATGATCCTGGGCAATATGGATGTCGGGCTGAACACGCAGAATCTGGTAGCCATCCTGGTGATCATCCTGCTGTCGGTGATCAACATTTTTGGAGTGAAGATCGGCGCGTTCATCCAGAACATCTTTACGATTGCCAAGACGTCGGCTCTGTTCGGGCTGGTGCTGCTCGGAATCTTCATCGGCCGCAACGCGCATGCAATTGCGGCTAACTTCGGAAGAAATTTCTGGGTGAACTCCGGATTCGGCGTGCAGCACGAGATTTCGGCTGGAGTTTTCGTCGGTACGCTTACTGTTCTGGCCGTAGCGCAGGTGGGCTCTCTGTTCTCCGCCGATTCCTGGAATACGGTGACCTTCACCGCCGGAGAAGTGAAGAACCCGAGCCGCAACCTGCCTTTGTCCCTGGCACTTGGAACCGGCGTGGTGATTGCACTCTATATCGCGTGCAACTTCATCTACCTCAGCGCGCTGCCGCTGGTCGGAAGCCCGACGGGTGCAACGGTACTGGAACGGGGCATTCAGTATGCCAGCGAGGACCGCGTGGGCACGGCAGTCATGACACAGATGTTTGGTTCGGCTGGCGGCGCGCTGATGGCGATTGCCATCCTGATCTCGATTTTCGGCTGCGACAACGGGCTGATTCTGTCGGGTGCGCGCGTGTACTACGCGATGGCCAAAGACGGATTGTTCTTCCGCGACGTTGCGAAACTGCATCCTACCTACAAAACGCCAGCCGTTTCGCTGATGGTGCAGATGGTCTGGACCTGCATCCTGTGCATCTCGGGCAGCTACGGGCAGCTCCTGGATTACATCGTGTTCGCAGTACTCGTGTTTTACATTCTGACGATTGCCGGGCTGTTCGTGCTGCGGCGGACGCATCCTGAGGCGGAGCGGCCGTACCGGGCGGTCGGATACCCGTTGCTGCCGGCAATCTATATTGTGTTGGCTTTGTTTATCGATATCGTGCTGTTACGCTACAAGCCGCAATACACGTGGCCGGGATTATGCATCGTGCTGCTGGGAATCCCGGTGTACTACTTGTGGAAGTCGCGGTCAGCAGCGCCGATCGCGAACCAGTCGATTCCGGAATAAAAAAGGAGAACGGCTCCATGGCCAGTTTGACCGCAACCAAACCGTTAGATTCCCTGTTGCAGGAGGCACAGGAGACGGGCGAGCACAGTCTGAAGCGCACGCTGGGCCCAATCAACCTGATCATGCTCGGCATTGGAGCGATCATCGGCGCCGGCCTGTTTGTGCGGACCGCTGACGCCATCGCCGACCGCTCCGGCCCTTCCGTGACGCTCGCATTCATTGTTGCCGGGTTCGGTTGCGCGTTTGCCGGCCTATGCTACGCGGAGTTCTCTTCGATGATTCCAGTTGCGGGAAGCGCGTACACGTACTCCTACGCGACGATGGGCGAACTGGTGGCCTGGATCATCGGATGGGACCTGGTGCTGGAATACGCGGTGGGAGCGGCAACTGTGGCCGTCTCCTGGAGTCAATATGCCAACCGCGTGCTGGATTGGTTTGGCCTGCGAATTCCTTTTCAGTGGAGCCACTCTCCGCTGGAAACGGACATGATGGGAAACGGCGCTCGCGGCATCATCAATCTTCCGGCCCTGTTCATCCTGCTGCTCCTGTCGGCTCTCCTCATTAAAGGGACGAAGGAGTCCGCGATCGTGAATGCGTTCATCGTGATTCTGAAAGTCACGATCGTCGTTCTCGTGATCAGCGTGGGCTGGGGTTTCATCAATCCCGCCAATCACACGCCGTTCATTCCTGCGCCCTCGGCGTATGTGACGCCGGCGGGGGTGACGCATCATTACGGCGGGCTGCTCGGCATTCTCGGCGCAGCCGGTGTCGTTTTCTTCGCCTACATCGGGTTCGACGCCGTTTCAACCGCCGCTCAGGAAGCGCGGAACCCCAAACGGGACATGCCGATCGGAATTCTGGGGTCGCTGGTAATTTGCACAGTGCTGTACGTTCTGTTCTCGTACGTTCTGAGCGGAGTAGCTACGGTTAACGATTTCCGTACGGCAGGACGCGAAGCGTCGGTCGCGTTTGCAATCACCAAGTACATGCACGGCTATGAGTGGCTGTCGAAATCCGTTACTGTCGCGATTCTGGCCGGATTCTCGTCGGTGATCCTGGTGATGCTGCTCGGCCAGTCGCGAGTGTTCTACTCGATGAGTCACGACGGGCTGGTGCCGAAGATCTTCTGCGATATCCACCCAAAATTCCGCACGCCATACAAGTCGAATATGCTCTTCTTCGTGTTTACGGGATTGTTTGCGGGGTTTCTCCCAGAAGACATCGTGGGCGAAATGACGAGTATCGGAACGCTGTTTGCGTTCGTTCTGGTATGCATCGGAGTGTGGATTCTGCGCGTCAAGCGCCCCGACCTGCCTCGTGCCTTCAGAGTGCCTCTTGTGCCGGTGGTGACGCCGTTGGGAGTCATCATCTGCAGCGCCATGATTTACGGCCTCGGCTGGACGAACTGGTTGCGGCTAGGCGTCTGGCTGGTGATCGGTTTGGCGATCTACTTCAGCTACGGACGCAAGCACAGCAAGGTGCAAGCTATGAATAGCGCTGGCGCGCCATCGGGGGCAGACTAAAAGACCAGTAGTCGGTAGTTAGTAGTCGGTAGTCAGTAAACCCGACGGCGCCTGCCAAGGCGCTCAGGCGTGAGATCTTGCCAACGGATCACCAGCTACCGGCTACTGGTTTCTTGTCTCCTGTAGTTTTCGCGCGACAGCAATCACAAGTTGCCTGGGGGAGAGGCGAACCGACTGCGCCAGCAGCCAGTTCTTAAATCCTGAGATCACCAGCGGCTTTCCTGCCATGAGGGCACGATAGCCGTCTTCCGCCACGGTGTGTGCATCCATCGCACCGAACTTCAACAGATTGATGTTGGTCATGTTGGCACGCTTATGAAACTCAGTCACGGTCGCGCCAGGGCACAGGCATGTTACTGTCACGCCGGTCCCCTTGAGTTCGTTGGCAATGGCCTCGGAAAAGTGAAGGACGTAGGCCTTGGTCGCGTAGTAGACGGCCATCAGGGGTCCGGGCTGAAATGCCGCGGTGGACGCTACATTCAGGATGCGTCCCGTCTTGCGGGCGAGCATTTCGGGGAGGTAGAGACGAGTCAAGTGGGTGAGGGTCGTAATGTTGAGCTGGATCTGCTTCAGACATTCCTCGAGATCACTCTCGGCAAAGAGTCCGAACTGGCCGAAGCCTGCGTTGTTGACGAGGACGTCGAGCTTGATGTCAGCGCGGGTGGTCTGGTCGTGGACGTAAGCGGCGGCCCCGGGAGCGGCCAAGTCAGTGGCGAGGATCAGAGAACGAGTGCCGTGGGCTTTTTCGAGGTCGGCGGCGATCTGGCGGAGCTTGTCGGCGGTGCGTGCTACAAGGACTAGGCTGTAACTTTCGCGGGCAAAAATGGCCGCCAACTCCTGGCCGATGCCGAACGAGGCGCCGGTGATGAGAGCAGTTTTCTGCTGGGTCATTTCAGTGCGGGTTCCCTTATGAACCTCCATGTCTTTCCCGGTCCCATAAAACCTTAAACCACGAAGGACACTAAGGGCCACAAAGGAAAACAGGGTGCGACGGACCGGGTTCAACCGCTAGTGCTGAATGTGGATCAATCCGTCTGGTCCAACCCGCTGACCTGGCGGACCCTGGCCGGGAGTGTGTTGAGTGTAGTCAGGCGGCGGTTCGAACAGGGACGGATCCAGCGGCTGCTCGGAGAACTCAAGCAACTCGATCTTGCCCAGGATTACGTTGCCGCCTTCCTTGCGTGTCGAGTTCTGCTCGACGGCAAAACCCGAGGGGGCGTTGCCGAGTAGTCTGACGATCGGGTGGTCGTGGTTACGGACGACTTCGAAGACGATCTTGTTTACGTCGACAGGCTGCTGCGTGTCTCGCTCGAAACAGGCCACGCCCTTCAAGTCAAGGTACCAGCCGTCTACTTGCATAGTGCCCGGCTTGGTCGTCGCCCTCTTGCTGGGTTCGACCGTGATCGTTGTCTTCACGCGGCGAGCTTCGTAGCTACCCATCTGGCGACGGTCGCCAGTATCGACCGCGTCGACAGTGATTGTCACATCGGGGCCGTTGAGATTGCGCATCTGCAGTTGCTCCAAAGGCGGGATCTCATCCTGCGGCCGCTCACGTTGGCGCTCCGGCACCGTCATCTTGATATAGGACTTCATGAAGGGGTGCAGGCGATAGACCGTCCTCAGATCGCATTGTTGAATGCCGATCGACATGGGCATGGAGGCAGGTGGTCTTGAACTCGGCGTTGGCCCTGGTTTAGGGGGGAGTCTCATTGTCGAGCCGTTCTCCACGCGGGAGCGGGCGCCTTTCAGAAACCACGTCGTCTCGCGTGCGGGGGCAACTCCCTCGGTGGTTCGTGTCTTGATCTTCAGGTCGCGGAAGTTGGGGAGAACCCAATTTGGTGGGGCGGCAGCAGACGCGGTGAGTGTGAGCAGCAATACAATTGGGGCCCTGAGCATCGCCTTCCCTCCTGGCAACGTCAGATGTGCACGGCAGATACCAGGGAGTAGGAACACAAAAGAGGCTTGCAGGTTGCCCTGCAAGCCTGCGAATTCCAGTACAGCATGCGTTCCACTAGATCTCGTAGGTTCCGTGCCACGAAGTGGCAGCCTTCAGCTTGTCATTGACGTTGTTAATGTTCTTCACGCCTTCGGTCTCGAGCCACTGACGGAATGCCGCTGCGCCCTGCTTCGCGTAGACGGGAATGCCTTCCTTCCAGGTGGCGCGGCCGCAGAGAACGCCGTTGAACTTCACTTTCGACTCGCCCGCCAGAACCAACGTCTCGCTGAATTCCGCGTTGCTCACGCCAGCCGAAAGATAAATGAACGGCTTGGTCGCGGCGGCGGCTGCCTTGTGGAACAGGTCGATCGCTTCCTGCTTGCTGTAGGCCTTCTGGCCGGCAAAGGACTTGGTGCCTTCGACGAACTTCATGTTCACCGGGACTTCCACCTTCAGCACGTCGACGCCGTAGCGGTCCTTGCTGAACTCGCGCATGCTCTCGGTCACGATATGCGGCTTCTTCTTGGCGTACTCCAGACCCTTTTCGTCCGCGCCTTCTTCGTATCCGACGAACTCGAGGAAGAACGCGATGTCATTGGCGCGGCACTCGTCGCCGATGCGCTCAACCCAGGCGTGCTTCGTGTCATTCACGTGCTTCGGATCGAACGGCGTGTAGTAGAGCAGAATCTTCACGCAATCGGCGCCGGCTTCCTTCAGACGGCGTGCCGACCATAGATCGAGCAGATCGGGCAGGCGGCCGGGGCCAGTCTTGTCGTATCCGGTCTTTTCATAGGCGAGCAGCAGGCCGGCGTTTTTCGCGCGGCGCTTGGAGGCAGGCAGTCCCCACTCCGGATCGAGCAGAATGGCGCTGGCGTGCGGGGTGAGAACTTCTGTGACCAGCGATTTGAATTCTTCCATCATGGCGTCGGTGACTTCGCCACCCTTTTCTTTGGCGAGCGATTTCTGCAGCGAGCCGCGCTGGTCCATGGCCGCAGCGGCAATTACACCATGTTCGTTCGAGACGGCTTTCAGCCCCTTGAGTTTGCCGGGGGTAAGTTTCATGAGTCCTCCTATGACCCTGAGCGGGTGAGAATTCGTGATCTGCTACCGAAAAATTGAAGACGCAAGGATTGCGGCAATTATATATGGCCCGGCAGACACGGTGGTTTACGTCCCTAAGACCACAATTGCCTGTGACGAGCGTCACCAGCGCCGCGCCCGCCCACGTTTAGACTGAAGCGGAAACTTCATACTGATCCGAGAGGAGACAGCAGTCATGCCCCTAGTGTCGATGCGGCAACTACTAGATGAGGCGGCGAAAGGCGGCTATGGCGTAGGCGCCTTCAACGTCAACAACATGGAGCAGATTCAGGCCATCATGGAAGCGGCCAAGGAGACCAATTCCCCGGTCATCATCCAGGCCAGCCGTGGCGCCCGTTCCTATTCCCAGGACAAGTATCTCTACCACCTGATGCTGGCCGCCGCGGAACTCTATCCTGAGATTCCGCTGGTGATGCACCTCGACCACGGCAACAGCTTCGAGACCTGCAAGTCCGCCATCGACCTCGGCTTCACCAGCGTCATGATGGATGGCTCGCTCATGCCGGACGGCAAGACTCCGTCGAGCTTCGACTACAACGTCAGCGAGACGCGCAAGGTGGTCGAGTACGCGCATCCCCGGGGCGTGACCGTAGAAGGCGAAATCGGCGTGCTGGGCGGAATTGAAGATGGACACGGCGCGGGCGGCAGCGGCCTCGAGCATGTCACCGATCCCGATCAGGCCGTGAAGTTCGTTGAGATGACCGGCCTCGATGCGCTCGCCATCGCTATCGGCACCAGCCATGGCGCGTACAAGTTCAGCAAGAAACCGGACGGCTCGGTACTGAAGATGGACGTGCTCATTCAGATCCACAAGCGGCTTCCGCAGACCCATCTGGTGATGCACGGCTCGTCGAGTGTGCCGAAAGACCTGCAGGACATCGTCAACCAGTACGGCGGCAAGCTGAAGCCGACATGGGGCGTGCCGGTGGAAGAAATTCAGCTCGGCATCCGCAACGGCGTGCGCAAGGTCAACGTCGACACCGACAATCGCCTGGCGATCACGGGCGCGATCCGCAAGGTGTTCGCCGAGACGCCGGAGAAGTTCGATCCGCGCGACTACCTGAAGCCGGCGCGCGAAGCGATGAAGAAAGTCGTCGCGCAGCGCATGACCGAATTCGGCCAGGCAGGGCATGCGGGCGACTACAAGCCGATTCCGTTGTCGCAGATGGCGAAGCAGTACGAATCGAATCTGGCGGGTGTCCGATAGTTCGGATTGCAGGAAGATGGAGAGCCGGGCGTTCATGTCCGGCTCTTCTTCTTGAATCTACTTCCACTCATCGGGACGGGCTTTCGGGCCAGGGCGACTAAGTCACTGGCGAAGGGCGAGTGTTCCCAGCACAGCCTGCTGTTTGGCGATCATAGACTGTACGCCCTGGCGTGCCAGAGACATCATCTTCGCCAGTTGGGCGTCGTCGAAGACTTGGTGTTCGGCCGTGGCCTGCAGTTCAACGATTTTGTTGCCCGCCGTCATGACGAAGTTCATATCGACATCGGCGCGGGAGTCTTCTTCGTAGTTGAGGTCGAGGAGAATCTCGCCATCGACGATTCCGACACTGATCGCCGCCACGAAGTCCTTGAGCGGAGCTGTGGTCAGAGTGCCCGCTTCTACCAGCCGCTGCAGGGCTAAGCCGAGCGCGACAAACGATCCTGTGATCGAGGCGGTGCGCGTCCCGCCGTCGGCCTGGATGACATCGCAATCGATCCAGATCGTGCGTTCACCCAACTGCTTCAAATCGGTCACCGCCCTCAGGGAGCGGCCAATCAGGCGCTGGATTTCCTGGGTCCGGCCGCTAGGCCGTCCTTTGGCGGCTTCGCGAGCCGTACGCGTTAGAGTGGCGCGGGGCAGCATGCCGTACTCGCTGGAGATCCACCCTTTGCCGGAGTTGCGCAGAAAGAGGGGGACAGATTCTTCGACGGAAGCCGTACAGATCACGCGAGTATTAC
>Ga0335084_10006070_pt1 | contig 11974 bp, 8 predicted proteins | sample Lox_Sample_44_FD_206721 | JGI IMG/M metagenome (GOLD analysis project Ga0335084, IMG submission 206721) | Soil microbial communities from Loxahatchee National Wildlife Refuge, Florida, United States - Lox_Sample_4.4 | ecosystem: Environmental > Terrestrial > Soil > Wetlands | place: USA: Florida...
TCCCTTGCTTCGACGAGCCCGAGTTCAAGGCGCGCTTCAAGCTGCGAGTCACCACGCCGGCCAAGCACCGCGCGGTGTCGAACGGGGCGCTCGTGCGCAGCGAGCGGCGCGGCGCGCGGGTCACGCATCACTTCGCCGAGACGCCGCCGCTCTCGACCTATCTCGTGGCGCTGATCGTGGGTGAGCTCGAGTCGTCGCCCGCAGCCAAGGCCGGCAAGACGCCGATCCGCGTGTGGTGCGTGCCGGGCAAGAAGCGGCTGGCCGGCTTCGCGCTGGAGTGCGCGGTCGAGTCACTGCGCCGGCTCGAGCGTTACTTCGGCCTGCCCTACCCCTACGGCAAGCTCGACCTCGTCGCGGTGCCCGACTTCGAGTTCGGCGCCATGGAGAACGCGGGCGCAGTCACCTTCCGCGAGACGCTGCTGCTCGTGGACGAGAAGACGGTGTCGCTGGCGGAGAAGAAGCGCGTGGCCGAGGTGATCGCGCACGAGCTCGCGCACATGTGGTACGGCGACCTGGTCACCATGGCCTGGTGGGACGACCTGTGGCTGAACGAGGCCTTCGCCACCTGGATGGCCTTCAAGGTGGTCGATGACTGGAAGCCGGAGTGGGAGATGTGGCTCGACTTCGAGTCACACCGCGCGCCGGCCTTCGCGCTCGACGCCATGGAGAACACGCACCCGATCTACGTGGCGGTGAACACGCCCAGCGAAGCCACCGAGAACTTCGACGTGATCACCTACGAGAAGGGCGCGTCGGTGGTGCGCATGCTCGAGAGCTGGCTGGGGCCCGCGACGTTCCGTGCGGGCGTGCGGCGCTACATCCGCCGCCACCGCGAGTCGAATGCGCGCGCGGCCGACCTGTGGCGCGCGCTCGAAGAGGCCGCGAAGCGGCCGGTGACTCCCGTGGTGGCGCCCTGGCTCGAGCGCCCCGGCTTCCCGCTGGTGTCGGGCCGGCGCGTCGACCGCGCGGGGCAGGCGCTCCTGGTTGCCGAGCAGGAACGCTTCTTCGCCAACCCCAAGGTCGAGGCAGCGACCCGGCTCGAGACGCGGCCGATCCCGCTCGTGGTGCGCGTGCGGCGCATGCGCGGCAAGGACGTGCTGGTGCGCGCGCTCTTGGAGTCACCTTCCGAGGAGGTCGCGCTCGGGCCCTCGGGCGAGGTGCGCTGGGCGTATCTCAACGCCGACGAGGCGAGCTTCGTGCGCGCGCTGCACGACGCGCCGCTGCTGCGCGCCCTGGGCCAGGACCTGCCGCGGCTGCGGCCGGTGGAGCGCATGGGTCTGGTGGGCCACCAGTGGGCCGGCGTGCGCGCCTCGGCGGCGCGCCTGGGTGACTGGCTCGACCTGGTGCCGCGGCTCGCGGGCGAGCCCGAGCCCGAGGTGCTGTCGGCGGTGCACGGGCCGCTGGCCTGGCTGGCCGACCAGGTGCTGCCGCGCGTGGGTGGGCGCTCCACGCAGCGCTTCCAGGAGTGGCTGGCGGCGATCTTCGCGCCCGCCTTCGAGTCACTGGGCTGGAAGCCCGAGCGCGCCGAGTCCGAGAAGGAGCGGCAGCGCCGCGCGGGGCTGCTCGCGATCCTGGGTCACGTGGCCGAGCACCCCGCCACGCTCGACGCGGCGGAGTCGCGCATCGGCCCCTATCTCAAGAGCCGCACGGCGCTCGAGCCCAACCTGGCCGGGCCCGTGGTCGAGCTGGCGGCGCGGCGCGGCAGCAAGGCGCGCTTCGAGCAGTATCTGCGCGCCATGAAGGGCGCGCGCACGCCGCAGGAGCGCACGCGCTTCGAGCTGGCGCTGGGCTCGTTCCGCGAACCCGCGCTCGTGGACCGCGCGCTCGCGCTGTGTCTCGACGAGCTCGTGCCGACGCAGGACGTGGTGCCGTTGCTCGCGCGCATGCTCGCCAACCCCGCCGCGCGCGAGCGCACCTGGGAGTTCATCCGCGAGCGCTGGAAGGACCTGTCGCCGCGCGTGTCTCCGGGTCTCGCCGGCCGGCTGGTCGGCGCGTTGCCCGCGCTGCAGAAGCCGCTCTACAAGCAGCAGGTCGCGGCGTTCTTCGCGGCACATCCGATCCCGACCGCGGCGCGCGCGCTGAAACAGGCGCTCGAGCGCTTCGACCTCGACGCGGAGCTGCGCGAGCGCGCCCTGCCCGAGCTGCGCGCCTACCTGCACCAGACGGTGTAGATGGAGCCGGAGCTCCCGGCCGAGCTGCTCGAGCGGCCGTTCGCCGCGGTGCGCGAGGCCTGCAGCGAGGTGGCGGCGTCGGCGCGCCACGTCTCGATCGACCCGCTGGCGCTCGAGCGCTACGCCGACGCGCTGCCGCGCGCCGAGCTCGGCGCCGCGGCCACCTCGTTCCCGAAGCTCGGCGGCGACGCGGAGTCACTCGCCGCGTTCACCCTGTGTCTGGGCGCGCTGAACTTCGGCTCCGGCTGGTTCCCGGTGCTGCGCAAGCGCGAGGGCATGTCGGGCTACCGCACGCTCGAGGCCGGCCTGCGCGAGCGCTTCGAGCGCGCGGGGCCGCTCTCCGCGCGCGAGCTGCGCGCGATCGACGCGCGCGCGGTGGGCGAGCTGCTCGGTCAGTCGCCGGTGACTCCCGCGGTGGCCGAGCTGGTCGAGCTGTGGGCGCGCGCGCTGCGCGAGCTGGGCGAGCAGGTCCAGGCGCGTGCGGGCGGCTCGTTCGCCGGCTGGGTCGAGGAGGCGGGCGGCTCGGCGGCCGAGCTCGTGCGGCGCCTGGTCGCGATGCCGCTCTGGCGCGACGCCGCGCGCTGGGACGGGCGCACGGTCCCGTTCCTGAAGCGCGCGCAGCTCACGGTCTCGGATCTCGCGCACGCGCTGCCCGACGACCTGGGCCGCTTTCGCGACCTGGCGGAGCTCACGCTGTTCGCCGACAACCTCGTGCCCCACGTGCTGCGCCTGGACGGCGTGCTGCGCTTCGCGCCGGCGCTCGTCGCGCGCATCGAGGCCGAGGAGCTCCTGGCTTCGGGCTCGCCCGAAGAGGTCGAGATCCGCGCCTGCGCCGTCGACGCGGTGGAGCAGATCGCCGCCCGGCTGGCCGCGCGCGGACCGGCGGTCGCGCCGCGCGAGCTCGACGAGTGGCTGTGGCGGCGCGGCGGGGGCGCGCGCTACAAGGCCCGCCCGCGCCACCGCACGCGTTGCTCGTATTACTGAGATCCTGCTAGGGTGCGGCCCATGAAAATCGGCGTGCCGCGCGAGGTGACTCCGGGAGAGCGACGCATCGCCCTGGTTCCCGACTCGGCGAAGAAGCTCGTCGCCGAGGGCAACGAGGTGTGGGTCCAGAGCGCCGGCGGCGCGCACGTGGACTTCGCCGACGCCGAGTACACGGCCGCAGGCGCCAAGCTCGCGGAGAGCGCGCCCGCGCTGTGGGCGCAGTCGGAGCTCGTGCTCAAGATCCAGCCGCCGACCGCGGCCGAGGTCGAGTCTCTGCGCCCGGGAGCGCTCCTGGTCGCGATCCTGCAGCCGTTCCAGAACGGCGACACCGTGAAGCGCCTGGCCGCGCGCGGCGCCACGAGCTTCTCGCTCGACCTCCTGCCGCGCATCACGCGCGCGCAGAGCATGGACGTGCTGTCGTCGATGAGCACGATCGCCGGCTACAAGGGCGTGCTGATCGCGGCCAACTCACTGCCGCGGATGGTGCCGCTGCTCATGACCGCCGCCGGCACGCTCAAGGCGGCGCGCTTCCTGATCCTGGGCGTGGGCGTCGCCGGGCTGCAGGCGATCGCGACCGCGAAGCGGCTGGGCGGGGTGGTCGAGGCGTTCGACATCCGGCCCGCGGTGAAAGAGCAGGTCGAGAGTCTGGGCGCGCGTTTCGTGGCGCACGAGGCGATCCAGGCCGGCGGCGAGGCCAAGGGCGGCTACGCCGCGGAGCTGACTCCCGAGCAGCAGGCGCGCCAGCGCGAGGCGCTCTCGAAACACATCGCCGACGCCGACGCGGTGATCTGCTCGGCGCTGGTGCCGGGCCGGCGCGCGCCCGTGCTGCTGTCCGAGGCGCAGGTCAGCGCCATGCGCCCGGGCTCGGTGGTGGTGGATCTCGCCGCCGACCAGGGCGGGAACTGCGCACTCACTCGGCCGGGCGAAATCGTCGACCACGGCGGCGTGCACGTGCACGGGCCGCTCAACGTGCCCAGCACCATCCCGCTGCACGCCAGCCAGATGCTCTCGAAGAACTTCCAGAACTTCCTGCTGCACCTGCTGAAGAAGGGCGAGGCGCAGATCGACCTGGCCGACGAGGTCACGGCCGGGGCGCTCGTGACTCGCGGCGGCGAGGTCGTGCATCCGGCCGTGAAGGCCGCGCTGGGCTAGCGACTCACTTCTTCGGCGTCGTGTTCGGCTGCGCCGGGGCTGGCGCCGGGGTCTGGTTGTTGGCCGCGTTCGGATCGTCGTCGACGGTGATGTCGACGCCGCCCTTCTTGGTCTTGTAGATCTTGCGCAGCTCCTCGCGGCGCTCGCGCTCGATGTCCTGCTGCTCCTTCACGGTCGACAGGTCGAGCTCGCGCCGCGCGACCGCCTGCTTCTCGCGCTTGCACGCGTTCTCCATGTGCGGGCCGCAGGTCGGGTTCTTGCAGCAGGCCTCCGCGAAGTCGTCGAAGGTCTTCATCTTCCTGGGCAGCGGCGCGCCGTCCCAGGTCTCGGAGAAGGCCTTCGACAGAGTGACTGCGCCGTTGAAGGTGTCGCGCGCCTCGACCATGTCGTTCTCCTTCCAGGCCAGCAGGATGGAGATGCGGTCGAGCTCGTCCTGCGGCGCCTGGGTCTTGCCCGCCTTGGTGAGATAGCGGCGCGCGGCCTCGAGGTCGCCCTTGTACACGCAGATGTGGGCCAGGTTCGAGTAGAAGGTCCCGCCGTACTGCCGGTAGCGGTCTTCCTGCGCCAGCCGCAGCGCGTTGCGGAACGAGGTCTCGGAGCCGCTCAAGTCGCCTTCGTAGGCCGTGATGATGCCGAGCCAGGTGTGCGGGCTGGGGTCGGTGGGCTCGAGCTTGGCCGCGGCCAGGATCTCGTTCTGCGCCTTGCGCAGATACTCGACGTACTCGGTCTGCTTGCCCTCGTCCATCGCCTTGCGCGCGAGCTCGTAGTAGAGCTGCCCCAGCTTCATGCGCGCGTCGAAGTCCTTGGGGTCGGAGTCGACGTCTTTCTGCAGCTTGTCGGCGGCGCTCTCGAGCCGGCCCGCCTTCTCGTCCTGCGCGATCTCGCGCGGCGACGTGCCCGTGGAGCACGAGCCCAGGGCCAGGGTGAGCGCACACAGCCAGGCGAACGGTCTCTTGGACATGGAAACTCCTGTGACTCAAACTCCGGTGAAGAAGGCCTGCAGCACGCGGATCATCGGCTCGACGTCGGCCGCGCCCGCCATCTCGCGGCACGAGTGCATGGAGAGCATCGGGTTGCCGACGTCGACCGCGGGAATGCCGGTGCGCGCGGCGCTGATCGGCCCGATGGTCGAGCCGCACGGGCCGTCGTTGCGCGGCGTGAACTGCTGCGGCGTCACGCCGACCTCGGCGCACAGCGCGGCGAACGCGCCGGCGGTGCGCGCGTCGCTGGCGTAGGACTGATTCACGTTGGTCTTGATCACCGGCCCGCGGCCGAGCACCGGCCGGTGACCGGCGTCGTGCTTCTCGGCGTAGTTCGGGTGCACGCCGTGCGCCATGTCGGCCGAGACCAGGAGCGAGCGCGAGCGCGCGCGCGCGAAGCCCTGCGGCTCGCCGCCCTTGAACGCGCCCACGATCCGCTCGAGTGACTCGAGCAGGAACGTGCCGGCCGCCCCCTGCGCGCTCTGACTCCCGACCTCCTCGTGGTCGTAGAGCACGACCGCGCGCGTGGCGCGGCCGAGCGGCGCGTTCGCCGCGCCGAGCAGCGCCGTGGTGGCGGCGTGACACGAGGCCAGGTTGTCGAGCCGGGGCGCGGCCAGGAACGCGCCATCGGCGCCCAGCGCGGCGGCGGGCTGCGCGTCGTAGAGCATGAGCTCGTGCGCCAGCACGTCTTCCGGAGCCACGTCGGCGAGCTGCTGCGCGCGCAGCTCGGTCGCAACCAGCGCCGCCAGGCCGGGCGCGCCTTCGAGCCCCACGACCGGGAGCGCCTGCGTCTCGGGGTTCAGCTTCAGGCCCGACTCGCGGATCTCGCGGTTCAGGTGGATCGCCAGGCTGGGAATGCGCAGCAGCGGACGGCCGAAGTCGACCAGCACGGTGCGCGCGCCGTCGCGCTCGCGCAGAGTGACTCGCCCGGCCAGTGACAGGTCGCGGTCGAGCCAGGTATGCAGGAGCACGCCGCCGTAGGGCTCCACGGCCAGCTGCCGGTAGCCGTGCGCGGACACGTCGGCGCGCGGCTTGGCGCGCAGGTTGGGCGAGTCGCTGTGCGCGCCCACGATGCGGAAGCCGCCCTCGACCGGCGACTCGTCGCCCACCTGGAAGGCCAGCAGGCTGCCCCCGTTGCGCACCACGAAGCGGCGGTCGCCCGGCGACAGGCTCCACAGCTCGCTCTCACTGCAGGCGCGGAAGCCGCGCTCGGCGAGCCGCCGCGAGACCTCGGCCACCGCGTGGTAGGGCGTCGGAGCTGCGTCGATGAACGCGAGCAGGTCGCGCGACGGATCCGGCATGCGCGCGAGGTTAGCGGCCCCTCGGGTAGAATGCAGCGCGCCCGCGGGGCGCGGCGAGGGAGTCGCGAAAAGCATGACCACGGTGGCCGCAATTGCGCGCAAGAGTCCGGACAAGCCGGCCCTGATCTACGGCAACGGCGAGACAGTCGAGACCTTCGGCCAGCTCGAGCAGCGCTCGCGGCGCATCGGCCACCTGCTGCGCAAGGCGGGGCTCGAGCCCGGCGACGGCATCGCGGTGTATCTCGCGAACGACGACGAGTTCTTCGACCTGTACTGGGCGTGTCACCGCGTCGGGCTCTACTTCACGCCGGTGAACTGGCACCTGCAGGAGGACGAGATCCAGTACATCGTCGACAACTGCGACGCGAAGCTCCTGTTCGCGCACGCGCGCTTCGGCGAGCTCGCCGCGCGGGTGGCTTCGCGCGCGCCCAAGCTCGCGGGCCGCTTCGCGCTCGGCGGCGAGATCCCCGGCTTCCGCAGCCTGGCCGAGGCGCTCGACGAGCTGCCCGCCGACGCGCCGCTCGAAGACGAGCTCGAGGGCTCGGTCATGCTCTACTCGTCGGGCACCACCGGCAAGCCCAAGGGCGTGCGGCGCGCGCTGCCGCGCCTTCCGGCGGGTCACCCGTCGACCATGGCAGGCGTGGTGGGGCTGGCGATGCTGTTCGGGATCAGCGAGAACGACGTGTATCTCACGCCGGCGCCGCTGTATCACGCGGCGCCGATCGGCTTCACGTCGTCGATGCAGCGCATGGGCGCCACGGCCGTGGTGCTGCGCCGCTTCGAGCCGGAAGAGGTGCTGCGCACGATCGCCGACCAGCGCGTGACCTCGGCGCAGTTCGTGCCGACTCATTTCCGGCGCCTCCTCTCCCTGCCCGAGTCGGTGCGCGACAAGGCCGATCTATCGAGCCTGCGCGTCGCGATCCACGCGGCCGCGCCCTGCCCGATCCCGCTCAAGGAGCAGATGATCGCCTGGTGGGGCGACGCCATCATGGAGTACTACGGCGGCACCGAAGGCGGCGGCACGCTGATCCGCGCGCAGGAGTGGCTGACTCACAAGGGCTCCGTGGGCCGGCACTGGGCGGGCGGCGTGGTGCACACGCTGGACGAGAACGGCCTGGAATTCGACGAGCCCGGCCGCGAGGGCGCGATCTACTTCGACGCCCCCTCGGACCCCAGCGCCCGCTTCTCCTACCACAAGGACCCGGACAAGACCGCGTCGACCTACAAGGGCAGTCTCTTCACGATCGGCGACATCGGCTACAAGGACGCCGAGGGCTACGTGTATCTCACCGACCGGCAGTCGAACATGATCATCTCGGGCGGCGTGAACATCTACCCGCAGGAGACCGAGAACCACCTGATCATGCACCCCAAGGTGCAGGACGTGGCGGTGATCGGCGTGCCCAACGAAGACTTGGGCGAAGAGGTGAAGGCGGTGGTCGTGCCCGCGGCCGGAGTGAGTCCCGGCCCGGCGCTGGAGCGCGAGCTGATCGAGTTCTGCCGCAGCGCGCTCGCGCACTACAAGTGCCCGCGCACCATCGACTTCGCGTCGGACGTGCCGCGCACCGAGACGGGCAAGATGGCCAAGCGCCGGCTGCGCGAGAAGTACTGGGCGGGCCGCGAGAGCCGCATCGTATGACCCGGCCGGTCACGATCGTCGGCAGCTACCTCTCGCCCTACGTGCGCAAGGTGCTGGCGGTGCTGCAGCGCAAGGGCATCGCCTACGAGATCGACCCGATCACGCCCTTCATGGGCGACGAGCGCTTCTCGCAGCTCTCGCCGCTGCGGCGCATCCCGGTGCTCCTGGACGGCGACCTCGCGCTCGTGGACTCCACGGTGATCTGCGAGTATCTCGAGGAGCGCACGCCCGAGCCGGCGCTCTACCCGCGCGGCCTGGCGGCGCGCGCGCGCGCGCGCTGGCTCGAGGAGTACGCCGACTCGCGCATGGGCGACGTGTTCATCTGGCAGTACTGGTACCCGCTGGTGGTGAACCGCTTCGTGTTCGGCAACAAGCCGGACCCGGCCGCGATCGAGAAGACCGTGGCGGTGGAGATCCCCGAGGTGCTCGGGTATCTCGAGCGCGAGCTGCCCGAGCGCGGCTTCCTGTTCGGCGCGGAGCCGACCGTGCCCGACCTCACGATCGCCGCGGTCTACCGCAACCTGGAGCTCGGCCGCCATCGTCTCGACGAGACCCGCTGGCCGAAGACCGCGGCGTTCCTGGCGCGCGCGGCCGCGCTCGACGAGCTGGCGCGCCTACGGCCGTTCGAAGAGGCCATGCTGCGCGCGCCTCCAACCCAACACCGGAAGGTGTTGGCCGAGCTGGGCGCGCCGCTCACGCGCGAGTCCTACGACACCGGCGTGCCGCGCCCGGGGATCATGCGCCTCTGACTCGTGGAGTCAGGTGCTGGACTCGTTCCCGCCCTGCTCCGGCTTCCACTCTTTAGGCGGCGTGCGCAGGTCGTGCTTGCGCAGCGGCAGCTCGCGCAGGCGCCGGCCGGTGAGCGCGAAGGCCGCGTTCGCCACGGCCGCAGCGATCGGCGGCGTGCCGGGCTCGCCCGCGCCGCCCGCGTGCGCGCCCGACGGCACGAGCGCGAGCTCGATCACCGGCGCATCGGCCAGCTTCACCATCGGGTAGTCGGGGAAGTTCTGCTCCACGACTCGCCCGTCCCGGATCGAGATCTCGCCGTAGAGCGCGGCCGTGAGTCCGTAGATGATGCCGCCCTCGAGCTGCGCGCGGATGCCGTCCGGGTGTACCACCTCGCCCGGGTCCGCCGCGCACCACACCTTGTGCACGCGCACGCGGCCGTCTTCGCCCGCCGAGACCTCGGCGACCTGCGCCACGATCGTGTCGAACGCCTCCTTCAGCGAGATGCCTCGGGCGCGTCCCGGCGGCGTGGGGCCGCCCCAGCCCGAGAGCTTCGCCACCGCCTCCAACACCGCGCGGTGTCGGGGCGCGCCGGCGAGCAGCTCGCGGCGGTATTCATAGGGGTCGCGCTGGGCGGCGGCCGCGAGCTCGTCCACGAACGACTCGATGAAGAAGCCGTGGATGCTGTTGTCGACGCTGCGCCACGGGCCGAACGGGATCGGGTCGGTGCCGGAGGCGAAGCGCGCGGCCCGGTGCTCGATGCCGTAGGCGATGTGGTTCGCGTCGGAGGGATCGTGCTTCTCGGTGAACTCCTGCAGCCAGGCGACCGTGCGCCCCGAGGCATCGAGCCCGCCGCGCATGCGCGAGATCGATGCGTTGCGGTAGTTGTCCTGAGTCATGTCCTCTTCGCGCGACCAGATCACGTTCACCGGGCGGTCGAGCTGCTTGGCGACGTCGATCGCGCGCTCGAGATAGTTCAGCGTCGGGCCGCGGCGCCCGAAGCCGCCACCCATCGCGGTGTGGTGCAGAGTGACTCGCTCGAACGACAGTCCGGACAGCTCGGCCGCCTTGGCCCGCGCGCCCAGCCCGTCCTGGAAGCCGCCCCAGACCTCGAGCCGGCCGTCGTGGAACCAGGCGGTGCAGTTCACCGGCTCCATGCAGGCGTGGGCGAGATAGGGCACGCGGTAGGTCGCCTCGACCACGCGCGCGGCGCCGGCCAGCGCGCCGTCGGCGTCGCCGTGCGCCCAGTCCTTGTGCAGGCCGCCGGCCTTCAAGGCCGCTTCCATGCCGGAGAAGATCGATCCCGACGAGTGACTCGCGGCGCCGCCCGCGAACTCGACGGGCAGCGCCTCGAGCGCCTGCTTGGCGCGCCAGTAGTTGTCGGCCACGACGGCGACCGCACCCGGGAGCTCGAACGCCTTCACCACGCCGCGCCGGCTCGAGACCGCCGCCGCGTCGAAGCGCGTCACGCGCCCGCCGAACACCGGGCTCGCGCGCACCGCGGCGAACAGCATGCCCGGAAGCCGGGTATCGATGCCGTAGCGCGCGCTGCCATCGACCTTCGAGGGCAGGTCGAGGCGCTGGATCGGCTGCCCGACGATCGTGTAGCGCTCGCGCGCCTTCAGCGGCACGTCGGCCGGCGGATCGAATGCGGCCGCGGCGCTCGCGAGCTCGCCGTAGCCGGCCGAGCGGTCCGATTTCGCGTGGAAGAGGCGGCCTTTCTCGGTGGTGACTTCGGACGCGGGCACCTTCCACTGCGCGGCCGCGGCCTGGACCAGCATCCAGCGCGCGGCGGCGCCGGTCCGGCGCATGCCCGCGATGCCGGTCGCGCGCACCGAGAGACTCCCGCCGGTGATCTGCACGTGCTTGAACTCGGCGATCTTGCGCGTGGCGAAGTCGGTCGCGCCCGAGAGCGACGCGGGTATCTCGTAGTCACCCAAGAGATAGCCGCGTGCCAGCGCACCGTTCGCGAACGCCGGGTCCGCCGGCGCCTGCTCCACGCGCACCTGGCTCCAGTCGGCGTCGAGCTCCTCGGCGAGCATCATGGGCAGCGACGTGTGCACGCCCTGGCCCATCTCGGAGTGCGGCACGATCACGGTCACCGTGCCATCGGGGGCGAGCTTCACCCAGGTGGCGAGCAGCACCTCGTCGCCGGCGGCGCCGAGCGAGCGCGCGCGCTTCAGGTTCGACAGAGGAGACAGGGCGTAGCCCAGCAGGAGTCCGCCGCCTGCCAGCGTCCCGCCGACGATGAAGGCGCGCCGGGTGAGTGCCATGGCGCCTCCTAGCCCCGCGCCACGGCGTGGATGGCCGCGCGGATGCGGCCGTAGGTGCCGCAGCGACACACGTTGGTCATCGCGGCGTCGATCTCGGCGTCGCTCGGCTTCGGGTTCGCGTCGAGCAGCGCGGCCGCCGCCAGGATCTGGCCCGACTGGCAGTAGCCGCACTGCGGCACCTGATGCTCGAGCCAGGCCTGCTGTACACGGTGCAGTGTACCCCCGCTCGCCAGCCCCTCGATCGTGGTGACCTCGTGGCCTTCGGCCGCGGCCACGGGCAGCACGCAGCTGCGCACCGCCTTGCCGTCGACGAGCACCGTGCACGCCCCGCAGTACGAGACACCGCAGCCGTACTTGGTCCCGGTCAGGCCGAGCTGGTCGCGCAGCGCCCAGAGCAGCGGCATCTCGCTCTCGACGTCGAGCTCGTGCGCGGTCCCGTTCACCCGGATCTGCATGGCGCCCTCCACTCGCTGGGGTCTGGCCAGGACGGTAGACCGATCGAGCGCTTTCGTCTCGTCGGCCCGGATCGTTCACCCGGGCATTCCGGCACTCAGCCCCAGCGCTCGAAGTAGGTGATCGAGTCGGCGCCGGGCCGGTCGGCGGGCTTGAAGTCCATGCCCTTGGTGTAGGCGACGGGCAGGAGCCCGACCTGGGTCACGTCCTTGGGGATGCCCAAGAGCTCGGCCGCCTCCTCCTCGCGGTTCATGTGCAGGGTGGTCAGCACCGAGCCCAGCCCGCGCGAGCGCAG